>PPFU01006965.1_pt1 | contig 59766 bp, 45 predicted proteins | sample 1535991 | NCBI WGS metagenome assembly PPFU01 (sample SAMN04901290, study PRJNA319586) | Hypolithon metagenome, whole genome shotgun sequencing project. | isolation source: Antarctic Hypolithon | place: Antarctica: Miers Valley | collected 2014
TCGGCACAGCCGTAGAAGGTGAGCAGCCGAGATCAGGAAGGCTTCGGCTGCGTGCCTATCCGAACCCGTTTCAAGATGCGGTGAGCATCGAGGTGGAGGCACCCGCAGGCGAGGCCGTCACGGTCGAGGTCTTCGACGTGCTCGGTCGCCGTGTGGCAACGCTGGCAGAGGATGTAGCAACAGCAGGGCCTGTTGGCTTCATGTGGGACGGACGCGCTGAGCATGGACAAGTTCTCAGCGCGGGCGTGTACCTCGTTCGTGTAGAAAGCCGGGTTAGCGAGGCAACATCTACAAAGACGCTGCTGCTCACCAAACTGTGAATCCATCTTTCACCCGTTCCCTCACCCAAACCCGGAGGCCATCATGAAAGGTGGCTACTCGCTTTGCCGATGCTCATTCTGCTGGTAGGGACCTGGTTGCGCGCCGCCTTGCAGGCGTACCGGACGATCAGCGGCACGCTTACCCACGCCCGCTGAGCAGACAGGCTAAAGCGCGTCTGCCGCTCGTGTGTGCTGCTACTCCACCTTCAGGAACCGGGCGTTGATGGCCACGATGACCGTCGAAAGACTCATCAGCACGGCACCGACCGCAGGGCTCAGCACGACGCCCGCCCAGGCGAACACCCCTGCTGCCAGCGGGATGGCGAAGACGTTGTAGCCCGCAGCCCACCACAGATTCTGGATCATCTTCCGATACGTCGCCCTCGAAAGTGCTACGATCCGCACGGCATCGCGCGGGTCGCTGCGGGCAAGGATCACGTCCGCCGTCTCGACCGCCACATCGGTGCCAGCTCCCACGGCGATGCCCACGTCGGCCGTAGCCAGCGCCGGCGCGTCGTTGACGCCGTCGCCGGTCATCGCCACGACCTTGCCTTCGGCCTGAAGCGCTCGAATCGCCGCAGCTTTCTGATCCGGCAGCACCTCGGCCAGCACCCGGTCGATGCCGATCTGCCGGGCGACGTACTCCGCCACCTCGCGCTTGTCGCCGGTGAGCATCACCGCCTCGATTCCCATCTCGTGCAGCCGAGCGATGGCTTCTTTGGACTCGGGACGGACGACGTCGGCGAGGGCCAGCGCGCCGGCCACCGTGCCGTCTCTAACGATCCACACGACGGTTTTGCCTTGCAGCCCGAGCGCATCACCACGTGCTCTCAAGTCACCTGCCACAGCAAGCCCGCCACTTGCGACCGCACCGGGACTGAGGATCTGAATCTCCTGCCCCGCTACGATGGCACGGACGCCTTTCCCCGTAATGGCTTCAAAGTTTGACACGGCAGGAAGCATGAGCCCGCGTTCCCGAGCCGTGCGCACGACGCCGGCAGCGATGGGATGCTCGCTGCCGCCCTCTACGGCAGCAGCGGTGGCCAGCAGGTCGTCTTCGGCTACGCCAGGTGCGACTAGCACGTCGGTGACGCCAAAACGGCCCTCCGTGAGGGTGCCTGTCTTGTCGAACACGAGCGCGGTCAGGTTGCGGGCCTGCTCGAAGGCGGCGCGGTTGCGGATGAGCAGGCCGTTCTGTGCGGACAGGCTCGTCGAGACCGCAACGACGAGTGGAATGGCGAGGCCAAGTGCGTGCGGGCACGCGATCACCATCACCGTCACGGCCCGCTCGACAGCAAAGGTGAGGCCCGCGTCTGTGAAGGCGAGCCAGCCCACGAACGTGGCTGCACCCACGCCGAGGGCGATAAGGGTAAGGTAAAAGGCGGCACGGTTGGCGAGGTCCTGCGTCTGGCTCTTCGACGCCTGCGCCTCGCGCACGAGACCGATGACCTGGTTGAGGTACGCTTCCGCACCTGTTTTCCGCACCTCGACGGTGAGCGCGCCCATGCCGTTGATACTACCCGCAATGACCTCGTCTCCCTCGCCCTTTTCTACGGGCACGCTCTCACCCGTGAGTGCTGCCTCATTGACGGCGCTGCCGCCATCGAGCACGACCCCGTCGGCCGGGATCTTCTCGCTCGCTTTGACGAGGATGCGGTCGCCCGGGCGCAGCGCCGCGGTTGGCACCTCCTCGACATCCCCATCGGGGCCGATCCGGTGCGCCTCGTCTGGCATCAGGCGGGCGAGTTGTTCGAGGGCTTTCGACGCGCCCATGACACTGCGCATTTCGACCCAGTGGCCGACCAGCATCAGGCAGATCAGGGTGGCCGTCTCCCAGAAAAAGAGCATCCCTTCGACGCCGAAGACGACGGCCAGCGAATACAGGAACGCCACCGAGATCGCCATCGCGACGAGCGTCATCATGCCCGGCCGCCTGTTTTTCAATTCCTCTACCATGCCAGTGAGGAAAGGCCAACCGCCATAGCCGTAGACGAACGTGGCAAGAATCGTCAGCACCCATATCGACCCTCGAAACGCAAACTGGAATCCAGCCCACTCCTGGATCATCGGGCTGAGCGCGACGATGGGGAGGGTGAGCGCGAGGCTCACAAAGAAGCGCCTGCGGAAGTCGGCCACCATCATGGCATGGTGGTCATGGTGGCTGCCGCCTGCATGGACTGGCCCGTGTCCTTTTTGGGGAGCAGCCGCGTGGCCGCCACCTCCATGCGTAGCGGAATCATGGCGTTCGATCGGCCCCTCATGCCCATCGGCGTGAGAGCCGTGTGGGCCTTCTATCGCCGCTTCTTCAAGTTCAGCCTGCTTCAGCCCTGCGTTGTCAGCACTGCGCGTTTGCTCGTGGTGTTTGTGTTGCGAGGGATCCATTACGGGGAGACGATTGAAATCTACTCAGGCCATGGACGCAAGCCAGGGCAGCGGTAGCAGAAGCGTGTAGGGAGCATTCATAGACAGACTCTTACTGGCGAGCGCCTGATGACCAGTGGACGGCTACGATGCCCCACCCGTCGGGAGCCGAGGCGCTGCGTCGCAGCACGAGGAGCTCGGCGCTGTGCAGGTCAGTGGCACGCCCCTCGATAGTGCCGTGGAGGCGGCTCGTAGAGGCGACCCAAGCCACGTCGCCCGCCACCTCAGCGTGTCGGTGGAGCAGGTCGTGCGCGAGCGCTGACAGGAAGGCCGTGTCGCGCTCATAGTGATGGCTCAGGTACTCGGCGCGCGTCTCCACCCGACCGCCTTCGAGCACGACGGCCTCGGGCAGGAGCATCGCTTCCACTGCGGCGCGGTCGGCAGAGGCGAGCGCCTCGTGGAAGCGCCCAGCCACGCGTGCAGCCGCCTCCTGGTCGGCAGGGGACGCAGGTGCCCGCCCGTGCATGCGGGACCTTTCCACCGCTTTATTCATCAGCCGCCGGAGTTCGGGGTCGGCCTGCATCCGCTCCTGCGCGGCGGGATCCTGCATGATGCGGTGGTGGATCTCCATCATCTGCTGCATGGCGGCCTGACGCTCGTCGGCGGTAAGCGCATGCAGGCGCTCCATCATACGCTCGTGCATCTGGCGCATGTGCGTGCGGCGCTCGTCATCCGTCATGGCCGCCATCCGCCCGTGCATCTCGGGCATGTTCATCTCGGCCCCCATGAGTTGGTGCATCAGCGCGCGGTGCCCGGCGTCCTCGCGCATCTTGCGGTGCAGGAGCGTGTCGCCCATAAGTCGCTCGTGGAGGCGCATCATGTCTGGCATGTGCGCCATGTCCATTTGTCCCGCATCTTCAGCGGCGGTTCGAGACGTGTCGGCGTGGTGGCCGGCATGATCCTGCGCGCGTACCTCGGCGCCGAGGGCGGCGAAGAGCAGCAGGGGCAGATAAAGGCGGGAGAGCGGTTTCATATGAATAGGAATCAGGGTGATAGGGATAGATGCTGGCCCTGCACCTACTGGCTTTCGAGGTCGGCGATGAGGGATTTCATCTCGGCGATCTCTCGGCGCTGCGCCTCGATGATCTCATCGGCGAGCTGCCGCACGCGTGGGTCTGAGATCTCGGCCCGCTCGCTCGTCAGGATGGCGATAGAGTGGTGCGGAATCATCGCCTTCATCCACGAGACGTCGCCCACGGTGGTCTGGCTGCGCGCCAGGAAGAGGCCTGCGATGATCACGAGTGCGCTGGCAGCGAAGATGGCCATGTTCTTCTTCTTGTCCTCGTACATCCGCAGCATAAAGGCGAGCATGATGATAGCCATGGTGGCGCCCATGTAAAGGGCCATCCAGAAGCGGGTCTGGCTCCACGTGACATGGTCGAACTGGTAGGCGGTCGAGTACATGAGCATCCACATCACGACAGTGGAGGTGGCGATCATGGCAAGGAAGCGTGTATAGGTCATGGTGCAGAGAATGGGTGGGGGGTGTCTGCCGATGGCGTCAGGCGGCCTCAGGTTAGCATATGGAGAGTGACAGGCCAACACGCGGCATCATCGTGGCACCTTAAATCCTGCAAAGACCCCGTCCTCCTCCTGTAACGCTTGTGCTCAATCGATGGGCGTGACGACGAGTCCGCCCACGCGCACGGTTCCTTGGCCTTCGAAGTAGAGGCCTGCACGGCCCGCTGGTGGTGCGTTGCCGTGGCCATGCACGAGACTCTGGCCGTTGACGTAGCCGTAGAAGTGCGTCCCATGCGCCGTGATGCGTACGCGAAACGGCTCTGCGGAGTGGTAAGGGGCCCGTCCGAAGAACTGCTGCTGCTCTCCGTCCTGCCGGCCCTGCACGACCTGGGTGCCGTCGAAAGCGAGAAAGTCGTAGTGGCCAGCGTCCTGTACATGGTGAACGATGGCGGCCGTGCCGTCGAAGGTCGACAGGTCGAGAAGGGCTTCCACCTGGATGCCTGCCCGGGGCGAGCCCGCCACAAGGAGTAGGGGGCCACCATCGAGGGTGAACGCAGCGAGGGAATCGCCCGTCGACGTGGCAGCCTGTAGTGCGGAGGCGTCACCTTCGAGCGCCTCGAAATCAGATGGGAGTTCCTGACCCGGAACGGGGTGCCACGCCCAGCCGCCCGCTTCAGTAGCGCGTAGTATGCTCGCAGGCTGAGCCTGTTCTGCGGCGGCGAAAGGTCCGAAGGGATCGCCCGTGGCGGTTGGCGTCTGCACGCCCACGCCGTGCGCGAAGACGAGAGCGGCTCCCCGCTCAGCCGTCTGCCACACGAGCACGACCCCGCCGAGTCCGAGCAGCATCACGAGCGTGTCGAAAGTGCGGTGATAGCGTGGCTTCCACCAGAGTAGACCGATCCGCAGCACTGCATAAAGGCTCAGTCCCCACACGGCGTAGAGGGCAAGGTCGGCGTGGCGCGTGAGGGTAGAGACCGCCTGCGCGTTTACCTCCACGGAATCTGCCGCTTGCCGCCCGGTGAAAAAAGCTGCCAGCGCACCGAGTGCGGCGAGCGTGTAGAGCCCTGCCGCCACCGCGCGCAACTCGCCGCGGCGGACGAAGAGCGCTGCCGCATCCGCGACCAGCGCCACGAACACGAGGGCGATGGGAAAGTGGACGACAAGCGGGTGTATGTTAGGTGCCCATTCAGGGATCAGCGGCATGGGCGTAGGAATGAAAGTCGCAGGAGACCCGGTTATGACGTACCAGAGGATGGCTCAACTGAAATCTATGCTGGCGTCTGCGGCAACGCGAGCAGGCCGCTCCTGAAAACCCTTTAAGGTGGCCCCAAGTTTAGCGGAGCCGCGTTGGCATCAGGCGCATCAACGTTACCCGCTACTGTATCTCGATGTGGATCTTGCTTATTGAAGACGAGGCACGACTTGCGGCCTCACTGAAGCGTGGCCTTGAGGAAGAGGGCCACAACGTGGACATCGCCGCCGATGCCAGCAGAGGCCAATCGCAGGCGCTCGCCCATGCCTATGATGCCTTTGTAATTGACTGGCGTTTACCTGGTGGCGACGGCAAGGCGATCGTCGAGCAGCTGCGGGCGGCAGGCAGAAGCCAACCCATCCTCATGCTCACCGCTCTCGGCGACGTCGAGCACCGGGTAGCAGGACTGGAAGCCGGAGCTGACGATTATCTCTCCAAGCCGTTCGCGTTCGAGGAACTCGTGGCCCGGCTGCGTGCGCTCCACCGCCGTCCGCCACTCGTCCATCAAGAGGTCATGCTCACAGCAGGCCCATTGCGGATGGACACAAGCCGCCGCCGCGTGGTGATCCGTGGCCCTGCCGGTGAGGTACTCGTCAACCTACGCCCGAAAGAGTATGCCCTTCTCGAGTTATTTTTGCGCCACCTGGACTCGGTGTTGTCGCGCACGATCATCGCTGAGCGTATCTGGGGAGATGCCCTCTATGTCACCGACAATGCATTAGACGTGACGATATCTAGCTTGCGGCAAAGGCTCGTAGACGCGCAGCGGGAGGCATCAGCGGCAGAAGCTCCTTTTGTTGAGACGGTGCGTGGGGTTGGATACCGCCTCGTTGTTGGCTCAATCACGTGATCCTGCATGTTCCATTTTCCACCACTCCCCATATCTGCTCGGCTGGCCCTCTGGTATGGGCTCACGCTGCTTTTGCTGCTGAGCGGCTTCGCAGTATTCACGTACGCCGACTTTCACCTGGCGCTGCACCGAGACTTCGACCGCCATTTGACGCATGAGCAGCGAGAGATCCTTCCCTTCGTAGTGGTAGGAGACGAAGGTCTCACGTTGGAAGGGCTGGAGCGAAACACGTCTGTAGCATACACTACGAATGGCGTATATGGTACATACGTGCGCCTGCTGACGGCAGCGGGACGGGTGCGCTACCAGAGCCCCAACTTTGCTGGACACGAAACGCTACCTATCGCCTTACCTGTAGAAGCAGAAGAAACCTCCGTCAGTCGTGAATGGGAAGCGCTGCCTGTTCGGACGCGCTACGTACCAGTGTACGCAAGCGGCAACGTGCTGGCGGGATGGCTCGAAGTGTCCGGATTCGAATGGTCGCTCCACCGCGAATTGCACCGGCTCGCACTCACGCTGGGCATCGGTATTTTGGTGAGTGTCCTGTTCGCTTTTGCTGGGGGCTGGTGGCTGGCACGCCGCACGCTGCGCCCGGTACGCACTTTGACCGAAGCGGCCGAGCAGATGAGCGCCCGTGACCTCTCGTCTCGCTTACCTGTTGATTTCGGCATTCGAGACGAACTGACCGAACTGGCGGAGACGTTCAATGGGCTCCTGGCTCGGCTTGATGCTTCGGTTGCGCGGGAGCGGCGTTTCACGGCGAACGCAGCGCATGAACTGCTCACTCCTCTGGCTACGCTACGCAGCGAAGTTGACGTGGCACTGCGGCGCGAGCGTGACGCCCCCGCTTACCGTGAGGTACTCGAAAGGCTGCTCCTCGATGTAGCACGGATGACGGATACCGTGCGCGGATTGCTTCAACTTGCCCGTGTCGAGGCCATCGTGAAGCGTAGCGAAGACCGGCTCAACCTCTCAGCACTCGTTTCCGAGCGGGCCGATGTTTTCGGGGCACAGGGCGCGGTGAAGGCGCTGCGGCTAGAAGTAAATGTAGTGCCAGGCATTGTCGTCACCGGCGAAGCGGCACCACTGCTCGAGGTCGTGGACAATCTGCTCCAAAACGCGATCAAGTATACCCCCACAGGCGGGCGTGTATCCGTACAGCTAACCCACGGCAGTGGCGTAGCTGTACTGCGTGTAGCGGACTCTGGGGCTGGTTTTGAAGCTGCTGAAGCAGACCGCCTGTTTGACCGATTCTACCGCTCCGATGTGCCAGCCATCCAGGCGGAGTCAGGTAGCGGCCTCGGCCTTGCCATCGTGAAGGCCATTGTTGAGGCCTACGGAGGCGCTGTAAGTAGCCAGAGCGCGGGGCCGGGCCAGGGCGCTTCATTTGAAGTTCGACTTCCCTGCCTGGCATGCCAGCCGGTAGTAGATGAGATTGCGAACAGGGTCCGGTTAGCTGATCGAAAATGAGCTCAGCACCTAAGGGAAGTGCATAATCTCCTTTCCAGCAGCACGGTTCACGGGCGAGGGATGGGGGTGATACAAGCGCCTTCAAGCGTCACTTACCCGGTTTGCGCCAGCAAATCCTCCGTCAAATAGTCGCTGCCGTAGGCCTTGTCGCCGTAGAGGAGCGAACCCTCGGGCAAGTCCAGCGCGAAGTTCTTCAACTCGGCCGTGTCACTGAGGCTGCCCGGCGCAAGGTGCGCCTCTACCGGCAAGTCCTGCTCATTGACGATGGCGAGTTTTCGCAACAGGCGAGTTTTCGCAAAGGCGAATGGCATCGAGTCGATGACAAAGACGCTCTCTTCCCCGGTGTGCGTCCACAGTTCGGCCAGCCACCGGAAAAGCCCTTCGGCCAGCGGCATGGCCTGCTGGAGGTGGCGGTTGAACTGACTGCGACTCAGGCGGCATCGCAGGTAGCCGTGCTCGAGCACAAAGCGCCACGAGGCTTCGAAGTTGCCTGTGAAGAGGCGGGCTGCCCCGAAGGCGACGGTGAGCACTTCGGCGTCGGAGACGCTGCGCTCGGCGGGTTCACGGTGTGCTGTGTCGCGCAGGAAGTCGTCGGTGAGGCAGTAGATTGGATTAGCTGGTCGTCCATCGGGATGGCGTGCTCGTGATCAGAAGAAGGGGTTCTGCTGAACTCCGACACGCGCCCGGTGGGCGGCAAGGTATATAGCACACAACTTGGGCTACGTACTTCAAGCGGAAGGTAAAGTGCGTACTGAACACTGCCAGGAGAATAATCCTGCGTCGATTCTTGATGCGGTAGAAACCGCGCTTCTGCGACTGATTTGACCTTGCGGCTTTTGTCACGACACTTTTTATGCGCTACCTGCTTCATCTCGACGATTACCACCTCGACGATCTGCTTTTCATGCAGGCGTTGGGCCGCTTTATGGCTGGCGCAAAACGCTCGGTCGTGCTTGTGCACGGCGGCGGGGGCGGGCCTGAGCGGGTGCTCGAAGCGCGTGGCTGTTTCCCCGAGAAGCGAGACGGACGCTACGTGACCCTGACGGCAGAGGAGGCAGCGCTTGTAGAGCAGGGCATCCGGCTGACGAACCGGGCGCTGGTGACCAAGCTGACCGATAGCCTCGTGCCCGCGGTCGGGCTACAGGGGGGCGACCGTGGATTGCTGCGGCGGGACAGCGAAGGCAGGGTGGTGGCTGGAAACGTGGCGTGGCTTCAGCGGATGCTGGATGCGGGCGCGGTTCCGGTAGTGTCGGCAGTGGTGGCGGGCGATACGGGCGCTGAGCCCGTCGGGGCGGGCGATGCCATGACGGCACTCGCGCAAGCGTTTGCCCCGGAGCCTATCGCACTCGTAGTACTGACGCGGACAGAGCGGGCAGGATTGGGTACGACGCCAGTGGCCGAAATGCGCGCGGATGCTCTCGAAAACCACCGCGATGAACTGGCCGACGCGGCAGTTGCAGCGCAGCTTGCAACGGGGGCGTGGCCGGTGCTGGTGACGACGGCACCCGCGTTTTTTGCACCCTCAGGGCCCTCAGGAACCCAGATTGTTACCGGAATCGCCGATTAAAGCAAAAAAAGGCCGCTTTTAGGTTCCAAAGGAGGCTTAGACACCTTGACTCGTTGGAACGGCGCACGTTAAGTTCATCGTGACAACGCAAAAATGGCATTCGTAAGCTGTTTTCGCTCATCTACGCCCCACACTCAAAGGAGGAACCATGGCACGCTACGACGATCTCAAAAACTTCGTCGAAGGTCTCGAAAAAGACTTTTCACAGTTCTACGAAAAGAACAACAAGGCCGCAGGCACCCGTGTCCGCAAGGCCATGCAGGACCTGAAGACGATGGCCCAGGACATCCGCTCAGAAGTCCAGGAAAAGAAGAACGAAGCCTGAAGCTTCTGACTTTTTCCATGTGAGGAGGTTGTGCCCGGCACAGCCTCCTCTTTTTTTGTCCTGCCACGTTTCCCTTTTCTGCCTGTGCCTTTCCGATTACTGCTTGCGCTCGCGCTGCTTCCCGTGTTCTCTGCTGCCGCGCAGGACCCCGACACCCTCGGCCGGTGGAATCAGTCACTTGCAGGCACCGTCAACGCGTCGCAGGCGGCCTATAGCAATTGGACGCAAGGCGGCGTCAACGCCATCGCGGTAACAGCCATCGTAAACGGGCAAGCCACGCGGCAGACGCTTATGTGGGGGCAGACCCATAAACTCCAACTGGGCTACGGCGTGGTCAAGCAGGATACGCTCTCGCTGCGAAAGGCGGAAGACATGATCAGGCTGGAGACGTCGTTGCGCTACCGGGGCGAAGGGTTTTTCCGCCGCTTCCGCCCGACTGTGGCGGTGGCATTCCGCTCGCAGTTTGCGGCAGGCTACAACTACGATAAAAACCCGTTTAAAGATGGCCGAACGCCGCCCGTGCAGGTGTCGGCTTTTATGGCGCCTGCAACCATCACGCAGGCGGTTGGCCTCACCTATGAACCTGTCAACTGGTTTAGACAGCGCGTGGGGCTGGGCGGCAAGCAGACGGTAGTGGCGGTGCCCACGCTGCGGACGCTCTACAATATGAGCGAGGATAAGCTCATGCGCGTCGAGGCGGGGCTGGAGTCGCGCACCGAGGTTGACGCCGACCTGGCGGAAAACATTCACCTCACGTCGTCGCTGGGCCTTTTCGCTGCCTTCAACCGGCCCGATATGCCCGACGTCACGTGGGACAACGAGATTAGGATGAAGGTCAACAGTTGGCTATCAACGAATCTGCAGGTGGCGCTCCTGTTCGACCGCGACCAGAGCGCGCGGGCTCAGATCAAAGAGGTGCTGTCGCTGGGTGTGTCTATCATCATGATCTGATCGATGAAAACGCCCGCGGTGCCGTGGCTCTATGTTGCGCTCACGCTCGGGCTGTGGGTAGTGCCGTTGTTGCGGGTATTGCATGCCGAGTCGGCGGCGTTCGTGGCGGCAGCGGCGTTTGTGCTCGCGGGCGTTTACAGCCTGCAGGCTTTTCGTGCGCAGCAGGCTTTTGCACCCGTGCTGCGCTACCACCTCGTGCTGCTCGTCATCCCGTGGGCGCTACTCACGCTGACGCTGGCGTGGATGCCCAACAAGGGCTACGCGCAGGGGCTACTCCTGTATCTCACGTTTGCGCCGCCCTCGGTCGTGCTGTCGGTTGCACTGGGGTATGCGCTGGCCGGAACGCGGCTGCGCCGTCCGTTCTGGGCATTTTTCGGTGTGACGGTAGCGGTGCTCACGCTGACGCCGCTGTTCGACCTGGGGCTGCACCCGCAGTTTTACCATTACAACCACGTTTTCGGTGGAGTCCTGGGGCCGGTCTACGATGAGGAACTGGCGATACGGCCCGGGCTGTTCGCTTTCCGGGCGCTGACGCTTCTGTGGGCGATAGCGCTGTACCTCTACGGGCGGCATCGGCGTGGGTCGGGCGGCCTCCAACGGCTGACGGCAGTGCTGGGGCTGATCGTAATCGCTTACGCGCTCAGTGGCTGGCTGGGCTTTAACACGCCCGCTTGGAAGTTGCGGCAGGCGCTTGCAGGCCACCGCCAGACGCCGCACTTCGACCTGTACTACGAGGCGGGCTCACTCGCAGCCTGGCAGGTAGACAACATCGCCCGGCTGCACGAATACCGCTACGCGCAGCTCCGAGACTCGCTGTCCATAGAGGTGAACGTCCGCATCCAGAGCTATCTCTATCCTGATCCGCAGACGCGCGCCCGGCTGACGGGTGCTGCCCAGACGAGCGTGGCACCGGTATGGCTGCCGCGCCCGCAGATGCACGTGCTGGCGGACAGGCTCGATGGGGTGCTGGCACACGAAATAGCACACGCGTTTTCGCGAAATTTCGGATTGCCCGTGACGAACGCGTCGCGCTTTATCGGGCTGGTAGAGGGGCTGGCGGTTGCGCTGGAGCCACCCGATGGCCTCCCGACGCCGCACGAGCAAGTAGCGGCCCGCGCCCGCGTTACAGGGGATACGCTGTTGGCCGCGCGCGTCGCCGCCTCGCTGGGAGCGCGTGGTTTCTGGACAGGCCGGGGTGCCGTCTCGTATACGACCATGGGCTCGTTTGTCCGCTATCTGCTGGATCGCTATGGAGCCGAGAAGCTGAAAACGGTGTATGCGAAAGGTGATTTCGAAGGGGTGTACGGCAAAAGCATCGAGGTGCTGGCGCGCGAGTGGGAAGAGATGCTTTCCGCGCTCGAGAACATTCCGGTGGCTGCAGCCCAGCTTGCGCAGCAGCGGTTTACGGTGCCGTCCCTGTTTGAGCGTGCCAGTCCGCATTACGTGCCGCTACACGTCCGGCTCACGCGGCGTGCAGCCGAGAAGCTGGCCGCTGCCGACACGTCCGGGGCGCTCGTCCTGTACAACAGGGCGCTCCAGCGCGCGCCCACCTACGTGCCTGCGCTCGACGGCTGGGCCGCGCTGCTGCTGCGCCGTGGCGAGCCTGCACGCGTGCATCAAAAGCTCGATTCGCTTGCGGCAGATGCCCCCTCACTGCTGATCCGGCAAGGCGATGCGCTGGTATTGATGGGGAACGCCCCAAAGGCGCTGGAAGCCTACAGGAGGGCCGAAAGCGCGCTGCCACTTTACGCGCATGCCTCTATAGTGGCAGTACGCCTCCGGGCCTCTCTCGCTTCAGAGCCAGAAGCGATTGCCTCGATATATAGACAGAGAGAACAGCCACGTACCGCCGCCGCGAGGATGCTTTATGCCCTGCGAATAAGCGACGAGAACCCCGCAGCTGCCTACGCACTGCTGATGGAGAGGAGGGTGCCTGATGAAGTCTGGAACAGCGCTGGCGCGCGCGTCCTCTTCCACGCGCAGCGGGCAGGCTGGCTGGCGGAAACAGCCCTCGCAGCGGGCTTGCTCGATGCGGCCCGTATACACGCACGTGAAGCGGCCCATCTTTTCGAGACGATTGGAGAGCTAAACGCCGCAGCACGCTGGCGCGATCTGGCACGGCAGGCGCAGTGGGCACAACGCACCCCCTTTGGCGCCGCTGCGAAACCATAGGACGCCGGGGACGTGAGTGGGCGTCTAATCTGCGTGTCTATGCGAGTCCTTTATTTCCTGTTGCTTTTCGTGCTCGCGGGGTGTGCCACCTCCGAGCAAGCCGCCAGTCCTGAAACACGGGCAGCACAGCGCAACCTCTCCCGTACAGGAGGCCCCATCGGATTGGCAACCGATAGGGAAGAGGTGCGCACGATCCAGCTTTATGCCGGTCGTAACCAGCTGGCACCGCCAATCCTGCAACTGGGCGCAGGCGGAACGCTCACGCTTGGCTTTGACCTGATGGCGGGCAATGGCCGCGCGCTGTCCGTGTACTACTACCATGCCGACCGGGCATGGCGCCGCGACCTACTGCCCATCGAGTACATGGATGGCTTTCAACGTGACGACCTGATCCGGTATGAAGCGTCGCGGGCTACGCAGATCCCGTACGTGCACTACGAGCACCGATTCCCGGCAAATGGCACAGCTTTCACCCTTAGCGGCAACTACATCGTGCGGGTGACCGAGCAGGGCGATGAGGAAGCGGTGCTTTTCGAGCGTCCTTTTTTCGTGTCGGAAGAAGCGGTAGCGGCTGAGCTGTCGCTTCAACCTGTACTGCTCGGCGGCGGCGGCGGCAACAGCATCCAGCCCGCCGTGCAGTTTGCGCCCCTCCCAGAGCAGGGCTACAGCGCTTTCTCCTACGACATCTGCTTTACGCAGGATGGGCGGTATGACCTGGCACGCTGCACCAGCGATCCTACCCGTACCGACCCGCGCTTTCTGACGTATTACCTCCAGCCCACCAACGCTTTTAGGCCCAACACCGGCGTTTATTACCTCGACCTGCGCGACCTCCGGGTGTCAAACCGCGTCGAGCGGACGTTGCTCGGACAGGTGCCCTACGGTGTGATTCTATCACCTGATGCGGCGTTGTTTCCTGCTACGGTAGGCGACCCGGTGCTCAACGGGCAAACAGTCACCCAGAATGCCCGCACGGTGGGAGACCCGGCTACGACCGGCGAATATATCGATGCCCGGTTTACGTTTATTCCGCCGGATGAAAATCCGCTCCGCAGCGTGTACCTGATGGGGAGTTTCAGCGGCTGGGAGCGGCTGCCTATGCCCATGACATGGGTGGAAGAGGCACGCCACTATCAGCAAGTGGTGCGCTTAAAGCAAGGGCAGTATGAGTACAGCTACGTTTCAGACGACCCGCAATTAGCACAAGCGCAGTCGAATATTCTGGCGCGCCCTGACAGGCAGTTTACCGCTTTCGTGTACTTCCGCGATCCCAGCCGGCAGACCGACCGGCTTATCGCTACCCGCACTGCGGCTACCACGTTTTAGTGAGATCCGATGATAAGGCCACGCGCGCCAAGGCTGTCGGCGAGGGCGGTGTTGTAGCGTTCGACGCCCCGTGCGCTGAGATGGGTGAGATCGGAAAAGTCGGCATGGGGATCGAGATGGAAATGGGAGAAGTCGATAAAAGGCACGCCGAGCCTGCGGGCAAGCGCCTGTATCCCGTATTGATGCGCAGCAAAATCAGTGCGCGCCGCGCGGTACGTCGGGTGCGTGGGTGGCGCAACGAGCGCGACCCGCGCGCCGGTCTGGGACGCCAAGACCAGACTGCGCTCAAGAGCCCGCAACTGCCGCTTCTCAATGGTGCCGGTGGGTGGCAGCACGGCGAGTTGTTGAGCAAGATCGGCAGGCGTCACCGTGCCTGTGCGTGCGGTGAAGCCGCACCCTACATACGTTTCCGTCGGGTCTTCGGGAGGCAGAGGCGTAGCCTTTTCGAGCGGATGCAGAAGCCGGTACCATGCAAGGGCCACGACGAGGTTCAGGGCACGCACCGACCGGACGGCGGCCAGTTGAACCCACACACGTTTTCCGAGTGGCTGGTTAACGGCGAGAACGTAGAAAGCCTCCATGCCGTCAGAGGCGAGCAGGTCTGGAGCTACTTCAAAAGCGACGACGTGCGGGCGCAGCAGTGGCAGGGCGTCGCCGAGCAGGGGCGCGTAGTTGAGCGGGGTCTGTGACGAAAAGCCGAGCGCGAACACATCGAGACCGTGCTGCTCGAAAACGCGGGCGTCGATGCCGCGGTAGGTGAGGGAAGAGCCGACAAAAAGCACATCAGGGTGGGAAGAGGCAGCGGTGAGGCTGTCGAACTCGGCGAGTCGCGCGGCGGTGTGGCCACCCTCGGCAGGGCGCAGCATCAGGCGCGACACCCCTTCGTAAAGCGGCTTGCCATTTATCTCGACAAGTGCCAGCACGCCCATCCCGCTCAGGTAGAGGAGGGCACTGAGAAGGGTGAAGGCTACGCAACGGACGAAAAAGTGCACAGAGCAGAAGCGTCAAAAGGGTTAGAACTGGAAGTAGATAAACGGCACCTCGTCGAAAACGCCCAGCAGCGGCAGCGCGGCAGCCAGCGCGGCGTAAAACAGCCACCGGCCCACCCGCGACGCCACAGGCACGACGTCCTCCTGCCCTGTGCGGGATTGCTGCATCTGCACGAGCAGCAAAAAAACCACCAGCCCGATAGAAAGGCCGGTCTGAAACGGGTTCACGCCCGGCAGCCGCCAACCCGGCATAGATCCGGCGAAACTGGACAGGACGGTAAAGGCACCATCCAAGCTGGGCGCGCGGAAAAATACCCAGGCCAGCAGCACCAGGTGAAACGTCGCCACTCTGGCAACCAGCGTGCGCAAGCCCCGGAGGCGGGGAAGAAAGCTTGCCTCAGCAAAGCGGCCCCCTGACCACAACGGCGCGCGGGGCAACTGCGCAAATCGCTCGGCGACGACATACAGTCCATGCAAGCCGCCCCACACCACGAACGTCCACGCCGCGCCGTGCCACAGCCCGCTCACCAGAAACACCACCAGAATGTTGAGCATCCACCGCGCCTGCGCTACGCGGTTGCCGCCCAGGGGAAGGTACAGGTAATCGCGGAACCAGGTAGAAAGCGAGATATGCCAGCGCCGCCAGAAGTCGGAGACAGAGGTGGCGAAGTAGGGAAAGCGGAAGTTAGGACGCAGGTTGTAGCCCATCACGCGCGCCGTGCCGATGGCGATGTCGCAGTAACCCGAGAAGTCGCAGTAGATCTGGAAGGCAAAGAAATAGGTAGCCATCACGACCGGCCAGCCCGCAAAGTCGTGCGGCGCGGCGTACACCTCGTTCACGTACAGCGCGAGCCGGTCGGCGATGACGAGCTTTTTAAAGAAGCCCCACAGCGCCAGCTGCAGACCACTCGTGACCCGGGCACTGTCCCACCGCAGTCGCGCGCGAAACTGGGGCAGGAGGTGGGAGCTGCGTTCTATAGGCCCTGCAACGAGTTGCGGGAAAAAGCTCACGTAAAGCGCGAAGTAACCGAGATGCGTTTCCGGCCGCTGGATGCCCCGGTACACGTCTATGCTGTAGGCCATCGTCTGGAACGTGTAGAACGAGATGCCCACAGGAAGCAGCACGTAGAGGACGAGCGGCTCGTAGGACATCCCCATCCCGCCCAGGAGCGTGCCGAGGCTGTGCGAGAAAAAGTTCAGGTACTTGAAGCCTACCAGCACGCCCAGGTTGGTCATCAGGCTTATGCCGAGTAGCAGCGTTCTCCTGCGGCCCGTTGCACCCGCCATGGCCCGCGCAGCCACGAAGTCCACCAGCGTCGAAAAGGCGAGCAAGGCTACGTACTCTACTTTCCACCAGGCATAGAACACGTAGCTCGCGGCCAGCAGCACGGCCCAGCGCCACCGGAAAGGCGTCAGAAAGTAGGCCGCCACCACGAGCGGGAAGAAAAGGCAGAACGCGAGCGAGTTGAACAGCATCGGCGTGTAGAGAGGCGCAAAGGTAGCGCGCCGAGCCCTCTCCGATCACACGGACCGCAATTCCCGGTTGCCGCGCTGCGCTGGCTTGCAGCAGCTGCCATGTCGGAGAGCAAAACGGGTTACCGTGCAGCCACATTCGAGGCATCAGACTTTAAAAGCGGCGTGTACCACCACGGGACGGGTGCGGGACCATTCTCACAGGAGGGCCGCATGGTGCTGCTTGAGTAAAAGGGGCCTTTACTGAAAGCAAAACGCGCACGTAGAGGCAGCGAGTCTCCCGCACAGCGAACGGGGCAAGCCTATGGGGTATGGGAGAATGACCATCCGGGCGCTTCACAATCATTGCCCGCGGTGCGTATGTTAAAAAGTACGCATCCCTCACCCTCGTACGTTGCCCCTTACCTAATCAACACCTCACAGACTATGCAACTTCCGCGATTCCTCGCAACGCTGTGTGCCGGCGGGCTCATCCTGGCCGGATGTAGCGGCCCGCGCACGGCCACGTCTCCAGGCGGCACAGCCTCTCCACAGGCAGGCACCACCGCTGAGGCACGCCCGGGTACCCCCGGTGCGTCTACAGGCATGAAAAAGTACAGCGAGGTCATCACCAAAGAAGCGGTGACGGACGAAGGCCTCTTTACCGTCCACCGCATCGACGACAAGCTTTTCTACGAAATCCCGGATTCGCTTCTGGGCACGGAGATGCTGCTCGTGAGCCGCATCGCCCGCACCGCAGACAACATCGGCTATGGCGGCGAAGAAGCCAACGAGCAGGTCGTCCGGTGGGAGAAGCAGGACAAAAACATCCTCCTGCGGGTCGTCTCCTACTCGAACATCGCTACCGAAGGCGACCCCATCTACGAGGCCGTGCGCAACTCTAACTTTGAACCCATAATCGGTTCGTTCGAGATCAAAGCGCTCGACGAGGACTCTACGGCGAGTGTGATCGAGGTGACGAGCCTCTTCAACGACGACACGCCTTCCCTCGGTCTCGACAGCGGTCGCCGCACCACCTACGGGGTACGCCGCCTCGACAAGGCCCGCTCGTTCGTTTCGTCGGCAAATAGCTACCCGCGCAACATCGAGGTCAAAAACGTACTTACGTACGACGCCACCAAGCCACCTTCAAACTCATCGACAGGCACGATCTCGCTGGAGATGAACCACTCGATGGTGCTGCTGCCGGACGACCCGATGATGCCGCGCATGTGTGACAAGCGGGTCGGCTTTTTCTCTCGTACGGTCACGGACTACGGTGCCGACGAGCAGCGGGCGGCGCGCAAGTGCATGATCGTTCGGTGGCGTTTAGAGCCCAGTGATCCGGAAGCGTATGCCCGCGGCGAACTCGTCGAGCCCGTCAAGCAGATCGTCTACTACATCGACCCGGCCACGCCGGTAAAGTGGCGGCCGTACCTCAAGCAGGGCGTGGACGACTGGAACCAGGCATTCGAGAAAGCAGGCTTCAAAAATGCGATTGTCGCCAAAGACCCGCCGACACCCGAGGAAGACCCCGAGTTCAGCCCGGAAGACGCGCGCTACTCGGTTATCCGCTATTTCGCCTCCGATATTCAGAACGCGTACGGGCCCAACATCCACGACCCGCGCACGGGCGAGATCATCGAGAGCGACATTGGCTGGTATCACAACGTGATGAACCTGCTGCGCAACTGGTACTTCGTGCAGACGGCGGCTGCAAACCCGCGCGCCCGTGGCGTCCGGTTTGCGGACGAGGAGATGGGCGAGCTGATCCGGTTTGTGTCGGCGCACGAAGTGGGCCACACGCTGGGTCTGCCCCACAACTGGGGGTCGAGCTTTGCCACGCCAGTGGATTCGCTGCGCTCGCCCTCGTACACGAGCCGAAGCGGCACGGCACCCTCGATCATGGACTACGCGCGTTTCAACTACGTGGCGCAGCCCGGTGATGGGGTGACCAACTTCTTCCCGCGCATCGGCCCATACGACGAGTGGGCAGTGAAATGGGGCTACACCTACCTGCCCGAGGCGAGCACGCCGCAGGAGGAAGAGCCTATTCTCCAAGCATGGGTGCGCGAGCGAGCGGGCGACCCGCAGTATTTCTACGGGCGTCAGTCGGGCTTCAAGATCGACCCGCGCAGCCAGAACGAAGACCTGGGCGACGATGCGGTCAAGGCGTCTGAGTACGGCATCGCCAACCTCAAGCGCATCCTGCCCAAGCTGATCGAGTGGACGCGCGAGGATGGGAAAGACTACGCCAACCTGGACGAACTCTACGGGCAGGTGCTGGGCCAGTGGAGCCGCTACATGGGCCATGTGGCAGCCAACGTCGGCGGTGTCTACGAGACGTACCGCACGTACGATCAGGCCGAGCCGGTGTACGTCGTCACGCCTGCAGAGCGCCAGAAGGCAGCTATTGCCTTTTTGAACAAGGAGGCATTCCAGACGCCCGAGTGGATGCTCGACACCGATATCCTGCGTCGCATCGAACACGCAGGCGCGCTGGAGCGCATCCGCCGGGCCCAGGCCAGCGTGCTCGGACAGCTGCTCGATCCGCAGCGCATGGCACGCCTGATCGAGGCCGAAGTGATCGATGAGAGCGCCTATTCGGCCCCCGAGATGCTGGGCGACGTACGGCAGGCGATCTGGACAGAGCTCGCGCGGGGTCAGGAGATCGACGTCTACCGGCGGTCGCTGCAGCGCAGCTACCTCACGGCTATGAACAACCTGATGACGCAGGAAGCGCCGACCATCCCGCCGCAGGCCAGGCAGTTCATCACAGCTACCCCCGTGAACGTGGCTGAGTCAGACATCCGGGCGTTTGCGCGTGGCGAGTTGATGACGGTCAAGCAGCAGGCACAGGCAGCCGAGCGCCGCACGCGCGACCGGGCCACGCAGCTGCACCTGCGCGACATCATCTTCCGTATCGACCAGATGCTGGATCCGAAGGGCAACGGCGATGCCTGAAAAGGGTCTTTAGCACGACACAAACCCCCTCTGCCTGAACAGGTGGAGGGGGCTTTCTGGTTTAATAGTCGGCTATGAGAAGTGAGGGTGACAACAGGTGCCGGGCGAGCGCAGGCAGCACCTGACCCAGTGGCGCGTCCATGCGAAGCTGCGCATCCCTGTCCCCGCGTGTCGGGCCGAGGGTGACAATGGCGACGGGGCGATTTTCACGGGCGGCCCGCTGCACAAAGCGGTAGCCTGAATACACCGCCAGCGAAGAGCCGGCAACGAGCAGCACCTCGGCTTCACCGTAAAGTGACCATGCTGCCTCGACGCGCGCCTTTGGAACGTTCTCGCCGAAGAAGACCACGTGCGGCTTGAGCACGCCTCCGCATGTAGTGCATCCCGGTACGCTGAAAGAGCCAGCTACAGCATCGACCTCGGCGTCTCCATCTGGTGCTAACGCAGCGCTTGAAAGCTGCCACGATGGGTTGAGCGCCAGCAGCGTCTCTTGAAAATGAGCACGCGCGATGAGCGCGCCGCACCCAAGGCACTGCACCTCGCCAAGAGCGCCGTGGAGTTCAACTACACGCTGACTTCCGGCCTGACAGTGTAGCCTGTCTACGTTCTGGGTGATGATGCCGCGTATTAGCCCTGCCTGCTCCAGTTGTGCGAGGGCGTAGTGCCCGGCGTTAGGTTTTGCCGCCGAGAAGCGTGCCCAGCCAACGGCGCTCCGCATCCAGTAGCGCGCCCGCGCCTTTTCATCGGATAGAAAGGCGTTGTATTGCACAGGCGAGCGCGCCCGTTTGCGTGTCTCGGGCCCCCGGTAATCCGGGATTCCGCTGTCGGTGCTGATGCCTGCCCCGGTAAGTACAACGGTGCGGCGGCCCGCCATCAGACTGGCGAGGGCGTCGATAGAGGTAAGCATGGGAGGTACAACTGAAAAGGCATCCAGCCCAACCCGGGAGGGAGCGCCCTGTTCGGTGCGTGACGATCACCCCTTGCATCGCCGGTAGGCCAGCAGATAGGGTTGCCGAGCATCGCGCCTCGGATTGCTTTACGTAAGAAAAATGCCCTCGGCACGTGCGTACCGAGGGCCTGTGGTCATGCAGCGTGCATTTCCGGCTGTTAGCCACGCGGCTTGGTGAGTGCCGTGCGCACCGTCGAGGTGGCTCCAGTAGCGCCGATGGCCTGCAGGCGTAGAAAGAACGTATCGCCGGGGCCTACCTCCCGGTAAGCGCGCTCAAAATCGCGCAGCGAGGTGACCGCCGTTCCGTTGAGTGATGCGATAAAGTAGCCGGCGCGGATGCCTGCATCCCGGAAGGCCGCACTCGAAGTGTTTACATCGGAGATGATGACGCCCTCGCGGCTGACGGCAGGATCGAGTCCCAGACGGGCACCTTGCGCCTGGGAGAGGCTGCTGAAATTGGCATAAGTAAAGCCCAGTTCTTCAGCAAACTGCGGGCTTTCAGCCGCAGCCGGCTCGGGGCGTTCGGGTGTAGTTGAAGGCGTGGCTTCGGCGGAAGCTGTCATATCGCGCTCGCCCAACGTAGTCGAAACGGTGCTGCGGCTGCGGTCGCGCAGAAATGTGATCTCGACGCTGTCACCGGGGCGCTTGTTGAGGATGCGCTGCGTCACCTCGCGCCAGTCGCGCAGTTCGCGCCCGTCGATGGCGACGATGATGTCGCCCTCTTCGAGTCCGGCGCGCTGCGCTGCCGAACCAGAAGAGACAGAGCCTACCTGCGCCGCGCCGCGCGACAGATCGAGTGCGCGCGCGAGCGACTCGCTTACCGGCCCGATAGTCACGCCCAGCAGCGCCCGCCGTACCGTGCCAGAGTCGATAAGCTGATCCGACACGTTTTTGATCACATCCACCGGGATGGCGAAGCCGATGCCCTGGTAGCCGCCCGTACGCGTGTAAATGGCGTTGTTGAGGCCGATAAGCTCACCGCGCAGGTTGAGCAGCGGTCCGCCCGAGTTGCCCGGGTTGATGGCCGCGTCGGTCTGGATATAGCCCTGCAGGCTGGCATCCGCACCGCGCTGCTGGTTGTTGTAACGGCCAAGCGCGCTCACAATGCCCGACGTTACCGTGTTGGACAGGTCTTCGGCAAGTGGCGAGCCGAACGCCATTACCCACTGACCCACCCGCACATCGGCCATGTTGCCGAAAGAGACGGAGGGCAGTTCACCGCGGTTGATGCGGATCACGGCGAGGTCAGAGGCGGGATCGGTGCCTACCACTTCGGCGTCATATTCTTCGCCGCTGAACAGGCGCACCCGTAGCGTGGATGCATCCTCAACCACGTGGTTGTTGGTCAGGATAAAGCCATCGTCGCGGATAATGACGCCCGAGCCGAGCCCCTGCGCCAGGCGTCCCGGGGCATCACCCTGCGGAACACCACCGAAATACTCTTCAAAAGGGGTGCCCGCAAACGGGTTACTCTGCTGCCTCTGGATGCTGCGCTCTGTGCGAATCTGCACGACAGTAGGATTGACGCGCTCTGCGACCTGTACAAATGCTTCTTCGAGCGTTTCGGGATTTGATCCGATCAGCCGCGTGCCGCCTGTGTCAGACTCAGTAGCCTGGCTGTGCTGCAGGAAATCGCTCAGGCCAAGCCAGTTGGCACCAGCGGTGGTGAAGAAAACGCCTGCCACAAACGCAGCAACCACGAAAAGGGCGAGGGAGGCTTTTCCAGAAGCTCTCATATAACTATGCGAAAGGTGAATGTCGGAATGTGTCGGGTTGACAGCGGGGGTACAGCTATCACGACTACTGGGAAAGCAGAGAACACCGTGCCTACCAGGTTTCCAAGAAAAAACGGCACGACCGTCTGCCAGACCGTCGTGCCGTTTGATCGAATGTGTGCGTGGCGGCCTGCTCGGTAACAACGCACTCTGGCGAGCTTTTAGCGTGGTTGCCGGTAGAGGCTGTTAAAAAAGCGCAGTCTTTAAACGCAGCCTATTTCTCACCCCCGGGAATGCCGGGCTCAGTCATCTCGCGCACGTCGAGCACGGCATTGAGCTCGGCTTCGGAGACGAGATCCATCTCGCGCACCACCTCGCGGACGCTTTTGCGCTCGGCTGCTGCTTTCTTGGCCACTTTCGAGGCCATGTCGTATCCGATGGTGCGGTTGAGTGCCGTGGCGATGGCCGGGTTGCGCTCGAGGAGTTCGCGGCACCGCTCGCGGTCTGCTTCGATGCCCTCGAGGCACCGCTCGCGGAAGGCGTCGAGGCTGGTCGTCAGAATATCGATGCTCTCCAACAGCGCGTGCGCCATCACCGGCATCATCACATTCAACTCGAAGTTGCCCATCTGGCCGCCCACGGTGATGGTGGTGTGGTTGCCCATTACGCGCGCGCACACCATCATCATGGACTCGCTCATCACCGGGTTGACCTTGCCCGGCATGATAGACGAACCCGGTTGCAGGCTGGGCAGCCTGATTTCGGCGAGTCCGCTCGTCGGCCCGCTGGAGAGGTGGCGAATGTCGTTGGCAATTTTCATGAGCGAGACCGCCAGTGTGTTGAGGGCACCGGCGGCCATCACATAGGCATCCTTGGCACTCTGCGCCTCGAAATGATTCTCCGCCTCACGGAATTTGAGGCCTGTCATGTCGCTGAGGTACGAGATGGCATTGGAGGCAAAGCCGTCAGGCGCGTTGATGCCGGTGCCGGTAGCAGTGCCGCCCAGTGCCAACTCGGCCAGCTCTTCCGATGCAAACTGTACCCGGCGTATGCTGTGCGCAATCTGCGATGCGTAGCCGCCAAATTCCTGCCCCAGCCGGATGGGGGTGGCGTCCATGAGGTGCGTACGGCCGCTTTTGAGCACGTCGTCGAACTCGTCGGCTTTGCGGCGCAGCGCCCCCTCGAAACGCGTCAGCGCGGGGATGAGGCTTTCCTCTATCGCGATGCGGGCCGCGAGGTGCATGGCCGTCGGAATTACGTCATTCGACGACTGCGACATGTTGACGTCGTCGTTGGGGTGAACCGCGGAATCGTCGCCTCCCTGACCGGTAGCAGAGGCCACATGCGCGATAACCTCGTTGGCGTTCATGTTGGTAGACGTGCCGCTGCCCGTCTGGAAAATGTCGAGCACGAACTGGGCATCGAGTTCTCCGCCGGCGACCTGCCGTGCCGCGCGGGTGATGGCCTCTGCTTTGTCCGGTGGCAGTAATCCAAGGTCGCGGTTGCTCATGGCGGCTGCAGCCTTGACAAAGCCCAGCGCCTGGATAAAGCGCCGCCCAAAGCGCAGGTTTGAGATGGGGAAGTTGTCGCGGGCGCGCTGCGTCTGCGCGCCGTAGCGTGCGTCAGCAGGGACGTGAACCTCGCCGAGCGAGTCCTTTTCGATGCGGAAGTCAGCCATGAATAAAATGAAAGGTGAACCCGCAAGATACGGGGCCTGCCCGCTGCGCCGCGCACTAAGAGTGGGCCAAGGCAGACGTCCGGTGCGGGTGCAAAAGCACCATTTTGCCACAGCGTTCGTCTTTCTCTGCACCCTGTGCAGACAGGCGCGGCACGCTCGTTTTTCAACTCGAATGAGGAGGTCAAGGGGCATGCTCTTTGTCCAGTCTTGTTACACGGCTATCTTTGCTTCTAAAGTCCCCTTTTCCATGCGCCTCGTTGTTCCCCTTTTGCTACTCGTCGTGCTCGCCGCGGCGTCGCTTTATCCCCCAGCAACACCGCCGTGGACACAAGGGCGCGAAGCTGATCCGCAGTACTTGATCCAGGAGGTGATGCTTTACCGGGAAGCCGACTCGCTGCGCCCGGTGCTGCGGCTACCGTTCCGGGCTACGGTGTTCAAGCTGGATCAGCAGGGGCCGTGGACGCGCGTGCGCACCCCCGCAGGCGATGAGGGCTTTGTTTACGGGGCGGTGCTGTCCAACACGTGGGTGCGCGTCTCGAAAGCACAGAAGCTGCTGTATCTCTACAAAGGAGGCGCCCTGGAAGCTACCTTTTCTGCCGACTTTGGCTACAACCCGGTAGCTGACAAAGAGCAGCGCGGCACTACCGCCGTCCGCGATCACTGGCGCACGCCGGAAGGCACCTTTTTCGTGCTCGACCGCAACAGCCAGAGTCAGTTTTACAAAGCTTTTCTGCTCAACTACCCCACCATTGAAGACGCGCGGCGCGGGCTCAGGCGTGGCTTGATCTCGCAGCGCGACTACGACGCCATACTGGCGGCAGAGAAGTCATTCAGGCGGCCGCCTATGAACACGCCGCTGGGGGGGATGATCGAAATCCACGGGAAAGGCACCGGGGCAGGGGTAAACTGGACGCAGGGCTGCGTGGCCGTTCGCAACGCCGATATGGACCGGCTGTGGACATATATCCATGTAGGCACGCCCGTGGTGATTGAGCCGTAGCAATGCGCACACTGTGCACTTGCGAAAGCAGAGGTGCATGTGTGATCTTTGAGCCGCTTAATCATTCAGTAACCTGCCGTATCCGCTAATGGAGGCCTCTTCGATTCTCGACTATACGTCCCCGAATCACCATAAGTATAACGGGCGCAACAGGTTCTACATGCGGCATCTCGAGCGCTTTATGCGCACGTACGCCGAGATGCTCGCGGCAACAGCGCCTTCTACGGTGCTTGATGCAGGCTGTGGAGAAGGATACGCCACACAGTTCATGGCACGGCAGCTGCCTGAGGTCAGCTTTACCGGTATCGACCTGAGCGCCGAGGCGGTAGCGTTTGCCCGCCATGCATTTGGCGAGATGGCCACCTACGAACAGGGCAGCCTGTACGAGCTGCCTTTCTCAGATAATGCCTTTGATGCCGTTGTCTGTTCTGAAGTGCTCGAGCATCTCTACGAGCCGGATAAAGCCGTGGCCGAACTTGCCCGCGTAGCACGCCACTACGTCCTGCTGACGGTGCCGCGCGAGCCCATCTTCAAATGGCTCAACGACCTTGGGCGCACGCTCGGATTCAGCCCGGATCCGGGCCACGTCAACTTCTGGACGCCTGCGGGTTTCGAGGCGTTCGTGCGCACGCATTTCGACACAGGCACTTTCTGCACGCACGGCATCTATCAGATCGCACGCGTGCCTGTAGACGCATACAGAGGCGGTCGGTGAATCCTGACGGACAGGGCAGCGTAGGCAACCTACAGACCCCGATACCGCCATGAGAGCCGTTTTACTTGCCTTTTTAGCCTTTTTCAGCGTTGCAACTACTCGTGCGCAGCTGCAGCCCGAGCCTGCCCTTGATGCACTCGCCTTTAGCCCGCCCTTGCAGGAGGGGCCGGTGTACCAGGTAAAAGTCGATGGCGTGATCGACAACGGGCTGGCGCGCTACGTCGACCGTGCGTTTGCCGAAGCCGAGGCGGGAGGGGCCTCTCTTGTGCTGCTGCACGTGAACACCTTTGGTGGCTTGGTAGACGCTGCCGATCAGATCCGCCAGCGCATCCTGCGCGCCACGGTGCCGACGCTGGCATTTGTAGATCATAACGCGATTTCTGCCGGGGCGCTTATCTCATACGCCGCCGATAAAATCGTGATGGCGCCGGGAAGCACTTTTGGAGCGGCTACAGTGGTAGAAGGCAATACCGGCGAGCAGGCACCAGACAAGTACCAGAGTGCCATGCGCGCACTCATGCGGGCTACGGCAGAAGAGAACGGACGCAACCCCCGCATTGCCGAGGCGATGGTGGATGAGCGAGTGGAGATACCGGATGTCTCGAAGGCCGGTGAGGTGCTCACGCTTTCCTCAGAAGAAGCCCTGCAACTGGGCGTGGCCGATGCGATACTACAAGATGTAGAGGCGGTGCTTGATGCCGTCGGCGTGGAGACGTACGACACTGTTTTGCACAGTGCCTCGGTTACCGAGCGCATACTGCGCTTTTTCGGAATGCCTGCGGTGCAGTCGCTGCTGCTGCTGATGATGATGGGCGGTCTTTACTTTGAACTGCAGTCGCCGGGGGTGGGCTTTCCCGGCTTGATGGCCGCAATCGGGGCGCTGGCATTTTTTGCCCCTTCCTACGCCCTCGGGCTTGTCGAGAGCTGGGAGATCGTGCTCTTCTTTATCGGCATTATCCTTATCGGAGTCGAGATATTTGTGCTGCCGGGCTTTGGCGTAGCAGGTATTCTGGGCATCCTACTCACGGTATTCTCGCTCGGCGTTGCGTTGATCGCTAATGTCGGCTTCTCTTTCCCGGGTGGCGCAGACCTGACGCAGGCTATTCTGACAATGGCGGTGACGATGGTGCTCCTGGTGCTGCTGATTTTCTCTGTCGGGCGCTACATGCCCCGGTCACAGGGTATGAACCGGCTGGTGCTTGCCTCCACCCTCGAGACCGATCCGCAGACTCGTTTTCTGGAGTATGCAACCGTCGGGCAGCACGGCATCACGCTTTCCTCGCTCCGGCCTTCGGGGACGGTAGAACTGGCGGGGCGGCGCGTCGATGCGGTGTCAACAGGCGCGTTTGTGCCGGCTGGCACGCCTGTTGAGGTAGTGCGCGTACATGCGGGGCACGTGGCAGTGCAACCTGCCTCCTCACCCGCGCTCACGGCCTGACGCTTGCATGGAACTCTTCTTCCCGCTTCTGCTCATCGCACTCGGCCTCGTACTCATCGTCGTCGAGGTGTACGTGGTGCCCGGCTTCAACGTCGTAGGCATATTCGGCTTCCTCAGTATCATTTTCGGGATAGGCTATACGTTTAGCACGTATGGCCTGACAGGCGGCGTGGTGGCGACACTGGCGACGCTCGGGTTGGGGTCGGCGATGTTTTACGTGCTATGGCGCAGCGGTGCGTGGAATCAGTTCGTGCTCAGCAGCAACCTTGCGCCCGATCGCGTCCTCACAGAGGCTACCGAACAGGCGCGCAATCGCTATCTGGGGCAGATAGGGGTGGCCGTCACCCCGCTCAGACCTACCGGTGTGGCGCTCATCGAAGGCGACCGGATTGAAGTCGTCACCGAGGGCGAGTTTATCGCGACAGGCTCGCGCGTACGCGTGGTGGCGATGGACCGACGCCGGTTTTTTGTGCGGATGGCCGACTGAAGGGCAGGCAGCACGCCGTGCCGGTGGAGTGTATCTTGGGGCTACACGTAGCCCTCCACGTTTTATGCGCGCCTGCCTTTTCTCGATCTTTTTGCTCGGTCTGCTGGGAATTACTGCCTGTGGAGGCGGTGCATCAGAGAACCTCTCTGTGCCGGATGGCTGGGTGAGGGAAGGCAACAGGTTCTGGAATGCGACGGTGGACACAACCGAACTTTTCCGCAACCTGGAAACTGTAGAAGCGATGGGCGTGGTAGAGGGAAATGCATCTGACACCGACCGTCGTGCGTATGTCGAGCGCAATCTGAAGCGAAACCTGATTGTACTCTACCGCCACAATCCACGCGTGGTGGATTCTCTTTTCGACGCGCGGGTTTCTGACCTGGTGGCACAGGAAAACCTGGGTGGCGAGCTCGCTTCAACGGTGTCACGTCTGGAACGGCCCGCCACCCGCGCCCTTTCACAGGCGATCCGGCAGCCGAGCCCGACGAAAGATCTGGTAGAAGAGACGTCGTATGTCTTTCCAGACAGCCTCCGCGAACGTGTGGGCGGGGCGCGCATCCGCCTGCAGGTGGCGCTGAACGCGGAAGGCGACCCGGTAGCTATTGAACTGCTCGAGCCTGTTCACCCCACCCTCGACCTTATCGCCGTTCGCGCGGCTTCAGAGCAACACTGGTCGCCCATCTATCTCAACACGGGGCGGGAATGGGAAGCCATCCCGGGGTGGGTGCGCTACAACGTGCTTTTCGGTCGCCCGGACGACAGCGCAGCGCCGCAGTGAACGAAGCATCCGTCCCGGACAGCCTGGCTGTGAGCACGGCACTTGCTTCCAACAGCTTGATCGCCGCTGCCTTTATACTCGGCGGCCTGCTGCTGGGCCTCATACTGGAACGGGCGGTGCTGAAGTGGCTGCACGGCGTGGCGCTCAAAACGTCGTTCGCAGCAGACGACGTGATCGTGCCTGCCTTTCGTGGTTTGATGATGTTCTGGGGCATTGCAGCAGGCCTTTACGGAGCGCTGCGGGTAACAGCAGACTCGGGGCTGCTGTTGCAGTGGCTTCGCATCGCACTTATCGTGGCGCTGGTGGGCTCTTTTACCGTGCTGGGCGCGCGGATCGTAGCGGGTTTTCTGCGCCTTGCCGCCACGCGCGAGAGCAGCTTTCTGCCGCGCACGTCGCTGGTGCCCAACCTGGCGCAGGTGCTGGTTTATCTGCTGGGGCTGCTCGTCATTCTCAACAGCCTGGGCATTTCGATCGCGCCTGTCCTTACAGCGCTGGGAGTGGGCGGCCTCGCCATCGCACTGGCGCTTCAGGATACGCTGTCCAACCTGTTTGCAGGCATCTACCTGCTGGCATCTCGCCAGATTCGCGCGGGCGATTTCGTGCGGCTCGAAACAGAGGAGGAAGGCTACGTGGTAGATGTCGCGTGGCGGGCTACGTCGCTGCGCACCATCAACGACAACCTGGTGGTCGTGCCCAATAGCAAGCTGGCATCGGCCATCGTCACCAACTACGCGATGCCGCGCGCGCCGCACCTGCTGCCGGTATCGCTGGGAGCCTCCTACGACAGCGACTTGGACGAGATCGAGCGCGTGACGCGTGAAGTGGCGGCAGACGTGGTGCTAAGGGTGCATCATCTACCCGCCGACGCCACACTCGACCCGGCCCCTGGCTTCAGGTACCACACATTCGGTGAGTTCAGCATCAACTTCACCGTTCTGCTGCCGGTGCGGGAATACACCGAAGGGCTTGAACTGCGCAGTGCGTTCATAAAAGCGCTGGTGGCGCGTTTCCGGGACGAGGGGCTGCGGCTGCCCTTTCCCATCCGCGAGTTCGAGATGGAGGTCGGGGCAGGGGGTGAAACGCTGCTGGAGCGAACGCGGGCGTCAGAGCCGGGGGCTACTCCCGAACCGCAGCGCGACCGCTGACGCGCTCACAGACTTGAGACGCGCTCAGGAAGCACGTGCAGGCAGCCCCGTCCTGGGATCTACGCGGACAGCGAGTTCACCGCCGAGCAGCTCCAGCAACTCGCCGCCGATAAAGGCGCGCCGCCAGCCCGACAGTAGCGTGTGGTGGGCTTCTTGCGCCTGCGCGCCGTCCTGTGCTACGGCGGTGATATCGGATCGGGAGGCGACGAGGGCGGGATCTACCCCATCCGCCATGCCGCGCCCTTTGAGATACGCGAGCATCAGGTCAACGCGTGCGCTCAGCGTCTCGTCTTCCTGAGGCGTTGAAGGCAGGTCAGGGGGATCTGTTTTAGCCCGTTCCAGGCCATCGGCTACCGCCTTCGCGAGGTCTTCGGCGTAGCGGCGCGGCACCCCTTTTAAGGACTCAGCCTCGTCGGCGTCTCGAGGGCGGCGCTGGGCGACAAGCACAAGCGCGTCGTCAGACACAACGTGACCCCGCGGCAGGTTGCGGCGGCGGGCTTCGTGCTCACGCCAGGCGGCGAGCGCGCGGAGGGCGCTCCGCTCCCGGACGCGCAGCCGCGGCATGCCCTTAACGCGCAGGTATATCTCGTCCGGGTCGCGTTCTGCGTAGAGCGACGGGTTGTCGAAAGTGGCCAGCTCGGCCTCCATCCACGCCTCGCGCCCCTGCGCCTGCACCCGGCGGCGGATCTCGTCGGCAGCCTCGCACAGGTAGCGCACGTCATCAAGCGCGTATGCCGTCTGTGCATCGGTGAGCGGGCGTTGGAGCCAGTCGCTACGCGACTCGGTCTTGGGCAGGTCAATCTCTACTGTGTCGATGAGCAGGCGGCGCAGCGAGAGCGTGCTGCTCAGTCCGGCAAACCCCGCCGCCAGCCGGGTGTCGAACACGTTGCGCGGCAGCGTGCCCGTGGCGATATAGAGAAGGGTGAGATCCTGCGGCGCATCATGAAGGACTTTCTCTACCGCAGGGTCGGCCAGCAGCGCGCCGAGGGGTTGCAGGTCGAGCGCGACCGCGTCGATAAGGTGAACGTCGGTGCGCGACCAGCCCAGCTGCACCACGCCGAGATTGGCGTAGTAGGTGCGTTCCCACACGAATTCGGTGTCGAGCGCTACGCAGCGCTGCTGGCGCGCCCGGGCTACAAGGTCGAGGAGGGCGTCGGGATGTTGTATCACGGGTTAAAGCGCAGGGAGTCGAGTTGAGGTAGCGAGATAGGTGATGTAGCCTACATAGATAACGAGCAAGACGACCCCTTCGGCCCGGGTCAGCCGAAAGCCGGTGCGTAGAAGCGGCAGCATCAGCGCTGTCAGGCCGATCATGACGTAAAAATCGAGTGGTGCAATCTGGCCTGAACCGAAAGGGTGGATTACGGCAGCCAGACCGAGGATGCACAGGATGTTGAAAATATTCGACCCGACCACATTACCCACCGAAAGGTCAGTCTGGCCCCGTAGGGAAGCCACCACCGAGGTGGCAAGCTCGGGAAGGCTCGTGCCCACCGCCACAATCGTAAGCCCGACGAGCGCATCGGGGATATTGAGCCGCTCGGCCAGCATCACCGCGGAATCCACGAACCAGCTACCGCCGGCTACCAGCAATACCAACCCGACAAGTACGAGCACTACCGATACCGCCGGCTTCGTCTTGGGCGGCAGCGCTGCCTCGGCTGTGGGTTCGAGCGCCTGCCGGTCGCGGCGTGCCTCCCAGATGGTAAAACCCGTATAAGCGAGAAAACAGACCAGCAGGAGTGCCCCGTCAGGCCGGCTCAGAAATCCGTCCCGCAGCAGGATAAACAGCAGCACCGCGGTTACAAAGGCTATGGGCACGTCGAGCCGAATAAGCCGACTCTGCACCGACATCGGGCGGATCAGGGCCGATATGCCCAGGATGAGCGCGATGTTGGCGATGTTGGAGCCCAGCACATTACCAAGCGCCAGGGCACCCTGGCCATCCAGAGAGGCGCCTACACTCACCACCAGTTCAGGCATGCTGGTGCCCATGGCGACAACGGTGAGGCCCACCACCAGGGGGGCGATGCCCAGACGTAAGGCGAGCGCCGCACCGCCTCGGACCAGTCCTTCGGCACCCAGATACAACAGAAACATGCCTCCCACGAGGCCCAGAATGATCAACAGCATAAATGAGGGTAAAGGGCAAAATAGAGCATCAAACGAGCACACCCGCGATAGTTGCCGACATCAACGTGGCAAGCGTGCCTGCAAGTACCGCGCGCAGGCCGAGCTGCGCAACCTCGGCACGCCTTGTCGGCGCGAGTCCGCCTATGCCACCAATCTGGATGGCGATAGAAGAGAAATTGGCAAAGCCGCACAGCGCATAGGTCGCGATAATGACACTGCGCTCGTTCATAAGGGCTCTCGCATCGGCCAGCGCGAGGTACGCAACAAACTCGTTGATAGCCACTTTCTGGCCCAGCAGAGAGCCGAAAACAAGGGCGTCACTCCAGTCAACCCCGATGACCCAGGCCAGGGGGGCCAGCAAAAAGCCAAACAGGGCCTCCAACGAAAGCGTTTGGAAACGCCCTCCTGTGGCGTCCGCTACAAGCGTGTTCAGGTTGTAGAGCGCGCGGTCGCCCGTGCCAATCACCGGATGTCCCACCCATCCCAGGATAGCATTTAGAAGGGCAATTATGGCGATAAAGGCCAGCAGCATGGCGCCCACGTTGAGCGCCAGCATCAGCCCGTCGCTGGCACCTGCCGCAGCTGCCTCCAGCACGTTATCGCCGTTTTTTTCCTCGGACAGCTTGGCGTTGCCTGCTGTTTCCGGGATTCCGGTTTCTGGGATCATCACTTTGGCCAGCAAGAGGGCAGCAGGCGCGTTCATGATCGAGGCCGACAGCAGGTGCTTGGCGAAAAGGGCCTGCTGCACAGGGTCGGTGCCACCTAGAAACTGGATATATGCCGCCATCACGCCCCCCGCAATCGTTGCCATGCCGCCCACCATGAGCGCAAACAACTCGCTGCGAGTCATCCCCGCGATATAAGGGCGCACCACGAGCGGTGCTTCTGTCTGCCCAATGAAAATGTTGGCCGCAGCAGAGAGCGACTCGGCTCCTGAAAGCCGCATCATCTTTGCCATGCCGATGCCGATAACCCGGACGACGGGCTGCACCAGTTTCAGGTAGTACAGCACCGACATGATCGAGCCGAAAAAGATGATCGTCGGAAGAATCTGGAAGGCGAAAACAACGCCTACGGGGCCAGTTGCAGACCCCAGCGGTCCAAAGATGAACTGCGCGCCGGCGCTGGTGAAGTTGAGCAGCTGCGCGAATCCCTGGCCAATCCAGGAAAAAAGGAGGTTGCCGGGCACGGTCTTCAGCACCAGCAGCGCAAACACGATCTGGAGCGTTACCCCTGCGCCTACAATGTGCCACTGAATGCGGCGACGATCCGAGGAAAAGAGCGTGGCGATGCCGATAAGGACGGCCAGCCCGAGAGCGCCGCGCAGGGTAGCAACGAGAAAATCCATCAGAAAAGGGTAGAGAAGCGCGGAATATAGGGCGCACGCCCCTGCGTCGGCAGAGGAATTGGCAGGGGACGGGAGGAACACCCCCGGGAGGGCTCCCGTAGTCAATTGTGAAAGAACCGTAGCCCGGCTGCCGCCGCTTCGCGTGGGTACTTTGGCACCGGGCGCTACTGCATCACTCAGCTACCTACTAAAGACACGATGGCACGTCGCAGCCAACTCAACGACAACTGGAACCGCGTACGCACGCAGATTGAATCCATGTGGGGAGACGTCAGCTTTGACGATTCCGAGATGAAAAGCGCGCGGGGTAACCTTAGCCGGATGATCAACATTATCCAGACGAAGACGGGGGAGTCTCCCGCTGAGATTCGGCGCAAGGTCATGACGATTGTCTGAACCCGGGCCGTCTGCGTTGGAGGGGCGCGGCTCTGCTTCCTACCTTGCAGAAAAGCCCTTTCAGCGCCCTATGAATTTGCCCGCCACCGCCGCCCTCGGAACGCCCATCGATCCCGAGGCAACGGCCTATCAGCGCCGCCGCGCGTCGTACACGCTCTTGCTTGACCAGTTGCGCGAGCGCGTGGCGCAGGTTGCACAGGGCGGAGGGCAGCGCGCCATCGACCGGGAGCATAGCCGGGGCAAGCTTACCGCCCGCGAACGCATCGCGGTGCTCGTGGACGAAGGCACCCGGTTTTTCGAACTGGGCACGTTCGCGGGCTGGGAGATGTACGAGGATGAAGGGGGGTGCCCTGCTGGCGGGACGGTGATGGGCTTTGGTCTTGTCAGCGGCCGCCGCTGCCTGATCGTCGCCAACGACGCGACGGTAAAAGCGGGGGCGTGGTTTCCTATCACGGCCAAAAAGAACCTCCGCGCGCAGGAGATCGCGCTGGAAAACCACGTGCCGCTCATCTACCTCGTGGACTCGGCCGGGGTGTTCCTGCCCATGCAGGACGAGATCTTCCCTGACAAAGAGCACTTCGGGCGCATCTTCCGCAACAACGCCCTGCTGTCGAGCAAAGGCATTCCGCAGTTAGCAGCCATTATGGGGTCGTGCGTGGCAGGAGGGGCGTACCTGCCCATAATGTCCGACGAGGCGCTGATCGTCGACGGTACAGGCTCGGTTTTTCTGGCCGGGCCTTTTCTCGTGCGCGCCGCCATCGGAGAGGTCGTGGACGCCGAAACGCTGGGTGGTGCCGAAACGCATTCAGCGATCTCGGGCGTGACCGACTACCGGATGCCTGACGATCAGACCTGCCTCAGCACCATCCGCGACCTCGTATCCCATTATGCACCGGTGGGACCCTCGCCGTTTGACCGGGCAGAAGCCCGGGATCCTGCGTTCCCCCCCCACGAGGTGACAGCCATCATGCCTGCCAGCGGCGCCCAGCCCTATGATGCGCACGAGCTTCTCGCGCGCATCGTTGACGCGCAGTCGTGGACAGAGTACAAGGCCGAGTATGGCCAGAGCATGGTCACGGGCTATGCCCGCATCGACGGGTGGAGCGTGGGCATCGTAGCCAACCAGCGCACCGTTACCAAGACCAAGACAGGCGAGATGCAGATTGGCGGGGTGATCTACTCTGATTCCGCTGACAAGGCGGCGCGCTTTGTCATGAACTGCAACCAGAAAGGCATCCCACTCTTGTTTCTGCAGGACGTGACGGGTTTTATGGTAGGCAAGCGGTCCGAGCAAGGCGGCATCATCAAAGACGGCGCAAAGCTGGTCAATGCGATGGCTAATTCTGTCGTGCCCAAGTTTACCATTGTAGTGGGCAACTCGTACGGCGCAGGCAATTACGCCATGTGCGGACGCGCGTACGACCCGCGCCTGATGCTGGCATGGCCCACCGCCCGCATTGCCGTGATGGGGGGGGCGCAGGCAGCCAAGACGCTGCTCCAGATTCAGGTTTCGAAGCTTAAAAAGCAGGGCAAAGAACTGTCGGAGGACGAACAGCAGCAGTTGCTGCGCACCATCGAGGCGCGCTACGAGCACCAGACGGAACCCTACTATGCTGCAGCGCGCCTGTGGGTAGACGAGATTATCGAGCCTGCCGACACCCGCGAGTGGATCAGCCTGGGCATTGAAGTAGCCTCGCTCAATCCCGAACGCTCTCGCTACAACGTAGGGGTGTTGCAAACGTAGCGCGTCAGGCTTGCGACGCTAACACCACCACGCCAAGCGGTGGCAGCGTGATGACCACCGAGGCAGGCATGCCGTGCGCCGGGACGGGATAACAGGCGTCAAGGTCATAGTTGCCCACGCCCGAGCCGCCATACTTCAGGTCGTCAGAGTTGAGCTGCTGCCTGTACGTTCGGTTAGGATGCACGCCTACCCGGTAGTTGTCGCGTGGAACCGGGGTGAAATTGAAGATGAAGATCAGCTCCTTATCGCCACTCATCCGGCGATACGCGCCGATAGATCGGTCGCGGTCGTCGGCGTCGAGCCACTGGAAACCCTCGGGCGTGTCGTTCCACAGTGCCGGGTGCTCGCGGTAGAGCGTGAACAGATCCTGCGTCCACTTGAAAATGCCCTGGTGAAGCGGGTGTTCAAGCAAGTGCCATTCGAGGGCGCGGTCATGGTTCCACTCGCCGCGCTGCCCGAATTCGCCGCCCATAAACAGCAGCTTTTTCCCCGGATGCCCCACCTGATGGCCCAGCAGCAGGCGCAGGTTGGCTGCTTTCTGCCAGTCGTCGCCCGGCATCTTGCCGAAGAGCGAGCCTTTGAGGTGGACGACCTCGTCGTGGGAGAGCGGTAGCACGAAATGCTCCGACCACGCGTAGACCAGAGGAAAGGTGAGATTGTTGTGGTGGTACTTGCGGTTGACCGGGTCCTCGGCCAGATACGCGAGCGTGTCGTGCATCCAGCCCATGTTCCACTTGTACAGAAAACCGAGCCCACCTGCCTCTACAGGGTGCGAAACGCCCGGCCATGACGTAGACTCCTCGGCTGCCATGATAACTTCTGGATAGCGCGCGTATACCTCTTTGTTGACTGTGCGCAGCAGGTCGATAGATTCCAGATTTTCGCGCCCTCCATACTGGTTTGGCGTCCACTGGGTGCGTGAGTAGTCGCGGTAGAGCATAGACGCCACGGCGTCGAAGCGGAGCCCATCGATGTGGAACACGTCGAGCCAGAAAAGGGCGTTGGAAACGAGGAAATTGCGCACGCCGGGTTTTCCGTAGTCGAACACATACGTGCCCCAGTCGGGGTGGGTGCGCATGTTGGGATCGCTGTACTCGTAGAGTGGCGAGCCATCGAAATAGCCGAGCGCCTGCGGGTCCATCGCAAAGTGCGCGGGCACCCAGTCCATCAACACGCCGATGCCGCGGGTGTGCAGGTAGTTGATGAGATACATCAGGTCTTCGGGTGAGCCGTACCGGAACGTGGTGGCGTAATACCCGGCAATCTGGTAGCCCCACGAGCCGTAGTAGGGGTGCTCGGCGAGGGGCATCAACTCGACATGCGTGAACCCCATCTTCTCGACGTGGTCGGCGAGGGGTTCGGCGATCTCTCGGTACGACATCGAATAGCCGTCCCAGCGGCGCTGCCACGAGCCCAGGTGTACTTCGTAGATGGCTACCGGCCTGTTCAACCCCGAGGGGCCCTTGCGTGCGGTCATCCACTGCTCATCCGTCCACTCAAACGCGCTGAGGTCAGTGATGATAGCCGAGAGGCCCTCGATGGGATTGCCGCTCTTGTCGGGCGGCTCCATGGCAAAGGCATACGGGTCGGTCTTGTCGCCCTGAAAAGTAGAGGAGCCGATCCTGAACTTGTAGCGGTCGCCCGGCTGCGCGCCCTCGACATACCCTTCCCACAGGCCCGCGTCGCGGCGACTCAGCGGATGCGCGCCATGATTCCACCCGTTGAAGTCGCCCGTGACAGCCACGTAGTCAGCATGGGGTGCCCAGACGGCAAAGCGGGTGCCCTTTTCATCGGGGTGAGCACCCAGAATGCGGTACGCCTCGGCGTGTGTGCCCTGGTTCCAGTAGTAAAAATCGTCGGGGCCAAGGGTATGGGCAGCAGTATCTGTGGTCAAGGAAGACATGAAGCGAGACAGGATGGGTGAGTCAACGGGAGAAGGCGATTCGCTCGTGGAGTAGCGCGCCTATCTTTAGAGAGATTAATCCGCAATGCCCCTATGAAGTTCGCCTGCCGCTGCGTGCTGCTCATCCTCTTCGGTATCGTTACGCCTGCTCGGGCGCAAGTAGAAGCCCCGCCGGCGGTGGATCTGCGTCTGTACGACATTGCCGAGGCGCCGAGTGCCGATCGGCTGTTTGCTGACATCAGCACGCTCGCGGGCTTTGGCACGCGCAACACCTTTTCCGACACGCTCTCCACCACGCGCGGCATCGGCGCGGCGCGGCGCTGGATACGGCAGGAACTCGACAACATCTCAGCCCGCTGCGGCGGATGCCTCGAGGTCTACGAACAGCGCACACTTGTGCCGTCGAGCGGTAACGCGCGCATCCCATCGGACGTGTGGATCGTCAACGTCTATGCCATCCAGCGGGGCACGCGGCATCCCGATCACTACGTGATAATGTCGGGTGATATTGACTCGCGGCCCAGCGTTGGTACCGATGGGCTGAGCGACTCGCCCGGTGCCAACGACAACGCGTCGGGCATGGCGGGCGTAATCGAAGCCGCCCGCGTGCTCTCAGCATATACGTTTCCACAGAGCATCGTATATGCCGGTCTGTCGGGCGAAGAGCAGGGGTTGTTCGGTGGGCAGCATCTGGCCGACAAAGCCGTGGCGGAGGGCTGGAAAATTACCGGCGTGCTCAACAATGACATGATCTCGAACACGACGGGCATCACGGGCATCGAGGACAATATCACGTTCCGCGTGTTTTCGGAGCCGACGGCGTACACCGAAACCGAGCGGCAGCGCCAGACGCGTCGCTACACGGGGGGTGAAGTGGACGGCCCGAGCCGGCAGCTCGCCCGTTACGTGGCGCGCATGGCGGATCTGTATTTCCCCAACCTACAGGCGCGCATGATCTACCGGCTCGACCGGTTCGGGCGCGGCGGTCACCACCGGCCCTTTAACGACCGCGGCTTTGCTGGCGTGCGCATCATGGAAAGCCGCGAAAACTACAACCGCCAGCATCAGGACGTGCGCGTGGAGGACGGGATCGCGTATGGCGATGTTATCGAGGGGGTGAACCCGGGGTACGCGGCCAAGCTTACGGGCATCAACGCGGTGACGCTGGCCGCGCTGGCATGGGCACCACCCGCGCCCGACACGGTACGCATCGGCGGGGCGGTGAGCGCGTCTACCACGCTTGAATGGTCGCCCGTGGCCGATCCTGACCTTGCCGGGTACGTCGTTCTCTGGCGGGACACGACGGCACCGCAATGGCAACACCGCCGCTTTGTGGGCGACGTGACACGCTTCACGCTCGAAAACGTGGTAATAGACGACTACTTTTTTGGCGTGGCGGCTGTTGGCAAGAATGGGAATGAGAGCCTTGTCGTCTTCCCATCAGAGATGATGCGGTAAAGCCCCTGCTCGATCTATGGTCGGCAACAGGAGGCCGGGGCAGGGCGAGCCGGCGGTCAGGGCGCGTACCCGCTCTATGCGCCGAGGAGTCGTTTGAGGCCGCGCACGGGCAGCCACAACCACTCGGGGCGGTGCGACGCCTCGTAGCGCACTTCGTACAGCGCCTTCTCGATAAGGTAGAGCCGCAGCAGCGCTTGCACGTAGGCAGGGCCGGGTAGCAGCGTGTCGATACCTGAGACGCCCGCATAAGCTGCGAGAAACGCCTGCTGCACAGCTTCTACGAGCAGGTTTGTCCATGCATCCGCCTGCTCGATCTTCGTCTCTTGGGCAGCCCAGTGCACTGCGTAGTCAATCGAACGCAGCATCCCGGCCACATCGCGGAGCGGACTGTCGCGCTGGCGGCGTTCTTCCAGCGAGCGCGTAGGTTCGCCTTCAAAATCGAGGATGAAAACGTCGTCCTCGGCCACGAGCGTCTGGCCGAGGTGGTAATCGCCGTGCACGCGGATGCGCTGTCCGGCCTGGGCGTGGTTGAACTCTTCGAGGGCGGCGGCGGTGCGTTGCCAGGTTTCGTCATCGACGGCTTCGGCAGAGACGTGGGGGCGCGTGGCGTCGAGGGCAGCGTGCACCCGGGCCGTGATGGCACCGAGTTGTGGCGCGTCGAGGGGCTCGGGGGTAAGGTCCGGGGTGGTGCCTTTTGCGAGTGCAAGGTGGAGTTCGGCGGTACGCACCCCGAGCGTCCGGGCAAAGCCGATAAGCTCGGGCGCGATTTCGTCGGCCCATACGCCTTCACTTTCCCGTGGCAGCGCCTGCCCTTGTATACGGTCAAGCGCGCGGCCCGCCAGCTGAAGCGCATGCGCCCAGCCGTCGCGCTCTGCATCTACGGCCTGTTGCACGATGCCAAGCAGAATGGTCTGCTCAGGCCGCTGGAAGGCAACCGTCCCCCGCAACTGCGGCACAAAGGGGAAGCCGGTGGCGGTAAGATGGTCGAGCAATTCGGCCTCCGGGTTAAAGCCACTCTCTACCCGCCGAAACAGCTTGACGAAATACTGCTCGTTCAGGATAGCGGAAGAGTTGGTCTGCTCGCCGGTGAGAATGCGGACGTCCTCTGCGTGCGGGTGACCCTGCCAGGTGGGGACGTAAAAGCCCTGGAGCGACCGGCCTTTCTGTCCGGCTGCCCACCAGCGGGCCAGCGTGCGCCAGAACTCGGGGCTCGCCGCGCCATCGGCAAGCAGACGGCGACTCTGGGGACCTTCGACATAGGCAAGCGCCGCGCCCGGGCGCTCGTGCTGAATACGTGCGGCCTCTTCCTCGTCGGCGAGGAGCAGCGGCAGCAGGTAAAGAGATTTGCCGCTCGCCTGCGTCACTTCGAGCAGGGTGAGGTAAACGGGCGAGGGGTCGCGGGCCAGCCGCACCGCATCGTGCAGGCGAACCGTTGGCATGCTACTCCCTTTGCCACCAAACCAGCGCTGCCGTATCAGAAAGTCGGGCAGAATGGCTTCAAACTGAGAGATGCCGTCGCCGCGTGCCATCGTGGGGATGAGCAGGTTATGCAACCCCTCGGGAACGGACAGCTCCGGCAGCGTGGCAGGGGCTTCTTCGGCTGGCTGCTCGGGGATGAACGCTTGCTTTTGCTCAGAGACGGGTTCGAGGCTGAACCAGAAATAGCCGTAAGGCGCCAGAGACAGGTGATAGTCGAGCGGGCCAATTTCGGGGAAGGCTGACTGGCTGATTACTTCTACAGGAAAGGTGCCCTGCAGGGTGTCAGTGGGAATTAGCACAGACTGCGCAAAGCGCGAGAGGTTGGCGACGACCAGCACCCGGTCGTCCTCGAACTCACGTACAAAGGCGAAAATGGCCGGATTGGCAACGTCGAGAATGTGCATCTCGCCACGGCCAAACAGGGGACTGTGCTTGCGCCGGACGGCGAGAATGCGGCGGGTAAAGTGGAGAAGGGAGTGCGCGTCGTGTTCGGCGTCTTCTACGTTGACAAACTCGTACGAGTAGGGACCGCGGTCGATGGCGGGCATGAACAAACGGTGGTGCGAGGCGCGTGAAAATCCGCCGTTTTTATCTGGACTCCACTGCATAGGCGTACGCACGCCGTTGCGATCGCCCAGAAATGGGTCGTCGCCCATGCCGATCTCGTCGCCGTAGTAAAGCACCGGGCTTCCTTTGAGCGAGAGCACGAGGGCCGTCATGAGCTCGATGCGGCGGCGGTCGCCTTCCAGGAGCGGTGCAAGGCGGCGCCTAATGCCCACGTTGATGCGGAAGCGGGGATCGGCAGCATAGGCGTTCCACATGTAATCGCGCTCTTCGTCGGTCACCATCTCGAGCGTGAGTTCGTCGTGGTTGCGCAGGAAGATCGCCCACTGCGCGTCCTCGGGAATGTCCTCGGTAAGGCGCAGCATCTCGACGAGCGGGCGGCGGTTTTCGCGCATCAACGCCAGGTACATGCGCGGCATGATGGGGAAGTTGAACGCCATCTGCACGCCCTTGCCGTCGGCGAAGTAGGGCAGCGTGTCCTCGGGCCACTGGTTGGCCTCGGCCAGCAGCACTTTGCCCGGGCCGTAGCGCTCCTCGATTTTCGAGCGCAGCACGGTCATGTAATGCAGCGTCTCAGGCAGGTTTTCGCACGAGGTGCCTTCACGCTCGAACAGGTACGGCACGGCATCGAGGCGGAGCCCGTCCACGCCCATGTCGAGCCAGAAAAACATGACATCCTCCATGGCCGCGCGCACGTCCGGGTTGTCGAAATTGAGATCGGGCTGATGGGAGAAAAAGCGGTGCCAGTAGTATTTCTGCGCCTTTGCATCCCACGACCAGTTGCTGGGCTCGGAGTCGGTAAAGATGATGCGGACGCCGCTGTATTTGTCAGCGGTCTCGCTCCACACGTACCAGTCGTGCTTGTCAGATGCAGGATTGCGGGCCTGCTGAAACCACGGGTGCTGGTCTGAGGTGTGGTTGAGTACCAACTCGGTGACGACGCGCATGCCCCGGTTGTGGGCATCGTCGAGAAACGCCTTGAACTCGTCGAGCGTGCCGTGAACAGGTAGGATGCTGTAATAATCGGCGGTGTCGTAGCCGTCGTCGCGCAGCGGGCTTTCGAGAAAAGGCAGCAGCCAGAGCGTGTTGACGCCCAGCGATTCGAGGTAGGGCAGCTTTTCGCGGAGGCCCGCAAATTCTCCGAAGCCGTCGTTGTTGGCATCGTAGAAAGAGCGGACGTGTAGCTCGTAGATGACGGCGTCTTTGTACCAGAGGGGGTCGGTGAGAAAAGAGGAGGTGGGCATAAAATGCGGGTGAGTTTGCTTTTCTTTACCCCGCCCCGCTGGCATTGGTTCAGCCTGGAAGTGACGGGATAGTAGCGCCAGAGGGTGGTGCGGCCTGTTGCGCGGACGCTATGGGAAGCGGACTGGCGGCCGCACAGGCGCAGAACCTGTGGGGTTAAGTGAACGATAAGCGGGGTGCATGATCAATGACCACCTTTGCTCTCAGGTGACGCGCTGGGCATGGCGGCCTCCTGACCGCGCACAACGAAAATGTGAGCCGGCATCACGTACGGGTCGAGGCGGACGTAGTGATTGGTACCATGCCAGTGGTAGGTTTCCCCACCCAGCGCATCGAAAACAGTAAAGGGTGCGTCTTTTTCGAGGCCGATAGCATCCGGCGAGAGCTGAAGCCAGCTTTCCTGCACGTTGTGCGGGTCGAGGTTGACCACGACGAGCACGCGGCTGCTCTGGTGCACTTTGGCATAAGCGAGCAGGTAGGGATTGCCCGTATCCACAAATGTGATGTTGCGCGCGTGTTGGAGGGCCGCTTGCTCGTGCCTTATCTCGTTGACGCGGGTAAAGAGGGATTGCAGCGAGTGCGGATCACGCCAGTTCCAGGTGCGGATTTCGTACTTCTCGTTGTCGGCGTACTCTTCTCGAAGCGGGTGCTTGTTGGTCTGCACGTGCTCGTAGGGCGGGCCGTAGATGCCATAAGCGGGAGACATGGTGGCGGCTACGACAAAGCGTGCAATGTGTAGCGCCCGTCCGCCATGCATCAGTTCCTCGTGGAAGATGTCCGGTGTGTTGGGCCAGAAGTTGGCGCGGAAATACTCGGCCTGCTCGGTCTGGAAAAGCTCCTCGCCATACGTGCGCAATTCTTTCGCCGTGTTGCGCCACGTGAAATAGGTGTAGGAGTTGTTGAAGCCGATCTTGGCCAGCCCCTGCATGATGCGTGGGCGTGAAAACGCCTCGGCCAGAAAAATGAGGTCCGGATGCTCGTCGCGCAGGGTGCGCAGGCACCACTCCCAGAATGCGAACGGCTTGGTGTGCGGGTTGTCTACCCGGAAAATGCGGACGCCTTTGTCGGCCCAGAAGGTGAAGACGCTATGTAGCTCTTCCCACAAAGCGGGCCACGCCGCGCTCTCGAAGTCGAACGGGTATACGTCCTGGTATTTCTTGGGCGGATTCTCGGCATAGCGAATCGAGCCGTCAGCGCGGTGGCGGAACCACTCGGGATGTTCTTCCACGTACGGGTGGTCGGGTGAGGTCTGGAAGGCAATATCAATCGCCACGTCGATCTTTACGCGCGCGGCTTCTTCCATGAAACGGGTAAACGCATCCATGCCGCCAAGCTCGGGGTGGACGCTTTTGTGGCCGCCCTTGGTGCCGTCTTCGAGAAAGCCGCCGATGGCCCAGGGACTACCGGGCTCGCCATCCTGCGCTGTGGGCGCGTTGTCTTTGCCTTTACGAAACTGCACACCGACAGGGTGAACGGGGGGCAGGTAGACCACATCGAACCCCATCTCTTTGATGCGCGCAAGGCGGCGCGCAGCATCGTCGAGAGTGCCGTGTCTGCCGGGCTCGTCGGCAGCGGAGCGCGGGAAAAACTCGTACCACGCCGCAAACCGGGCGCGCTCGGGGTCTACCGCCACAGGCTGCGGCGCGCTCTCAACGATGCCGTCGCGAGGATCGGACTGAGTGGCGAGTGCGGAGATGTCCTCTTCCAGCGCCGCGCCTGTGTCGCCTGCTTCAAAGCGTTTCGCGTAGGCATTGAGCGCACGTTTCCGGGCAGTAGGGGCTTGTTTGGCCCATTCGCGGAGGATGGAGGCAGCGTCGAGGAGTTCGTTATGAAGTAGCGCCTCGGCCTCGCCCGCTTCCAAGCGCCGTGCGAACTGGTGCTGCCACGTCCGGAAAACGTCGAGCCAGCCGCGCACCTTGAACGTCAACATGCCGAGGGCATCAGGGGCAAAAGTGGCCGCGTACTCATCATTATATCGCAGCGGCATGGGATAAACCGACTCACTGCCATCAGGGGCCGTTACCACGAGTTCGGCAGAGATGAGGTCGTGCCCGTCGGTGATAAATCCGGCCACCACCTCCAGGTTTTCCCCCAGGCTCCGGCGCACCGGCCACCGCCCCCCGTCGAGGTGGGGACTCAGCGTCGCCAGCACAACACGAGACCAGGAGCGGGGGGCAGGAGAAGGCGGATTCCAGGCAAGCGTGCGGGTGTCGGCGTCGAGGGTGCTGAGTGGCATGGGAGAGCAGAAGGGTGCGGAAAAGGGTACAGCAGGTACACGGTCAAGGCGTGCTTCTGGTTGCCTGAAAGCAAGGCTGAGTGGTACGCACACGGGCGGGGCGAAGGCGAGATCTCGTAACAAACCTAGCGGTAGCCCTCCCTGTATCAGCCGCAACATGTCCGAGAATTGATGAAGCCAGGAGCGTGTGAATCAAACCGCTCCGGGTGCAGGTCGTATAGGCGCCATTCACTCAATCCTTCCAGCGTATGTCCCTTTATGATACTCCTGTGGGGTCCTTGTCTGCACGTGAGGCTTACTTAAACGGAGAAGAAGGGCGACGCCTTGATGGGGTGCGCGTTTATGCCGGCGGTCCCTATCCGCTTGGTGCAACCTGGGATGGCATCGGGGTCAACTTTGCGCTGTATTCACAGCACGCCGAGGGGGTAGAACTGGTGCTGTTCGACACGCCCGAGGCTACGGCACCCTCGCACACGCTCCGGTTGCAGGAACGCACCGGCCCTATCTGGCACTGCTACCTGCCTGACGTGCGGCCGGGGCAGCTTTACGGCTACCGCGTCTATGGACCCTATGCCCCCGAACGCGGCCACCGGTTTAATCCCCACAAGGTGCTTCTCGACCCCTACGCCAAGGCGATAGGACGGCCGCTGCGCTGGCACGATAGCCTCTTCGGATATACTCTTGGTCATAAGATGGGGGACCTATCCTACAACGAGGTGGACTCGGCCCCTTTCGCAGCGCTCGGCGCGGTCGTGCAGGGGCCTTTCGAGTGGGGCGATGACCGCAGCCCCGGCATTGCGCTGTCGGATACCATTATCTACGAGGCGCACGTACGCGGCATGACCATGCGCCACCCCGACGTGCCGGAGCATCTGCGCGGTACCTACTTGGGCTTCGTCTCGGAACCCATTATCGATCATCTGCACGCCCTTGGCGTTACCTCTATCCAGCTGTTGCCCGTGCACGCGCATGTACACGACCGCCGGCTCTACGACATGGGCCTGCACAACTACTGGGGTTACAACTCGCTGGCATTCTTTGCGCCTGAATCGCGGTACAGTAGCAAAGGCGGCACGGCGGCTACAGCTGAGTTCAAGTCGATGGTGCGAGCGCTGCACAAAGCGGGTTTCGAGGTGCTGATAGACGTGGTGTACAACCACACCGGCGAAGGCTCGCACCTCGGCCCCACGCTCTCGATGCGCGGCATCGACAACGCGACCTATTACAAGCATGTACCCGATGCCCCGCGTTACCTTATCGACTACACGGGTACGGGTAACACGCTCGACATGGGCGATGCCCACGTGTTGCAACTCGTCACTGACAGCCTCCGCTACTGGGTTACGGAGATGCATGTAGACGGCTTCCGGTTTGATCTGGCAGCGACGCTGGCACGCGAGTTTCAAGATGTCAACGTGCTGTCGGCTTTCTTTAAGGTTATCCAGCAAGACCCTGTACTGAGTCAGGTCAAGCTGATCGCCGAGCCGTGGGACATTGGGCCGGGCGGCTACATGGTGGGGTCGTTTCCCTGGCAGTGGGCTGAGTGGAACGGTGACTACCGGGACGTCGTGCGGCGATTCTGGCGGGGCGATCATGGCCTCAAAGGTGCGCTCGCCACCCGCGTGGCAGGGTCGAGCGACCTTTACAACCACAGCGGACGCCGCCCCACGGCCTCTATCAATTTCGTCACCGCGCACGACGGATACACGCTGCAGGACCTGGTCTCGTACGAGCAGAAGCACAACCTCGCCAACGGCGAGGGTAACCGCGACGGGCATGAACCTAACTACAGCATCAATTTCGGAGTCGAGGGGCCGACACGCGACGCTGACATTATAGAAAAGCGCGAGCGGCTTAAACGTAGCCTCATGTCTACCCTTTTGCTCTCGCAGGGCGTGCCTATGATTCTCGGCGGCGACGAACTCTCGCGCACGCAGCGCGGCAATAACAACGCGTACTGCCAGGACAACGAAATCAACTGGCTGGACTGGGCGCTGGACGAGCGGCAGGAGGCGTTTCTGAAGTTTATGCAGGAGCTTGTCGTGTTCAGGCGCAAGCACCCCAACTTCCGCCGCTACCGCTTTCTGCGTGGCACGCCCGATGAATACGGCGTCACCGATGCGACGTGGTGGCATCCCGATGGCACGCCCATGGAACCAGAGGACTGGCTAAACACGGATCTGCCGGCGTTCGGGCTTTTGCTGCGCGGCGATGCCATTCACCGCATTGACGAGCGCGGACGCCCCATCGTTGACGCCTCGTTTATGATCCTCTTCAACCGCGCTGATAACCCGTGTGCCTTCACTATCCCCCCTGCAGATGAAGAACACCCGGAGCGCTGGTATATCCCCCCACCGTTCAGCCGCATTGTGCACGTGGGCGATGTGGAGGCCGGTGAAATGCTTTTGGTGCCGCCCCTCTCCCTCGTCGTTTTAAGTACCGACCCAGAAGTTTGATCTGCAGAAGCTCTGCTGCGCGAAGAGCAAACCGACGAGGGCAGAGCCTGTCCCACCACAGCGACCTTCAGGGTGGCTTCTTCAAATCAAAAGGGGCCTGAGCCGTGCCAGGTTGGCACCGAGCCGGTTCAGCGTGAGGCCGGGGATGGCTGCGGGGGGTGGGACGTCCACACATTCCATGGGAAGATGCCATCAAGCGAGAGTTGATCGGTTTTTGTCGTCTCGCCTGAAAAAGCGTGCCGCCATGAGTGGCCGTGCAAAGGTTCAGGCAACACCAGCGTGGTGCTTGCCAGCGGACGCGAGGCAAAGCGGGGCAGGGCGACTACCAGCGCGTCTGTGCCCTCGCCCCGGGCAAAGCAAAACCACCGCTCGGCATCGTCGCCAGCTACGGCGAGGGCCTGGTAGCGTCCTCCAAAAGCGACGGAATGCTCTTTCCGCAGGTGGAGCAGGGCCGTGAGCAGGTACAGCTTGAGTTGCGTGTCCTGTTTATCGAATAGTGCGCGTAAGGCCTCTCTATCGGGGGAAGCCAGCAGGGGTTGGAGACGGTCGAGCACTGCCGAGCGAAGCTTGAAGTCAACCACGCGCCGGTTGTCAGGGTCAACGAGAGAGAGGTCAAGCAACTCGGAACCCTGGTAGATATCCGGCACCCCCGGTTGGGTAAGCTTGAGGATCGTCTGTGAGATAGTGTTGAAAAAGCCGTACCGTGCCAGCAAAGCAGCGAGTTCGCCCACTGCCTCGGGCGTGCGTGCATCTGTGGTGACGCCGCGCACGAATCGCTCCAGTGCTGCTTCGTACGCCTCGTCTATATAAATCCAGGAGGTGTGCTGCTTGCTTTCTCTCGCTGCTTTCTGGGCGTACGTCCAGAGGCGGTCAGCGAGGGTGTCGGGATTTTCCTCTGGCCAGAGGGCGACAAGCGTCTGGAAAAACAGGTACTGGTCGGAGCGCAGCGGCGCGTCGAGGCCGATGTGTTCCTGCCCGATTTCGCGAAGGGCGTCCACAGTTTCGGCCCACTGCTGGGGTACCTCCGAGAGCGCGGCAAGGCGCATCCGTGTGTCCTCGCCGCGTTTATGGTCGTGCGTGGCAGTGGCGAGCAGGGTGTTGGGCATCAGGTGCGCCCGGTACCGGGCATGCGCGTGCACCACTTCCGGGGGGGTGGTAAACCGATCCGGGTGACCGCCCACCTCGTTTAGCGCAGCAAGGCGCACCCACCGGTAGAAGGCGGTATCCTCGACGCCCTTTGCCGTCACGGGGGCGGTGTACTGCTGAAAACGTCCGATCCACTGCTGCTGTTCGGCGCGGAGTTTTTCGGGAAGCTCGCCCGTGAGCACGTTCTCAATAAAGATGAACACCGACCGTTCCCCCGCCGGGGTGCGCCGCATGGCAAGCTCGATGGTAGTGCGGAGCACGTCAGCGGCCTCTACAGTCTCGTAGGGGAGGTAGGTTCGGTAGCGGTCCAGCGAGGCGATGGTTTCGACAAGCGCCTCGCGCAGCGCTTCGAGGGTAAAGTCTCGCGTGTGGTAGTCGCTTTCCGAGATGCGGTCAAGTTCGTATGAAAGCCTGAACAGCTCGCTCGAGAGCGACGTGTTCATCACCAGTTTTTTCGAGCGGTAGACTTCCTCGTCAAACGTGCGCGCGTCGGGGTCGAAGCGGCTGTAGGTGCGGTTGAGTCCCTCTTCACCGTCGGGGTTGACGAGCAGGCCCACCGCATCGTTCATAAAGCGGTACCCTGTAGTGCCTTCGACGGGCCACTCGAGGGGAAGCACCTCACCGTGGCCGCGGATTTTCTCGACCCAGAGGTGCTGAGCGCCCAGTTCACGCAGGCGTTGCAGGTAGGCATGCGGGTCAAAAAGTCCGTCGATATGATCGAGGCGGACGCCGTCCACGCCTTCAAGGGTGAGCAGTTCACCGAGCAGCCGGTGGGCCTGCCAGAACACGCGCTCGTCTTCCATACGCAGCGCCGCCAGCCCATTGATGTCGAAAAAGCGACGGTAGTTGATCTCGTGACCGGCTGTTTTCCAGTACGAGAGGCGCCAAAACTGTTTTTCGAGGATCTCGTGAAGTTCTTCGCCGCTGCACAACGAAGCGGCTTCATCAAAGTCGACGCGGTCCGCCATGGCGCTCAGGCGCAACCGCAGCGTCTCAGCCTTGTCGCGCTCAATGGGCTCCAGCGTAGCATAGGCTTCGGTCATCTCTTTGAGATCGAAGTAAGCCTCCTGCCGTTCGTAGCGGGGCAGGGCTTCGCCGAGGATGCGCGCGTAGGAGGCAGGGCTGAGTGCAAAGCGGTTGTCGTAGTACGACAGGCAGAAGCGCCCCTCGGTAAACGTCACGGCCAACTCGCCTCCGTCGAGGGCTTCTCCGTAAGTCTTGCCCAGAAAAGGCAGCAGCACCTTGCCGTCGAGTTCAGGCTTGAGCGGGTGCCAGTCGATATCGAACAGCCGGGCAAACGGGGAGGCAGGACCGTAAGCGAGCACATCCTGCCACGCCTCGTTTTCGGTGCCAATGCCGGCGTGGTTGGGTACAAAATCGAGGATAAGGCCCATGCCGTGGGCACGGACTGTTGCCAGCAGCGCTTCGAACCCGGCCCTGCCTCCCAGTTCCGGGTTGAGCTGGTTGTGGTCTACTACGTCGTAGCCGTGAGTCGAGCCTGCCCGCGCCTGCATGATAGGCGAGAGGTACAGGTGGCTCACACCCAGGCGGGCGAGAAATGGCACCAGCGCTTCTGCGTCGCTGAACCGGAATTCGGGATGGAGTTGTAGGCGGTAGGTTGCGCGGAATTGGTCAGACACAGGACAGAGAAGTAGGGGAGAGCTGAAAAGAGTCAGGTGCGCTGGAGCAGCACAGCGGCTTCTACAGGAAATTGAACCTGCCTGTCCTCAATAAGGGGGAAAGTGCCGTCAGATGCGAACCGAGCCTGCTCAGTATGCCAGACTACGGTGGTATTTGGAGAACGGGGCAGGGCGATGCCGGGCCGCAGCGCCACCAGGAGCACATAATTGCCCCGTTCGAGCGTCAGCCCAGAAAGGCCGTGGGCGGTTACGGAAAAGTCACTACTCAGCGTAGCCCGCAGACGCAAGAGCGTCTGGTAGAGCGAGCGCATGGCTACACCCGCAGCGGCTTCGGCTTCAGCCCAGTCGAGCTTGCTCTGGCGGAAGGTGTGCTCGTCCTGCGGGTCAGGCACGATGCCGCTGAAACCGCTGAAATGCTCAAACTCCTTGCGCCGTCCCGCGGTCACTTTCTGGCCGAGATCGGGCTCGTGGTCGGAGAAAAAGAGGAACGGGGTGGTGGCGGCGTATTCCTGTCCCATAAAAAGGAGGGGCAGTTGCGGGGCAAAAAGGAGGAGGGCCGAGGCTGCCCTGAAAGCCGCTGCCGGCACGTCGTGCGAGAGCCGGTTGCCCTGTGGCCTGTTGCCTATCTGGTCGTGGTTCTGAATGCAGAAGACGGCATTCTGCGGCGCTACGCCCTCCGGCGGCGTGCCGCGGGGCTCACCTGTGACAGGGTTGGGCTGGCCGGTGTAGAACCAGTTTTGCTGCAGCGTTGTGGCAATTTGATCGGCAGAGGCGTTTATGTAGGCCGCATAATACCCCTCGCGGTCGCCCGCCAGGTGGTTGCGCACCAGGTGGTGGAAGTCGTCTACCCATACCGCGTCGAGACCGTATCCGCCCTTGTCGCGGGGCCGCACCACGGTGTTGAGGTTGCGGTGGTCCTCGGCAACGAGTATGCGGCGAGGGCCGTGTTCAAGGGCAGCGACATGCTCGGTTAGCTCAGCCAGAAAGTGCGGCGACGTGTCGTCTTTGAGGGCATCGGTGGCGTCGAGCCGTAGTCCGTCAAAGTGATACTCCCCCAGCCACATCAGGGCGTTCTGGATAAACATCTGCCGCACGCCCGCGCTGTGCGTGTCGTCGAGGTTGATGGCGCTGCCCCACGGGGTGTCGTGTTTGTCGGTGAACATAGGCCCGAAGGCGGCCGCGTAGGCCCCATCCGGACCGAGATGGTTGTAGATAACGTCGTGGAAAACGGACATGCCGTTTGCGTGCGCGGCATCAACGAGACGGCGCAGGCTCTCGGGCCTTCCGTACGCACGCGACGGAGCGAAAAGGGCGGCATGGTCATAGCCCCAGCCCCAGCGTCCCGGCCAGTCTGCTGTAGGCATCAACTCGATAGCCGTGATGCCAAGCTCGCGCAGGTACGGCAGGCGCGCTGTCAGCGCATCAAAGGTGCCCTCGGGGGTAAACGTGCCCACGTGCAGTTCGTAAAACACCAGGTCGCGCTGCTGTATGCCTTCCCAACCGCTGTCGGTCCAGGCAAACGAGGGATCGACCACCTCTGAAGGGCCGTGAACGCCCTCGGGCTGGAAGCGAGAGGCGGGGTCGGGAAAGAGAGCACCGCCGTCAAGCGCAAAGCGGTACCGCGCACCAGACTTCAGGTCGGGTACAAACGTCGAGAAGTAGCCGTCAGACTGGGCAGTCAGGGAAAGGGGAGCATGGCCGTCGAGGTGCAGATCAATGGTGGCGGCAGCAGGAGCCCAGATGGTAAACTGCACCCCTTCAGGAGTAACAGTGGCGCCGAGAGGCGGGGACGTAGAAATAGACATCAGCAGATAGGGTGAGGCGGCAAAGAAAGAGGCCGACAGTCCTTATCCAACGATGTGTGCTGGGGCTGCTTCCGGCTGCATAAGCCAGTTGCGTGCTAATTACATTGGAAGCGCTATGTATGCAGTGACCGCCCATACAAACGGGTGATAGCGCACAGCTTCTCTGCCCGCGCTGCCGTCAGCGCGCCCGGATCGAAGCGCCACGCCCAGTTGCCGGAAGGGCGGCCAGGTATGTTCATGCGCCCTTCGCTGCCGATGCCGAGTACGTCTTGCAGGGGCACGATGGTCAGGCACGCGACGCTGGCGGCGGCACCACGGACAAACGCCCACGCCGCATCGTCGGCATCCGCGTCTGTATCATCGAGACCGAAATAGGCAGCAGCATGAGCGCGCGTACGGGCGTGCTCAGCATGCTCAGCAGCTTCGGTCGTCTTTGGCGGCGTTTGCCACCAGCCCGCGAGCGTGTCATTGTCGTGCGTGCCGGTATAGGCGACAAGATTGGGACGGTAGTTGTGCGGTAGAAAATCCGACGTGGCGTCGCCGCCGAAGGCAAACTGCAAAACGGCCATGCCGGGAAAGTGGAACTGCTCCATGAGCGCCGTCACGTCCGGGGTGATATCGCCCAGGTTCTCAGCCACCACAGGCAGTGGTCCAAAGCGCTGCTGGAGCGTCTCGAAAAGAACGATACCGGGCGCGGCTACCCATTGCCCGTTGATGGCGTGTTCTTCATGCGCAGGAATCTCCCAGTAGCCGGCAAAGCCTCTGAAATGATCGAGGCGCACGCCGTCCACGAGGCGCAGCACGTTGGCCATCCGCTGCGTCCACCACACGAAGCCGTTGGCGCGCATCGCATCCCATCGGTACAGCGGATTGCCCCAGCGCTGCCCGGTCTCGGAGAAATAGTCGGGCGGTACGCCTGCTACAACGGTAGGCTGACCGGTGCCATCGAGGTAGAAAAGGTGCTGGTTGGCCCAGACATCGGCGCTGTCATGGGCGACGTAGATGGGCAGGTCGCCCAGAATGCGAATGCCGTGCGTGCCGCAGTAGGTGCGCAGGGCCTGCCACTGCCTGTCGAACAGCAACTGCCAGAACTGGTGCATCCGGATGGCACGCGCATGGGTGTCTCGGGCTTCGGCCAGCGCATGCGGGTGGCGCTGGGCAAGCGCCTCGGGCCATGCTGTCCACGACGTCTGGTGCGACTCTGACAGCGCGGCGTAAAGCGCGTAGTCATCGAGCCAGTAACGCTGCGCGCTTGCAAAGTGCCACAACTCTTCGTGAAACGGATGCGATGCGTCGGCCTCGAAGCGCTCAAACGCGCGGGAGAGCAACTCGCGTTTAAACGGCACAACACGCTCCCAGTCTACAGAGTCGGAGGGGAAGTCGGGCGCGGCGGCGAGATCGTCACCGGTAAGCAAGCCGTCTTCGACGAGCATTTCCGGAGAGATCAGCAGCGGGTTGCCGGCAAACGTAGACGGGCTCGAATAGGGAGAATAGCCCCATCCCACGGGTACCAGAGGCAGCACCTGCCACACCTGTTGCTCTGCAGCGGCGAGAAAATCGGCGAAGCGAAAGGCTGCCGGGCCGAGGTCTCCCATCCCCATCGAGCCGGGAAGCGAGGTGATATGCAAAAGAAGACCGCTGGCGCGCGCGCTGAACATCGGACGTATGGGACAGAGTGAGAAGGCGGAATCGTGCGGGCGGAAGATACAGCGACGCCCCGAGCCGGTGCGCGACCTGGCGAGAATCGGGCCGTCTTCTCAACGGGAACCTCCGCGCGTTTATCATGCCCCTTCTTGACGTATCGAGATTCCATGATCACAGCCCGAGACATCGACCGCATTGCAACGCTGCAGCCCCTTTCGGATAGTGACAGGGCGTGGCTTGCCGAGCAGGCCACAGAGCGGGTGGCGGATTCGGGCGAGGTGCTATTCAAGCAGGGCGAGCCTGCACGCGTGCTCTACTTTCTTCTGGAAGGCACCCTTGTGTTTCGGGCAGGGCAGGAAGGGCAGGAGCAAGGCTATTTCGTCATCGAGGAAGGAAGCATCTCGGGCATGCTGCCGCGCTCGCGCATGAAAGTGTGGGCCGGAACAGGACGCGCCGCCGAGCCGAGCCGCCTCGCCTGCTTTGACAGCGAAAAGGTGGACACGCTCATCGAGCGCATCCCCGCGCTCGACCAGATATTCGCGGCCGTGCTGGCCGACCGTATCCGGGAGGCGACGCGGGTAGAGCAGCAGCAGGACAAACTAATGGCGCTGGGCAAGCTTTCTGCCGGGCTTGCCCACGAACTCAACAACCCGGCGGCGGCGATCCAGCGCACCGTGGCGGCGCTGCGCGCACGCATAGACGAACTCCCCAGCCGGGTGCATGCTCTCACCGCACACCGTCTTAACCCCGACCAACTGGCCTTTGCCTGCTCAATCGGCGACGCCGGGGCCCCTGCGCAGAAGCTGACCACGGTGCAGCGCTCGCAGCGCGAAGATGCCCTGGCCGACTGGCTGGAGGCCCACAACATCGAGAGTGCCTTCGAGCTTGCCGAGACGTTTGTAGAAAGTGGGCTGGACGAGAGTGCGCTCGACGATATTGCCGCCCGTCTCGATCCAGCGGCTCTGCCGGACGTGCTGCGCTGGGTAGAATCGACGCTGGCTGCTACCCTCATGCTGCGCGAGATTGCGGCCTCTGCCGACCGCATCGCGGCCATCGTGCTCTCTGTCAAAGGCTACTCGCACATGGATCAGGCACCTGTTCACGCGCCTACCGACGTGCACGCAGGGTTGGACTCGACCCTCACGATGCTCGCCTACGAGATTCGCAAGCACGGGATAAAAGTCGACAAAAAGTATGCAGACGACCTGCCCCCTATCTCAGCCAACGCCGGTGAACTCAACCAGGTATGGACGAATCTGATCGACAACGCCATCGACGCCATGCCGGAAGGGGGCGAACTCAAACTGGTGACGCGGAAAGAGGGCGACAGCATCCTCGTTGAAATTATAGACACCGGTGAAGGGATTCCTGAAGACGTACAGCAGCGTGTGTTCGAGCCATTTTTCACGACAAAGGGCGTGGGCGAAGGGACGGGACTGGGCCTCGACGTGGTGCGCCGCATCGTGGCACGCTCGCACCGGGGGCAGGTGACGGTTCGGAGTGAAAAAGGCTGCACCAACTTTACCGTCAGACTTCCCATCGCGTCTGCAGCAGAAACAGGCGATGCCGCCGAGCCCAAACTCACAACCTGACCTCAACTTTATCCGCCGACCCCATGGATTCCAAGCCAGCTATTCTGGTAATTGACGACGACGCCGAGGTGCTGCGCGCCATCGCTCGCGACCTGCGCAGGCAGTACGGCGAGGCGTACCGCATCCTGCGCGCCGAGACGGGCGAGGAAGCCCTCGAAGCCACCGACGAACTGCACAAAAAGGGCGAGGTGGTCGCACTCTTTCTGTCCGACCAGCGCATGCCCGGGATGTCGGGGGTGGAGTTTCTCGAACAGGCCACGCAGCGTTTTCCCGAGGCCAAGCGCGTGCTGCTCACCGCTTACGCCGACACCGAGGCGGCCATCCGCGCCATCAACCGGGCGCGGACAGATTACTATCTCATGAAGCCCTGGGACCCGCCTGATGAGCGACTTTATCCTATCGTAGATGACCTGCTCGACGACTGGAAGTCGGCCTATCGACCTGGGTTCAGTGGTATCCGCGTGGTGGGAGATCGGTGGTCGCCCGACACGCACGATATCAAAGACTTTCTGGCGCGCAACCTTGTGCCGTACCGCTGGCTGGACGTAGAAAGCTCGGAAGAGGCGCGCAGGCTCGTTGAGGAGCACCAAAGTGAGCGAGCGTTGCCGCTCGTGCTGTTTGCCGAGGGCGAAGCGCTCTCCAATCCCGCCCCCACCGATATCGCCGAGCGGCTGGGCCTGAACATGGAGGCGCGCATGCCTTTTTACGACCTCGTCATCGTGGGCGGCGGTCCGGGCGGTCTTGCTGCCGCCGTGTATGGCGCGTCAGAGGGGCTGCGGACGGTGCTGGTGGAACAGGAAGCGCCGGGCGGGCAGGCGGGCACATCGTCGCGTATAGAGAATTATCTGGGATTCCCCAGTGGCCTCAGCGGTGCCGAACTTACCCGGCGGGCCGTGGCACAGGCGCGCAAGTTTGAGGCCGAGGTGCTCGCGCCTGTCGAAGCCACAGGCCTGTGCACCGAGAAAGGCTACCACCTTGTCACCCTCTCCAACGGTGATGAAGTGGCGTGCCACGCGCTCGTGATTGCCACGGGTGTGCAGTACCGAAAGCTCGACGCGCCGGGCATAGACACGCTGACCGGACGCGGCATCTATTACGGAGCGGCCATGTCGGAGGCCATCGCGTGCCGCGACGAATCCATCTACATCGTCGGCGCGGGCAACTCAGCCGGACAGGCAGCCATGTATTTCTCCCGCTATGCGGCATCGGTGACGATGCTCGTGCGGAGCGACAACCTCGGCAAAAGCATGTCGCAGTACCTTATCGATCAGATTGAGGCGACAGACACGATCACCGTTGAGGTCAACACTGAGGTTGTGGCGGTGGAAGGCGAGGAACGGCTCCAGAAGCTTACTCTGCGCAACAACGAGACAGGCGATGAGCACAGCGTCGACGCCAGCACGCTGTTCGTCTTTATCGGTGCCACACCGCGGACCGACTGGCTTGGCGACGTGCTGCTGCGCGACAAGCGCGGCTTTATCCTTACCGGCCCCGATCTCAAAGGAACGATGAATGGCTGGCCCCTCCAACGCGATCCCTACCTGCTCGAAACCTGCCAGCCGGGTGTGTTTGCCGTTGGTGACGTGCGGCATGGTTCGGTAAAGCGCGTGGCCTCCAGTGTAGGAGAGGGATCGGTAGCTATCTCTTTTGTTCATCAACACCTGGCAACGGTATGATCTGGCACGCGCCGCCTGACCTCGGTACGCTCAACGCGCAGGTCGGCAAGGGCCTGACAGGTCTGCTGGGCATCACGTTTACCAAGATTGGAGCAGATTTTATCTCAGCGGCGATGCCGGTAACGCCGCAGCACCACCAGCCCCTCGGGCTGTTGCACGGCGGCGCGTCGGTAGCGCTCGCCGAGACGCTTGGAAGCGTAGCAGGCTGGCTGACCCTCGACCGCGAAAAAGAGATGTGTTTGGGGCTGGAGATCAACGCCAACCACATCCGGGCCATGCGCACGGGCCTGCTGACCGGGACGGCCCGGCCGCTCCACCTTGGACGTACCACCCAGGTATGGGAGATCCGCATGGAAGAAGAGGACGCAAAACTGGTGTGCATCAGCCGCATCACACTTGCCGTGCGCCCGCTGGCATGAATCAGACGCGCCTGTTTGACGTTGATGCTGGCATGATAAAAGTCAACCCCATTCCCCGCCGCCCCCCCGAAGAGTGGGCCAATACGATCACGCACGGACTGGGGCTGCTGCTGAGTCTGGTCGGGCTGGTTGCGCTCGTGGTCGCTGCGATACGGCATGACGCGCTCGTGATTGTTGCATGCACGGTATTTGGCCTCTCGCTGATAGCCCTCTATGCCGCCTCCACGTTTTACCACGGCGCGGTGCGGCCCCGCTGGAAGACACGCCTGCGCCTGCTCGATCACCTCGCCATTCTGTATCTCATCGCAGGTTCGTACACGCCGTTCGTGCTCGTCTCTATGCGAACCTGGTGGGGATACCTCATGCTGACGCTCGTGTGGAGCCTCGCCATTGGGGGGACACTCTTCAAGGTGTTGTCGAAAAAGCACCGGTTTCACAACGGCGGCACGGCGCTTTATCTCGCCATGGGATGGCTTTCTGTGTGCTTTGCCGCGCCCATGATTGCCGCTTTGCCACGGGCTGCGCTGATGTGGCTGGCGCTGGGAGGGCTGTGCTATACCGGCGGCGTCGTTTTTTACCTCTGGGAACGGTGGCGGTATGCCCACGCCGTCTGGCACGTGTTTGTACTGGCAGGCAGCGCGTGTCATTTTGCAGGCGTGTGGAGCGTGCTCCTGTGATCGTCTACGCCGTCAAGGAAACGTATTACACGTTGCAGGGAGAGGGCGCACACACCGGCAGGCCCGCCGTCTTTCTGCGGTTTGCGGGCTGCAACCTGTGGACAGGGCGCGAACAGGACCGAGCCCAGGCTGTCTGCACGTTCTGCGACACTGACTTCGTGGGCGTCGATGGGCCAGGCGGTGGCAAGTTCAGGAATGCGGCAGAACTGGCCCGTCACGTAGCAGGCTTCTGGCCGGGCGGCGGCGTACCATACGTGGTTTGCACGGGCGGCGAGCCGTTATTGCAACTCGACATTCTCCTGATCGATGCCCTGCACGCACGTGGCTTCGAGGTAGGCGTCGAGACAAATGGCACCCAGCCTGCGCCCGATGGACTCGATTGGATCTGCGTCTCTCCGAAAGCCAACGCGCCTCTCGTGCTCGAAAGAGGGCATGAACTCAAGCTGGTGTACCCGCAGTCTTCCGCACTACCTGAGCGATTCGCGCACCTTGAGTTTGACCACTATTACCTGCAACCCATGGATGGGGCAGAGGCGGAGGTCAATACGGCGGCGGCGCTGGCCTATTGCCTGGCTCATCCGCAGTGGCGGCTGAGCTTGCAGACCCACAAATTTCTCTCTATTCCCTGAATTTGCTACTCTTTATGCGCTTTCTGATGTTTTGCTGCGTGCTCATGCTGGCTGCCGGGTGCCGCACGTCTGCGCCTGTTACTGCCGTTACCCCTGTACTTCCCAACGTCGAGGTACCGCCTGTGGCCGAGACGCTTTATCCGCTCCGCATCGCCACGTACAACATTGAGGATGTGCGTACTGCCGATGTGCTCGATCCAGATCAGCCGCGACTGAGGCGGGCCGCGGCGCTTATCCAGTCGGTGCGGCCTGACATCCTGCTTATCGGGGAGATGACGTACGACGTGCCCGGTGCGCCCGGCGTGCCGGCAGACGCCGTTCCGGGCCAGAATGGGCAGCGGTTTGCCGACACCTTTCTGGCTATCCCGCAGGGACCCGAGCTGGAAGGGCTGCGCTACCGCGCCATTTCCGTTGAAACCAACACCGGCATGACCTCTGGCTTCGACCTCGACCGCGACGGCGAGGCGGTCCGCACCTACCCGCAGCCTGTTCAAGGAGAGGACGGCGCTGCTGGGCCGCAGACGCCGGAGGGGCGCCGCTACGGTAACGACAGCTGGGGATTCGGTATTTACCCGGGTCAGTACGCGTTCACCCTGCTCGTGCGCGCAGACTTCGCCGTGCTGGAGGATTCTATCCGCACGTTCCGCTACCTGCGATGGTCTGACATGCCGGGCAACCTCATGCCGGTAGATTCTACCGGGGCGCCGTGGTATGGTGAGGCGGCTCCCTTTGTGCGCCTTTCCTCAAAAAACCATGCCGACATCCCCGTGAAACTGCCCGATGGGCGCGTGATTCATCTGCTCGCTTCGCATCCTACGCCGCCGGCATTCGATGGCCCGGAGGCGCGCAACAAAAAGCGCAACCACGACGAGATCCGCCTGTGGGCAGATTATCTGAACGATGCCGAGTATCTCCGTGACGACCGCGGGCGCGCCGGTGGCCTCGACTCGGGCGCGTCGTTCGTGATCATCGGCGACCTCAACGCCGATCCTGACGAAGGCAACACGATCAACAATGCTGTTCTCCAGCTTACCCGCCACCCGCGCGTAGACGGGCGCACGCGGCCCATCGCCGACGCGGTGGGGCAAGCGCATTATCCCAACCTCGACCCCGACGATACCGCGCAGTGGGGCCTCGGGGTAGATTACGTACTGCCCTCACGCGACATCCGGGTGCTGCGCGGTGGCATCGTCAGGCCCGATCCCGATTTGCCCGAGATCAGCGACCACTTTCTCGTGTGGCTCGACGTTGCGTTTCGCCCCTGAGGGCAGATTTCTGTTCAGGCGAACATCATCTCACCTACGTCGAGAGACGTGGTGATCGTCGTCCGGTCGGGGTTGTCGTCCAGGCTCTGCGGATGGTTGCCGCTGCGGCACGAACGCGCCAGCACAAGCAGGAAAAGGACGAGGACAATAGCGGCGATTATCAGGTAGAGGCGGGGTCCGCGCATGGTCAGGTTGCTGTTGCGTTCAGAAGAAAGACACGGTACGACGCCGTCCGCGCCCGGGCAAAAAAGTACGGCGGCCGTAACGGCAACGTGGCAGTGAGCCCTCTGCCGCACCTGCACGTGGCTGCCATTCAACCTACCTATTCAACCCGAAAGGTATCTGGAGAAGCCACAAGACCGAGTTTGATCTGGAAAATGGTCGCAATCTGATTGGCCCGGTCTTTCATGGATAGCGCCTTCGGGCCGCTGTACCGCGCGTCAACGGTTGCGTGGAACCGCTCGAGCCAGCGGGTAAAATTGTGATGTAACGGGGGTCTTGGCAAGAGCGTCAGACGAACCGAAGTAGGGCGAGGCCCCGTTGCCGGGGTGCTATGCCCTACACCCTACCCGGTTCGCCGACCGCGCGCGCTCGAAGGCGGCGAGGCGACCTCCAAGATCGGAAACGCCGCAAGGCACGCCAACGCCTACGTCGTGACCGCCGACGCCGCGCCTTCCACACCATGCGCCACCGCGCGAAGATCGTCCGCGACTACCGCGCCCGTCGCCGCACCCTGCCAGAAGGCGAAGCGGCGCGCCAGAGCGCCGAGCGCTTCGGCCTCTCGACACGCTCGGTGCGCCGCTTCGAGCACGCCATGCGGCGCGGCGGCAAGAGCGCGCTTGTGCCGCGCTACACGCTCGCGCTACACGCTCGCGCTACACGCTCGCGC
>PPFU01000770.1_pt1 | contig 59658 bp, 65 predicted proteins | sample 1535991 | NCBI WGS metagenome assembly PPFU01 (sample SAMN04901290, study PRJNA319586) | Hypolithon metagenome, whole genome shotgun sequencing project. | isolation source: Antarctic Hypolithon | place: Antarctica: Miers Valley | collected 2014
CTCCACCGGGCGGGGCGGCGGAGGCGGCGGCGGAGGCGCGGGCTCGGAAAAGGGCTCCGGCTCGGGCGAGAGGATCGGTGCGATCGAGGCCTGCGGTGCTGACGCGGGATCGGGGGCGGTCGAGCGCAGGCTCACCTCTTCCGCCAGGCTGACCGAAATGGCCTCGGGCGGGGCAAGTTGTACGGGGGGTGCCTTGTCGTGCACCATCAGCACGGCGAAGATGCCGATATGGGCCGCGGCGGCGATCCCGAGCCCGAGCCGTTCCTCGGCGTTCAGATTGACGAGCGCTCCCATCGGCCGTCTGCGCTATGGAGCCGTGTCTGAACCGCTGGTGAGCAAGGAGATCGAATTGAACCCCGAGCGGTTCAGCTCACCCATCACCGCCACCACTCGGCCGTATTCGAGGCTGCGATCGGCCCGCAGCGTCACCTGCGGGCGCGGGCCATCGCCACCCGCGAGCGACTCGAGCGCCGCGGGAAAGCCCCCCACCTCGACCATCTCGTCTTCGATGTAGATGAAGCCCTGCTCGTCCACCGAGATGGTCAACTGGTCGGGGTCGGGGCTGGCGGGGTTGGCGCTGCTGTCGGGCAGCTCCACCGGCACCGCGCTGGTCAGCAAAGGGGCGGTGACCATGAAGATGATCAGCAGCACCAGCATCACGTCGACGAAGGGCGTGACGTTGATCTCCGACATCGGCGCGCGGCGCGAGCGGCGCCCGCCCCTGCGTCCCGATCCGCCGGACAGCCCCATCGCCATCAGCTGCGCTCCAGCTCGCGGCCGATCTGCGCGTGGACCCGGTCCGCAAAGCGCTGCATCCGCGCCTCGAACGCGCCCACCCGCTGGCCGAAGCGATTGTAGGCGATCACCGCCGGAATCGCCGCGAATAGCCCGATCGCGGTGGCGAACAGCGCCTCGGAAATGCCGGGCGCAACCACCGCGAGCGAGGAGTTCTGTTGCGAGCCGATCTGAAAGAAGCTGTTCATGATGCCCCAAACGGTGCCGAACAGCCCCACGAACGGCGCGACCGAGCCGGTGGTGGCGAGGAAGTTCAGCCGCTCGGCCAACACGTCGGCCTCGGTGGCGACCTGCCCCTCCATCACCAGCGCGACCCGCTGGCGCGTGCCCTCGCGGTCGCGCACGCCATCCTCGGTGGAGCTGTTGAGCTCGCCGATGCCGGCGGCGGCGACGCGGGCGAAGGGGTTGTCCCGGCGGCGCTTGCTGCCCAGCAGGCGGCCCGGCTCGTCCGCTTCCCAGAACTCGCGCTCGAAATCGGCGGACCGCTCGCTCACGCGGCGCATCCGCAGCGAGAAGGAGACGATGATCGCCCACACCCAGATGCTCGCCAGCACCAGGCCCAGGATCACCAGCTGCACCACGATATCGGCGTCGAGAAGCAGCTCGAGCGGGTCGAGCCGGGTGGGCCCGCCCGTTTCGGCGGCTCCGGCGGTGAGCAGAGACAGGATCATGCAGGGTCCTCGGGGTTCATCAGGGTCTGGAAGGCGGCACGCCACGCCGCTGGCTGGCGGCGCGGGCGGCCATCGGGCGCGACGAAGCCGACGCGGATGGTGGCCTCGGCCAGCAACTCGTCAGGTCCTTCCGCCCGGCGCAGGGCGCGCTGGATCAGGCGCACGCTGGCGGCGCCGAGTTCGGTGGCGCGGCTGGCGATGGTCACCGCATCGTCGAGCCGGGCGGGCGCACGATAGCGGATGGCGAGATCGGCCACCGCATAGGCGCCCTCCCCCGCCTCCACCGCCGCGCGCTGGTCGATGCCCAGCAGCCGCAGCATGTCGGACCGGGCCCGCTCGAACCATTTCAGATAATTGGCGTGGTAGACGACGCCCGAAAGATCGGTGTCCTCATAATAGGCGCGCACGGCAAACAGGTGCAGCGGGCCATCGAACAGGCCGGAGGGCGGTGCGGGATGCATGGCTCGTCCGCTTAGCGGCCGGTTGCTTGCGCTGGCAAGCGCGTCACCCGCCCGCCACCATCCGGCCGAGCGGCTGGCCGCCGAACAGATGGACGTGGAGGTGCGGCACCTCCTGCCCGCCATCGGCACCGACGTTGGCCAGCAGGCGATAGCCCGGCTCCACCAGCCCCAGTTCGCGCGCCACCGTGCCCACCGCGCGGACGAAGCCGGCGATCGTATCGGTCGGGGCGTGGGCGGAAAAATCGTCCCAGCTGACATAAGCCGCCTTGGGGATCACCAGCACATGCACCGCCGCCTGCGGGGCGATGTCGTGAAAGGCGAGCGCGAATTCATCCTCGAACACCTTCTTGCAAGGGATCTCCCCGCGCAGGATACGAGCGAAGATGTTACTAGGGTCGTAAGGCTGGGTCGGGTCGATCGGCATCAGCGGGTTCTTGCAGCCTTTTCCTGCAGGCCCGAGACACCCTCGCGCCGGTCGAGCTCGGCCAGCACCTCGGCCAGCGGGATCTCCTTCGCGCCGAGCAGAACGAGCAGGTGGAACAGCAGGTCGGCCGCCTCGCCCACCAATGCCCCGCGGTCCAGAGCCAGCGCGGCGACGACCGCCTCCACCGCCTCCTCGCCCAGCTTGCGGGCGATCAGCGGCACGCCACCGGCATTGAGCTGGGCGACATAGCTGGTTTCCGGCGCGGCATCGCGGCGGGCGGCGATGGTCGCTTCCAGACGGGTCAACGTTTCCATCGGTAGACCGTGCGGATCAGCGGCGGCCCGGTCAAGTATCAGCCGCGTGCCGGCAGGCCGGCGCTGCGGAGGGCGGCATGCGCCTCGGCGATGGTATGGGTGCCGAAATGGAAGATCGAGGCAGCCAGCACCGCGCTCGCATGGCCCTTCGTTACCCCTTCCACCAGATGATCGAGTGTGCCCACGCCGCCGCTGGCGACCACCGGTATCGAGACCTGCGTAGCAATCGCGCGGGTGAGCGCCAGATCGTAGCCACCTTGCGTGCCATCGCCATCCATCGAGGTGACGAGCAACTCGCCCGCGCCGAGCTCCGCCAGCTTGAGTGCATGGTCCACCGCGTCGAGCCCGGTGGCCCGGCGGCCGCCGTGGGTGAAGATCTCCCACCGGTTATGGCCTGTGCGCCGCGCATCGACCGAGGCGACGACGCACTGGCTGCCGAAGCGCTGCGCGATCTCGCCGACCAGTTCGGGCCGGGCGACGGCGGCGGAATTGACCGCGACCTTGTCTGCCCCGGCCAGCAGCAACGCGCGGGCATCCTCGGCGCTGCGCACTCCGCCGCCGACGGTGAGCGGCATGAAGCACACCGCAGCGGTGCGCTGCACGATGTCAAGCAGCGTGCCGCGCCCTTCATGAATGGCTGAAATGTCGAGGAAGCACAATTCGTCGGCACCGGCGGCATCGTAGGCCTGCGCCTGTTCTACCGGGTCGCCCGCATCCTTGAGATCGACGAAATTGACGCCCTTCACCACCCGCCCATCGGCGACATCGAGGCAGGGGATGACGCGGATGCGGACGGTCATGGCCTACTCCCGGGCCACCGCCAGAGCCTCGGCCAGATCGAGCCGGCCATCATACAGTGCGCGACCGGTGATGACGCCTTCGATGCCGACGGCACAATGCTCGGCGAGCCATTTTATGTCTTCGAGGCCCTTTACACCGCCGCTGGCGATGACCGGAAGGGGGGTGCAACGGGCCAGCTCCACGGTCGCATCCACGTTGCAACCGGTGAGCAAACCATCGCGCCCGATGTCCGTGAACAGCAGCGCGGCGACGCCGGCGTTCTCGAATCGATGGGCCATCTCGCTGACCGGCACATCGGAGAGTTCGGCCCAGCCTTCGGTCGCGACCATTCCGTCGCGTGCGTCGACCGCCACCACGATGCGGCCCGGATGCGCGGCGGCCATGGCGCGCACGAATCGCGGATCCTTCAGCGCGGCGGTGCCGATCACCACGCGGGCGACGCCGAGCGCGAACCAGCCTTCGACCGCATGGGCGTCGCGGATGCCCCCGCCCAGCTGCACCTGGCCGGGGAAGCTGCGGACGATCCCCTCCACCGCGGCGCGGTTGCGGCTTTCGCCGGCGAAGGCGCCGTCGAGATCGACCACGTGCAGGTGGGTGGCGCCAGCGGCCGCGAACAGGCGGGCCTGCGCGGCCGGATCGTCGCCGTAGATGGTGGCGCGCTCCATGTCGCCTTCGGCCAGGCGGACGACCTGGCCGCCCTTGAGGTCGATGGCGGGAAAGACGATCATGACCCGCGCGCTAGCAGCCGATCCGTTCCGCGTCACCCCGGCGAAGAGCCATCATTGCTCGCCGGGGTCCTTGGCCGCGACGAAGGCCTCGCGCGGGACATGGGTGATGCGGCAGGCGAGATCGGCCTCGCCGCTGGCGACGATGAAGTGGTCCTCCGCCTTCACGATGCCGGTCGTGAACACCACGTCCTGCAGATACATCAGATCCTTCAGCGGCTCGGTGAGATCGGTGCGGGGTTCGAGCAGCGGGGGGTGGCCGGTGGCGAGGACCTTCCACGGTTCGTGCTCGTCCAGCAGCGTCCAGAAGGTGCGGTAGATGCCGACGAGCTGTCTCGGCTCCACGCCGTGCCACAGGCTGAGCCAGCCTCGCTGCCCGGCCACTTCGGTGAGGATCGGCGGGGTGCCGCCGCCGATCCGCGAGCTGGAGGTGGTGCCTGCATGGGGGCGGATGTGCGGGTGCAGGCAGGGCTGCCAGTGGCGCGCATCGGGGCTGGAGGCGAGGTTGATCGAGGGGCCGGCATGGAAAGGGCTGCCGGGCGGATAGGCGAAGAACAGATCACCCAGCGGGCGGGTCTGCGCCCAGAACTTGCCGCCGATCAGCCCTTCGAAGATCAGCATGTCCTTGTTCTGGTGATCGAGCACGATGCCCTCGAATTGCCAGTCCAGCCCGTTGTCCGACGAGTAGAGGGTGGTGGAGTGGCGTTCCGGGCTGACCGAGCAGGTGGTCATGTACCAGCGGTTCCCCACCTTGCTGATCCGCGCATCCTCGACGCCGTAGCTCTGCCAATTGCCGGCCGGGGCGATGGCCTTGTCGTAGTGGATTGCGCGCAGCTCCAGCCCGTCGGGGCTCAGTTCCACCGGCAGCAGCCACGAGAGCGAGGTGAGCGCCATCACCTTCCAGCCGTGGCCGTGGAGCAGAAACTTGCGCGGATCGGCGGTGTCGGCCAGCTCCAGCGGCCAGGCATCGAGCACGTAGCCGCCGCCGCTGCGGGCTTCGGCATCCCAGCGGATGGCGTGGACCGCGCCATCGAAGACCGGCTTTGTCAGCGCCTCGGCCACACGCACCATCAGCAGCAGATTGCCGTTCGGCAGCCGGGTCATGCCCGGGTTGAAGGCGCCCAGCACGTGCGTATCGGCCTCCAGCTGCCCGGCGAGGGGGGAGCGGGCGAGGTCAATATCGTGCGGGGTGAGCACCAGCCGGTCGATGGCGAAGCTCACCGTTCGGGCACCCGCGGATTGATCATCAGCTGCTCCATTGGGCATGTCCCTTCCGGGGCGGAGACGGGCGGGCCGGGGGCGGGTTCCCAGGAGGGTCAGGGGTTCCAGTCGAGGAAGCGGGCGAGCAGCGCTAGGCCGTAGGACTGGCTCTTTTCCGGGTGAAACTGCACGCCCACGATGTTGCCCTCCGCCACCGCGGCGACGAGGCCGCCGCCATGATCGGTCATCGCGGCGATGCTGCGGGGGTCCTCGGGCAGTAAGTGGTAGGAGTGGAGGAAATAGGCCTCGCCCGGCACCACCAGCCCGCCGCCATCGGCATGGAGGCCCGGCTCCACGTCGTTCCAGCCCATGTGCGGCACCTTGATGGTGGGATCCGTGCGCTCGATCGGGCGGACTTCGCCCGGTATCCAGCCCAGACCGGCGGTGGTGCCGTGTTCCTGCCCCACGCTGGCGAGCAGCTGCATGCCCACGCATATGCCGAGGAACGGCACGCCGCCCTCCAGCACCCGCTCTTCCAGCGCCTCCACCATGCCCTCGATACTGCGCAGCCCCTCGGCGCAGGCGCGGAACGAGCCGACCCCCGGCAGCACGATCCGCCGGGCGCCGCGCACGATAGCCGGATCGGCGGTGATGGTGACCCGCTCGGCCCCGGCGGCGAGCAGCGCATTGTGCACCGAATGCAGATTGCCCGCGCCCAGATCGACCAGCGCGAGGGCCTCAGCCATTTTGTTGGCGCCTCACGCGCCGGCGCGAACGTCCGCCCGCTCGGCTTTCCTCGCTTCCTGCCGGCTGAAGCCGGCATCGCTGCGGGCGGCCCGTTGGCCTTGCGGACCCGGGCGGGTCCGTCATGGCGCGGTTTTGAAGGTGATTAGCCACCCAGTTGCCCTTTTGTGGAGGGAATGGCGCCGCCTTTACGGGGGTCCAGCTCCACGGCCTGGCGCATGGCGCGGGCGAAGCCTTTGAACACGGCTTCGCAGATGTGGTGGTTGTTCTGGCCGTAGAGCAGCTGGATGTGCAGCGTTATGCCGGCGGCCTGCGCCACCGAGTGGAACCAGTGTTCGATCAGCTCGGTATCGAGTTCGCCCAGCCGTTCCTGCGTGAAGCCGGCCTTCCACACCAGCCACGGGCGGCCCGAAATATCGAGCGCCACGCGCACCAGCGTCTCGTCCATCGGCGAATAGGCGGTGCCGTAGCGGCCGATGCCGCCCTTATCGCCCAGCGCCTGCGCCAGCGCCTGGCCGAGCGCGATGGCACTGTCTTCCACGCTGTGGTGCGCATCGATGTGGAGATCGCCCTTCACCTTCAGCGTGAGATCGATCAGCGAATGGCGGGCGAATTGTTCCACCATGTGGTCGAGGAAGCCGATGCCGGTGGCGATCTCGTAATGGCCCGAGCCATCGAGATCGAGTTCGACAAGGATGTCGGTCTCGTGGGTCTGGCGGGCGATCCGTCCTGTGCGCATGGGGCGTTCGCTAGAGCGGTGCGCGGGCCGGCGCAAGCTGTGCGCGGCGGGGCTTTCCCGCTTGACCGGGCGCGCGGGCGCGGCCACCTACCGCCGCATGAGCGACAACGCGCCCGACAGCCTGATCCCCTACGACGAGATCGTGCAGGAAGCACTGCGCGCCGTGGTGGGCCGGGTGCTCGGCTCGGTGGAGCGTTCGGGCGGGAATCTGCCGGGTAACCATCATTTCTACATCACCTTCAAGACCGCCGCGCCGGGCGTGAACATCCCCAAGCAATTGCGCGAGCGCTTCCCGGACGAGATGACTATCGTGCTGCAGAACAAGTTCTGGGACTTGCAGGTGGTGGAGGACGGCTTCTCGGTGGGCCTCACCTTCAACGCGGTGCCCGCCAAGCTGCAGATCCCGTTCGGCGCGATCACTGCCTTCGTCGACCCGGCGGTGGATTTCGGGCTGCAGTTCCAGGCGGTCGGCGATCTCGAGCCGGCGGCGCATGAGGCGGCCGAAAACGACGGTTCCGGCACGGATGAGGAACGCGGGGTAGCGACGGACGTTAATTCTCCCGACGACGGCTCCAATGTCGTGACGGTGGATTTCGGTCGCAAGAAGTAGCGCGCCTGCCATTACGACCGGCGGCCACCGAAAGCACGACGGGGAGCAAGGGGCAGGATGGCTGGCAGGAACATCACGACCAGGCTGACGGATGGCGGCGCGCGAGGGATTCGCCGCGCCTATCGCACGGCCCGTGGCACGGCGAACACAGTGCCGGGGCCGAGCACCAATCCAGCCACCAACCTGCTGATTACCGACATCGCCATGCGCGGCGCGACACTGCTGTTCCGCCGCGCGATGCAGCAGGGCATGCTGCGGATGCGCTTCGACCCCGAGAAGGCGCGCGAGATCGTGCAGGGGCGTTCGCTGCGCCAGACGCTGGTCTCTGCAGCGGCATCGCGGATGGCGATGCATTCGGTGCCCGGGTTCCTGCTGGTGAGCAGCGGACTGCTGGCCAAGACGGTGATCGATCGCAGCCAGGGCCGCCGCGCCCGGCACAAGGGCGAGCGGGAGCTTGCCGAGCAGGCAGCGAGGGCCCCCAAGGACAGCGACCAGCCCAACTGAGCGTGGCTGGCGCGGGGTCGAGCGCCGCTTCGCCGATGGGCCGCTGCCGGACGCAAGGCCCGACGCAAGACTTGCCTTGGCAGCCCTGCATGCGCCAACAGCGCGCATGGACGCCCCTCCCCCTCCCGCCGCTGCTGCGCACGATTGCCCGGAGCTGCCCCGCCGGGGGCTGATGTTCATCCTCTCCTCGCCCTCGGGTGCGGGCAAGACGACCATGGCGCGGCGCCTGCTGGAGGCGGAGGAGAACCTGGCGATGTCGGTCTCGGTCACCAGCCGCCCCGTCCGGCCGGGCGAGGTGGAGGGGCGCGATTATTGGTTCACCGACCGCGAGCGGTTCATGGCGATGGAGCGCGAGGGCGCGTTTCTCGAATGGGCCGAGGTGTTCGGCAATCTCTACGGCACCCCGCTGGCGGAGATCGCCGAGGGGCTGCGAGAGGGGCGGGATTTCCTGTTCGATGTCGACTGGCAGGGGGCGCAGCAACTCTCCCAGCGGGCCGGGGCCGATGTGGTCTCGGTGTTCCTGCTGCCGCCCAGCATCGAAGCACTCGAAGCGCGGTTGCGGACGCGGGCGACCGACAGCCATGCGGTGATCGCCGCCCGGATGGCGCGGGCGCGCGACGAAATCGGCCATTGGGATGCTTATGATTACGTGGTGGTCAACGAGGTGGTCGATCATTGCTTTCAGCAGGTGCGCACGGTTCTCGCCGCCGAGCGGCTGCGGCGCCAACGGCAGACCGGCCTGATCGATTTCGCGCGGACGCTGATGCGCTAGGGTTGTGCGGCCGTTGCGGGCGGATGTGCGCCAGTTCAGGGCGGTTTGATCGCGTCGCTATGCGCGTCACCGGCAGGGATTTTGGACCCCTAGTGCTGAAGGGCGGGCGGGAGCCGGATCTCAGCCACGGGGCGTTCCAGCATCAGGCGCTTGAGAGGGCGTGAGCACGTCGATGCGCCAGCCTTCCGCAGGACGCCGGGGCGGTGCGCGACTGGCGCTAGAAAGCCCGGCTCCAGCGCAGTGCCATGCCCGTGTCATCGGGGAGGGCGGAGTGGTGGCCGGGTTCGCGGCGGTAGAACAGGCTGGCTGCCGCATGGCCCTGAAGCAGCGGGCCGCGCCAGGCGAGTTCGGCGTTCAGCTCGCGCCCCTGCGGCGCCAGCGCGAGCGAGCGGATATCGTACCCGGCGCTGCGGGTGGCGTAGTCCCAGGTGCTTGGCAAAACCAGCCCGAGCGCGCCGCTTTCCACCCGCAGCGGCTGGGCCACCCGGATGGCGATGCTGTCGCCGGCCATGAACAGGTCTTCGCGGGAGAGGTCGAGCGACCAGGCGCGGCTGGCGAGCCCCGAACCCGGAGCGACGAGGCCGCCTTCGCGCGCGCCGGTCCAGCCCTGGCGCAGCGCACCGCCGAGCCGCCAGCGCGGCGCCAAAGCCCAGCTGGCGCGAGCATCGAGGAACACACTGTCCGCCCCGGCAAGGCCGAAGCTTTCGTGAAAGCGAGCGCCCAGCAGCGTGTGCTCTTCGGCCAGCCATGACACACCGATCGTGCCCTCCAGCGTCCCCAGCCGGCGGTCGAGCGCGATACCGTAAGTGGCGACCTCTCCGGTGCCGCGGCGCCCGGCCAGCTGCTCGGCCCGCGCCATGGGCGCAGAGCTCAGCACCTCGCCGGTATCAGCCGCGAGGGTCAGACCCCAAGGGCCGAATTGGTGGCGGACCGCGGCCGCGGCGTCGGACCGGCGCAGCATGCCATCGCTTGCCATTGCCGAAGGAGCGATCATGAAGGCCGGGCGCTCCTGCCCCTGCAGTTGGACGACGAGCCCGTCGGCGGCCTCGCGGTAGGCGATGCCTAGCGTGGTGCCGGGCGCAAGTTGCGCGGCCACGCGGCCGGCGAGGACGCGGGCCTGCTGGGCATCGCCCGGGGTCAGGCGCAGCTCGCCCAGCTCCGGGGCGTCGGCAGGGTCACCCGTGCCGGCGATGCTGAAGGCGGCCGAGACGCTCGGGCTGGCCATCGCGATGGTGCGCTGCTCGCTCCCGATCGCGGCACGCAGACGCTCGGGCGCAGGGGCACCGCGCAGCGTACCGGCAAGATCGACCGAGAAGGCCCGCTCGAAGCGATCCAGCACGATGGCCGGCAACGCGCCGCCGGCAAAGGCATCGCCCATCGCCGGGGAGGCGGCGCCGGTGCCATCGGCCATCGCCACCGCCTGCCCACCGGCAAGTGCCGTGCTGCCGACCGGGCGGAACGCCGCGGCGATATCAAGAATGCCCCGACCATAGACCGGATCGGTGCCCGGCGCCCCGGCATCGAGCGCGGTTTCGAGCAGGATCGTGGCGATCTGGCGGCCGGTGAGGTTCGGAAAGGCCTGCGCCAGCAGCGCCGCCGCGCCCGAGACCTGCGGCGCCGAGAAGCTGGTGCCGGAGTACAGGTACGAAAAGCCCTCCGAATCCACCAGCAGCTTGCCGTTTTCATAGGTGCAGCAGATCCGCTCGCCGAGAGCGGCCAGGAAGTTCTCGCCCTTCGTGCCGGGACGGTTGCTGAAGCTCGACATCTCGCCGCGATCGTTGATCGAGCCGACCACCACGACTCCGCCGGTGCCCGCGCTGTTGATCCCGGCGGCAAAGCCGTTCAGCTCGGCCAGGCCATCGTTGCCCGAGGCGACGACCACCAGCGAGCCGAGTTGGACTGCCCGCGCCACCGCTGCCCGCAGCGCGGCCGATGTCCCCTCCCCGCCCAGCGAAAGGTTGATGACCTTCGCGCCATTGTCGGCGGCGAAGGTGATGGCCCTGGCAATGGCGCTGTCGGCGAACTTGCAATCGGCCTCGGCATCGCTGTTGCCGTCGAGCGCACAGCTGCCGGGGGTATCGGTGCGCAGCGCCATGATGGTCGAACCAAAGGCAATGCCCAGAATGCCGACCCCGTCGCGCGCGGCGGCCGCGACCATGGCGACGTTGGTGCCATGATCATCCGGTCCGCCGAGCGGGCGCGAGCTTCCGCCGATGTCGCGCGAGAGGGGCGAGACGCGGCCGGCAAATTCGGGGCTGTCCTCGTCGATCCCGCTATCGACCACGGCAATGGTGACGCCGCGCCCGGTGGCACCCCGGCCCCAGGCAGTGGCCGCATTGTGGAGCGGCGCGCCATTGGAACGGCGGAACTCGCGTGTGTCGAACTGGGGCGGCACGGGATTGCCCGGTGGCAGGCGGGTGGCAGGCACCATGCCGGGCGGCGGAGTGGGCGTGGGCGCCGGTGTCGGAGCAGGGATGGGTGCCGGAGTCGGGGTCGGAGTCGGGGTCGGAGCTGGGGCCGGAGTCGGAGCTGGCGTGGGGCTTGGCGCCGGGGCCGGAGCCGGGGTGGGAATTGACCCGGTGGGCGGAGGGGGCGTGCTGATCGTCCCGCCGCCACCGCCGCCGCCGCAACCGGCGAGCAGCACGGCCGGCAGCAGCAGTGCCGCGCCCAGGCGTAGCCGCGCCTTGCGCGATCTGAACGGGACACGGATCAACCACCAACCCCTGGTTACGAACGGGAAGAGGAACCGCTGATACGCCTGCGATACCTAATTGCGGGTGAACGGAACCGCTGCCGCCGCTTGCCCCTATTCGGGCGGGCCGCTAGCGCGCGGGGCTCCCATCCGGTCGCAGGAGCCGCCGCCATGTCCGCCGATCTCGAACGCGCCATCGCCGAGGCCTGGGAGCGCCGCTCCGCGGTCTCGCCCGCGAGCGACGATGTGCGCGGGCCGGTGGAGGCGGCGCTGGGTCTGCTCGACCGGGGCGAGGCGCGGGTGGCCGAGCCCGATGGAGCGGGGGGTTGGCGGGTCAACCAATGGCTCAAGCAGGCGGTGCTGCTCTCCTTCCGCCTCACCGACAATGCGCTGGTGGAGCACGGCGCGGCCGGGGCCCCCGCCTTCGACAAGGTGCCGAGCAAGTTCGCCGGCTGGGACGAGCGGGCCTTCCGTGACGCGGGCTTCCGCGTGGTGCCCGGGGCGATCGTGCGGCGGGGTGCCTTCGTGGGCGCAAATGCGGTGCTGATGCCCAGCTTCGTCAATATCGGTGCCCATGTGGGCGAGGGAACGATGGTCGATACCTGGGCCACCGTGGGCTCGTGCGCGCAGATCGGCCGGGGCGTGCATATCTCTGGCGGGGCGGGGATCGGCGGCGTGCTCGAGCCGCTGCAGGCGGAGCCGGTAATCATCGGCGACGGTGCCTTCATCGGCGCCCGCGCCGAAGTGGCCGAAGGGGTGCGCGTGGGCGAAGGCGCGGTGCTCTCGATGGGGGTATACCTGGGCGCCTCCACTAAGATCGTCGACCGGGCGACGGGCGCGGTGCACCGCGGCGCGGTGCCGCCCTATGCGGTGGTGGTGCCCGGCAGCCTGCCCGGCGCGGCGCTGCCCGACGGCACGCCGGGGCCCGCGCTCTATTGCGCGGTGATCGTCAAGACGGTGGATGCGCAGACCCGCGCCAAGACCGGAATCAACGAGTTGCTGCGCGATTAGTCGCCCTCACCCCAGCGGTTCTGGCGAAGGAACATTCGCGCTGGCGGACCGTAAACAGCGGCGGGATCGATGAAAAGGCACCATGCATGCGCAAAGAGAACGGCGAAGTTCACACCCAGACCGACGAGGCGCGCGGTGGCAGCACGCCGCGTCGGATGCGCTGGATTTTGCTGATCAGCACTGTGGCCGCGATCGTGTTGCTGTCCGCCGTCTGGATGATTGGCGCGGCAAGCGTGGACAGTACGGATTCGCAGATCAATGCGACCCGGATCGAACAAAGCCGGGAGGTGGACCGCAGCTCGGACGCCATGCTGAGCGACGGCTTCGATGAGTTCGGTTCCGAAACATCGAGCGATGTGGCGCGGGAGGGGGACGCCCCGGCGCGCACCGTACCAAACTGATATCGGGGGCCCTTGAGGATGAGTGATGGCAAAAGCTTCAGCAAGGGCCAGACGGTCAAGTGGCACTGGGGTTCGGGCGAGGCGTCCGGCAAGATTGACGAGCGCTTCGACCGGCGGGTGCAGCGTACGCTGAAGGGCAGCAAGATCGTGCGCAACGGCAGCAAGGAGAACCCGGCCTATCTGATCGAGCAGGAGGACGGGGATAAGGTGCTGAAGCTCGGATCCGAACTGGAGAAGGGCTGAAGCCTGTTGCTGCGGCGCGCAGGTGCTGTTGCCGATGCTTCGCCGCTACGATCTGATGGAAGATGAGTGACGGCACCGGGCTGTCGCGCTTCGTCAAGGCGCAGGCGAGCATCCATGCCGAGGCGCTGGCGGAATTGCGCGCGGGCGAGAAGCGCAGCCACTGGATGTGGTTCGTGTTCCCGCAGATCGCCGGGCTCGGGCACAGCCCTACCGCGCGGTTCTATGCCATTGCAGGGCGCGGCGAGGCCGAGCTTTATCTGGCGCATGATGTGCTCGGGCCCCGGCTGGCGGAGTGCACGCAGGCGATGCTCGGCTGGGTCGGCCGGCGCAGCGCGCAGCGGATCCTGGGATCGGTGGATGCGCTGAAATTCGCCAGTTCGATGACCCTGTTCGAGGCCTGCGCTACCGAGCCGGCGCCCTTTGCCGCGGCGCTCGAAGGTTTTTGCGGGGGAGAGCGCGACGCGGCCACTCTCGCGCGGCTCGGCTAGCGCTCCGGCTGCCGAACGAGCGCTGATCGTCCACGCCGCGGTGCGCCCAAGGCCGGAACAAGCGTGCGGCGCCAGCGGTTCAGAAGCCGCAACAGCCGGAGGCCTCATGACCAAGAATCTCGCCGACATATCCACCGCCATGCGCGAGATCGACTTCTGCATGCTCGTCACCCGGGCGGCGGATGGCTCGCTTGGCGGGCGGCCGATGAGCAACAACCAGGATGTCGCCTACGAGGGAACCAGTTGGTTCTTCACCAGCGACGATACGCGCATGGCGCAAGACATCGCCCGCGATGCTTCCGTGGGGCTGGTCTATAGCGGCAAGGCAGGGCTCAAGGGGCTGATCGGCGCGCCGGGGCTGTTCATCCATGTCGAGGGCGAGGCGCGCCTGGTGCGCGACAAGGCGGCCTTCCGCGAGCACTGGACCAAGGATATCGAGCGCTGGTTCGAACAGGGCGTGGACACGCCGGGGATGGTGCTGATCGAGGTCGCGGCCAAGCGCGTCCATTACTGGGATGGCGAGGATGAGGGCGAGGTGCGGCTGCCGGTGGGCGCTGCTTGAACAAGCCCGGCGGCACGCAGCCCCTGCGCGTCGCGGCGCGCCTGCGGCCGGCGGCGCGGTGGCTGCTGGCGCTGTTCTATGCGGTGGCCGGCTGGTTCCATCTGACCACGCCCGAACCGTTCCTGCAGATCATGCCCGGTTTCGTGCCGATGCCCGAGGCGGTCGTCCGGGTGACGGGTTGGGCCGAGCTGGCGGGAGCGGCGGCGCTGGTGCAGCCGCTCTCACGGCGCCTGCGGATCGCGGGCGGCTGGGGCCTGGCGCTCTATGCGCTGGCGGTGTGGCCGGCGAATTTCAACCATTTCGCGCTTGATATGGCGCGCGCGGAAGGTGGACTGGGCCTCACCTACCACCTCCCGCGCCTGCTGGCGCAGCCGCTGCTGATGTGGCTGACGCTGTGGGCGGCCGAGGCGGTGGAGTGGCCGTTCGGGCGGGGGCGCAGCTAGCGCCCCGCGCCGGGCGGCTTGGGTGGGGGCTCGCGCACGAAGGCCGCGGCGAGCCCCCCTTCCCGCCGGTCAGCTCAAGTGCTTGGAGACCGCGGCGGTCATCTTGAACATTGAAATCTGCTCCTTGCCGATCACCTTGCCCAGCTTCTCGTCGGGGTTGATCTGGCGCTTGTCCTTGCTGTCCTGCAGGTCCTTGCCCTTGATGTAGACCCACACCTTGCTGGTCACCTCGGCGCGGGTCATCGGGCCCTTGCCGACCACCTCTTCCAGCTCGGGCGAGACCGTGACCGGTTTGGTGAGCGCATTGTTCTTGGCTGCCATGTGTCAGTCCTTCCTGGTTGCTTGTTCGTAATTGTTCCGGACGAATAGCCCTGCGGGTTCAATCGGCACCCCCATCGGCCGCCCCGTCCCCGTCCCCGTCCCCGCTTTCATCCTCGTCACTCTCCTCGCGGGCGTAGGTGCCGGTGAGCAGCGCGGCGGCGAGAACGTGGCCCTCCATTGCTGCCAGCAATTCGTCGCGCGTGGCGCCGGGCAGCAGCGTCAGCGGCCGGTCGAGCGCGAACAGCTGAAAGGCGTAATCGTGCGGACCGTGGCCGGCCGGCGGATCGGGCAGCAGCCATTCGGAATTGCCGAAGGCGTTCTTGCCGACCCGCGGCGGCACCTCGCCTTCGAGCAGTTGGCCCTGCTGCGGGGCGAGGCCCCACACCAGCCAGTGGCAGAAGGGCTGCGGCGCGGGCGCGTCGGGATCTTCCACCACCAGCACCAGCTCCTGCGTGCCGTCTGGCGGCGCGGTCCAGTCGAGTGGCGGGGCGACCGCATCCTCCTCGTCGGCGGTGAAGCTGGGATCGAGCTCGCCAGCGTCGTGGAAGGCAGCCGAGCGCAAGGCAAAGCCGCCCTTGCCCAGCAGATGATCGCCACCCAACCGGGCGATGGCCAGCTTTCCGTGGCCGGCGCGGGCGCCCTTGAGCACCTTGCCAAGCCATGCGGGCACATGTTCGAGCATCTCTCGCAGCCTCTCCCCGCTTCTCGCGCGTGTCGTGTTGGCGCTTCGTGCCCGCTCGCCGGGGCGAAGGCAAGGGCTGCGCCGCCTCCGGCGATGTTAAACACCCGATTGCGTTGGTGCGCCCCCCTCGTTTTGGTCTGATACATCAAGAAGATGCGAGCCATCGCTTCCTGCCGCTCACCAGCGCACAGGAGCAAAGTCGCTTGCTTACCCACCGGGCGAGGAATAGGCTGAGCGATAGAGAACGGGCCGCTAAATGTTTGAGGATGCAGACATATTATGATGCGCCAGACCAGAAGCGGGCTGACAGCCTGCTGCCTTGCGGCGTTGCTGACCGGATGCGGCGGCGGCGATAACCGGAACAGCGGCGGCAGCTTCGCCGGCCCGCCCACGCCCGCGCCGACCACCGGGCCGGCGCCCAGCCCGACGAGCACGCAATGCGCGCTGCGCGAGCGGCAGGACTGGGCGTTGGCCCGCTTGCAGGAATGGTATCTGTTTCCCGACCTGCTCGACAGCTCGGTCAATCCCGCCAGCCACACCACCGTGCAGGGCTATATCGATGCGCTGGTGGCGCCCGCGCGGGCGTTGGGGCGCGACCGATTTTTCACCTACATTACCTCGATTGCCGAGGAGAACGCATTCTACGAGCGGGGCTCCAGCGCCGGCTTCGGCGTGCGCCTCTCCTACGACACGCCCAATCGGCGCGTGCTGGTGACCGAAGCGTTCGAGAGCGGTACCGCTCTGGCCGCCGGGATCGACCGAGGCGCGCAATTGATCGAGATCCAGACGCCCGGCCAGGCTTCGCAGAGCGTCGAGGCGCTGATGGCGATGGGTGGTTCTGCCGCGGTGGTCAACGCTCTTGGCCCCAGCGACCCCGGCGTAACCCGCACGCTGGTGTTCCGCGACCCCACGGGCGTGACCCGCACCGCCACCATCGCCAAGACCGATTACACGCTCGACCCGGTGTCCGACCGCTACGGCGCCCGTATCATCATGGATGGCGGCAAGCGCGTGGGCTATCTCAATTTGCGAACCTTCATCAACACCGCCGAACCGGACCTCCGCGCGGCGTTTGCCGATTTCAAAGCACAGGGCGTGACCGAGCTGGTGATCGACCTGCGCTACAATGGCGGCGGGCTGATCTCGATCGGCGAATTGCTGGGCGACCTGATGGCCGAAGGGCGCAATGGCCAGCTGTTCGAGTACATTGCCTTCCGCCCATCCAAGTCGAACCAAGACAAGAGCTACTTCTTCCGGGTACAGCCGCAATCGATCGCGCCCACGAAGATCGCCTTCATCGGCACGGGCAGCACCGCTTCGGCCAGCGAGCTGGTGATCAACGGCTTCGTGCCGTTCCTGGGAACCAACATGGCGCTGATCGGCAGCAACACCTTCGGTAAGCCGGTGGGGCAGATCGCGCTCGACCGCCCAGCCTGCGACGATCGCCTGCGCGCGGTGGCGCTGAAGATCGAGAATGCCAACCGGCAGGGCGAATATTATAACGGCCTTGCAGCCACCGTGCCGGTCACCTGTGCTGCGAGCGACGATGTGACCCGGCAGCTGGGCGACCCGCAGGAGGCGATGATCAGCGTTGCGCTCGATTTCCTGGCCGGTCGCGCCTGCACCCCGATCAGCGCGCGCCTCGGCGCGAGTGCGGCGGAGGCCGGCACGCGGATCGGCACCCCGGCGATTCGTGAGGCACTGACGCCTGAACAGCCGGCGGATACGTTCCAGCGCGAGGTGCCGGGCGCCTTCTGAGGCGGCGGCTGGCGGCGGATCGAACAGGCGCCGCAGGGTCACCCTGCGGCGCTGAAGGCCGAGGCATAGCTGAATGACAACATCCCCAAGGCGGGTTGGTACCGGCTCGGGCAACGCGCCCCTTCAGCCTTTCGCCGAGTGGGCGACTGGCCCAGAAGAGAGCGGTCAGTCCTCCGAAATTTCGCCGAGCGTTTCGCCGGAGAGATCATCGTCCTCCTCCAGCGCGATATCGCCCAGTGCCACCACGCCGACCAGCCGGTCGTCATCGTCGGTGACGAACAGGCGGCGGATCTGCTCTTCCTGCATGATATCGGCCGCGTCTTCGATCTCGGTATCGGGGCTGACGCAGATCGGATCGGGGGTCATCACATCGCCCACTTCGGTGTCGGCGCCTCGGCCTTGCGCGACGGCGCGGATGGTGATGTCGCGGTCGGTGACCACACCGATCAGGCGCCCGTCGTCCACCACCGGCACCGAGCCGTAATCGCCCTCCGCCATCTTCATCGCGACCGAGCGCAGGCTATCGGTGGGCTGGCATGTATCGGGATCGGCCGTCATGATCTCGGAAACCTGCATCGCTTGCTCCTCGGTGAGTTCGTGAGTGGTTGCCCCGCATCAACGCAGCAGGGAGCCGGTTCGCTCCCGCAGACTGGCGCGCCCTCAGGGCGCCTTTGGGGATGCCCTTGGCGGGATGCGGTCTGCACCCCGCCAGGGCTGGCGGTCAGGGAAGCTGGCGCGCCATTTCGTGATGGCGCTCGATGATCGGCGCGGTGGTGGTGGCGAAGGTGCGCAGCGACGCGGCATCGCCGCTCTGGCCGTAGTTCTGCATCAGTTCGAGCGCCTGTTCGTGCGCGGCGACCTGCTGCTCCTTGTAGAGATCGTCGAACTCATCGGCCGAGGCGGCGCGCAGCTCCCTCAGCTTTTGCTGCTGGTCGGCGGTCATTTGCGGGGAGACGATCACGCCCTGCGCCTGGCCGGCGGCGGTGCGCAGGTTCTGGGTCGCGGTGGTGTGATCGTCGATCATCATCTGCGCGAACCGGCGAACGCCCTCGTCCTGGCTCATCTCTTGCGCGATGCGGGCTGATTCGAGCTCGAACATATCGGTCGCGGCGGCCGCGCTGGCGAAGCCCTGCGGGGTGGAGGGATCGGTCGCATCCATCGGCATGGTGCCCGCGGTGGTGGTGGTGCCCGTCTGGTCAGTGGCGACGACGGTCGTGTCATCCTCGGCGGTGCCGCAGGCTGCGAGCGCGAGAGCGGCGGCCGTGGTGGCGAAGAATTTGAGTTTCATGGGTAACTTCCTTAATCTGGCAGAAAGGTATGACTAAGGACGAATGAAGGGCGGCGACCGTTCCCGAATTGCCAAACAACAGAAATCTGTCTCACGGCGCTTCGGGGCCGGTGAAGGGCCGTGTGTCCGTCCAGCCGCAGCCGCTGCGGGTCTCACCACGAACCTGGAGCATGATGGTGAAGGGATAGGTGCGGTCCGACATGCCGTCGCTGCAGGGCGCCTCGGCCGCCGCCAGCACGAACGGCACATCGTCCAGCGTGCCCGACCAGGAGAGCCCGCCCAGCCCGGCGAAGCGCTCCACGGCAATTGCCTCGCCGTCCGGGTCCTCGGGCGTGGAATAGACCAGCGTGGCCCCGCTCACATCGCCGCCCCAGAACGGCTCGGTGCCGGTGAAGCGCAACCGCTCCTCCGCGCCGATCCCCGCATAGGCCGGGCGCGGGCCATCAGCGCTTTCGGGGTCAGCCCCGCAGGCAGCGAGCGCCAGCGCGGCGAGTGGGGCGATGAGGGGAGGGCCGGCGGTCAATGGAGCTCTCCCAACAGCATCGCGCAGGCGAAGCCGGCGGTGGTAGCGAGCGCGACCCACGGGCCACCGTTGCGGAAGGCTTCGGGGAACATCGTATCGGAAAGCATCGCCAGGATCCCGCCCGCAGCCAGCGCCAGAAGGAAGCTCTTGCCCGATTGCGGCAGATCCGCAAGCAGCGCGTAGCCCGCCACGCAGGAGGCGACGCAGGCCATGGCCACGATGGTCCAGGCGATCACCACGTAGGCGGTGGAGCGGCCGGCCTGCTTCATTCCCACCGTGCTGGCGATCGCGCCCGGCAGGTTGGAAAGGAACACCGCCCCCAGCAACGCGAGCCCCAGCCCCGGACCGACATCGGCCGCCAGCCCCATGCCGATCGCCGCGTTCTCGGGCACACCATCGAGCACCGTGCCCACCAGCACCGCCATGCCGCTGACACTCGCCTGCTCGCGCGTTTCGGGAATGGCCGCGGCACCGGGCAGCACGTCCTGCGGATCGTCACCCGTGAGGCGCGGGCTGCGCCGCGCCAGCCGGTCGAGCGCGGAATCGAGCAGGATATAGACCAGCGATCCGGCGAACAGCCCGCCGATGGCATAGAACACCGAGCCCTCCGCAATCGCCTCGCCCATCAGCTCGAAAGTGAGCGCCACCACCAGCGTGCCCGCGCCGAAGGCGATGATCCCGGCAAGCACGCGCCGCGGCATCCGCGCGTACAATCCGAGCAGCACGCCGATGGGGAAAGCGGAGCTGGCGATGAGCCCATAGATCAGCGCGGTGGCCACGGTTCGTTACGAGCCGGAGGGAACGGGGCTTCCGGTGGCGATGGCGAGTGCCGTGGCGGCCGCCGGTGCGCGGACCTTGGCGCCACTGATCATGTAGACGAAGACCTCGCGAGCACCTGCTGCCGGCTGGCTCGCGCCCAGGTATCGGAGGCCGTCCGCTGCGCGGCCGTCGCGCCAGCAACAGGCAATGCGCGCCCAATCGGCGAGTGCCTCGGAGGTGTAGCCCGTCGGGAGGGCCTCTTCCGTCCGCATCAGGCGCGCGTAGACGAACTCGGCCGTGAGGTCGGCGATCTGCGGATGATCCGCGTGATCGGCGATCACGATCGCCACGCCGTGCCGACGCGCCAGAGCGACGAACTCGGCGCAGGCGAAGCTCTCGTGGCGCACTTCGAGCGCGTGGCGCAGCGGGAGGCCGCCGCATGTGCCGGGCAGCAGAGCAAGGAAGGCGGCGAAATCTTCGGGATCGAACCGCTTGGTGGGCATGAACTGCCACAGGATGGGGCCGAGTTTGCTGCCCAGCTCCTCGATACCTTGGCCGAAGAACCTGGCAATCCCCTCGCCCGCCTCTGCCAGCACCTTTCGGTTGGTGCAGAAGCGCGAGGCCTTGATCGAGAAGATGAAGTTGTCGGGCGCGGCGTCGCGCCAGGCGGCAAAGCTTTGCGGCTTTTGCAGCTTGTAGAAGGTGCCGTTGATCTCGATCGTGCCGAGATGCGCGGCGGCGTAGCCCAGCTCGTCGGCCTGGCGGAGCCCTTCGGGATAGAAGGTGCCGCGCCAGGGCTTGTACGTCCAGCCGCCGATGCCGGTGCGGATCGCCCCTCCCGTCGCCTTCTCCGATACCGGTTCCGGCATCCCAAAGCTCCTTCAAAGTGCCGTGAAACCTTGAGCGCTCCGCCCTCAATCGTGTTCTCGCCCGCCAGCGCCGATGTACAGTTCGCTGCCGGTCTCGCGGTATTTCTCGCTCATCTGCGCCATGCCCGCTTCCGCCTCTTCGGCCGCAACGAACTCGGCCACGGGCTGGTTCTGCCGCGCAGCAAATTCGCGCACCTCCTGGGTGATCTTCATGCTGCAGAACTTGGGGCCGCACATGGAGCAAAAATGCGCTGTCTTGGCGCCTTCGGCCGGCAGGGTCTGGTCGTGATATTGCTCGGCCGTATCGGGGTCGAGGCTGAGATGGAACTGGTCGCGCCAGCGGAACTCGAAGCGCGCGCGGCTCAGCGCATCGTCGCGTACCTGCGCGGCCGGGTGGCCCTTGGCGAGGTCCGCCGCATGGGCCGCCAGCTTGTAGGTAACGACCCCCACCTTCACATCGTCGCGATCGGGCAGGCCAAGGTGCTCCTTGGGGGTGACGTAGCAGAGCATCGCCGTGCCGTACCAGCCGATCATCGCCGCGCCGATGCCGCTGGTGATGTGATCGTAACCGGGCGCAATATCGGTGACGAGCGGCCCGAGCGTGTAGAACGGCGCCTCACCGCAGGCCTCCAGCTGCTTGGTCATGTTCTCGCGGATCTTGTGCATCGGCACATGGCCCGGCCCCTCGATCATCACCTGCACATCCTGCGCCCAGGCCCGCTTGGTCAGCTCGCCCAGCGTGTACAGCTCGGCGAATTGCGCCTCGTCATTGGCATCGGCGATGGAGCCGGGGCGCAACCCGTCGCCCAACGAATAGGCGATATCGTAGGCGGCGCAGATCTCGCTGATCTCGTCGAAATGCTCGTAGAGGAAGCTCTCCTTGTGGTGCGCCAGGCACCACTTGGCCATGATGCTGCCACCCCGGCTGACGATGCCGGTGACTCGCTTGGCAGTCATCGGGATGTAGGGCAGGCGCACGCCGGCGTGGATGGTGAAATAGTCCACGCCCTGCTCGGCCTGCTCGATCAGCGTATCGCGGAAAATCGCCCAGGTGAGATCTTCGGCCACGCCGTCCACCTTCTCCAGCGCCTGGTAGATCGGCACGGTGCCGATGGGGACGGGGCTGTTGCGGATGATCCACTCGCGGGTGTCGTGAATGTTGCGCCCCGTGCTGAGGTCCATCACCGTGTCCGCGCCCCAGCGGATCGACCAGACCATCTTGTCGACCTCGTTGGCCACGTCCGATGCCACGGCCGAATTGCCGATATTGGCGTTGATCTTGACCAGGAAGTTGCGCCCGATGGCCATCGGCTCGGCTTCGGGGTGGTTGACGTTGGAGGGGATGATCGCCCGGCCGCGGGCCACCTCATCACGCACGAATTCGGGCGTCACATGGTCGGGAATGGCGGCACCGAAGCTTTCGCCGTCGCGGATGGCGGCGTCGAGAGCGGCTTCGCGGCCGATGTTCTCGCGCAGGGCGACATATTCCATCTCGGGCGTGACGATGCCGCGGCGAGCGTAGTGCATCTGGGTAATGTTGGCGCCGGCTTTGGCGCGCAGCGGGCGGCGGACCACGTTGGGGAAGGTCGGCACGCCGGCCGAGCGGTCCGGGCCCTTCAACCCATTATCCTCGGGCTGGATCTCGCGCCCCGCATATTCCTCCACGTCGCCACGGGTGAGCTGCCACTCGCGCCGCAACAGCGGCAGGCCGGCGGCGATGTCGATGTTGGCGGCAGGATCCGTGTAGGGGCCGGAGGTGTCGTAGACGCGCACCGGCGGCTCGCCGCTGCTGGGCTCGAGCGCGATTTCGCGCATGGCCACGCGCAAGGGGCCGATGTGCACCTTGGTGGAGCCGCGAATCGGCCCGGTGGTGACTTCTATCCCGCTTCCGGCGGAGTTGGTCTCAATGGGGGAATCGATATCGGCCATAGTGCTCTCTCCGGTCGGGGCAGAGAGGGATTCCGGTCGCATCAGCCGAGCGACCAGCCCTTCCCTCCGCCCGTGCTAACGGGTTCAGGTTCGACGGGTCGTGGGACGCAACGCCCACCTCTCAGCCACGCTGGCTCCCCGGGGATGCGCGCATCGTACGCCCCCTCGCGCGCGGCGGCAAGCGCGGGGATCACAGCCGGGCGAGCGCCGCGAGGATCAGTGCAAAGCCGATCAGCGCCGCCAGCCCCGCCCCGATCGTCCCCGTTCGCTCGCCAAACCTGCGGGCGAGCGCGAGAAACCGGTCCGGTGCCGCCAGCAGCAGCAGCCCTTCGGCCACCATCGCTCCGCCGATCACCGAAACGGCCACGGCCAGCCAGTCGTCCGCCCGCCATGGATTGACAAGGTAGATTGCCGCACCCAGCGCCAGGCAGACAATGCCGGTGAGGAAGCGCACCGCAATGCCCCGCTCCAACGCCCGCAGCAGCTCCTTCCAGCTGCCGGGCTGGCGGAACTCGCCCACCGCCGCAGCGAGTGCATAGAGGCCGATGAACAGCGCGAGCCATGCGGGGATGTCCAAAGGTTCGGCCATAAATGGCGCGCTCCTACGTCATGGTGAGCGGCGTCCGTCCCGCATCCGACAACCGCCGCCGCTCAGAATGCGTAGGCGAGGCCCAGGCCGCCGGTCCACTGCCCCGCGCTGCCGCGGATGCTGGTGAACGGCGTGGCCCTCGCATCCCCCAGCATTTCCGAATAGCCACCAAGCGCGAACAGCGAGAATCCACCATCGGTCAGATCGCCATTGAGGTCGAAGCCCAGCAGCATCGTCGCACCAATCGAGCGAAACCCCGCGCTCGCTTCATAGACCGGCAGGCCGGTGATGGCCGCAGATTCCGGCGACACGGTGTAATAATAGTCCATGAAGCGGTCCCCGGCATATTCGCCGCCCACGCTCAGGATCGCGGCGATCCCCCGGCTGAGCGGGGTGGTATAGGAGATCGATGGCGAGAACGTCATTCCGCCATGCGCGCCCGCTATGTCCCACCGCAGATCGGCCGATAGCGAGACGCTGTCATAGGGATTGAGCACGGCGGGAAAGGCAATGCCGGCGGCGGTGCCGACCTCGATTGCCCGGTCCAGCTTGGGCAGCAGCTCCACCACCGAGTCCTCCACCTGGCTCGCCCGGCTGGAGCGGAGGCGGACGACGGGACCGAGCGAAACACTCATGCCCTCGGCACCGCGATCGTCGATCAGATCGAGCGCAATACCCGCGGGGCGCGGGCTGATCCCGACTCCCCGAATCGAGCCCTGCAGCAGCGGCAAGGGGGTGAACACGTAATCGTCCGAACCGTCATAGCTGGGCACGAGGGCACCGCCGATGCCCACGATCAGGAAATCGCCGGCCAGCTCCTCCACCACCGCGGGGGTATTGACCACCGGCGGCAGAGGCTGGTCCTGCGCCGCCGCAGGCGCAGCCAACACGATCGTTGCCCAACCCAAGGCGCCAGCAGCACGCATCAAAACCCCCTCGATCAACACTCAAGCTCAACGGCAGCACGGGTGCGGGGTTCCGCCGAGCATCGCGGCAGCCGCGCATTGCACCCGAAGGCCGATCCGCTAGAGAGACGCGATGGACCGCTCCACCTGCGATATCGCCATTGTCGGCGGCGGCCTTGCCGGCGGGCTGATCGCGCTGGCGCTGCGGCAGCGGCGCCCGGATCAGGACGTGCGCCTGTTCGAGGCCGGGGAGACGCTGGGCGGCAATCATCGCTGGAGCTGGTTTGCCAGCGATCTCGACCAACAGGCGCAGCACCTGCTGGCCCCGTTCCACACCACGCAATGGACCGCCGGCTACGAGGTGCGCTTTCCCACCCGTCACCGCGTGCTGCCCACGCCCTACCATTCGCTCGATTCTGCCGATTTCGCCGCCGGGCTGCAGCGCGAGTTGGGGCAGAACACGATCCACACCTCCTGCGCGGTCACCGGGCTCGCTGCCGATGGCGTGCAGCTGGCCGATGGGCGGAGCATCGGCGCAAGGGTGGTCATCGATTGCCGCGACCGCGCCTCGGTGGGCGATTTTACCGGCGGGTGGCAGGTGTTCATGGGCCGCCACCTCCGCCTGCCCGCCCCGCACGGCGTGGAGCGGCCGACGATCATGGATGCCGCGGTCGAGCAGCTGGGCGGCTATCGCTTCGTCTATGTCCTGCCGCTGGGCCCGCGCGAGATCTTCATCGAAGACACCTATTATCAGGATACGCCGGTGCTCGACACAGCGGCGCTCTCCGCGAGGATCGATGCCTATGCCGCGCAACACGGCTGGCATGGCGAAACGATCGGCTCCGAAACCGGCGTGCTGCCGGTGATCACCGGGGGTGATTTTGCCGCGTTCCAGGCCGCCAACCGCATTCAGGGCGTGGGCATGGCCGGGGCGCGCGGCGGCTTCGTCCACCCGCTCACCAGCTACACCGTGCCGTTCGCGGTCGAAACCGCGCTTGCCATCGCCGGGGCGGCGGATCTGCCCGGCGAGCAGATGGCCGCGATGCTGGAAGCGCGGGCGCAGCGGCACTGGCAGGCCACCGGCTTTTACCGGATGCTGGGCACGATGCTGTTCGGCGCGGCCGAGCCGGAGGCCCGCTGGCGGGTGTTTGCCCGCTTCTACGGTCTTTCGGCCGGGTTGATCGAGCGCTTCTATGCGGCGAGATCCACCCTGACCGATCGGGCGCGCATCCTGTGCGGCCGCCCCCCGGTGTCGATCGTGCGCGCGGTGCGGGCGATCGCCTCGCCCAAGCCGCCATTGAAGGACGCAGCATGAGCACCCCTGAAGGCAAGCGCGCCTGCGTGATCGGCGCGGGCTTTGGCGGCATGGCGCTCGCCATCCGCCTGCAATCCGCCGGCATCGCCACCACGCTGGTGGAAGGCCGCGACAAGCCGGGCGGCCGCGCCTATTTCTGGGAGCGCGAGGGCTTCACCTTCGATGCCGGCCCCACCGTCATCACCGATCCGGCGTGCCTGCGCGAACTCTGGGCGCTCTCCGGCCACGACATGAAGGAGGATGTGGAGCTGGTGCCGGTGATGCCGTTCTACCGGCTCAACTGGCCCGATGGCACCAATTTCGACTATTCGAACGACGATCTTTCGCTGCGGCGCGAAATCGCCAAGCTCGATCCGGCCGATATCGCGGGCTACGAGGAATTCCTGAAATATTCGGCGGCGGTCTACCATGAAGGCTACGTCAAGCTGGGCACCGTGCCGTTCCTCGATTTCAAGAGCATGATCAAGGCCGCCCCGGCGCTGGCGAAGCAGCAGGCCTGGCGCTCGGTTTATTCGATGGCCTCCAAATATATCCGCAGCGAGAAGCTGCGCGAGGCGCTGAGCTTCCACACCCTGCTGGTCGGCGGCAATCCGATGACCACCAGCTCGATTTACGCGCTGATCCACAAGCTGGAGAAGGACGGCGGCGTGTGGTGGGCCAAGGGCGGCACCAATCGCCTCGTCGCCGGCATGGTGCGCCATTTCGAGCGGCTGGGCGGCACCGTGCGGCTGGGCGATGCGGTGACCGAGATCGGCACGCTGGGCAACCGCGCCACCGAGGTCGCCACCGCCAGCGGCTGGCGCGAGCGGTTCGATGCGGTCGCCAGCAACGGCGATATCGTGCACACTTATCGCGACCTGCTGGGCAGCAATCGGCGCGGGCAGAAGATGGGCCGCTCGCTCGCCCGCAAGCGCTTTTCGCCCGGGTTGTTCGTGGTCCATTTCGGGCTGGAGGGCACCTGGCCGGATATTCCCCACCACATGATCCTGTTCGGCCCGCGCTACAAAGGCCTACTGGACGATATCTACGTCCACGGCGTCCTGCCGGCCGATTTCTCAATCTACCTGCATCACCCCAGCGTCAGCGATCCGGACATGGCGCCCCCGGGGATGAGCACCTTCTACGCGCTGGTGCCGGTGGCGCACATGGGCAAGCTGGCGATCGATTGGGAGAAGATCGGCCCACAGCTCGCGCGCCGCATCCTGGACGAGATCGGCAAGCGGCTGATCCCGCATATCCACGAGCGGATCGTCACCCAGTTCCACTATGCGCCGACCGATTTCGCCAGCGATCTCAACGCCCATCTGGGCAGCGCTTTCAGCCTGGAGCCGGTGCTGACACAGAGCGCGTTCTTCCGCGGCCACAATCGCGACGACGTGATCGGCAACATGTACCTGGTGGGCGCGGGCACCCACCCGGGCGCAGGAATCCCCGGCGTGGTCGGCAGCGCCAAGGCCACCGCCGGGCTGATGCTGGCCGATCTGGCGGCATGAGCAAGCGCCGCATCTGGTGACGGGCATCAAGCGCCTCGCGGTCTATTGCGGCTCGGCCACCCCGCCCGATCCGCGCTACGTCGCGCTAGCGCACGCCACGGGCGCGGTGCTGGCGGAGAGGGGCATCGGGGTGGTCTATGGCGGCGGAAAGCGCGGGCTGATGGGTGCGCTGGCCGATGGCGCGCTGGGCGCCGGCGGCGAGGTGATCGGCGTGATCCCTGAGGCGCTGGCCACCGCCGAACTCGCCAATCACGATTGCACCGAGCTGATCGTGGTGCCCACCATGCATGCGCGCAAGCTGTCCTTCGCCGACCTATCCGACGGCTTTGTCACCCTGCCCGGCGGGGTCGGCACGATGGACGAATTGTGGGAGGCGATCAGCTGGGCGCAGCTGGGCTATCATGCCAAGCCCGTTGGCCTGCTCAACGCCTTTGGTTTTTACGACGCGCTGGTGGCGTTCTACCGCCAGATGGCCGAAACCGGATTCATCCGTCCGGACCACGCCGCCATCCTGGTGGTCGAAGAAATGCTCGATCCGCTGCTCGACCGGCTCGGCGCCCACGTTCCGCACCGGCCGATCTTTGCCATGCGCGCCGAGGAACTGTGAAGGAGGGGCGCTCCGGCAAGACCCTGCCCGCCCGCCCCACACCCGGCGGGGCGCCCGGCGAGCGCATGCTGGCGCCCTCGCGCATCCTGCGCGAAACCCCGCGCCAGATCGGCGGCGGCCGCACGCGCGCGGAGCTGGTCGAGGATGCGCGCCAGTCGATCGCCAAGGGCAGCAAGAGCTTCGCCGCCGCCAGCCGCCTGTTCGACCGGGAAACGCGCGAACGCGCCTGGTTGCTCTACGCCTGGTGCCGCCGCTGTGACGACATTGCCGATGGGCAGGACCATGGCGGCACCCTGCGCGCGCAGGCGGGCGACCCGGCGGACCGGATCAAGGCGATCCGCATCCTCACCGCCCGCGCGCTCGAAGGCCAGCCCACCGCCGATCCGGCCTTCGATGCGCTGGGCCAGGTGGCGCAGGAGGCGGCGCTTCCGCCAGCGGTGATCGACGACGTGATCGAGGGTTTCGCGCTCGATGCCGCCGGCTGGCGCCCCCGCACCGAGCTCGACCTGATGCGCTATTGCTACCACGTCGCCGGCGCGGTGGGGGTGCTGATGGCGCGGGTGATGGGCGTGGCGGCCGACGATGCCGAAACGCTCGACCGGGCCTGCGACATGGGCCTCGCCTTCCAGCTCAGCAACATTTCCCGCGACGTGTGGGAGGACGATGCCGCCGCCCGCTGCTACATCCCCGTCGAGTGGCTGGTGGAGGCCGATATCCCGCCCGGCCAGCATATGAAGCCCGCCTTTCGCGAACAGTTGGTCGGCCTCGTCGCACAGTTGGTGGAGCTGGGCGAAAGCCACGAAGCGGCGGCCCGGCAGGGTGCGGCCCGGCTCGGCTGGCGCCAGCGCTGGGCGGTGCTGTCGGCGGCCAATATCTACGGAGCGATCGGGCGCGAGGTGCGCGCGCGCGGCCCCGCCGCGTGGGACCACCGCGTGCACACCGGCACGCTCGCCAAGCTGCGCCATATTGCGCTCGCCCTGCGCGAGACGCTGCGCCCGCGGCCAGCGCCTGCAGCGCAGCCGCCGCGCTGGGATCGCGGCAAGATCCTCGTCGCCGTGCGCATGGCCGGCCCGATCCCCCCCAACCCGACCACCCCGCTCCCCGACGAGGACGTTCGCTGATCCAGCGCCCTCAGGGCAGCAGGCGGGGGCCGGGCGGCCGGTGCAGCCGCCGGAACAGCCGCCCCTTCTCGCTGAACAGCACCAGCAGCAGCGAGAGGATGCTGGTGGCCAGCAGCGCATGGGCGAAAGGCTGTGCACTACCATCGTAGGCCTGGCCGATGGCAAGCCCCACCAGCGCCGCGCCGAACATGCGGAAGAAGGTCTGCACGCTGCTCGCCGATCCGGCCGTGCGCGCGAAGGGCTGCATCGCGATCGAGCCGAAATTGGCCCCCAGGAAGCCCAACAGAGCGAGGTTGGCCGCCATCAGCGGCACGAACCACGCCAGCTCGCCCGGCCGCTCGTGCGCCGCCCACACCTGCGCCGCGCTCACGGCGATGAACATGAGCACCCCCGAATGGCTCACCCGCCGCGCGCCGAAGCGCTCCACGATGCGCGAATTGACGAGGTTGGAGACCACCATCATCGCCGCCGTTCCGCCGAACACGATGGGGAACCACTCGCCGGCCCCGAAATGCTCGCCGATCAGCTGCTGTGCGCTGTTCACATAGCCGAACACCCCGCCCACCAGCAGCGCGGCACCCAGCACATAGCCGATCGCCCCGCGATTGATCAGCGCCGCGCGCATGTTGCGGCCGATGTCGCCCAGGTCGATGGTCTGGCGATTGGCCGGGTCGAGCGTCTCGGGCAGGCGGGCCCACACCCACAGCATCGCCAGCAGCGCCAGCCCCGCCATCAACACGAAGATCCACCGCCAGCCGGCCACCCACAGCACCCCCTGCCCCAGGCTGGGCGCGATCACCGGCACGGTGATGAAGACAGCGGAAACGAGGCTCATCAACCGCGCCATGCGGTCGCCCTCATAGCGGTCGCGGATCACCGCCATCGGCACCACCAAGATGCCCGCGCTCAACAGCCCCTGCACCGCGCGCGCGGCCAGCAGCACGTCGAACCGCTCCACCAGCGCCATCAGCGCGGAGCAGAGCACATAGGCGCCCAGCGAGACGAACAGCAGCGGCCGCCGCCCGAAGCGGTCCGCCAGCGATCCGGGCAGCAGGCAGCCGAGGCCGGTGGCGAGCAGGTACACTGCGACCACCAGCTGCCGCCGGTTGCCCTGCTGTGCGCCCAGATCGGCGGCCATGTCGTCCAGCGCGGGCAGCATCGCGTCGATCGCCAGCGCGTTGAGGCTCATCAACAGCGCCACCATCACCACCAGCTCGCGCTCGCCGATGGTCTTGTCCTGGGGGAGAGCGGCAGATGCCATGCGCGGCCCGTAGACCCGCGCTGCGGTGCGGTAAACAACCCGCTCGCAGGGCGCCCCGCCCACGCGCTAGGATGCGCAGGCCATGGCGAATCCGCAATCTCAGGAGGCTCCGGCCGAGGAGGGTCCAGCCGAGGAGGCTCTGGCCGAAGGCGCAGAAGCGCCGCGCAAGATCATCCATGTCGACATGGACGCCTTCTTCGCCAGCGTGGAACAGCGCGATTTCCCGGAACTGCGCGGGCAGCCGGTGGCGGTGGGCGGCGCCGGTGGGCGCGGCGTGGTCGCCGCCGCCAGCTACGAGGCGCGGGTGTTCGGCGTGCGGTCGGCCATGCCCTCGGTCACCGCCAAGCGCCTGTGCCCGGGCCTTGTGTTTCGCCACACCCGCTTCGACATCTACCGCGAGGTCTCGATGCAGATCCGCGAGATCTTCCGTCGTTTCACCGATCTTGTCGAGCCGCTGAGCCTGGACGAGGCCTACCTCGACGTCACCGCGGATGCGGCCGGTCTGGGCTCAGCCACCGCCATCGCGCGCGAGATCCGCCGGTTGATCGCCGCGGAGACCCGGCTGACCGCCAGCGCCGGGGTCTCCTTCAACAAGTTCCTCGCCAAGCTCGCCAGCGACCAGAATAAGCCAGACGGGCTGTGTGTCATCCGCCCCGGCAAAGGCGAGGCCTTCGTTCAGAGCCTGCCGGTGCGCCGGTTCCACGGCATCGGGCCGCGCGGGGCGCAGAAGATGGCGCAGCTCGGAATTGAAACCGGCGCGGACCTCGCGGCCAAGGACCCCGAGTGGCTGCGCGCCCATTTCGGCAGCTTCGGCGAGACCCTGTGGCGCGCCGCGCGCGGCATCGATCATCGCCCGGTGCGCACCCACCGCACGGCCAAATCCATCGGCGGCGAACGCACCTTCTTCGGGGATCTGTCCGCGCCCGAGGAGCTGCGCGAGGCGCTGGAGCGGATCATCGGCATCGTCTGGCAGCGGATCGCCGACAAGCAGGCGCGCGGCCGCACGCTGACGCTGAAGCTCAAATTCGCCGATTTCACGCTGATCACCCGCGCCCGCACCCTGCCCCGCGCGATCGACGGAGAGGCCGAGTTCACCGCGCTCGCCCGCGCGCTGCTGGATGAGCAATTGCCGCTGCCGATGCCCATCCGCCTGCTGGGCCTCACGCTGGGCGCGCTGGAGCGGGAAGAGCAGGCGGAGCCGCCAGCGCCGGGCGTGGCGGCGAGCAACCCCTCCGGCCAGCTCGCCCTGTTCTGATCCGCCGCCCCGCACGAAAGAAGCATGGCACGCCGCTTCTCAGGCGGGCGGCGCATCCAGTAATCGGAGCCTCTCGCGGGCCTGCTCGCCCAGATTGGAGGGTAACGCGCCGAGGCTGAACAGCTGTGCTTCGAGCACCTCGCGCCGATCGGGCCGAGGCTCTCCCGCGAGGCGGCCGGTGAACAGATGCACCCGGTTGGTGGCGCCGAACAGCGCTTCGTCGCGCACGCGCAGCAAGGTCAGGTCCGTCAACGGACAGCCCAGTTCCTCGCCGAATTCCCGTTCGGCGGCGAGTGCCGGGTCCTCGCCCGCCTTGATGCCGCCGCCCGGCAGCTTCCAGTCGCGCTGGCCGTAGGACTGGCGGATCAGCAGCACCCGCCCCTCACCGTCCTGCGCGATCACGCTAACGCTGTGCACGAGCGGGCGCCGCCAGCGCCACCACAGCACCCGCAGGAGGTGAGCGGGGCGCAGCAGCACCCGGTGCAGCGCGGGCGGCAGCAGCCGCTTCACCGCACCGTCAGGCGAAGCACGTCACCTTCTGCGTCGCCGTGCGCAGCAGCCGGGCAACCGGCAGGTCGCTTTCCCCCGCCATCGCCGCCTCGAACACGCGCCGCTTCTCCGCCCCGTGGATCACAAAGGCCAGTGCCTCGCTCTCCAGCAGCGCGGGGATGGTGAGGGTGATCCGGTCGAACGGCGCCTCGGGCGGCAGCGGGTCGGGGGTCAGCCGGCGGATCGCCTGCGGATCGCGCGGATCGGGGTCGGTGTTGGGGAACAGCGAGGCGATATGGCCGTCGGCTCCCATGCCGAGCAAGGTCAGCGCAAAATGCGGCACCGCCTCCATCCGATCCAGCGCCACCACCTGAGCGCCGGTGGCGCCGAGCAGCGACCGCAACTGCCCCCCGTTGCTCGCCGGATGGTCGGCCGGGACCACGCGGTCGTCGCCCGGCCACAGGGTGATCCGCTGCCAGTCGAGCGGCGCCTCCGCCAGCAGCTTCAGGATCGGCCCCGGAGTCGATCCGCCGGGCAGGCACACCGCCACCGGGCCGTCGCGTTGCATAAGCGCCGCCTCCAGCCGTTGCTGCAGCCAAGCGGCGATCGCCTCGTCGCTCGCATCGGTGATGAACTCGATATCGGCCATACAGGCGTCGCCTATTTGAGCGTCTGCGCCAGGAACCAGACCCGCTCCTCCGCCTGGTCGATCCATTCATCGACAAGGCCGCTGGTGGCGAAATCCTCCGCTTCCTCGGACGCTTCCTTCACCTCGCGCAACCGCGTGAGCAGCGTACCATTATCGGCGTGCAGTTCCTTCACCATCGCATCGGCATCGAGCGACACATCGTCCTGGTCGCCGATCCGGGTGGCCTTGCCCACCGAGCCGACCGAGGTCAGCGTCGCGGCATCATTCTTGCGCACCCGCTCGCCGATAATATCTGCCAGGCCGATCAGCTGCTTGGCCTGCTCGTCGAACAGCAGGTGCAGATCGCGAAAGCGCGGGCCGGCGACGTGCCAATGAAAGTTCTTGGTCTTGATATAGAGCGCCAGATGATCCGCCAGTGCGCCGTTCAGCGCCTCCACCAGCGCGCTCTTCGAATTGTCGCCCGACTTTGCCATGTTGCGCCTTTGCTGAATTTCCAACCCTGTTGCTCTGTACAACGGCAGGTTTGCACAAGTGTTTCGACTGCTTTGCCGCTCGATGCAATCGCCTGGAGCGATGATGCAAAGCGGCTTTTGTCTCACATGTTGGGATAGTTTGGCCCGCCACCGCCTTCGGGCGTGACCCACTCGATGTTCTGGTTGGGGTCCTTGATGTCGCAGGTCTTGCAGTGGACGCAGTTTTGCGCGTTGATCACGAAACGCGGCTCTGCGCCCGGCTCCACCAGCCACTCGTAAACCCCGGCCGGGCAATAGCGGGTGGAAGGGCCGCCGAACTCCGCCAGCTCGCTTTGGCGCTGCAGTGCCAGCTCTTTTACCTTGAGATGGTTCGGCTGGTCTTCCTCGTGGTTGGTGTAGCTGAAGGCCACCGAGGTCAGCCGATCGAAGGTGAGCTTGCCGTCGGGCTTGGGATAGGCGATCGGCTGGTGGCTGGCGGCGGGCTGCAATTGCTCATGATCGCGCTGGTGGCGCAGGGTTGCGGGCAGGCCGATCCGCAGCGTGCGCATCCACATGTCCGCACCCGCGATAACGGTGCCGATGTTGCCACCGAACTTCGCCACGGCAGGCTGCGCATTGCGCACCGTCTTGAGCTCGTCGGCGATCCAGCTGGCGCGCACCGCCCTGTCGTAACCGGCCAATTCATCATGCGCGCGCCCGGCGGCAAGCGCGGCGGTGGCGCTTTCGGCGGCGAGCATTCCGCTCTTCATCGCGGTGTGGCTGCCCTTGATGCGCGGCACGTTGACGAAACCCGCCGAGCAGCCGATCAGCAGGCCGCCGGGGAAGGCCAGCTTGGGCACGCTCTGCCAGCCGCCCTCGTTGATCACCCGAGCGCCATAGGCGACCCTTTTGCCCCCCTCGATGATCGGGCGGATCGCCGGATGGGTCTTCCAGCGCTGGAACTCCTCGAACGGGTTCACATAGGGGTTGGAATAATCAAGCGCGGTGACGAAGCCGAGCGCGACCTGATTGTCCGCCTGATGATACAGGAAGCCGCCGCCCCAGCTCTTGCTTTCGGACAGCGGCCAGCCCTGTGTGTGGATCACCCGCCCGGGCACGTGGCGCGCCGGATCGATGTCCCAGATCTCCTTGCAACCAAGGCCGTAGGTCTGCGGCTGGCAATCGGCTTCCAGGGCGAAGTGCGCCTTCATCCGCTTGGTGAGGTGCCCGCGTGCGCCCTCGGCGAAGAGCGTGTACTTGGCGCGGATCTCCATGCCCGGCTGGTGATCGGGCTTGGTCGAGCCGTCGGCGGCGACTCCCATCGGCTGCGTCACCACGCCCTCCACGGCTCCGCTTTCGCCGATTAGCACATCGGCGGCGGGGAAGCCGGGGAACACCATCACGCCCAGCGTCTCTGCCTGCTCGGCCAGCCAGCGCGCGAGATTGGCGAGCGAGCCGGTGTAGCACCCCTTGTTGGACATGAGCGGCGGCATCAGCGCGTGCGGGAGCGCGGTCTTGCGGGTGCGACCGAGCAGCCAGTGAAAGTTGTCGGTCACCGGCACGGCGGCCATCAAGCAGCCGGTTTCGCGCCAATCGGGCAGCAGCTCGTCCAGCGCGCGTGGATCGACCACCGCGCCCGAGAGCACATGCGCGCCGACTTCCGAGCCCTTCTCGAGCACGATCACCTCGAGATCGGGCCCAAGCTGCTTCAGCCGGATTGCCGCGGAGAGTCCCGCCACGCCGCCGCCGACGATCAATACATCGGCCTCCATGCTCTCGCCTTCGCTCATGTTCGCCTGTTCCATCCGTTCACATGCACGGCCTTCATTCCAGTTCGAGGATCACCGCGTCCAGCATCAGCGTCTCGCCCTCGGTCGCGTTGATCCGCGTCACAATACCGGAACGCTGGGCGCGCAGGATGTTCTCCATCTTCATCGCCTCCACCGTGGCGAGCGGCTGGCCCGCCTCCACCGCATCGCCTGCGCGCACGTGCAGCGCAATCAGCAGCCCGGGCATGGGGCAGAGTAGCAGGCGCGAGGTATCGGGCGGCACCTTTTCCAGCATGTGCGCGGCGTGCGGCGCAAGGCGCGCGGGCAGCACCAGCGCGCGAAAGCTGCGACCGCGGGTGGTGATGCGCCAGTGCGGCCGCTCGCGCGCGACCAGCAGGTCGAGATCCACACCCTCGGGCCCATTGGCGGTGGCGTTACTAATGCCGGGCTGCCAGTCGCAATGACCCTGCACCCGCTGGCCGTCGACAAGCGCGTGCCCTTCACCCAGTGTCACCTGGTAATCCTGCCCGTCCAGCTGTACGACCCACTCGCACGTCACCGGCACCGCGCCATCGAGCTGGCCCGAGATCCGCCGCCCACGCGCCGCCCAGCCCCATTCGATCGCGGCAGCGATTACAGCAATTTGAATGCGCAGCGTCTCGTCGGCCGCGGCCCCGGCGAAGCCTTCGGGAAACTCTTCGGCGATAAAGCCGGTGGTCAGCTCGCCCGCCCGGAAGCGCGGGTGCTGCATCAGCGCAGAGAGGAAATCGACATTATGGCCCAGCCCCTCAATGTGGAAGCGATCGAGCGCCGCCACCTGTCGGTCGGCCGCTTCGTCGCGGGTGGAGCCCCAGGTGATCAGCTTGGCGATCATCGGATCGTAGAACAGCGAGACCTCGCCGCCCTCGAACACGCCATCGTCCACGCGGATGCCGCCGGTGCCGCGGCGGCCGTTTGCGGTGCCATCGTCGGTCCACGGAGCGGCCGGCGGTTGATAGCGCACCAGCCGGCCAGTGGAGGGCAGGAAGCCGCGATAGGGGTTCTCGGCATAGACGCGCGTCTCGATCGACCAGCCGTCGATGCCGATATCCTCCTGGCCGAAGGCGAGCTTTTCGCCCGCGGCGACGCGGATCATCTGCTCGACGAGGTCGATCCCGGTGATCGCCTCGGTGACGGGGTGCTCTACCTGCAGGCGGGTGTTCATTTCGAGGAAGTAGAAGCTCTCTCCCGTCGGGTCCGCACCGCTGACGATCAGCTCCACCGTGCCTGCCGAATGGTAGCCCACCGCCCGCGCCAGCGCGACGCATTGCTCGCCCATTGCCCGGCGCATCTGCGGGGTGACGAAGGGCGAGGGCGCCTCCTCCACCACCTTCTGGTGGCGGCGCTGGATCGAGCATTCGCGCTCGTTGAGGTAGAGGATGGTGCCGTGACGGTCGCCCAGCAGCTGAATCTCGATGTGACGCGGGTCCAGAATGAACTTTTCGATGAACACCCGGTCGTCGCCGAAGCTGGCGAGGCCCTCGCGCTTTACGCTCTCGAAACCCTCGCGCACGTCTTGCTCGCCGTGGGCGAGCCGCATGCCCTTGCCGCCGCCACCGGCACTGGCCTTCATCATCACCGGGTAGCCGATCTCGCCCGCGATCCGCACCGCATGATCGGTGCTGTCGATCTCGCCGACGAAGCCGGGCACCACGCTGACCTCGGCGGCGAGGGCGAGCTTCTTGCTCTCGATCTTGTCGCCCATTGCGGCAATCGCGCTCGCCGGAGGGCCAATGAAGGCGATCCCCTCCGCCTCCAGCGCCTCCACGAAGGCGGCGCGCTCGGAGAGGAAGCCGTAGCCGGGATGCACCGCCTCCGCACCCGTCTGACGGCAAGCTGCGATGATCTTCTCCGGCAGGAGGTAGCTCTCGGAAGCCGGCGCCGGGCCGATCGGCACCGCCTCGTCGGCCATGGCCACGAAGGGCGCGCGGGCATCGGCATCGGAATACACCGCCACCGTGGCGATGCCTATGCGCCGCGCGGTGCGGATGATCCGGCAGGCGATCTCGCCCCGGTTGGCGATGAGGATCTTGGAGAACATGCTTACAACCCCGGTTCGGACGCCGCCCGCAGCTGTGCGGTGCGCGTTTGCGTCACTTCCGCCAGGCAGCGATGGTGAAGCAGCGGCCCAATCGTGCCGCTGCCCTCGCGTGGGCCGGTCTGCGCCAGGCAATGCGCATCGCGGAACATCAGCCAGTGGCGCTGCGCGGCGAGCAGGCGCTCAAACGCTGCGGTGTCTGGGCTGTTCGCGATCCCCTCCTTCGACCTCGCGGCTGCCGCGCGCCACGCCTCGTTGAGCGCACGGTCCGCCTGCTCGTAATCACGATAGGCGCGGATGTTCATTGCCGTCTGCGCGACCGGGGCCGCGCACTCGGCTTCGGGCATGGCGCCTTGCCCCTGCGTGAGAAACAGCAGGGCGCTGGCGAACAGAAGGCTCACTCACCCTTCTCCAGCGCTTCGCCGGCGGGCGGCATGTTGTGGCCAAGCAGGCGTAGCAGGTCGGCCGCGCATTCCACCACATTACTGCCGGGGCCGTAGATGCCCTGCACCCCGGCCTCGCGCAGCCATTCATAATCCTGCGGCGGGATCACCCCGCCCGCGACGACCTTAATGTCAGCACGCCCGGCGGCGCGCAGGTGCTGAATCAGCTCGGGCACCAGCGTCCGGTGGCCGGCGGCGAGCGTGCTGGCGCCCACCGCGTCGACCCCGCGTTCGAGCGCCAGCCGGGCGGCTTCCTCGGGGGTCTGGAACAGCGGGCCGGAGATCACCTCAAAGCCCATATCGGCAAAGGCCGAGGCGATCACGTTGGCGCCGCGGTCATGCCCGTCCTGGCCCATCTTGGCCACCAGCAGCCTCGGCGTGCGGCCCAGCCGCTGCGCCACTGCGGCAACGCCGTCCGTCACCTGGGCATAGCGCGCATCGCCCTCATAGGCCGCGGCATAGACGCCGCGCACCGGCTGCGGCAGCGCGTCATGGCGGCCGAACACCGCTTCCATCGCGGACGAGATCTCGCCCAGAGTGGCGTCGGCACGCGCTGCCTCTACTGCGAGCGCCAGCAGGTTCTCGCCTTCACCGGGCCCCGCGCGGCAGCTGGCGGTCAGCGCTGCGAGGGCCACGCGGCAGCGCTCCGCATCGCGCCCCTCCCGGACCTGTTCGAGCCGGGCAATCTGCCCTTCGCGCACCTTGTGGTTGTCGATCTCGAGCGTCTCGATCCGCGCCTCCTCGGCCAGGCGGTATTTGTTGACGCCCACGATCACCGCCTCGCCCCGGTCCACGCTCGCCTGCCGGGCGGCGGCAGCCTCCTCGATCTTCGCCTTGGGGCAGCCAGTGGCGACATAGGCGGTCATTCCCCCGGCCGAATCCACCTCGGCGATCAGCGCTTCGGCTTTCTCGACCAGCCGGGCGGTGAGCGCCTCGACGTAATAGGAGCCGCCCAGCGGGTCGATCACATTGGCGATGCCGGTCTCCTCGGCCAGCACCAGCTGCGTGTTGCGGGCGATGCGGGCGGAGAAGTCGGTCGGGAGCGCGATCGCCTCGTCCAGCGCGTTGGTGTGCAGGCTCTGCGTGCCGCCAAGCACCGCCGCCAGCGCCTCCAATGTGGTGCGGATGACGTTGGTGTAGGGGTCCTGCTCCTGCAGCGAGACGCCGCTGGTCTGGCAGTGGGTCCGCAGCATCTTCGACTTTTCAGAGGTTGCGCCCAAATCGTCCATCACGCGGTACCACAGGGTGCGCGCGGCGCGCAGCTTGGCCACCTCCATGAACAGGTTCATGCCGATGCCGAAGAAGAAGGACAGCCGCGGGGCGAAGCTGTCCAGTTCCAGCCCGGCTTCCATCGCGTAGCGGGCGTATTCCTTTCCATCGGCGATAGTGAAGGCCAGTTCCTGCACCGCCGTCGCCCCGGCCTCGTGCATGTGATAGCCGCTGATCGAAATCGAGTTGAAGCGGGGCATGTGCGTGGCCGTGTAGGCGATGATGTCGCCCACGATGCGCATGCTGGGTGCGGGCGGGTAGATATAGGTGTTGCGGACCATGAACTCCTTGAGGATGTCGTTCTGAATCGTCCCGCTGAGCTGATCCTGCGCCACCCCCTGCCGCTCGGCGGCCACGATGAAGAACGCCAGCACCGGGATCACCGCGCCGTTCATGGTCATGCTGACGCTCATCGTGTCGAGCGGGATGGAATCGAACAGGATCTCCATGTCGCGCACGGTGTCGATCGCCACGCCTGCCTTGCCGACATCGCCGACCACGCGCGGATGGTCACTGTCATACCCACGGTGCGTGGCGAGATCGAAAGCGACGCTCAGCCCCTTCTGCCCGGCGGCGAGGTTGCGGCGGTAAAAAGCGTTTGATTCCTCGGCGGTGGAGAAGCCCGCATATTGGCGGATGGTCCATGGGCGCCCCGCGTACATCGAGGCATAGGGCCCGCGGGTGAAGGGCGCCGAACCGGGCAGGCCGGGGCCTTCTGCCGGCAAATCCGCTGCGGTGTAGAGCGGCTGGATGGCGATGCCTTCGGGCGTGTGCCAGGTGAGGTCGCGCCCCTTCGCCTCCTTGGCAGCGGCGGCTTGCCAATCGGCGAGCGCGGCGTGCGCGGGCGGTTCGGGAATCTGCCGCGGCCCGGGCGCCGCACCGCTATCTTCGCCGGTGTTGATCTCAATCTCGGCCATCAGTGCGCCCCAGTGGGGCTCTCCATGATCTCGGTCAGCTGGCCCATCATGTCCTTGGGATGCACGAAGAAGATCGGCGTTCCATGCGCGCCGATCCGTGTGGGGCCGAGGATGTGCTTGCCCTGCCCCTCGAACCATTCGCGCGCTGCGGCAATGTCGGCCACCTCGAAGCAGAGATGATGCTGACCGCCGAGCGGGTTCTTCGCGAGAAAGCCCTGCAGCGGAGAGCCCTCCCCCAGCGGCTCGATCAGCTCGATCTGCGTGCCCGCTGTCGTGCCCTCCCCTGGCGTATCGACGAAGCACACCCGCACGCCTTGTTCGGGCAGGTCGAACGGTTCGCTAATGTGGGTCGCGCCCATGGTGTCGCGGAAATGCACGACGGAACGCTCGATCGAGGGCGTGGCGATGCCGATGTGGTTGAGGCGGCCGAGCTTCATGAAGCGGCCCGCACGGTGCTAGAGCGGAATGTTGTCATGCTTCTTCCACGGGTTCTCCAGCCGCTTGTTCCGCAAGCGGCGCAGGCCGGAGGCGATGCGGCGGCGGGTGGAACGGGGGTGGATCACCTCGTCGATATAGCCGCGACTTGCAGCGACGAAGGGGTTGGCGAAGCGCTCCTCATATTCGCGCGTCTTCTCGGCGATCTCGTCGGCCGAAAGTCCCCGGAAGATGATCTCCACCGCGCCCTTGGCGCCCATCACCGCGATCTCGGCGGTGGGCCAGGCATAGTTGAGATCGCCGCGCAGATGCTTGGAGCTCATCACGTCATAGGCGCCGCCATAGGCCTTGCGGGTGATCAGGGTGATCTTGGGCACGGTGGCCTCAGCAAAGGCGAACAGCAGCTTCGCGCCGTGCTTGATGATGCCGTTGTGCTCCTGCGCGGTGCCCGGCAGGAACCCCGGCACGTCGACGAGGGTGACGATGGGGATCTCGAACGCATCGCAGAACCGCACGAAGCGCGCGGCCTTGCGGCTGGCATTGATGTCGAGCACGCCGGCCAGCACCATCGGCTGGTTGGCAACGAAGCCCACCGGCCGCCCCTCGATCCGCCCGAAGCCGGCGATGATATTGGCGCCATGCGTAGGCTGGATCTCGAAGAAGCTGCCCTCGTCCACGACCTTAGCGATCAGCTCGTGCATGTCGTACGGCTGGTTGGCATTGGCGGGGATCAGCGTGTCGAGGCTCGGCTCCTCGCGGTCCCATGGGTCGCTGGTGGGCAGCACCGGCAGTTCGGCGCGGTTGCTGGCCGGCAGGAACCCCACCAGCTCGCGCGTGGCGAGCAGTGCCTCGATGTCGTTTTCCAGCGCCAGATCGGCTACCGAGGTGCGGGTGGTGTGCGTCACCGCTCCGCCCAGCTCCTCTTGTGTCACCACCTCGTTGGTAACGGTCTTTACCACGTCGGGCCCGGTGACGAACATGTAGGCGCTGTCCTTCACCATCAGGATGAAGTCGGTCATCGCCGGCGAATAGACCGCCCCACCCGCGCACGGCCCCATGATCACGCTGATCTGCGGAATGACGCCGCTGGCCAGCACGTTGCGCTGGAACACCTCGGCATAGCCGCCGAGGCTGGCGACCCCCTCCTGGATGCGCGCGCCGCCACTATCGTTGAGGCCGATGACGGGCGCGCCCACCTTCATCGCCATGTCCATGATCTTGCAGATCTTCTCGGCATGACGGTGCGAAAGCGAGCCGCCGAAGACGGTGAAGTCCTGGCTGAACACGAACACCAGCCGGCCATCGATGGTGCCACTGCCAGTGACGACGCCGTCGCCCGGAATGCGCTGCGCCTCCATGCCGAAATCGCTGCAATCGTGCTCGACATAGGTGTCGAGTTCTTCGAAGCTGCCTTCGTCCAGCAGCACGTCGAGCCGCTCGCGCGCAGTCAGCTTGCCCTTGGCGTGCTGCGCGGCGATCCGCTTCTCGCCCCCGCCGGCCCGGGCGGCGGCACGGCGGCGCTCCATTTCCGCGATATTGGCCGACATCGGCTTCGCCTTTCGCTCAGAGCTTCTCCGTCAGTTCCGGCACCGCCTGGAACAGATCGGCGACCAGACCGACATCGGCCACTTGGAAGATCGGCGCATCGGCATCCTTGTTGATCGCCACGATCACTTGCGCATCTTTCATGCCCGCCAGATGCTGGATTGCGCCCGAAATGCCGATGGCGATATAAATGTCGGGCGCCACGATCTTGCCGGTCTGCCCCACCTGGTAATCGTTGGGCACATAGCCTGCATCCACCGCCGCGCGGCTGGCGCCGATCGCCGCCCCCAGCCGGTCGGCCAGTGGGGTGATAATCCGTTCGAAGGTTTCGCCATCCTTCAGCGCGCGCCCGCCCGATACCACGATCCGGGCGCTGGTCAGCTCAGGGCGCTCGCCGCCCGTGGCATCGAGCGACACGAAGGACGAGAGGCCCGCGTCAGCCCCGGTGCCTTCTGGCCCGCTCACCTCCTCCACTTCTGCCGATCCTCCCTCAGCCGCGGCCTTTTCGAACGAGGTGCCGCGCACGGTGAGCACGATTTTGGGATCGGCGCTCTCCACCGTGGCGATGGCATTGCCCGCATAGATCGGCCGGGTGAAGCTGCGCGGCCCCTCGACGCTGAGGATCTCGGAGACCTGCATCACGTCGATCAGCGCGGCCACCCGCGGAGCGATGTTCTTGCCGGTGGTGGTGGCCGCCGCCACGAAAGCATCGTAGCCCTCCATCAGCCCGGCAACGAGCGGCGCCACATTTTCCGCCAGCATCGCGCCGTAGGCGGGGTCGGCGGCGAGCAGTATCCGTTCGACCCCGGTGATGCACGCGGCAGCGGCAGCGGCGGAACGCGCGCCCTCCCCATCACCCACGACGAGCAGGTGCACGGGCCCGCCCAGCGCCGCGGCGGCAGTGATCGCGGCCAGGGTCGCATCGGCGATGGCGCCGCCGGTGGCCTGTTCGGCAAGCACGAGTGCGGTCATGTGTTCACTTCCTTTCGTCCGCTCGCCACCGGGCCGGTGCGGGCGGGATCATTAACGTGCAGGGCCCGATCAGGCCCAATCAGACGACGCCTAGCGCTTTCAGCTTGCCTACCAGCGCATCCACATCGGCGACCATCTCGCCCGCCTGGCGCACTGGCGGCTCGGTCACCTTCAACACCGTCAGGCGTGGCGATATGTCGATCCCCAGATCCGCCGGCGTCTTTACCTCCAACGCCTTCTTCTTGGCCTTCATGATGTTGGGGAGCGAGGCATAGCGCGGCTCGTTCAGTCGCAGATCGGTGGTGACAACCGCGGGAAGCTGAAGCCGCACCGTCTCCGATCCCCCATCCACCTCGCGCGTGACGATCACCGCTTCGTCCTCGATCTCGACCTTCGAGGCGAAGGTGCCCTGCGGCCAGCGCAGCAGGGCAGCGAGCATCTGGCCGGTCTGGTTGCAATCGTCGTCGATCGCCTGCTTCCCCATCAGCACCAGCCCCGGCTGTTCGTCGGCAGCGATCGCGGCGAGGAGCTTGGCGACCGCCAGCGGCTCCACCTCCTGCTCGGTCTCGACCAGGATCGCCCGGTCGGCACCCATCGCAAGTGCGGTACGCAGGGTCTCCTGCGCCTTGGCCGGGCCGATGCTGACAGCCACGATCTCCGCTGCCGCGCCCCTTTCCCTGAGGCGCACGGCTTCTTCCACCGCGATCTCGTCGAACGGGTTCATGCTCATCTTGACGTTGGCGAGGTCTACCCCGCTGCCATCCGCCTTCACCCGTGGGCGCACATTATAGTCGATCACCCGCTTCACGGGCACAAGGATCTTCATGACGGCCGCTCTTTCAGCTTACAGATTTCGCTCACAGCGCCGCACTCTCACATGTCGCGCTGGGGCCTCGGTCGGCTGCCGACATCGGCCGGGTCGCCGTTCTGCGCAAGAGGCGCGCGCAGTTTTATTGCGCGAGCGGGAGGCAACCGGGCGGGCCGCCCCGATGAGCGAGGTCCTCGCCTCCACGCCGAGCGGCACGCGATAGCGGGAGCGGTGAGCGGGCTCGAGTGACCTGCGCCGGGTGAGGACAGTTGCCGCCAATCACCGAACAGTGCTCGTGCAGACCCCTCCTCCACCCCGGCAAACAAGGCCAGGGAGCGGAACATCCTGATTGCAGGATCGGCCGATCTGCAATCCGATGATCGAAATTCTTTGACTAATCTCGATTGGTCTTCCTTGTTCATTGACAGACGGCCTTTCAATTCGCACCGAACTTTCTCTGTTCGTTGGACGAGCAGCTCGGACGGCGCCCCCACGAGGTCGGCGCGCTCGGGCTTTGGCGCCGCGAAAGGAAGCTCTTGCTTGATCTCATAACCGAGTCGCTTTTCTCTGAAATTGCGGCGCTGCTGATCCTGGCGGGGGTTGTTGGCCTCATCGGTCACTTCCTGAGGCAGCCCCTGGTCGTCAGCTACATCGTGGTCGGCATCCTTCCGGGGCCGGCGGTGCTGGGGGTGGCGCGTTCCGAAGGCCCGCTGGAATTGTTGGCCGATCTCGGCATCGCCGTCCTGCTGGTCCTGGTCGGGCTGAAGATGGATTACCGCCTGATCCGGTCGCTCGGCTTCGTATCGCTGGCGACGGGTTGGGGCAGGTTCTGTTCACCTCGGTGTTCGGCCACCTGATCGGCATTGCCCTGGGCTTCAGCAGTGTCGCCAGCCTCTACATCGCCGTGGCGCTGACCTTCTCCAGCACCATCATCGTGGTCAAGCTGCTGACCGACAAGCGCGAGTTCGATCCGCTCCATGGCCGGGTCGCGCTGGGCTTCCTGATTGCCCAGGATATTGTGGTGGTTCTCTCGATGGTCGTCCTGTCGACCTTCGGCAAGGGGGCGGAGGACGAGGGGACCTCCATCATCGGCGCGCTCACTGCGGTGACGATCATGGCCGGCGTGGTCGTCCTCATCATCCGCTACGCGGCCAACCCGCTCACGCGACAGATCGCGGAAAGCCAGGAACTGCTGATCCTGTTTTCGATCGGTCTGGCAGCCCTGTTCGCCGCGATCGGAGAATTCTCGGTCTCGGGCTGGAGCTGGGGGGCCTGTTCGCCGGCGTTGCTCTAGCCTCCACGCCCTACCGCGATTCCATTGCGTCGCGCATGGCGCCGCTGCGCGATCTCCCGCTGCTGTTCTTCTTCCTCGTGCTGGGGGCGCAGCTCGACCTGGAAGTGCTCGGCGAAGTTATTCCGGCGGCTCTGGTCTTCTCTGCCTTTGTGCTGGTCGGCAACCCGCTGATCGTGCTGATCATCATGGCACTGCTGGGTTATCGCAAGCACACCGGCTTTCTGGCGGGGCTGACGGTCGCGCAGATCAGTGAATTCTCGCTGATCTTCATTGGTCTGGGCGTGGCGCTGGGACAGGTCACCGAGGCGGAGCTGGGCCTGGTCACGCTGGTAGGGCTGATCACCATCGCTGCATCCACCTATATGATCACCTATTCACATTGGCTCTACAAGCGGATCGAACCTGTGCTCGGCCGGTTCAAGCGCAAACGCCCGGTTCGCGAGGAGCAGGACGAGCGGCAGGAACGCAAAGAACCGCCGGCCGTGATCCTGCTCGGCCTGGCTGGGCTCGGGGGCTCGGGGGCGCGCTGGCGGCCCGGCTGCTCAAGCAAGAGGTCCCCACGCTCGCGATCGACTATGACCCCAGCATGGTGGAGGAATGGCAAAGGCGCGGCTTGGACGCGGTTTACGGCAACGCCACGGATACCGATTACCTCGCTGAACTACCGTTGGCATCGGCGAAACGGATCATCTCCACCATGCGCCATCACGGCCCGGACATGACCACGCTCGACCCCCGTCCCACCTTGCTTCGGACGCTGGAGAGAGAAGGGTTCGAAGGCAGTGTTGCGGTCGCAATCTACCGGCATATCGACGCCGAACTCATGAAAAGCGCGGGCGCCGCTATCGTCCTCGAACCCTTCGAGGATGCCGCCGATACGACCTTGAAGCGGGTGCTCGGGAGCTTGTCGGGGAAGGACGGCTGACAGCCGGAGCGGGGCAATCGGTGCGATCTCCGCCAAGCGGAACAACCCGCCTTGGGTCGCTCTCACGTCACGCCATGCACGGGAACACGCGCGGGGAGAGCAGAGCGATCACTGCCGTTGCGCTAGGGTCACAGAACACGTTGCAGCGACCGTGGATGGAGCGGGTGAAGGGAATCGAACCCTCGTCGTAAGCTTGGGAAGCTTCTGCTCTGCCATTGAGCTACACCCGCAACTGCTTGATCTTACTCGCTATCATCGGGAGATCAGTCATTGAGTTTACAGCTAAATTCACAACCCTCCGCCGAAACTGGCTGGCAATTGCCACATGCGGCAGCGAACGGTCAACAGGCGGATCTATGGTGCGGCGCTCATCGTGCCCCGTATTCGCCCGTCGCTTGCTCGCACTACCTTGCTCTAATTCACAGAGTAGCGAGGGATCCCACGGACTGGTCCGGCGACCAGCCCATCACCCGGGCAACCTCCTGATCATCAGGGCCGATTTTGTTCAGCTTTGTGCAGAATGTGCCGCGCAGATCATGGATGTGCCTGCTTCATCGCACTCCATCATCACGATGTGAAACATGCCAACATGGTTTCGGACCTGCGAAAAGGCGTGTGTGAAGCAACAGGGGCCCGCGACGATCCGGGTCGTCCTGACGCAGCAGGCAGGAACCCTCGCGCTGGAGTTAGAGGATGATGGCTGCGGACGGGTAAGTGATTTGCAACGGTGCAGGGTGGATTGCTTAGTGGCCCCGCAATGGCTCCGTCCATTTTGCTTCGGGCGGTCGGAACTGGCGAGGCGGTCTGAGGATTGACGGGGATGAAGCATCCTCTGCCTGCCCGCCGCGGCGCAAGCGCAATCCTTGCCGGCGCTATTGTTGTCGGCGTCCTTGGCGCCAATGCCTTGCTCGGGCTGCGAAACTCGCCGGACCCTCGCCACGCCGGCATAAGCATCTGGTATCACCGGCTCCGCAAACCCAGCTTCACCCCACCGGATCTGGTGTTCGGGGCTGTCTGGCCGATACTGGAAGCGGGAATGGCCATCGGCGGCTATCGTCTGTTGCGCAAGCCTCCCTCCCGCCAGCGCAACGCGGCGCTGGGATTATGGCTCGGCACCAATGCGATGATCGGCGGCTGGACAGAGATTTTCTTTCGCCGCCATGCCCTTGCCACGAGCACCGCGGCCGCTGCTGCAATGACTGGCGCCAGCGCCGCATACGTCGCCACTGCTGCGCGGGTGGACCGCCCCGCTGCACTCGCAGGCATCCCGCTGACGCTGTGGCTCGGCTTCGCGACGCTACTGGCTGATGGCGTTCGCCGCCGCAATCGATGAAGCACATCTGGTGACACGGAACGGCTAACATTTCCGCCCGCCCGAGCAATTCGTACCCGGCGCGACGGGTGAAATCATGCCCGCTGAGGGTGCGGGGTATGTCGCGGTGCCCGGCGCGCGCGATCTCCATAATACAGCCACCGAGGCAGGCTTTGAGAACGCCAGAACGATGGCGTTCGTCCGTCAATCCGCTCGAGTGGTGATCGGACAGCAACGGATGCCATTCAACAGGTGACCATTACGGCTCAGCCACCCGGTATGAACCCGTTCCTTTTCAAAGGATAGGCAAGGCGGCAGGACACGAGCGGACAACTTCAGGCAGCGCATGCCCAGGGTTCAATGGCATCCATCGGCGCAAGTGATGGCGCTGTCCCTGCACCGCACTCAATTCGTCAGGCCGTGAACCACCTCCCTCTCGTAAGGTTCAGAGATCAATGGGCCTTGCAGGGCATCGCGCTCAGCATGCGGTAGGAAAGCACGATATGATCGAGAGTTACCCGCAAGGCACTGACACGGATCGCCGCCGCTTGGTAGTCGCGGGATGGTTGCTCGGGATCGCGCTGGGCGGCTTCTTCGATGGCATCGTGTTCCACCAGATCCTGCAATGGCACCACGTGCTGAGCCTGGTGCCGGGCATCGGTGGCGTACAGCGGCAGGTCTTCTTTGACGGCGTGTTCCACATGGCGATGTACTTGGTCGCGCTGGCGGCGTTGGTGCTCCTCTTTCGAGGTCGTGCAGCGCTTCACGAAGGCGCGGTCGGCCGGCGTCTCGCGGCTGCCATGCTGTTGGGGTTTGGGGCCTGGAACACCGCCGATGTCACCGTGAACCACTGGCTGCTCGGCCTACACCGTGCCCGGATTGATGTGTCCGACCCCTTGCCGTGGGACATCGGGTGGCTGGTGGTGCTCGGTATCTTGCCAATCGCGCTGGCTTTGGTGGTCCGTCGACGCTCCGCGGGGACCGGGGGATCTGGCGGGTCCTCGCGCGGCGGGTTGCTGGCCACCATCATGTCGGCCGTGCTGATCGGATCCGGCATCTGGGCGGCCGTACCGCCGGCAGAGCCCGAAGGCGGGCTGGTCCTGTTCCGCCCGGGGTTGAGCCAGGCAGACGCCTTCACCGCAATCCAATCGGCCGGCGGGTTACCGATCAGCAACTCGGGCCTGGTGTGGGCTGTGCGCTTGGGCGAGGATGCAAGGCCATTAAAGATGTACCTGAGCGGCGCCATCTTCGTGAGCAGCTCGCTCCTGGGTGCAGGATGCATCGGCTGGTCCAGGGCAAACGCCGCCCAGTGATCGTCCGGTCTGGTCTTCCGGCGCATTGCCCGCGATCAGGGCTCCATTGATGGCCCCCGATGACGTGCCGACAACCCAGTCGGGGTTCACGGCCATGTTCGTGCAGGGCCTGGTACACTCCGGCCTGATAGCTCCCGAGAGCGTTGCCCCCGCCAAGCACCAGTGCGAACGTCGCTTCGGAACTGGCCTTCTTCCATTCGCCTTCTGCCTTATCTCCGTGGGCTGACGAATTCGTGATCAAGCCCAGCTGCGAGTAAGTGCTTGCTTGTCTCGCCGTCGCGTCGACGCAAACAGGTCATTACCGGAACGCCGAACCTTTTGCGCTGTTGGTACAACGCCATCGACAGAGAAGTCTTTTGATGGAGGCGCCGTTCCAAGCGCAATCGTGGCGCTACCAAGTTCGCGGCCCTGACCGCGAGCAATGCTGCCCTCAGGCTGGCAGAACGGAAAGGAAGCAAGCCATGAGCATGATCCGCACCAAGAGGAGCCCAGGTGGCCAGCGGGGCGCGTTGCCGGCGATCGCTGCTCCGCTGGCGATGACCGTCATCATCGGCCTGGTGGCGTTCTGGCGCGACAGCCGCTCCCGCGAGGTCCCTCTCGAACAGCGGACGCGCCGGCGCCTGCGGCCGCTCGACCCCGGCGCAATGCCGGATCGCTCCACTGGCAAAGGCGATTAGCGCATGCGCATCCACCATCTCAATTGCGGAACCTGTTGCCCGATCGGGGGCCGACTGTTCGACGGTAGAAGCGATTCGCCCTTCGGCCAGCTTGTCTGCCATTGCCTGCTCCTCGAAACCGACGCCGGTCTCGTGCTGGTGGATACCGGCTTTGGCACCCGGGATGTAGATCACCCCAGCCGCCGCCTGTCGCCGCTCTTCCTGGCCTTGAACAATATCCAGCTGCGGGCGGAGGAGACGGCGATCGCCCAGATCCGCGGGCTGGGCTTGGATCCCCGCGACGTGCGCCACATCGTCCTCACCCATCTGGATTTCGACCATGCCGGAGGTATCGAGGATTTTCCGAACGCCGCGATCCACGTGACAGCACGCGAGAAGGAGGTTGCCGACCAGCAACGCGGCGGAGCCTTCGTCGGAGCGCGCCGCTATCGCCCTCAGCAATGGGACGAGGTCAAGGATTGGCGCCTCTATCCGATGGGCGGCGAAGAGCGATGGTTCGGCTTCGATGCGGTTCGCGATCTTGCCGGGTTGCCGCCCGAGATCCTGCTGGTGCCCTTGGCCGGCCACACCTGGGGCCATGCGGGGGTCGCGATTCAGACGGGGCAGGGCTGGCTGCTGCATGCCGGCGATGCCTATTTCTATCGCGGCGAAGTCGGCTCGGAGGTGTACGAATGCCCTCCGGCCTTGCGCGGCTACCAGCGGATGATGGAGGTCGATCGGTTCGCCCGGTTGGCGAACCAGCAACGCTTGCGGCGCTTGTCCTGCGATCATGCCAGCACCGTGCGGATGTTCTGCGCCCACGATGCGCTCGAATGCGAACTCCTTGCGAGGAGCCTGCCCGCCACCGCACAGCAACATCCGGGATGATTATCTAAGTTATTAATCCGGATAAGTTTTCCTTGCAGCGGAACGTCTAAGTGTTGGGTCTGTTTTGGTAAAGCCACTGTATACGGAACAGATATGACCATTTTTAACTCTGGGAGCTCTTTGAGCTTCGGGAGGTCCGGCACGGGGCTGAATGGGGAATCGGCCATCCTTTGCTTCAGCCACTTGCGTTGGGATTTCGTCTTTCAGCGGCCACAGCAGCTCATGACCCGTTTGGCGCAGGAGCGCCCGGTCGTGTTCTGGGAAGAGCCCGAGTTCGTTCCAGCGCTGGAGGAGTCCCGCCTGAATGTGCGCCCCTGCCGGCGCAGTGCAGTGGTGGTCGCCACACCGCAATTGCCCAGCGGGCTGGCTCCCCAGCAAGTTGATGCTGCCTCTCGGGCCTTGCTTGACCAGTTCGTTCTACGCCTCAAGGCTCGCAGGCGCGTGCTTTGGTATTACACGCCGATGATGCTGCCGATCTCACGGCACCTGCCGGCCGATTGCGTCGTGTACGACTGCATGGACGAGCTCGCGAACTTCAAGGGAGCGCCGCCTGAACTGCTCGGCCTTGAACGGGAACTGCTCGAGCGGGCAGATCTCGTGTTTACCGGCGGGTACAGCCTCCACGAAGCCAAGCGCGGCCGCCACCCCGATGTGTATGCGTTTCCATCGAGCGTCGATCGCCGGCACTTTGAGCGCGCACGTTCCGACCCGTCGGCCCCGCGCGATCAACGGGATCTGCCCAGCCCGAGACTCGGTTTCTATGGGGTGATCGACGAGCGCATCGATCTCGAATTGCTGGCAAAGACTGCGGACAGCCGACCCGATTGGGCGATTGTCATGATCGGACCCGTGGTGAAAATTTCAGAGGCCGAACTGCCGCGGAGAGCCAACATCCATTGCCTCGGCGGGAAGACTTACGACGAGTTGCCGGATTATCTCTCGGGGTGGGATGTCGCCCTGATGCCGTTCGCCATCAATGAGGCGACCCGCTTCATCAGTCCTACCAAGACCCCTGAATACCTGGCCGGTGGTCGACCAGTGGTTTCAACTCCGATCACCGACGTCATTCGCCAATATGGCGATCTCGAGGGGGTGAAGATCGGCGAGGGCGCGCAGGGATTTGTGGCCGCGTGCGAACAGGCACTTGCCTTGCCGCGCGAAGGGGCTTGGCTCACGGAAGCGGACGAACTTCTTGCCCAGAGTGGATGGGACCAGACCGTCGAACGGATGTGGGCGCTGGTCGAGGCGCGCTTGCGGCATGGAAACAAAGTCCAGCCGATCGTCCCTTCAGGAAACGGACACGCCCCTCAGCCCACCCATTATGACGTGATGGTGATCGGAGCCGGGTTCGCCGGCAGCGTGATGGCAGAGCGGCTCGCTTCTAGTGGCAAACGGGTGCTGGTCGTGGACCGTCGCCCACACGTGGCTGGCAATGCCTATGACTGCCTCGACGAAGCGGGCCTGCTGATCCATCAGTACGGCCCGCATATCTTTCACACCAACTCCGCAGAGATATTTGACTATCTCTCCCGCTTTACCGAATGGCGGCCGTACGAACACAGAGTTCTGGCCAAAGTGGACGGTCTGCTGGTTCCCATCCCCATCAACCGGACCACGATCAACAAGCTCTACAGCCTCAACTTGAGGACCGACGCTGAGGCCGAGGCCTTCCTCGCCTCACGCGCCGAGCCGGTGCCGGTGATCGAGAGCTCCGAAGACGTCGTGGTCTCGGCTGTCGGCCGGGAACTCTATGAGAAGTTCTTCCGGGGCTACACGCGCAAGCAGTGGGGGCTTGATCCGTCCGAGCTCGACAAAGCGGTCACTTCGCGCGTGCCGACACGCACCAACACGGACGATCGCTACTTCTCGGACAAGTTCCAGGCGATGCCGGCCGATGGTTACACCCGCATGTTCGAGCGGATGCTGGATCACCCCAACATCGAGTTGCTGCTGGGTGTTGATTACCAGGAGGCACGCGGCGCCCATGAGCATGATCACTTGGTCTTCACAGGCCCGATCGACGAATATTTCGGCTACCGCTTCGGCATGCTGCCCTACCGGTCACTTCGCTTCGAGCACGAGACGTTACAGCAGGAATGGCTGCAGACCGTCGCGGTCGTGAACTATCCAGACGAGGCTGTCCCTTATACCCGGATAACCGAGTATAAGCACCTGACGGGACAGAATAGCCGGCAGACCAGCATTACGCGCGAGTACCCCGCCGCCGTGGGTGATCCCTATTATCCGATTCCACGAAGCGAGAACCAGCAGCTGTTCAAGGCGTACGAGGCGCTTGCCCGTGATGAGCCTGACGTGACTTTCGTCGGGCGGCTCGCGACCTACCGCTACTACAATATGGATCAGATCGTCGGGCAAGCGCTGGCGACGTTCCGCCGTGTATTCCAGGGCGCTCCTTCGCTCGACGTGGAGGTACCGTTCAAGAAATCGCCTGCTGCTGAGCCAAACGCTTGGCGAAGTCAGTCCAGGTCAGCGCAACGCCACTGCTGAGGTGCCAATTGGAGGCTCGCCGTCTATCAGCAGACCGAGCACGTGGCGGTCCGCGCCCCAAGGCGTTCTCGACTGTTGTAGAGTGGTCGCGAGGTAGAGCACACTGGACGCGAGAGCCCTCCTCGGCAGCGTAGGACGGAGCTTGACCGTTGAGCTCGAACGCGCGCCTTAACCTCTGTCCGATCTTCTTGCGCCTTCGGAACCGAACTGCTCAACGCCCGTTGAAAATGCCATCGTTCAAGCTTGCATTAACTTACATCACGTAAGAGTGGATCGTCGTGACGGACGAGGGTGGGTTTTATGTACAAGTCGGACGATTCTCCGGACGAGGCGGTCGGGCTGAACGCGCTCGATGATCGGTGGTCGCCAGAGGCAGCTCATAATTGGTATGGACGTCTGCCTTGGCTTGTCGGGTGCAACTTTACACCCTCCTATGCCATCAACCAGCTAGAATTCTGGCAGCAGGACACATTCAGCCTGCCCGCAATTGACCGGGAACTTGGATGGGCCGCCGAGCTCGGCATGAACTCGGCGCGGGTCTACCTGCACGACCTGCTTTGGCATCAAGATCCGCAAGGATTGATCGGGCGAATAAATGCCTATCTCGCGGTGGCATCCAAACACGGCATTCGCACGATGATGGTGCTGTTCGATTCATGCTGGGATCCTGAGCCGAGGCTCGGACCACAGCGCGATCCGACGCCGGGCGTGCACAACCCTGGCTGGGTGCAATCACCCGGCATCTCGGCCTTGTCTAATCCGTCACAGCATTCCCGCTTGCGCGATTATGTCACGGGCGTCGTGTCGGGATTCAAGGACGACGATCGCGTGCTCGCCTGGGATATTTGGAACGAGCCGGACAACGGGCCCCAGGTGTCACTGTGCGACGCCACGGTGCTGGCCGCAAAAGCCGCGCTCGTTTCCCCGCTTCTGGCGCAAGCCTTCCAATGGGCCCGGGCGGCCGGGCCGACGCAGCCGCTGACAAGCGCCGTTTGGTTGGGGAACTGGTCGGCTCCCCATCGACTCACCGAAATACAGCGCATCCAGCTCTCCAACTCTGACGTGATTTCGTTTCACAGCTACGAAAAGCCGTACAAGTTCGCTCGCCGGATTAAGTGGCTGAGAAGCTTCGGCAGACCGCTGCTATGCACCGAGTACATGGCGCGTGCGGTGGGCAGCACCTTCCAGTCGATCTTACCGCACGCCAAGGAACATCGCGTTGCGGCCTTCCATTGGGGGCTGGTGCGGGGGCGGACCCAGACTCACTTCGCTTGGGACCCCCGTGACAACCCTCACATCGAGCGCGGGGCCAAGCCGTGGTTCCATGATATTCTCCATGCCGACGGCTCGCCGTACTGTGCAGAAGAGGCGGCGTTCTTGCGGCAGATCACGGGGAAGTTGGCACTGCCGGACAAAGCTGTCGGGAAGCTTCCCTGAAGGCGACGCATGGTTGACCCCGAACCGGGCTGGCCGAAGGAATACAAGACTTATGAGGCCGGATTTCAAGGCATAGTCGCACAAACCGATGGTCTGCCCGAGGAAGTCGTCGTGCAGTTCTGCGGCAAGGGCGAATGGTCGTCTTTCAACCTCCCTCCTCGATGGTGGAAGCTTTCCGGTCGGCAGGCGACCATTGCAGATGGGAAAATCGCTTGGCTCGATGATCTGCCCGATTGACCAAAGATAAACAGCTAAACCTCGCACCGTGAGTTCAAGCCTCAGAGCCCTGGCGGATCCAACCCGGCGGCGAGTGCTGCAACTGTAGCAAAATGGACCCAAGAGCGCCGATGGGCTCACTACCTGGCAGCTTGTGTAATGCCCAGCTCACGTTGGATGGTCGCGCGACTGCCGGGCCGGCGACGGCCCTGCCCATTCGACGAGCGCCGTCTGAAAACCCACGGCTACGAGTCTCGATTGCGTTCGATGAGCAAAGAACCCGCGGGCAGCACTGTCATCTGCGGCTTACACCCGCCGCTAAGCTGTCGATTTTGCTAGCACTAAAATTGTCAGGGTTTACAGCATAAGGCGAAGAAAATTCCGGAAAACAAAAGCTTGGTAAGCGTCTGCTCTGCCATTTGCGCTACACCACGCAACATGCTTGGCTTACCTGACGTTCTTAAGGTGGCTACCAAGCTGGTCTGCAGGATGAATGACGTCCCGCCCGAAACGAGTGCACATGCCAGATTCGAGCGCGCACGGTCGCAGCGATGGTTCTCACCAGCTCCGCTCGATGTGGGTCGTTACTAGACCCGCAGGGGACCAGACCGCGCCGTTGAGATACCATCCCGTGAAACTTTGGCACCTGCCACCCGGCCCCTGCAAGTTCATTCATGGCGAAGGGCTTCAATGGGATCGAGCTTCGAGGCACGCCGTGCCGGATAGTAGCCGAACAGAATGCCCAGCACGGCCGAAAACAGGAAGCTCAGCACGTTGATCGTCGGGTCGAAGACGAACGGCACATCCAGCAGCCCCGCGAGGCCCGTGGACAGCAGCAGGGCGAAGCCGATGCCGATCAGGCCGCCGAAACAGCACAGCACCACTGCCTCGGTCAAGAATTGCAGCTGTACCTCCCGGGCGAGCGCGCCGATCGCCAGGCGAATGCCAATCTCCCGCGTACGCTCGGTCACCGACACCAGCATGATGTTCATGATCCCGATGCCGCCCACCAGCAGGCTGATCGCCGCGATGGCGGCAACCATCGCGGTCAGCGCACCGGTCGCCGCCGAGACCGCATCGTTCACTTGCGCGGTATCGATGATGTTGAAATCGTTGTCCCGCCCGGGCTGCAGCAGCCGCCGCTCCCGCAACAGGTCGATCAGCGAGGCTTGGATCAGGCCACTGTCGTAAGCCGCTTCGTACTTGACGACAAAATATTGGATGTCGTCACTGCCGGTGAACCGCCGCTGCACCGTCTTCAGAGGCATGATCACCACATCGTCGGGGTCCTGACCGCCGCCGCCAGCCGATCCGCGTTCCTCCAGCACGCCGATGACCGTGCACACCACGCTATTCAGACGCAATTGTTCTCCCAGCGGCGTGACGCCGGGGACGAAGATCGCCTCCCGCACCTTGGGACCGATCAAACATAGGTTGCGCCCGGCGATTTCCTCCTGCGGGGTGAACGGGCGTCCTTCCACCAGCTCGATCGACTGCGCTGTCAGAAAGTCGCTGTTGGCGCCCTGCACCCCGGTTTGCCAATACTGGCCGTTGTAGAAGGCCGTGGCACTGGAGTTGACCGACCCTGCCGCCCGAGTGACCCCGGCAATCTGGTTGCGCACTGCCTCGACATCCGCTGCGTCGAACGGCGCCGGGGCCCTCTGGTCGACGGTCACGGGAAAGATGATGAAGACATTGGAGCCGAGCGAGGAAATCTCCTCACTGATTGAGGCGGTCACCCCGCGCCCCAACGTGACCATGGTGATCACCGCCGCAACGCCGATGATGATGCCCAGCGTCGTCAGGAACGAGCGCAGCAGATGCCGGCGGATCTCTCGCAGCGAGATCAGCAGCGTCGTGCCGAACATCAGGCGATGCTTCGCTCGGCGGCCCGCACTCCGCGCTCGATGCGGTTGACCAGCCCGTCGCGAAAATGGACGATGGTGCGCGCGAACGCGGCCATTTCCGCCTCGTGCGTCACCATCAGAATGGTGATGCCGGTGGCGTTGAGGCGGGTGAGCAGTTCCATGATTTCGATCGAGCGCTCGGTATCCAGATTGCCGGTCGGCTCGTCCGCCAGCAGCACGTCCGGCTGGGTGACGAGCGCGCGGGCGATGGCGACACGCTGCTGCTGCCCGCCCGACAGTTCGGCCGGCGAATGGCCGGCCCAGGGCGCCAACCCGACCTGGTCCAGCGCATTCATCGCAGCCGCGCGGCGCACCGCCTTCTTCTCGCCGCGATAGACCAGCGGCAGCTCGACATTCTCCAGCGCCGTGGTGCGCGCCAGCAGGTTGAAGCCCTGGAACACGAAGCCAAGGTACCGCCGCCGCAGCAGCGAGCGCTGGTCGCGGTCGAGCGCCTGCACCTCGACCCCGCGAAAGCGGAATACCCCCGAGGTCGGCACGTCGAGACAGCCCAGGATGTTCATGGTCGTCGATTTGCCCGAACCGGATGGCCCCATGACTGCGACGAAATCGCCCGCTTCGATGGTCAGGTCGATGCCCTTCAGCGCCTGGAACGCCGCCGCGCCGTTGCCGAAGATCTTGGTGATCTCCTGTAGCTCGATGAGGGGCAGAACGCTCATTCGGGCTCCGCACCTATGCCGGTGACGACGCGCATGCCGGGCCTGAGCGCGTCCGAGGTGACGGCCGTCAGCCGTCCATCGCTCTGTCCGGTGATCACTGGAATGGCACGCAGGGTGCCGTCCTTCTGCAGCACATGCACCCGCTGGCGGCTCCCCGCGCCGATCGTCGCCTGCTGATCCTGCTGCTGCAGTCCGATCTCCGGGTTGAGCACGTTGCCACCCCCCTCATCGTCCTCGGCCCCCGGGTCGAACCGCAGTGCGCTGTTGGGGACGAGCAGCCGAGGCCCGGTGCTATCCGTGGCGATTGTTGCGCTGGCGGTCATGCCCGGGCGCAGCAGCCCGCCCGGATTGACCACCGAGAGGCGCGCTTCGTAGCTGACCACCGAGTTCGCCTGCCCGCCTGCGCCGGTCTGCCCGGTCCCGGTTGCATTGGCGGTATTGCTCGAAGCAAGATCGATGCGGGTCACTTGCGCCGGGAAGCGCCGGCCCGGATAGGCATCGACCACGAAGCTGGCCCGCTGCCCGGGTTCGACCTGCCCCACATCGGCCTCGTCGATCGCCACGCGCAGCTGCATGGTCGAGAGATCCTCGGCGAGCACGAACAGCGTCGGTGTGTTGAACGAGGCGGCGACCGTCTGCCCCGGCTCCACCCGGCGGGCGAGAACCACGCCCGAAACCGGCGAGCGGATCACCGCCCGGTTGCGCGCGGTCACGCTGGAAGACAGTGCGGCGCGGGCGGAGGAGACGTTGGCCTGCGCCGAGGCGATTGCCGCCCTTCCACGCTGGACGTTGGCCTGGGCAGTCTCCAGCTCGGTCTCGGACGGCACCCGTCCGCCTGATAGCCGGCGAACCTCGCGCAGCCGTTCGAGCTGAGCGCTGTCGACATCCAGCGTCGCCTGCGCCTGTGCGACCGAGGCGCGCGCGGCATTGAGGTTCGCCTGAGCCTGGGTGATCTGGTCTTCGATCACTTCGGTGTTGATCCGCACCAGCACCTGCCCCTGGGCGACCTGATCGTTGACATCGACCAGCACGCGCTCGATCCGGCCGGACACCTCCGAGCCGACCTCGACCTGATTGGTCGGCCGCAGATTGCCGGTCGCCGTGACGGTCAGGTCGAGCGAGCGGCGCACTACCGGCTCGGTGATGTAGTCGGGCTGCTCGTCACCGCCGGAGAACACCGCGAACCAGAGGAACACTGCCAGCACGATGAGCGCCGGGATCCAGTACTTGGCCCAGCGCCGCCAGCGCGGCCTGGCGTGCGTGCCGAGAAACGCCTCCACTGATTGCGGCTGCTCGCCCCCCTCCCGAGCAAGGCTTTCCGCCTGCCGTAGCGGCACCGAGGAGGGGTCGTTCATCGGTTCGCTCCGTTGCGATTGGGCATAAGATCGGCATCGGGCGACCAGCCGCCGCCGAGCGCCTGAGTTAGCCGGACGAAGGCGCTCGCCCGCTCGGCTTGGGCACTGACCAAGGCGTTGCGGGCGGAGAGCAGCAGGTTCTCCGCCGTCAGCAGGGTGCGGAAATCGGTCAGCCCGGCCTCGTATTCGCTGCGTGCCAGAACTGCCGAATTCTCGGCCGCGTCCAGCGCTTCTTCGAAAATCAACACCCGTTCGCGCCCGGTCCGCAGGTCGAACGCTGCGGTCTCGACCTCCTCCAGCGCATCCAGGATCGTCAGCTGCCAGGCTGCCAGCGAGCCCTGCGCGAGCGCCTCGGCCGAACCGATCTGCGCGCGCGTCCGCCCACCGTCGAACAGCAGCTGGCTGATGGAGGCGAACAGGCCGCCAGTGACCAGATCGAACAGATTGCCGATGTTCGCCGGCGAGGTGCCAATGGTGCCGCCAAGCTGCACCAGCGGCAGCAGCTGCGCCCGTGCGAGGTCGATCCGCGCGCCGTCCGCCAGCAGCGCAGCCTCGGCCGAGCGCACGTCGGGCCGCCGCCGCAGCACCTCGGCCGGCGCGGCAAAGCCGACCGTCTCTGGCGGGGCGGGCACAACAACAATGTTCTCCAACAGCGCCAGTACCCGCCCCGGAGGCTCCCCGATCAGGGTGGAAATCGCATTGGCGGTGGAAGCAAGGTTGCTCTGCAGCAGCGGGATGGTCGCCGCGGTCTGCGCCCGCTGGCTGCGCGCCTGCTCGACATCGAGGCTGGACACGAGCCCTGCCTGCACGCGCCAGCGCGCGATCTGCAGATTATCGTCCTGATTCACCAGCGTGTCGCGGGCGATGGCGAGTTGAACGGCAGTCGCGCGGGCGGAGATGGTCGCCAGCGCCACTTGCCCAGTGATCAGCCGCTGCAGATCGGCCAGCGAATAGCCCACTGACGCGAGGTCGGCTCGCGAGGCGGCCACGTTCGCCCCGATCCGGCCGAACAAATCCGCTTCCCAGGCCGCATCGGCGCCGAGCGAGAAGGTCAGATCGTCGCTGGCAAAATTGCCCACATCGCGCCGCGCCGTTCCGCCGCCGGTGACTTGAGGCAGATAAGCTGCGCGCGCAAAGGAAAGCTGCGCTCGCGCCTGCTCCACCCGCGCGGCACCTTGCGCCAGATCCAGGTTCTCCGCTAACGCCGCTTCGACGAACGCGCTGAGCAGCGGATCATCAAGCAGCTGCCAATAGCGGGTCAGGTCGAGCAGGACGGGGGGCGGATGGCTTTCCGCCCAGGTCTCCGGAACTGCCATTGTAGCCCTAGCGGGAGGCAAGTCGGCAGAACTGCACGCTCCACAGACCAGAGCGAGCAGGATCGCCACCGCAGCGATGGTAGTGCTCCGCCGGAGCCTCATCCCCCCTAAACCTCCACATGCCCGAGTATGCGACGTTATCCGCTCCTCGAGCCAAGCTCAAACCCGCAATTCACATCTGATCGCCTTCATTAGATACGCGGTGTAATTTCTTTACGCGGATTGTGAGGCGCACAGAGTGACACTCGTCAGTTGAAAACCGACCGTCGGCTAAGCAGCTTCTCCCATATGATTGCTAGGACTCCGCGGTCAGGATGAGCTCGAAAGAGGGCTTCAACACCCAGAATTTCCTGAACGGCGTCCGCGGCACACCCCTTCGACAATGTTGCAAGCGAAGCCGACGAAGGAGAAATCGTCGAGTGCGGAGTGCGCACATGCGGCCCGTCTGGCGCTGGACCCTCCCTCCCGTTCATCGACAAAAAAGCAATGAAAAGCATGCGAGGCTCTGTGCCATCGGCCGGGATCAAGGAGGACGCTGCCGAGTTGCCCATTTCGCTGCTCGCCACGATCAGACCCACGCCGTTGTGCATAGATCTACGCGTGGCCGGAAACCTCAGCGGAATAGTCGCTCAAACACGACGAACCAGCCACCCCCGCAGAGATAGCCGGCCAATTCAAATCGATGTGGTTGCGGGGGTTGGATTTGAACCAACGACCTTCAGGTTATGAGCCTGACGAGCTACCGGACTGCTCC
>PPFU01001952.1_pt1 | contig 59491 bp, 54 predicted proteins | sample 1535991 | NCBI WGS metagenome assembly PPFU01 (sample SAMN04901290, study PRJNA319586) | Hypolithon metagenome, whole genome shotgun sequencing project. | isolation source: Antarctic Hypolithon | place: Antarctica: Miers Valley | collected 2014
GGGGGCAGGATTTGAACCTGCGACCTTCGGGTTATGAGCCCGACGAGCTGCCAGACTGCTCCACCCCGCATCAGGAGCGGAATTATGCGCAGGCGCGGGATGATTTGCAAGCCCGCGACACGCACGGTTCGCTGTACCGGCCGCGCTGCGGGCGATACCGCGCGTCAGGCACCGAACGCGTACTGGCACCACGCCATGATCGGGCTCCAGAACAGCCCCAGCACCAGCAACGCCAGTGCGTTGGCGACGAACACCGCGCGCAGCATCAGGCCAGGGCGAGGCTGCATCGTCCCCGGACCGCCCGCCATCGACTGCGGCTCGTCGAAGTACATGACCCTGATGACGCGCAGGTAATAGAACGCACCGACCACCGCGAACACGATGCCGACGATTGCCAGCCACATCAGCCCGCCTTCGAGCGCGGCGCGCAGCACCACCAGCTTGGCCCAGAAGCCGAGGAACGGAGGCACGCCGGCCAGCGACGCCATGATGCAGAGAATCAGCCCCGCCATCCACGGACTGCGGACATTGAGCCCGCGGTAGTCGTCGATGCGGTCGGCCTCGAAGTCGCGCCGCGACAGCATCACGATCGCCGACCATGACGCCAGCGCCATCAGCACGTAGCTGATTGCATAGAACATCGCCGCGGCGTAACCGTCGGGGCCGCCGCCAGCGAGGCCGAGGAACAGGAACCCGATGTGCGACACCGTCGAATACGCCAGCAGCCGCTTCAGGTTGGTCTGCGGCAGCGCGAACAGGTTGCCCACCACCAGCGACAGCGCCGCAAGCCCGGCGAGCAGCAGCTGCCACTGCGGGAACAGCGGGCCGACGCCGGTTTCCAGCAGCCGGTAGGCCATGCCGAACGTGGCCAGCGTGGGAGCCGCGCCAATGAACACGGTGATCGCAGTCGGCGCGCCGTGGTAGGCGTCGGGCAGCCACATGTGGAACGGCGCGGCGCCGAACTTGAACGCGATGCCCACCACCAGGAACACGGTGCCGGTGAGCAGGAGCGTGCGGCCCTCGCCCTGCAGGCCGGCAGCCGCGGCGTTGATGGTCGGCAGGTCGAGGCTACCGGTAGCGCCGTACACCAGCGACATGCCGTACAGCAGCATGCCCGACGCGAGTGCGCCGAGGACGAAGTACTTCATCGCCGCCTCGGACGCGACCGGGCTGTCGCGGTCGGTCGCGACCAGCGCGTACTGGCACAGCGCCAGCAGCTCCAGCCCGACGTAGACCATGGTCAGGTTGCCGGCCGACACCAGCAGCATCATGCCTGCCGACGCGAACAGCACCAGCACCGGCACCTCGCCCTTGTACAGCCCACGCTCGCGCAGGAACGGCCAGATGTAGAGGAGCGACACCGCGCTCGCGACCAGCAGCGACAGTTTCAGCACGTCGGCGGTGGTGTCGCGGACGAACATCCCCGCGAGCGCCACGCCGTGGCCGCCCACGCCGAAACCGATCATCGCCGCGGCGACCGCCAGCACCACCACCGCGAGCGCCTGGGTGACGAAGCGGCGGCGCTCGTCCACGAACAGGTCGAGCATGAGCAGCGCGAACGCGCCGAGGATCACGACCAGCTCCGGCGCCAGCGGCGCGATGTCGGCGAGGGTTCGGACGGGGGGCGTCATCGGACCGGAAATCATTGCGGCGAGCTCGTCATCGTCGTGGGGGTCACAGCTTGCTGTTGGCCAGCATGGCCGCCAGCTGCGCGATGGAGGGCTCCATCAGGTCGGTCAGCGGCTTCGGCCAGATGCCGAGCAGCAGCACGCCGACGGCGAACACCGACAGCACCAGGGTCTCGCGGGCGTTGATGTCCTGCAGCTCGGCGACATGGGCGTTGCCGACCTCGCCGAACAGCACCCGCTTGACGAGCCACAGCGTGTAGGCCGCGCCGATGATCAGCGTGAACGCGGCCGCGAAGGCGATCAGCGGGCTGTGCTGGAACGCGGCCAGGATCACCATGAACTCGCCGACGAACCCCGAGGTCCCGGGTAGGCCCGAGTTGGCCATCGCGAACAGCACCATGAACGTCGCGAACCACGGCATCACGTTGGCGACGCCGCCGTAGTCACGGATCATGCGGGTATGCATCCGGTCGTACAGGACCCCCACGCAGAAGAACATCGCGCCGGAGATGAAGCCGTGCGAGATCATCTGCACCATCGCACCCTGCAGGCCCAACCGCGCCGCATCGTCGGCGCCGAGGTCGCGCACCAGCGCGAACGCGATGAACGTGCCCAGGGTGACGAAGCCCATGTGCGAGACCGACGAGTACGCGATCAGCTTCTTCATGTCCTGCTGGACCATCGCCACCAGGCCGACATAGACGATCGCGACCAGCGACAGCCCGATCACCAGCCACGCCCACTCGTGGCCCGCGTCGGGCACGATCGGCAGCGTGAAGCGCAGGAAGCCGTAGCCGCCGATCTTCAGCATGATCGCCGCCAGGATCACCGAGCCGCCGGTGGGGGCCTCGACGTGCGCGTCGGGCAACCACGTATGCACCGGGAACATCGGCACCTTGACCGCGAACGCGGCCAGGAACGCGAAGAACAGCCAGGTCTGCTCGGTCGCGTTGAGCGGCAGCGCGTACAGGTCGGGCAGCTGCCAGCTTCCGGCCTTGAGGTACAGGTACACCAGCCCGACCAGCATGAACACCGAGCCGAGGAAGGTGTAGAGGAAGAACTTGAGCGACGCGAACACGCGTCGCGGCCCACCCCAGACCCCGATGATGATGAACATCGGGATCAGCATGCCCTCGAAGAACACATAGAACAGCAGCGCGTCGACCGCGGAGAACACGCCGATCATCAGCCCTTCCAGGACCAGGAACGCCGCGCAGTACTGGCTGACGCGCCTGTCGATCGAGGTCCACGCGCCGACCAGCACAAGCGCGGTGGTCAACGTGGTCAGCATGATCAGTGCGATCGCGATGCCGTCGACGCCAAGGTGGTACTGCACGTCGTAGGCCGGGATCCAGGCGCGCTGCTCGACGAACTGCATCGTCGTCGCGGTGGCGTCGAAGCCGGTGTACAGCGGGATGCTCAGCGCGAACACTAGCAGCGCGATCGCCAGCGACAGCCAGCGCGCGGCACCGGCCCGGCCGTTGCCGAGCGCGACCACGGCGCCGCCGCCGAGAATCGGCAGCCAGATCAGGAGACTCAGGAGGGGCCAGTTCGACACGGGGGATCAGGTCCAGTAGTGGATCAGAACCGCGAGCAGCCCGATCAGGCCGAGGATCATCGCGAACGCGTAGTGGTACAGGTAGCCCGACTGCAGCCTGCGGACGACGCCGGCGAACAGCCCGACCAGACGCGCGCTGCCGTTGACCGCGGCACCATCGATAAAGCGCGCGTCGACCATCCGCGACGCTTCGCCGAGCAGCAGGCCGCCGCGCGCGAAGCCGCCGATCCACAGGTCGTCCGCCCAGTACTTCTTCTCCAGCACGTGCACCGGGAGCGCGAAGACGCGCGCGGCCTTCGCCGGCAGCGACGGCTTCCACCAGTACATCAGCGTCGCCAACGCGAAGCCGCCGAACGCGAGCCAGAACGCGGGCGCGACGAAGCCGTGCAGCGCGAACGCGACCGGGCCATGCCAGACCCTGGCGCCCACCGCGGCGACCGTGTCGCGCGCAGCGGCGACGTCGATCGCACCGAGGAAGAACGGCGCCTGCTGCGCATGGCCCAACCAGTCGGTGCCGAACAGCATCGGGCCGGCGGTCAGGAAGCCGATCGCGATCGACGGGATCGCCAGCAGCACCAGCGGCAGCGTCACCACCCACGGCGATTCGTGCGGCTCGTCGCCGTGCCCATGGTGGGCGTGATCGTGGTGGTGGCCGTGGCCGTCGTCGTGCAGCGGCTCATGGTGCGTCGCGACGCCGTGCGCATCCTTCGCCTGGCGGGTGTCGACGCCGGACGCCACCGCGTGGCGGAATCGCTCCTCGCCGAAGAAGGTCATGTACAGCAGCCGGAAGCTGTAGAAGGAGGTGACGAACGCGCCCAGCAGCACCGCCCAGTAGCCGTACTGGAACACCCAGCCGCCCTCGCCCGCCGCGTGGTGCGCGGCCTCGATGATGGTGTCCTTGGAATAGAAGCCGCTGAAGAACGGCGTGCCGACGAGCGCCAGCGTGCCGATCAGGCTGGTGGCGAAGGTGATCGGCATGTACTTGCGCAGGCCGCCCATCTTGCGCATGTCCTGCTCGTGGTGCATGCCGATGATCACCGAGCCCGCGGCCAGGAACAGCAGCGCCTTGAAGAACGCGTGCGTCATCAGGTGGAAGACCGCCGCCGAGTACGCAGACACGCCCAGCGCGACCGTCATGTATCCCAGCTGCGACAGCGTGGAGTAGGCGACCACGCGCTTGATGTCGTTCTGCACAATGCCGATGAGGCCAGTGAAGAACGCCGTGGTGGCGCCAATGAAGACGATGAACTGCAGCGCGGTCGCCGACAGCTCGAACATCGGCGACATGCGCGCGACCATGAAGATGCCGGCGGTGACCATGGTGGCGGCGTGGATCAGCGCCGAGATCGGCGTCGGACCCTCCATCGAGTCCGGCAGCCAGACGTGCAGCGGCACCTGCGCCGACTTGCCCATCGCGCCGACGAACAGGCAGATGCAGACCAGGGTCGCGACCGACCACTCGTAGCCTGCGATCACCTCCACGGTCTGCCCACCGCCGATGCGGTCGCTGGCGTTGGCGAAGACGGTGGCGTAGTCCAGCGTGCCGAACCAGAACAGCACCCCGGCGATACCGAGCAGGAAGCCGAAGTCGCCGACGCGGTTGACCAGGAACGCCTTGAGGTTGGCGAAGATCGCGCTTGGGCGCCTGTACCAGAACCCGATCAGCAGGTACGACACCAGGCCCACCGCCTCCCAGCCGAAGAACAGCTGGAGGAAGTTGTTGGACATCACCAGCATCAGCATCGCGAAGGTGAACAGGCTGATATAGCTGAAGAAGCGCTGGTAGCCGGGGTCCTCCGACATGTAGCCGATGGTGTAGATGTGCACCAGCAGCGACACGAAGGTCACCACCACCATCATCATCGCGGTCAGACGGTCGACCATGAAGCCGACGTGCGCGGAGTAGTTGCCGACCTCGAAGAACGTGTAGAGGTTCTCGTTGAACGGCGCGGCGCCCTGCGACACCAGCTGCCACAGCACGTACATCGACAACGCGCAGCTGGTCGCCACGCCGGCGATCGTCACCATGTGCGCGCCGGCGCGGCCGACCTGGCGGCCGAACAGCCCGGCGACGATCGCGCCCAGCAGCGGCGCGAGCACCACGACGAGCAGCATCGCCTTCGAGATCGCGAATTCCGTGCCCGGCATCGGTCAGCCCTTCAACGTGTCGAGTTCGGCGACATTGATCGTGTGCCGGTTGCGGAACACCGTGACCAGGATCGCCAGCCCGATGGCGGCCTCCGCGGCGGCGACGGTCAGGATGAAGAACACGAAGATCTGGCCGGCGGCGTCACCGAACTCCCGCGAGAACGCAATGAAGTTGATGTTGACCGCGAGCAGCATCAGCTCGATCGACATCAGCAGGATGATCACGTTCTTGCGGTTGAGAAAGATGCCGGCGACGCTGATGCAGAACAGCACGGCACCCAGCGCAAGGTAGTGGCCGAGCGCGAGCCCGCTGATGACCGTGGACTCCATTACTTCGCCTCCCCGTCCGGCGCTGCCATGTCGCCGGTCGGCTCCACTGTTGGCGCGGTCGCATCCATCTTGACCAGCCGCATGCGGTCGCCAGCGCGCACGCGCGACTGGGCCGCCGGATCCTGGTGCTTGGTGCCCTCGCGCCGGCGCAGCGTCAGCATCACCGCGGCGACCACCGCCACGGTCAGGATCAGCGCCGCGACCTCGAACGGCAGCAGGAAATCGGTGAACAGCCGCCGCGCCAGCCAGACCGTGTTGGACACGCCCTCCACCTCCGCGGCGTCGGGAGCGAACGGCGTCGCCACGCGCGCCTTGATGCCGATCAGCGCCAGGATCTCGACCAGCATCACCACCGCCACCACCAGCCCGACCGGCAGGTAGCGCACGTAGCCTTCGCGCAGCGGCGCCACGTCGACGTCGAGCATCATCACCACGAACAGGAACAGCACCATCACCGCACCGACGTACACCAGGATCAGCGCCACGCCGAGGAACTCCGCGCCGGCGATGATCCACGTGCAGGCCACGGTGAAGAACGTCAGCACCAGGAACAGCGCCGCGTGCACCGGGTTGCGCACGCTGATGACCGCCACCGCGGACATGACGGTAACGGCCGCGAAGGCGTAGAACGCGATGAGAACGAAATCCATGGCTTACCTGTAGGCCGCATCGGCGGTGCGGCGCTCGGCGATCTCCGGCTCCAGCCGGTCGCCGATCGCCAGCAGCTGCTGCTTGTCGACGATGTTCTCGCCGCGCAGCTCGAAGTGGTACTCGTGGACGTGGGTTTCGACGATCGAGTCCACCGGGCAGGATTCCTCGCAGAACCCGCAGTAGATGCACTTGAACAGGTCGATGTCGTAGCGCGTGGTGCGGCGGCTGCCGTCGGCGCGCATCTCGGAGTCGATCGTGATCGCCAGCGCCGGGCACACTGCCTCGCACAGCTTGCACGCGATGCAGCGCTCCTCGCCGTTGGGATAGCGGCGCAGCGCATGCAGGCCGCGGAAGCGCGGCGACTGCGGCGTCTTCTCCATCGGGTACATCAGCGTGTACTTGGGACGGAACAGGTACTTCAGCGTCAGCCACAGGCCGCCGAGCAGCTCCAGCAGCAGCAGCGACTTCAGGTAGGAACCCAGCTTGCCCATCAGACCCCTGCCTCGAACACGCCGTAATACGCCATCAATGCGGTCACCACGATCCAGAAGATCGAAAGCGGGATGAACACCTTCCACCCCAGCCGCATGATCTGGTCATAGCGATAGCGCGGTAACGACGCGCGGAACCAGATGAAGCAGCTGGCGAAGAACCCCGCCTTCGCGAACAGCCACCACCAGCCGTCGACCGCGAGCAGCGACAGCACCGGGATGCCGTCGAACCAGCCCTGGAACGGGGACAGCCAGCCGCCCATGAAGAAGATCGCAGTGAGGAAGCTCACCAGGATCATGTTGGCGTATTCGGCCAGGAAGAACAGCGCGAACGCCGAGCCCGAGTACTCGACCATGTGCCCGGCGACGATCTCCGACTCGCCCTCGACCACGTCGAACGGCGCACGGTTGGTCTCTGCGACGCCAGACACGAAGAACACGACGAACAGCGGCAGCATTGGCAGCCAGAACCAGTCGAACAGGCCCTTGCTGCCGGCCTGCGCCATGACGATTTCCGTCAGGTTGAGGCTGCCGGCGCCGACCATCACGCCGACCAGCGCGAAGCCCATGGCGATCTCGTAACTGACGACCTGCGCCGCGGAGCGCATCGCGCCCAGGAACGCATACTTGGAATTGGAGGCCCAGCCCGCGAGGATGATCCCGTACACGCCCAGCGAGGTCATCGCCAGCAGGTACAGCAGGCCGGCGTTGGCGTTGGACAGCACCAGCTGGGCATCGAACGGCACCACGGCCCACGCCGCGAACGCCGGCGCCAGCGTGATCAGCGGCGCCAGCACGTACAGCACCGGCTGCGCCTTGGTCGGCTGGATGACTTCCTTGAACAGCAGCTTGAAGACGTCGGCGAACGCCTGGAAAACACCCATGCCGACGTACATCGGCCCGTGGCGCGAATGCATCCAGCCGATCAGCTTGCGCTCCCAGACCACGTAGAACGCGACCGCCAGGATCACCGGCACCGCGACCAGCAGGATCTTGAGCACGATCCACGCCACCAGCCCGGCCGGGCCCAGCGACGCCAGGAACGCCTGCACCGGCCCGGACACAGGTGACAGGAACTCGTAGGTGTTCATGCCGCCACCACCGTCACCCGGCCGGACGCCAGCGCCGCGGTCGCGCCGTAGCCCGACTCGACCCACGCGATGCCGGGTGCCACCCGGATACTGGTCGCGACCTGCAGCGTCGCGGTGCCGACCCCGTTGCCGACCTTGGCCATCGTGCCTTCGCGCAGGCCGGCGTCGGCGGCAGTGTCGGGATGCAGCGTGACCCGCGGGCCCAACGTCAGAGGGTGCGCCTGCAACGCCGCGGCGCGGCGCGTGACCGCGTCGATCCGGTAGATCGCCTGCGACGCGGCCAGCTCGACGCCATGGCCAGCGCCGGCGGCGTCCTGCCCACCGGCGAGCTTCCCCTCCGGACCAGCACCATCCACCATCGACACCGTGCGCAGCACCATCGCGGCGCGCGCACCGCCGAGGTCGGTGAACTCGAAACCGGGCAACCCCATGCCGCCCGCGAGCGCCCGCAGCACGCGCCAGCCTGGCTGCGCCAGACCCGGCAGCTTGCCGGCGGGGATCGCGACCTGGTCCCGGCCCTCGAGGTTGGTCAGCGTGGCATCGATCTCCGGCAACAGGCCGATCGGCAGGATCACGTCGGCGACCGCTCGCGTGGACGCGCACGCGAACTGGCTGAAGGCCACGACCTGGGCCGCGCCCAATGCCTTGCGCGCAAGGGGGGGATCGGCGAAATCCAGCCCCGGCTCGATGCCGTACAGCAGGTAGGCGCTGCGCGGCGACACCAGCATCGCGCGCGCGTCGAGCCCGCCCGGCAGCACGCCGTGGCGCGAGAGGCCGACAGCGTTGGCGCCCTGCGGGATGCGGCACACGGTGGCGCGACCCGTAAGGGCGGCGGCGGCGGCGCGGATCGCGGCCGCATGGGGGCCGCGCTCGGCGACGGCGCCAATGATGACCACCGGGCGGCTCGCGTCGCGCAGCGCGTCGTCCGTGACAGACGACCCGAGTGCCGCCGCCAGCGCCGACGGTGCGACGATCTGGCGCGAGGCGATGTCGAAGGTGAACTCGAAGTCCACCGGGTTGATGACGTGCACGCTGGCGCCGCGGTTGAACGCAGCGCGTACGCGCTGGTGCAGCAGCGGGACCTCGTAACGCAGGTGCGAGCCGACGATCACGATCACGTCGGCGTGGGCGATGTCGGCGACCGGCATTGCGAACGGCTCGGCGGCGGCGCCGTCGGACAGGTCGTGCTGGTCGATGCGGTGATCGAGGTGGGCTGTACCCAGCGCCTCGCCCAGTACGGCCAGAAGCGCGCCCTCCTCGTTGGAGGTCGACGGATGCACCAGCATGCCGAGGCCGTCGGCGGCGTTGTCGCGCAGGATGGTGGCGGCGCGCTCCAGCGCCTCTTCCCAGCCCGCCTCGCGCCAGTCGCCGTCGTCGCCGTTGGACGCCACGCGCAGCATCGGCACGCGCGCGCGGTCGTCGGCTTCCAGGCCCTGGTGGGAATAGCGGTCCCGGTCGGACAGCCAGCACTCGTTGACCGCTTCATTGTCGCGCGGCACGGTGCGCATCACCTCGCCGCGGCGCACGTGCAGGAACAGGTTGCTGCCGAGCGCATCGTGGTAACCGAGCGATTCGCGCGCCACCAGCTCCCAGGGACGCGCACGGAAGCGAAACACCTTGTTGGTCAGCGCGCCGACCGGGCAGATGTCGATCACGTTGCCCGACAGCTCGGTCGACAGCGGCTTGCCGTCATAGGTGCCGACCTGCAGGTTCTCGCCGCGCCGCATGCCGCCGAGCTCGTGGGTCCCGGCGATCTCGGCGGTGAAGCGGATGCAGCGCGTGCACTGGATGCAGCGGGTCATGTCGGTGGCGACCAGCGGCCCGAGGTCCTCGTCGGCGACCACGCGCTTGCGTTCGTTGAAGCGGCTGACCGAGCGACCGTAGCCCATCGCCAGGTCCTGCAGCTCGCACTCGCCGCCCTGGTCGCAGATCGGGCAGTCGAGCGGGTGGTTGATGAGCAGGAACTCCATCACGCTGCGCTGCGACTTCAGCGCCTTGTCGCTGCGCGTGGAGACCTTCATGCCGTCCATGACCGGCGTCGCACACGCCGGCGCGGGCTTTTGCATCTTCTCTACCTCGACCAGGCACATACGGCAGTTGGCTGCGATGGCAAGCTTGTCGTGATAGCAGAAGCGCGGGATGGGGATGCCGGCCCTGTCGGCGGCATGGATGATCATCGAGCCCTTGGGCGCGGCCATCTCCACGCCGTCGATGAAGACGGTGACGTGGTCGGGCGGCAGCCCCGGGTTGACCGGCTGCGCGCTCACCGGGCCACCGCCGGCCGCCGGATGCACGCTCGCGCCGTGATCACGATCGCGGCGGGCATCATGCCGCGGCCCTCGGCGCGTCGTCGACGACAGAACGGCCGTTGCGGATGTAGAACGCGAACTCGTCCCAGTAGTGGCGAAGGAAGCCCTGCACCGGCCACGCTGCCGCCTCGCCGAAGGCGCAGATGGTGTGGCCCTCGATTTGCCCCGCGGCGGCCTTGAGCATGTGCAGGTCGTCGAGCGTCGACTGGCCCTCGACGATGCGCGTCAGCATCCGGTACATCCAGCCGGTGCCTTCGCGGCACGGCGTGCATTGGCCGCAGGATTCGGCGTAGTAGAAGCGCGCGATGCGCTGGCAGGCGCGCACCATGCAGGTGGTGTCGTCCATCACGATGACCGCGCCCGAGCCCAGGCCGGAGCCGGCCTTCTGGATGCTGTCGTAGTCCATCGTCAGCCCCATCATCGTGTCGCCGGGGAGCACCGGCATCGACGACCCGCCGGGGATCACGCCCTTCAGCGTCCGCCCTGGCCGCATGCCTCCGGCCATCTCCAGCAGCTCCGCGAACGGGGTGCCGAGGCGCACCTCGAAGTTGCCCGGCTTCGCCACGTGGCCCGACACCGAGAAGATCTTCGGCCCGCCGTTGTTGGGCTTGCCGAGGTTGAGGAACCACTCGCCGCCGTTGCGGATGATCGCGGGCACCGACGCGAACGTCTCGGTGTTGTTGATCGTGGTCGGCTTGCCGAACAGCCCGAAGTTGGCCGGGAACGGCGGCTTGTACCGCGGCTGCCCCTTCTTGCCTTCGAGCGACTCCATCAACGCGGTCTCCTCGCCGCAGATGTACGCGCCCGCGCCGAGCGCGTTGTACAGCTCGATGTCGATGCCGCTGCCGAGGATGTCGCGCCCCAGCCAGCCGTTGGCGTAGGCCTCCGCGGTCGCTTCCTCGAAGTGCTCGAAAGGTTCGTGGTGGAACTCGCCTCGCAGGTAGTTGTAGCCGGTCGAGGCACCGGTGGCATAGCAGGCGATCGCCATGCCCTCGATGACCGCGTGCGGGTTGTAGCGCAGGATGTCGCGGTCCTTGCAGGTGCCTGGCTCGGACTCGTCCGAATTGCACAGGATGTACTTCTGCATCCGCGAGTCCTTGGGCATGAAGCTCCACTTCAACCCGGTCGGGAAGCCGGCGCCACCACGGCCGCGCAGGCCCGACTGCTTGACCATCTCGATGACGTCGGCCGGCGGGATCTTCTCCTCGAGGATCCGGCGCAGAGCGCTGTAGCCACCGGTCTTGAGGTAGTTGTCGTAAGCCCACGGCTTGTCGAAGTGCAGCGTCGTGTAGACCGCCTGATGCTCCTTGGGCGCCGGGCCGACCGGACCGTAGCCGGCGGATGCGTGCGGGGTGTGCTGTGCCATGTCGTCGCCAGCCTCTACTTCAGTCCGTCAAGCAGCGCGTCGACCGCGGCCGCGTCGAGGTTCTCGTGGTAGTGGCCATTGATCACGACCACCGGCGCGCCGCAGCACGCCGCGACGCATTCTTCCTCGCGTTTGAGGTACACGCGGCCGTCGGCGGAGGACTCGCCCAGCCGGCAGCCCAGGCGCCGTTCGGCATGGGCCACCAGGTCCTCGGCGCCATTGAGCCAGCAGCTGATGTTGGTGCAGAACGCGACGTTGTGGCGGCCGACCGGCGCGGTCTCGAACATCGAGTAGAAGGTCGCGACCTCGTATGCCCACACCGGGGGCAGCTCGAGGTACTTGGCCACCGCGGCGATGATCTCGTCGCTCAGCCAGCCGTCGTTCTGCTGCTGCGCGGCGAACAGCCCCTGCAGCACCGCCGAGCGCTTGCGGTCGGCCGGGAACTTGGCCAGCCAGTGGTCGATGTGCGCACGCGTGTCGTCGCTGAGCGCGACCAGGGGATCGATGTTGCGTGCGTTCTCGAAGTTGCCTGTCGCCTTCATCGTCGTCCTTACCTGTCGATCTCGCCGAACACGATGTCGTAGGTGCCGATCATCGCGACCACGTCGGCCAGCATGTGCCCGCGCACCACCTCGTCCATCGACGACAGGTGTGCGAAGCCGGGCGCGCGCACGTGCATGCGGAAAGGCTTGTTGGCGCCGTCGCTGACCATGTACACGCCGAGCTCGCCCTTCGGCCCCTCGACCGCGCTGTAGGTCTCGCCGGCAGGCACGCAGTAGCCTTCGGTGAACAGCTTGAAGTGGTGGATCAGCGCTTCCATGTCGTCCTTCATCTCCCCGCGGGAAGGCGGCGCGACCTTGTAGTTGTCGATCATCACCGGGCCGGGGTTGGCCCGCAGCCACGCGATGCACTGCTCGATGATGCGCACCGACTGCCGCATCTCGGCCATGCGCACAAGATAACGGTCGTAGCAGTCGCCGGCGACCCCCACCGGGATGTCGAAGTCAACCTGGTCGTAGGCAGCGTAGGGACGCTTCTTGCGCAGGTCCCAGGCGATGCCCGAGCCGCGCAGCATCGGTCCGGTCATGCCCCACGCCAGCGCCTTCTCGGGCGGGATCACGCCGATGCCCACGGTACGCTGCTTCCAGATCCGGTTGTCGGTGAGCAGCGTCTCGTACTCGTCGATTCGATGCGGGAAGTCCTTCGCGAACGCCTCGAGGAAGTCGAGCAGCGAGCCCTCGCGCCACGCATTGGAGCGCTTCAGCTTCGCGCCCTTCTTCCACGGAGACTCGCGGTACTGCGACATGCGCTCCGGCAGGTCGCGGTAGACGCCGCCGGGGCGGTAGTAGGTCGCGTGCATGCGCGCGCCGCTGACCGCCTCGTAGGCGTCCATGAGCTCCTCGCGCTCGCGGAACGCGTACAGGAACACCGCCATCGCGCCGAGGTCGAGGCCGTTGGAGCCTACCCACATCAGGTGGTTGAGGATCCGCGTCACCTCGTCGAACATGGTGCGGATCCACTGCGCGCGCGGCGGCGCCTCGACGCCCATCAGGGTCTCGATGGCGCGCACGTACGCGTGCTCGTTGCACATCATCGACACGTAGTCGAGCCGGTCCATGTAGCCGATTGACTGGTTGAACGGCTTCGACTCGGCGAGCTTCTCGGTGCCGCGGTGCAGCAGGCCGATGTGCGGATCGGCGCGCTGCACGACCTCGCCATCCATCTCCAGGATCAGTCGCAGCACGCCGTGCGCGGCCGGGTGCTGGGGGCCGAAGTTGAGCGTGTAGTTGCGGATCTCCTGCCGCGACTCCGCGACGCTGCTCGCAAAACCTTCTTCGGCGCGGTGCTGCTCGGCCTGGCTCGAGGGCACGGCGCTCATCCGGCGTCCCCGGCGCGGCGCGCCATCTGCTCGCCGGCGGCGGTGGCATAGCGTGCGTCGTCGCGGATCACGCGCGGCACGCCAACGCGTGGCTCCACCGAGGTCACCGGCTCGTAGACCACGCGCTTGCGCTCCGGGTCGTAGCGAACCTCGACGTTGCCGATCAGCGGGAAGTCCTTGCGGAACGGATGGCCGACGAAGCCGTAGTCGGTCAGGATCCGGCGCAGGTCCGGATGGCCTTCGTAGATGATGCCGAACAGGTCGAACGCCTCGCGCTCGAACCAGTTGGTGCCCGGCCACAGGTCGCTGACCGATGCCATCACCGGCAGGTCGTCATCGTCGGCGTAGCAGGTCGCGCGCAGGCGCTGGTTGGCCGATACCGACAGCAGCTGCACCACGGTCGCGAAGCGCCGCTGCGGCACGGGGGTGATCACGCTGCCCTCGGGCTGCGGCGCCTGCTGGCTGGTGGTCTGGCCGAAAGCGAAGCGCCCGGGACCGCGCCCCTCCACGCCGCGGCTGAAGCCCTCCGACGACACCGAGGTGTCCCACTCGTCGCTGCCGTAGCCGAGGTAGTCAATGCCGCACAGGTCGACCAGCGACTCGAACGCGAACTCGTCGCGCAGCGCAAGGCAGCCCGCATACCAGTCCGCGGTCGCGAACACGATGCCGACCTCGCCTCGCGGCAGCGCGACTTCGACCGCGGCCTGCGGAAAACGCGCGCGCAGGCGCGAGGCGAACGCGGTACCGGTCTCAGCCATTGCGCAGGCCCGTTTTGGTATCGCCGAAATTGGTCGCGCGGCGGATTTTTTTCTGCAGTTGCAGGATGCCGTAGACCAGCGCCTCCGCGGTCGGCGGGCAGCCCGGCACGTAGATGTCGACCGGCACGATCCGGTCGCAGCCGCGCACCACGGCGTACGAGTAGTGGTAATAGCCGCCGCCGTTGGCGCAGCTGCCCATCGAGATGACCCACTTGGGATCGGGCATCTGGTCGTACACCTTGCGCAGCGCCGGTGCCATCTTGTTGACGAGGGTCCCGGCGACGATCATCACGTCGGACTGGCGCGGGCTGGGGCGGAACACCACGCCGTAGCGGTCCAGGTCCAGCCGCGCCGCGCCGGCATGCATCATTTCCACCGCGCAGCAGGCAAGCCCGAAGGTCATCGGCCACATCGAGCCGGTGCGTGCCCAGTTGAGCAGCACGTCGGAGCTCGTGGTGAGGTAGCCGCGCTCGTTGAGCGGGCTGTCGGCCTTCGACAGCAGCGCCTCGGGTCGCAGGATGTCGTCAAGGCGGCCGTCGGGCAGCGGGTTGTTCATCAGCCCGCTGATGCGGTCGCTGATGCGCTTGCCCAGCGACGGCGCGGCGGTATCGACGTCACGGCTCACGCGTTCACTCCCATTCCAGCGCGCCCTTCTTCCAGACGTACACGAAGCCCAGCAGGAGCATGCCGGCGAAGATGCCCATCTCGATCAGGCCGAGCACGCCCAGCTCGCGGAACACGGTGGCCCAGGGCACGATGAAGATGATCTCGAGGTCGAAAATGATGAACTGGATCGCGATCAGGTAGTAGCGCACGTCGAACTGCATGCGCGCGTCCTCGAACGCGGCAAACCCGCATTCGTACGGCGACAGCTTCTCAGCCGACGGCCGCTTCGGACCGAGCAGGTTGCCGATCACCAGCAGGGCGATGCCGATGCCGGTGGCAACGAGCAGGAACAGCAGGGTCGGCAGGTATTCGGCCAGCACTCTCGTCTTCTCGGCTACTTGCCGCGGCGCGGCCCTTGCTTTGACCGCATGGGGAGGGGCGGGACGGCGGGGTCCCGAACGCTCCGGTGATGGTGCCCAAAGGGGGACTCGAACCCCCACGACCTAAGTCGCTACCACCTCAAGGTAGTGCGTCTACCAATTCCGCCATCTGGGCAAGCTTGTGTCCGCGACCCGACGGATCGCGGCAGGACGCTAGTGTAATCGCTATCAGCCGCCCTGAGGGGCGACAGCCGGGGGCGATTGCGTTGCATCGGGCGCGTTCCCGGGGGTCGCCGGCGCAGGCTGCGGCGCGGGCGCCGCCGGTACCGACGACGCGGGCGGGGTGGCGGCGGGCAGCGCGCCCGGCGCGGCCGGCACGCTGCCGGGCGCTGCAACGGGCGCCGTGGGCGCGGTCGGCACGCTCGACATCACGCCGAGATCCGTCTGCTGCACGTCGGGCCGCGCGCTGTGCGTAGCGTGCCACGCCATGTACAGCGTGATCGCGAAGAACGAGATCGCGAGCCACTTGGTCGACTTTGACAGGAAGTTGGACGCGCCGCGCGAGCCGAACACTGTCGCCGACGCGCCACCGCCGAAACCGGAACCAGCCTGCGCGCCGGCGCCGCGCTGCATGAGGATCAGCGCGACCATCGAGATGGCGATGATGACGAAGACGACATTGAGGATCAGCAGCAGCATGGCGGTACCCGGCGGGTGGTCAGTGGGAGGCGGCCGCCGATGCGGCCGCCGCGATGGCGAGGAAGTCCGCGGCAACCAGCGAGGCTCCGCCGATCAGGCCACCGTCGACATCGGGCTGCGCGAAGAGCGCCAGCGCGTTGTCGGACTTGCAGCTGCCGCCGTAGAGGATCGGCAGCCGACCCGCGATTCTATCATCGCGGAGCGCTGCCTCGCCACGGATGAAGGCGTGCACAGCCTGCGCCTGCTCAGGGGTCGCGGTGAGGCCGGTCCCGATCGCCCACACCGGCTCGTAGGCCACGACGGCGCCGTCCAGCGCCTGCGGGCCGGCGGCGTCGAACACCGCCGCCAGCTGCGCAGCCACCACCGCCTCGGTCTGCCCTGCCTCCCGCTGGGCGAGACTCTCGCCGACGCACAGGATCGGCGACATCCCCGCTTCGCGTGCGACCACCAGCTTGCGCGCCACCACCGCGTTGCTCTCCAGGTGGTACTGGCGACGCTCCGAGTGCCCCACGAGCGTGTAGCGCGCGCCGACCTCGACCAGCATCGCCGCGGCGACTTCACCGGTATAGGCACCGCGGGCGTTGGTGCTGACGTCCTGGGCGCCAAACGCAAGCCCCGGCTGGTCGAAGGCCGTGGCCAGCTCGCCGATGTAGGGCATCGGCGGCAACACCACCAGCTCGACCCCTGCCAGCGGCAGGCCTGCGCACACCTCGGCCAGCAACGCCTGCGCGAACGCGCGGCTGCCGTGCAGTTTCCAGTTCCCGGCGACGATCCTGCGGCGCATCGGACACTCCTGTAGGCGTAGGCGGCGAGGATACAGGCCCTGCCCCCACCCGATCGCCTACGCTGGCGCCCCGCCGCCCGAGACGCATCGAAGCCAATGGAACAGAGCCGGTGACCCTGCAGCGCGCCTTCGCCCCGGTGGTGGGCCCGACGACCCGGCTGCTGCTATTGGGCAGCATGCCGGGCGCGGCGTCGCTGGCGGCCGGCGCGTACTACGCTCATCCCCGCAACCTGTTCTGGCCGTTCATGGCCGACATCGTCGGTTTCGACCCCGCCCTGCCCTACGCCGCACGGGTGCGCGTGTTGCAGCAGGCCGGGATCGGATTGTGGGACGTGGTCGCTCGCTGCGAGCGTCATGGCAGCCTGGACAGCGCGATCGTCGCTGCGAGCGTCGAAGCCGCCGACCTGCCCAGCCTGCTTGCAACCTACTCCGCGATCCGCACCCTGCTGTTCAACGGAGCGCGCGCGGAGGCCGAGTTCCAACGCTTCCACCCACCAGGGACCATCGATCCCACCCTGGGGCTGCAGCGCCTGCCCTCGACCAGCCCGGCCAACGCATCGCAGCGGCCCGCCGACAAACTGGCGGCGTGGCGGACGGCGGTGTCCACGGCGCTGGAGTAAGAACCGCTTCCCGCGGTGCCTGCCGCGCCCCCGCTATCGCCACGCGGCCGTCGGCGCAGCCGCCCGCCGCGCCGCCTACTTCAGCTTGATCTCGCGCAGCCGCTCCTCGAGGTAGCCCTGCGCGGTGATCGGCTGCGGGTAGCGGCTGGGGTTGTCGTCGGTCACCGTCGAAGGCAGCACGTCGATCAGGAAGTCGGGATTCGGATGCAGGAAGAACGGCGTCGAGTAGCGCGGCTTGCGCGCATCCGAACCGGGCGGATTGACCACGCGGTGCGTGGTCGACGGGTACACGTGGTTGGTCAGCCGCTGCAGCATGTCGCCGATGTTGACGACGATGGTGTCGGCGTCGGAGGTGAACGGCACCCACCCGCCCTGCTGCGAGCGCACCTCCAGCCCGGCGGCGCTGGCGCCGACCAGCAGCGTGATCAGGTTGATGTCCTCGTGCGCTCCGGCGCGCTCGTTGGGGACGTCGCCGTCGACGATCGGCGGGTAGTGGATCGGTCGCAGGATCGAGTTGCCCGAGTCGGTCTTGTCGGCGAACCAGTCCTCCGGCAGACCGATGTGCAGCGCCAGCGCCGCCAGCACCTGCGCGCCCAGCGCGTCCAGCGCCTGGTAGAGCGCGTAGCCCTTTTCACGGAAGCCGTCGACCTCGACCGGCCACACGTTGGCGGGCATCGCCTCGCGGTAAGGCGAGTCGTCCGGGATCTCGCGGCCGATGTGCCAGAACTCCTTGAGATCGAAGTGGGTGGCGCCCTTGGCGGTCTCGACGCCGAACGGCGTGTAGCCGCGCGCGCCGCCGCTGCCGGGCACGTGGTAGCAGCGCTTGGTGCCGTCGGGCAGCGCGAAGAAGCGCTGGAAGACCTCGTAGCTGTCGTCGATCAACGCCTGTGGGATGCCGTGGTGGCGGATGCCGGCGAAGCCCCACGTGCGGTACGCCACGCCCAGCTCGTCCACGAACGCCTCGCGGTCCCGGGCGCTGGCGGGATGGGTGAAGCGGTGGATGTCGAGCGTGGGGATGTGCGCAGTCATCGGGATCTCGATAGGAAGAAAGTGGTGGCGCGCTCAGGCGGCCGTCGCCGCCGCGCGCACGGCGTCCGTCAGCCGAGACAGCGTGTCCTGCACCAGCGCGGCATCGTCGGCCTCGACCGTGACCCGCACCACCGGCTCGGTGCCGGAAGGGCGTAGGAAGGCACGGCCGCGGCCTTCGACCGCGGCCTGCGCCTGGGCCAGCGCCGCCTTGACGCTGGCGGCCTCGGCAGGCCGCGCGCCGGTGGCGACACGCACGTTCTCGGTGCGCTGCGGCACTTTGGCCAGGCCCGCGGTGGCCTCATGCAGGCCGATGCCGCGCCGCTGCAGCACTTCCAGCACCTGCAGCGCGCTGATGATGCCGTCGCCGGTGGTCGCGCGGTCCAGGCACAACAAGTGGCCGGAGGCCTCGCCGCCGAGGATGCCGCCGTGGTCGAGCAGCGCCCGGTGCACGTGGCGGTCACCGACCGCCGCACGCACGAATTCGATGCCGCGCGAGGCGAGCGCGCGCTCGAAGCCGTAGTTGGTCATCAGCGTGCCGACCACGGGACCGTGCAGGCGGCCACTGTCCTGCCAGTCGCAGGCGAGCACGTACAGCAGGTCGTCGCCATCGCGCACGGTGCCTTCGCGGTCCACGAACAGCAGCCGGTCGCCGTCGCCGTCGAAGGCGATGCCCAGCTCGGCCCCGGTGGCGCGGATGCGCTCCACCAGCGCCTCGGGATGCATCGAGCCGACGCCGGCATTGATGTTGAGGCCGTTGGGATCGACTCCGATGGCGTCGACCGTGGCGCCGAGTTCGCGCAGGACCAGCGGTCCGATCTGGTAGGTCGCGCCGTGCGCGCAGTCGACCACCAGCCGCATGCCGTCGAGACTGAAGCGCCGCGGCACCGAACTCTTGCACGCCTCGACGTAGCGGCCGACGGCGTCGCGCGTGCGCAGCGCCTTGCCCAGCTGTTCGGACGCGACGGTGGCGAACGGCTGCTCCAGCGCGGCCTCGATCGCCAGCTCGGTGGCGTCGTCGAGTTTCTCGCCCTCGGCGGAGAAGAACTTGATGCCATTGTCGAAATGCGGGTTGTGCGAGGCGGAGATGACGATGCCGCCGTCGGCGCGCAGCGAGCGCGTCAGGTGTGCGACTGCGGGTGTGGGCATCGGGCCCATCAGCTGCACGTCGACACCGGCTGCGACCAGTCCGGCCTCCAGCGCGGCCTCGAACATGTAGTTCGAGATCCGCGTGTCCTTTCCGATGATCACCTGCGGCTTGCGCCACTCGCCGCCGCGGCGGGCATCGGCCGGGCGCGCCGCGGCGCGCAGCGCATGGCCGTAGGCGTTGCCCAGTCGCAGCACGAAGTCCGCGGAGATCACGCCCTCGCCGACCCGGCCGCGGATGCCGTCGGTGCCGAAGTACCTGCGGCTCACGCCACCACCTCGATGTCATCCTCGGGATGCGGCAGCCGCATCAGCAGCGCCAGCAGCTGCGCGATGCGGTCGCGCAGCTCGCGGCGGTCGCAGATCTGGTCGATCGCACCGTGGTCGAGCAGGAACTCCGAGCGCTGGAAGCCTTCTGGCAGCGTCTCGCGCACGGTCTGCTCGATCACCCGCGGCCCGGCGAAGCCGATCAGCGCCTCCGGCTCGGCCATGTTGATGTCGCCCAGCATCGCGAACGATGCCGATACGCCGCCGGTGGTGGGGTGCGTCATCACCGAGACGTACGGCAGGCCCGCGGCACGCAGGCGGCCGAGCGCCGCCGACGTCTTGGCCATCTGCATCAGCGAGAACAGGCTTTCCTGCATGCGCGCGCCACCGCTGGCGGAGAAGCTGACGAAGGGCGCACGCAGCGCCAGCGCGCGCTCGGCGCCGCGCGCGAAGCGCTCGCCGACGACCGATCCCATCGAGCCGCCCATGAACGGGAAGTCGAACGCGCACGCGACCACCGGCTGGCCCTTCAGCGCGCCCTCCATCGCCACCAGCGCATCGCGCTCGCCGGTCGCCTTCTGCGCAGCCTTGATGCGGTCGCCGTACTTCTTCTGGTCGCGGAACTTCAGCACGTCGGTGGGGCCGAGCTCGGCGCCGATCTCGCGGCCGCTGTCGCGGTCCAGGAACCTGGCCAGCCGCGCACGGGCGCGGATCATGCGGTGGTGGCTGCACTTGGGGCAGACCTCGAGGTTCTCCTCGAGCTCGGGGCGATACAGCACCACGCCGCAGCGGTCGCATTTCTCCCACAGGCCCTCGGGGACGCTGCGCTTGCGCGCGGCGCCGCTGTCGGTGCGGATGCGGGCGGGCATCAGTTTCTTCAGCCAGGACATGCGTCAGCCAGGGTCGCGGCGGCGCCGCGCGAGGCGGCGGAGTTTAGCGCAGGCGGCCGTTCAGGCCGCCGCGGCGTCCAGCGCCGCGCGGATCGGCTCCAGGAACGCGGTTGCGCGCAGCGCCGCGTCGCCCGGGTCGGCGGCACCGGCCAGCGCCGCGACCAGCGCGCTGCCCACGACGACACCATCGGCGTCGACCGACATCGCCAGCGCGCTGGTGGCATCGCGGATGCCGAAGCCGGCGACCACCGGTACCGTGGTGGCAGCGCGGATGTCGCGCAGCCGCCCGGACGCCTCCAAGGTGTCGAGCCGGTCCGATGCGCCGGTCACGCCGGCGAAGCTGACGTAGTACAGGTACCCCTGCGCGGTCGCGCAGAGGGTGGCCAGCCGCACCGGCGACGTGGTCGGTGACGCCAGCAGGATCAGCGCGATGCCGCGGGCGCCGAAGGCCTCCCGGAATTCCTGCGCCTCCTCTGGCGGCAGGTCGACCAGCAGCACGCCATCGACGCCCGATGCCGCGGCGTCGTCGGCAAAACGCGCCGCGCCCCGGATCTCCACCGGATTTAGATAGCCCATCAGCACCACCGGGGTGGTGTCGTCACGCCGGCGGAACTCCGCCACCGCCTCGAACACGAACGCCAGCCCCGCACCGCGTCCCAGCGCGCGCTCGGAGCTGCGCTGGATGGTCGGGCCGTCGGCCATCGGGTCGGAGAACGGCACCCCGACCTCGATCACGTCCGCGCCCGCGGCAGCCAGCGCGTGCATCACCGGCACCGTCGCCTCGCGCGAGGGATCGCCGGCGGTGACGAACGGGATCAGCGCCTTGCGGCCTGACGACGCCAGCGCGGCGAAGCGCGCAGCGAGGCGCGGGGCGAGGCGCGGGGCGACCGCGACGTGATCCCACACGGCCGCACCGCGGTCCGCCACCGCCGTCGTTTCTGTCACAGCGCGATGCCCTCGCGGGTGGCGATGGTGTAGATGTCCTTGTCGCCGCGCCCGGACAGGTTGCACAGCACGATGCCGTCGCGCGGCATGTCACGCCCCAGCTTCACCGCCTGCGCGATGGCATGGCTGGACTCCAGCGCCGCGAGGATGCCCTCCGTCCGCGCCAGCAGGTGGAACGCCTCGAGCGCCTCGTCGTCGGTGATGCCGACGTACTCCGCGCGCCCGGCATCGGACAGGAACGCGTGCTCGGGCCCGACGCCCGGATAGTCGAGGCCCGCGGACACCGAATACGTCTCGGTGATCTGTCCATCGTCATCGCAGATCACGTAGGTGCGGTTGCCGTGCAGCACGCCCGGGCGCCCGGCGGCGATCGATGCCGCGTGCCGCCCCGTGGCGATGCCGTCGCCGGCGGCCTCGGCGCCGACAATGCGCACCGACGGGTCGTTGAGGAACGCGTGGAACAGGCCGATGGCGTTGCTGCCACCGCCCACGCAGGCGGTGATCGCGTCGGGCAGGCAGCCGTACTCCGCCAGCATCTGCGCGCGCGCCTCACGGCCGACGATCGCGTTGAAGTCGCGGACCATGCGCGGATACGGGTCCGGGCCTGCCACCGTGCCGATGATGTAAAAGGTGTCGCGCGCGCTGCCGACCCAGTCGCGCATGGCCTCGTTGAGCGCGTCCTTGAGCGTCGCCGAGCCGCTGGTCACCGGCACCACCTGGGCGCCCAGCAGCTGCATCCGGTAGACGTTGATCTTCTGGCGCTCGATGTCGGTCGCGCCCATGTACACGATGCAGTCGAGCCCGAGGCGCGCGGCGACGGTGGCCGAAGCCACGCCGTGCTGCCCGGCGCCGGTCTCGGCGATGATCCGGGTCTTGCCCATGCGCGCGGCCAGCAGCCCCTGGCCGATGGTGTTGTTGATCTTGTGCGCGCCGGTGTGGTTCAGGTCCTCGCGCTTGAGCAGGATCCGCGCCCCGCCAGCGTGCGCGCTCAGCCGCTCTGCGTGGTAGATCGGGCTTGGGCGGCCGACGTAGTGCGCCATGTCGCGGTCGTAGGCGGCAATGAACGCCGGGTCGACGCGCGCAGCGTCGTACGCGGCGGCGAGCTCGTGCAGCGGGTCGATCAGCGTGTCCGCGACGAAGCGCCCGCCGTAGCGGCCAAAGTGCCCCGACGCATCTGGATACGCGTGGTAGTCGGTGATCGTATCGCGTGCGGGCGCGGAGGATGCCTGTGACGATGTGGCGGGTGCATCGTCGACGGGCGTGCCGCCGCCGCTGGTGGGGTCGACGATCATGGGGTCAGAGTCCGTTGGCGCGGTCACCGGCGGGCGTGCCGGCCTTGATGTCGGGATCGACGTGGCAGTCGGCGCGCCGGACCTCTTCGACGAAGGCGCGCATGCGGTCGCCGTCCTTGATGCCCGGCGATACCTCGACGCCACTGGCAGTATCCACCCCCCACGGCAGCGTCGCGGTGACCGCGTCGAAGACGTTGCGTTCCGTCAGCCCGCCGGCCAGCAGCGCCGGCTTGTTGAGGCCCTGCGGAATGCGCGACCAGTCGAACGTGCGACCGCTGCCGCCGCTGGTGGCGTCGCCGTGGCTGTCGAACAGGAACGCCGCCGCCGCCGGGTAGCGCGCCTGCAGCGCCCTTGCGTTGTCGACCAGCGAATTTCCCATCGCGATCGCCTTGACATACGGAACGCCGAAGCCGCGGCAGAAATGGTCGTCCTCGTCGCCGTGGAACTGCAGCATGCTGGGACGCACCTGGCGCACCACGTCGCGGACCTCCTCGCCTGGGTTGTCGCGGAACACGGCCACCGCGTCGACCAGCGGTGCCAGCGCGTTGCGCATCGCGCGCGCCTCCTCGGCGTGGACGCGCCTCGGGCTGGCGTGGGCGAACACGAAGCCGATCGCGTCGGCACCGAGCTCGCTCGCCAGGCGCACGTCGCCGGCGCGGGTCATGCCACAGAACTTGATGCGGGTACGGAACAGCGTGCGGCTCATGCGCCTGACCTTACAGCGTGACTTCCGCGGGAAGACCGTCCCCGCCCGGGTACATTGGACCCACGAACACCAGCCCGGCCGATGGCGCGGTGGCGCCGGCCTGCGCGCGGTCGCGCGCGTCGAGGAGCTGCGCGATCCAGTCGCCTGGCTGCCGGCCTGCCCCGACCTCGAGCAGCGATCCGACGATGTTGCGCACCATATGATGCAGGAAAGCGTTGGCGGTCACATCGACGGTCACCACGTCGGCGTCGCGCGACACCGACAGCACGAGGACATTGCGGCGTGCGTGCGCGGCCTGGCAGTGCACGGTGCGGAACGTGGTGAAATCGTGTTCGCCGACCAGCACCTGCGCGGCGGCGTGCATCGCGCCCGCATCAAGCGGCCGGTGCACCCACGACAGGTATTGGCGCCCCAGCGCGGGACGCACCGTGCGATTGAGGATGCGGTAGCGGTAGCGGCGCGCGCGCGCCGAGAAACGCGCGTGGAAGCCCTCGTCCACGCGCTGGCACCAGCGCACCGCCACCGCCGGCGGCAGCCGCGAGGTCACGCCCAGGGTCCACGCAGCCGGTTCGCGGACGACTGCGCTGTCGAAATGCACCACCTGGCACTCCGCGTGCACGCCGGAGTCGGTGCGCCCGGCACACACTGTCGCCACCGGGCGATCGGTCACCGTCGACAGCGCCACTTCGAGCGCGGACTGGATCGAGCGGTCGGACGCGTCGGGGGTGGTGCCCAGGCGCTGCCAGCCGTGGAAGTCGCCGCCGTCGTATTCGATGCCCATCGCGTAGCGCATGGCGGGTCCAGGGTCGGGCGCGATGACAGCCCGCGTCCAGCCGTCGGTCAGGCCAGCTCGCGCAGCAGCCGCGCGGCCTCCTCGCGCGACGTGGCGTCGTCGCCCGCGACGACCTCCTGCAGCAGGCTGCGGGCGGTGTCCATGTCGCCGAGGTCGATATAGGCCCGCGCCAGCTCGATGCGCTCGTGGCCGCCGGGCGACGCGTTGAGTGGGGCGATCGCGGCACTGTCCCGGGTACCGGCGCGAGTGCCCGAGTCGCTTGCCGCCGTCGCGCCACCGGCCGCCGCCGCGTCCCCGGCGTGCCAGGTTGGCGCGCGCTCGACCGACTGCAGGCCGGGCGCGTTCCACGACGCCGCTGCGGGTGCCGGCACCGGCGCGGGCGTGGCATCGGGGTGGGAAGCCGGTGCCAACTGATCGTGCGTGGCGCGGTCCGGGGCTTCGGACGCCGGCAACGCTGTCGCCGACGCTCTTGGCAGGCTTGCGGCCAGCGTCGCGGGGTCGAAAGGCCGCCGCGTCGTGGCCGTGTCCCGGCGCCGCAGCAGTAGCCAGCCGACGATTGCGGCAAGCAGCAGCGCCAGCCCGATCCACAGCCACGCCAGGCCGCCGGCCGCGGTCGTGGCGCCCGACGAATCGGCCACGGTTGTTCCGGGGCGCGCATTGCTCTCGGCCAGGCGCGCCTGCGCGGCGGCCAGTTCGCTGTCCTTGAGCCCGATCAGCTGCTCCTGCTGGGCCTGCAGGCGCTCGAGGTCGACGACCCGCGCCTTGAGTTCCTCGACCTCGGCCTCGCGCGCGGCCAGCGTTTCGGCGGTCTGTTGCATCTCTTGTCGCAGCATGTCGCCCTCGCCACCGGCCTGGATGCCGGATCGTGTTCCTGCCTGGTTGCTGCCGCCCGGCGCCGGCGGCGTGATCTCGAGCCGCGCATCGGCCACGCGCGGCGTAGCGGTGGCCGCCGGCCCCGCGGCGGTCGCGGACGTGCTGTGGGCGACCGCCTCGGGCAGCGGCGCCGGCGTGCGCATCGCGCGCCACTGCGCCACCTGCTCGCGCACCACGGCACTGGCCTCGGCGGCGCTGTATTCGGCGCGCGCCTGCGGCGGCGGGATCCGCAGCACCGCGCCCTGGCGCAACAGATTGATGTTGTCGCCGATGAACGCCTGCGGATTGGCGCGCAGGAGCGCGACCATGGCCTGGTCGAGGGTTTCGTCGGCAGCGCGGATGTTGGCGGCGATGCGGCCCAGCGTCTCGCCAGCCTGCACCGGACCGTACTCGCCGGGATCGCCCGCCGGGGCGCTGTCAGCCACGGAAGCCGGCGGCGGCGACATCGGCACCGGGGCGCTGGGCGTCGGCGCGACCGCGGTCGATCCCGCGCTGCTGGCCGCGTCCTCGCTGCCCTGGGCCATCGGTGCGGGTGCGAGTGAGGCGTCGTCCGGCGGTGGCGGGGCCTGCGCCGGACGGATGATGGCGTCCGTAGTCGGCGCCACCGGCGCCTGGATTGGCGGCTGCGCGGTCGACGCGACCGCGTCCGGGGTATCGATCAACGCGGAATACTCGCGCACCAGCCGGCCCTGACCCCAGTCGACCTCGATCAGGAAGGTCAGCAGTGACTGCTGCACCGGCTCGGCACTGGTGACGCGGATCACTGACTGCCCGGCCGCATCGAGCGCCACCGCGAACTGCAGGTTCGACACCAGCCCCTGCGGCGGCGCCAGGCCGACGCGGGCAAACGTGTCTGGCGACGCCAGCCGGGCGCGCAGCTGGTCGAGCTCCGATGGATCGCTGCTGACGATGCGGATTTCCGCCAGCAGCGGCGCGTTGCGCTGCGACCTGACTTCGATCGGCCCGAGCCCGAGCGCCAACGCGGCACCCGGCAGCAGCGCCAGCAGCAGCCAGCACGCGATCACCCACACGAAACGTCGTTGCTTGGTCACGCGCCCCCCCGGCAGTCGGGGCCGACTCTAGCCGCGCAGGCGCGCGATTGGCAATTCAGCCGCGCAGTCGCGGCCTGCCCGGTGAGCACTGCCTGCCCCACTGCGCAGTGCGACGGCGCGCTGTCGTCATCGCCACGATCACGAGTCGGGGCGTCCATCGCCTGATTCGAGAGCCCGGGTGCCGGGTCGTCGCGCCGGGATGCGGATGGGCCAACGCCCGGGCTTCGGGCATGGCGACGGGATGGGGTGTGGAAGCAGACGCCCGGGCTTTCGAACCACAGCGGCGGGATGCGGGTAAAGGCCAACGCCCGGGCTCCGGGCTCTCGCGCCGGGATGCGGGGGTGTCGCTAGCGGCTCGATTGGGCATCCTGCCCAACTCACCGCCGGGCACATCCATGTTCCCTTTATGCGACACCCCCGCACCCCGGCGCGGCGCGGTAACATAGACACGTGCACTGCTTTCGCTATGGCCAAGCACGGGTCGCCTTCCCGGACCTGACGAATCCGCTTGATCTTCCGGAGCCACGTTGATCGTACAGGAGGCGGGTGTCGGGGTGCTGCGGAGAGTGCCCTGGCTCTGGCATTCAAACAGCAGCGGGGCAGCGCCATGCGGCCAGCCGCCCTCGCGCAATACGACGCAGCTGCCCTACCCCGCTGACTCCGCCGCCACCAGCTCGGCGATCTGCACGGCATTCAGCGCCGCACCCTTGCGGATGTTGTCGGACACGATCCACATGTCCAGGCCGCGCGGATGCGAGAGGTCCTCACGGATGCGCCCGACGAACACCGCGTCCTTGCCGGAGGCGTGCGTGACCGGCGTTGGCCAGCCGCCGGCGACGCGCTCGTCGACCACCTCGACCCCGGGGGCCGCCTCCAGCAGCGCGCGCGCCTCGGCAGCCGTGACCTTGTCCCGCGTTTCGATGTGCACCGCCTCGGAGTGGCCGTAGAACACCGGCACCCGCACCGCGGTCGGGTTCACTTGGATGCCGTCGTCACCGAGGATCTTCCGCGTTTCCCAGACCAGCTTCATCTCCTCGCGGGTGTAGCCGTTGTCCATGAACTCGTCGATCTGCGGGATCAGGTTGAACGCGATCTGCACCGGGAACCGCTGCGGGTCCGGGCCCTGGAAGTTCAGCAACGCACCGGTCTGCCGGCCCAGTTCCTCCAGCGCCGCGCGCCCTGCCCCGGACACCGACTGGTAGGTGCACACGTTGATGCGCTCGATGCCGTAGCGGCGGTGGATCGGTGCCAGCGCGACCAGCATCTGCATCGTCGAACAGTTGGGATTGGCGATGATGCCGCGCGGCCGGTGGGCGATCGCCTCCGGATTGACCTCGCTGACCACCAGCGGCACGTCGTCGTCGCGGCGGAACGCAGAACTGTTGTCGATCACCACCGCGCCCGCTGCCGCGAACCGCGGCGCATGTTCCAGCGACGTGGCACCACCGGCGGAGAACAACGCGATGTCGACGCCAGCCGGGTCGAAGGTGGCGAGGTCGCGCACCACGAGGTCGTCGCCCCCGTAGGACACCTCGCCGCCGGCGGAGCGCTCGCTGGCCAGCGCGATCACCTCGCTGGCGGGGAACCCGCGCTCGGCGAGGATCGCCAGCATCACCTCGCCGACGGCGCCGGTGGCGCCGACGACGGCGACCTTGAATGTCCTGCTCATGGGGTGCGGTTCCTCAGGTGTACGGTGAAGTGAAGGCAGTCGCGGCGCGTGCGCGAGGCGCCACCATGCAACGGGCGCCCGGCGCCGGCCCCCGCGCACGGATTATCCACTGCCAGCGCCGGCTCCGCGCTTCGCATGCTCTCTACGGCGCAAGGCCGTTCGGCGTCGCCACTAGGCAGGGAGCGCTCGAGGCCGACCCTGGCATTGGCCGCCGCGAACCGCCATGTCGCGTGCGCGATGGTGGTGGCGTCGACGCGGCCGTCGGGCGATTAGCCGGCGTCGGTCGGCACGGCGCTGCCCGGGATCCGCGGCGCAACGTCGCCGACGTCGCCGCACTGCGCGCGGTGGCGCAGCGCCTGGTCCATCAGCACCAGCGCCAGCATCGCCTCGCAGATCGGCGTCGCGCGGATGCCGACGCAGGGGTCGTGGCGACCGGTTGTCACGATCTCCACCGCGTCACCTTCGACATCGATGCCCGGCGTCGGCAGGCGCAGGCTGGAAGTCGGCTTGAACGCCACCGACACCACCACGTCCTGCCCGGTGCTGATGCCGCCGAGCACGCCGCCGGCGTGGTTGGACAGGAAGCCGCAGGGCGTCATCACGTCGCGGTGTGCGCTGCCACACTGGGCGACGCTGGCGAAACCGGCGCCGACCTCGACGCCCTTGACCGCGTTGATCGACATCATCGCCGCCGCCAGCTCGGCGTCGAGCTTGCCGTAGACCGGCTCGCCCCAGCCCGGCGGCACGCCGTCGGCGACCACGGTGACCCGCGCGCCCACCGAGTCGCCGGACTTGCGCAGCGCGTCCATGTAGTCCTCCAGCGCGGGCACCTGCGACGCGTCCGGCCAGAAGAACGGGTTGCCCTCCACCGCGTCCCAGTCGTGGCGCGCGGGCAGCAGTTCGCCGAGCTGCGACAGGTGCCCGCGCACGCGCACGCCATGGCGGTCCACCAGCCAGCGCCGCGCGATCACCCCGGCGGCGACGCGCATCGTGGTCTCGCGCGCCGATGAGCGGCCGCCGCCGCGCGGGTCGCGAATGCCGTACTTCTGCCAGTAGGCGTAGTCGGCGTGCCCGGGGCGGAACTGCGCTGCGATGCGGCCGTAGTCGCGGCTGCGGGCGTCGACGTTGCGCACCAGCAGCGCGATCGGCGCGCCGGTGGTGCGGCCTTCGTACACGCCGCTGAGGATCTCGACCGCGTCGTCCTCGTGGCGCTGCGAGGTGTGCCGGGTGCGGCCCGTCGCGCGCCGACCGAGATCGTGGGCGAAGTCCGTGGCGTCCAGCGCCAGCCCGGGCGGGCAGCCGTCCACCACGCAGCCGATTGCCGGCCCGTGGCTTTCGCCGAAGGTGGTGACGCGGAACAGCTGGCCGAAGGTGTTCAGCCGGCGCGCCTAGAACAGACCGCCCGGGGCGGCGCCGTCGCCATCCCCATTCGCAGCCGACGCCGGCGCGCGCGCCGCGGCCAGCGCGGTGATACGGCCGTTGTGGGTCACCAGGTCATGGCGCTCGACGACAAACACGCCCATCTGACCAACCTTGAACTCGACCCACAGCAGCGGCAGCTCCGGCAGCAGGTCGGTGAGCGCGCGTTCGGCCTCGCCGACCTCGCACACCAGCAGGCCGTCGTCGGTGAGATGCAGCGGTGCGTCGCGCAGGATGCACAGCACCAGGTCCAGCCCGTCCTCGCCGGCGCGCAGGCCCATCTCGGGCTCGAATTCGTACTCGCGCGGCAGCGCGTCGGTCTCGTCGTCGGTGACATAGGGCGGGTTGCTGACGATCAGGTCGTAGTGCTCGCCCTGGATGCCGTCGAACAGGTCCGAGCGCAGGAACCGCGTGTTGCGAACGTGCAGCCGCGTCTCGTTCTCCGCGGCCAACGCCAGCGCGTCGTCGCTGAGGTCGACGCCATCCACGTGCCAGTCCGGGTTGTAGTGCGCCATCGCAATCGCGATGCAGCCCGAGCCCGTGCACAGGTCCAGCGCACGCCGCACCTCCCGCCCGCCCAGCCAGGGCGAGAACCCGCTCTCGATGAGCTCGGCGATCGGCGAGCGCGGCACCAGCGCACGGGCGTCGGACTTGAAGCTCAGCCCGGCAAACCAGGCCTCGCCGGTCAGGTACGCCGCCGGCACCCGCTCCTCGATGCGGCGGATGAACAGCCCCAGCACATCCTCTTTCTCGGCCTCGGTCACGCGCGCCTGGCCGTAGACCGGGCTCAGGTCGTGCGGCAGGTGCAGCGCGTGCAGCGTCAGCTGGGTCGCCTCGTCGAGCGCGTTGTCGTAGCTGTGGCCGAAGGTCAGCCCGGCCGCGTTGAAGCGGCTGGCGCCGTAGCGGATCAGGTCGATGATGGTCTGCAGCTGGTGCGTGGTCATGGCGTGCGCAACGCGACGGCAGCGGCCGGGGCCGGAATTATAGCGATGGCGCCGCTATCATGGCCTGCCGCGCGGTCCGCCGCGCCGCGCCCCCGGGACGCCGATGCTCAGCCGCTCCACCTTCGTCATCCTCGTCGCCGCGCTCGCGGGCGGGCTGGGCCTGCTGGCCTCGCAGCAGCTGCTCGACCGCCCCGACGCGCCCACCGGCCCGGCGCTTGCCGCGGTGCAGCTGTTCCCGCAGCCACGCGTGCTGCCCGATTTCGCGCTGCAGCAGTCCGATGGCACCCAGCTGGTGCCCGGCGAACTGCGCGGCCACTGGACCGTGGTCTTCCTCGGCTTCACCTACTGCCCCGACATCTGCCCGACCACGCTGGCACAGATGGCGCAGGCGCAGAATCAGTGGGAAGCCCTGCCCGACGCCTCCCGCCCACGCGTGCTGTTCGTCTCTGTCGACCCCGAGCGCGACTCACCCGACCGCATCGGCGAATACGTGCACGCCTTCCACCGCGACACGCTGGCCGCGACCGCGGACATCCCGTCGCTGGAGCAGTTCGCGCAGTCGCTGTCGCTGGTGTTCATGAAGGCGCCGCTGGGCGGCGACGCTCCGGCCGATGCGTACACCATCGACCATTCGGTCGCGATGGCCGTGCTCGACGCGCAGGGCCGCATGGCCGGCGTGGTGCAGCCGCCGTTTGACCCGGCCGCGATCGCCGGCGACCTCGCCACCCTGACCAGCAGCGCCGGCCGATGACCCTGGTCACCGCGCTGACCCACGTGCTGCCGCACCGGCTGCTGTCGTCAGTGGCGCGGCGGCTGGCCTATTCCGACCACCCGCGCCTGCGGCGCTGGCTGGTCGATACCGTGGTCGCGCGCTTCGGCGTCGACCTGTCGGAAGCGGCGCAGTCCGACCCGGCGGCGTATGCGACGTTCAACGCCTTCTTCACACGCGCGCTGCGTCCCGGCGTGCGCACGCCGGACGCCGATCCGGAGACCCTGGTGATGCCCGCCGACGGCCGCGTCAGCCAGTGCGGCGTGATCGCCCGCGATGATGACGGCAGCCTGCGCATCTTCCAGGCCAAGGGGCGGTCGTTCACCGCCGGCGCCCTGCTCGGCGACGACGATGCCGCCGAGGCCTTCGCTGGCGGCGTGTTCGCCACCGTCTACCTGTCGCCGAAGGACTACCACCGCGTGCACATGCCGTGGGCGGGACGCCTGCGCAAGACGGTCCATGTGCCCGGAAGGCTGTTCAGCGTCGGGCCGGATGCGGTCACCGGGGTGCAGGGGCTGTTCGCGCGCAACGAGCGCCTGGTCTGCCACTTCGACACCGGTTTCGGACCGATGGCGGTGGTGATGGTCGGCGCACTGCTGGTGTCGGGCGTGGAGACGGTGTGGAGCGGCGAGGAGATCCCCGCCTACGGCGAGACGGTCACGGTCAAGGACTACCGCGGCGAGGACATCGCGCTGGACCGCTTCGAGGAAATGGCGCGCTTCAATTACGGCTCCACCGTGATCGTGCTGCTGCCTGCCGGCGTGGCGACGCTCGATCCCGATCTGGGACCCGAGGTCGCGGTGCGCCTGGGCCAGCGGCTGGCGCGGCTGCTGGCACCCGCCCGTCCGGCTTGAAGGCACGGAACCGCACCAGCGCCATCATTGCGATCCCGGCGCAGGGGTTTTCCCCAGCTGGTTGCCGCCGGCGACATCGACCAACCTGCGGGCACCCTGCCAGCGCGGAACCTGTCGATGACCAATGTCCAGTCCCTTCGCAGCGCCTCCTCCCTGCCGCCGCCGCGCGTGGCCGACGCCCACGTGGTCGCGCACGGCGACACCCTCGGCCAGCTCGCCGCGCGATACGGCGTCAGCGTCGACGCGCTGCTCCAGGCCAACCCGCAGGTGCGACATCCCGACCGGATCTACGTCGGCGACGCCATCACGATTCCCGACGGCGCCAGCCGCACCCACGTCGTTCGCGCGGGCGACACCTTGGGCGCGATCTCCCGCGAGTACGGCAGCACGGTGTCGGCGATCGCCACGGCCAACGACCTGCGCAACCCCGACCTGATTTTTCCAGGCGATCGGTTGACGGTTCCGTCGCAGAATGGTCCGCCGCCCGGCGCGCCGGTTGGAAGCACGCCGGGATCGCCACCGGCCGGCAACGCCCCGGTCGACGGCAGCACCGGTCCCGCGCCGTCACCCACGCCACCGGCCGCGGGTGCCCCGGGTATCGGCTACGACGCGATCGTCGGCGTCCGCGGCAACCCCAACGTGACTCCGGCCTTCCTGGCAGAGGTCGAAGCCATGGCCGGCAGGCTTGGGACCCAGCCCCAATACGTACTCGCGGTGATGAGCTTCGAGACCGGCGGCACCTTCAATCCGGCACAGGCCAATCTGGCCGGTTCCGGCGCCACCGGGCTGATCCAGTTCATGCCGGCGACCGCGCGCGGACTCGGCACCACCACCGCGGCGCTGGCGCAGATGTCGTCGGTCGAGCAGCTGACGTACGTCGAGAGCTACTTCGCGCAGTATCCGGGTAGCCTCGGAACCCTGGAGGGCGTCTACACTTCGGTGCTCTCGGGCCGCGCGACGCCCGATCCCGGTGCGACCCTGCGCACGCCGTCGGGCCGCGACTTCGTCGCCGGCAACGTGGAGTACACGCAGAACTCGGGACTCGACTTCAACCGCGACGGCCGCATCACCGCGGGCGAGGCCACGCAGGCCGTGGCCGCGCGCCTGTATGGCGGCGTGTCGGCGGTCCAACAGCGGCTGGTCGACGCCGGTGCGGTGCCCGACGCGCAGCGCCAGGGTTTCGTCGACGGCGAGTTTGGACGCAACACCGCGTCCGCGGTCGCGGCCTTCCAGCAGGCGAACGGGCTACCGGCGTCCGGGCTGCTCGACGCCGCCACCGGCGCCGCGCTGTCCGGAACAGCGCCCACCGCACCGCCAGCGCCGCCAGCACCCCCGCCCGGTACAGGCCTGCCCACCGAGGCACTGGCCAGGGGCGACCGTGGCGATGCCGTGGCCCGCCTGCAGGATTCGCTCACGGGCTTCGGGCTGATCGCCCCGGCGACGGTCGCCGCCGGCCGCGGCAGCTTCGGTCCAGCGACCGAAGGCGCAGTGCGCGCGTTTCAGTCGCTCGCCGGCCTGTCGCCCAGCGGCGCTTTCGATAACGCCACACGCGCCGCGATGTCAGCGGTCGAGGGTGGCGTCGGCGTCGACCGCAACCCGAATGCCGACGTCGTCCGCGGCCTGCAGGCGCAGCTGGTCGACCGCGGGCTGCTGGGCGCCGGCGATGCCGCCGCCGAGGCCGGTCGATTCGGCACAGCGACCAGGGACGCGCTGCGCGCGTTCCAGGCCGAAGCCGGGATCGCGACCACCGGGATCCTCGGTGCAACGACCTTTGCGGCGCTGGCGGCGCCGGACCGCCCCGGCGCCGACCTGCAGCTCAGCCAGCCCGTGCACGAGCGCAGCACGCCGGGCCGGCAGACCATCAGCTCGCCGGTGATCGGCGAGTTCATTCTGACCGAGGGATTCATGGCCCGCGGCGGTCCGCACAGCAGCAAGCGCGAGGCATTGGCGATCTATTCCGACAATCCCGGGGTCGCGCAGCGGGTGCCCGCCGGCGTCTACAACCTCGGCATCGACTACGTGACGACCAACGGCCGCATCCAGTCCTGGTTCGACGGCACGGTGGAATCGATCCGCAGCGATCCCGGCGGCTATGGCAACTACATCATCACCCGCACCGACCTCACTTACAGCTACCAGGGTCGCGAGTATCCGGTGTACGCCCATTACGCCCACGCTGACGGCTTCACGGTGCGGGAGGGCGATCGCTTCAGCGCCGGCCAGGACATCGGCGACCAGGGCAGCACCGGCGGCAGCACCGGCGACCACGTCGACTTCCTGACCTGGATCAACGTCGACGGGGGACGGATCTTTATCTCGCCCAATCTCCTGACGACCAGCCGATGATGGCCACCCCGGTGGCGCGCTCCGCCCTGCGCGGGTGCCGCCGCGCCGTCGCCGGGGCGCAGCGGCTTCCGGATGTTCCGTTCGACGTGCACCATGCGGGTTCACGCCGCTGCGCGGCAGCAGCAGCGCCGCCCATCAGCGAGGAGCACCGCGTGCGCCAGATCCTTTCCGGTTTGCAGTCGATCGCGCTGCGACAGGCGTGGCACGCACTCCCGGTTGCCACCTGCCTGCTGTGGCTGGGCGGCTGCGGTGCGACCGACGTGCCCGGCGCGCGGACCGCAGCAGCGGCCTCGCCGGCTCCCACCGCCACCCGCGCAACACCGGCCGGGGCGCACGGTGCCGCGTCGCCCCAGGACCGAGCGGCGCAGGAAGCCGTGGTGCTCGACCTGCGCCAGCCGCCGTCGCCGCAGGTGGTGGATGCTGCGCTCGCCGCGCGCACGGTGGCCGCGGTCTATGGCGACGACGCGCCTGCGGACGTGCGCATCGTTGCCGCCCACGCGGGAGTGTTTACCGTTCCCGGCCGTGCGCAGTCGGCGGTGCTGCTGGTGCGCGGCGACGGTGTCGGCCCCGCGCCAGCGCCGCCAATGCTGGCGGTGGTCGACGGCGACAAGGTGGCGGCGCAGTTCGTTCCCGACGTGCGCTACCAGGCGCTGCCGGGGGTGGTCGACGCTGACGGCGACGGCCTCGACGACCTGCTGCTGGCCACCTCCGGCTACCGGATGGGCCAGTCCTGGGAGGGTCTCGACGTGGTGTCCCTGGCCGGCGGGCAAATGGAAGTGCTGCAGCAGTTTGTGCAGGTCCGGCTGGACGCGTGCGACAACCCGGTCGGCGAACGCAGCGTGGGCGCGGCGGTCATCATGCGCAGCGCCGAGGGACTGCGCGCGGAGCGCCATGTCGCCGACTGCGTGCCCGGCGGCGGAAGCCCCCCCGCCGCGGCGTTTCGCCCCGCTCCTGATCCGCGCTGAGCGGGGCCCGCCCGCGTCAGCGGGTGCATCCCTCCAGCTTCAGCCGCTGCCCCTGGCGCAGCGCGTAACGCGGTGCCTGCAGCCCATTGGCGCGCGCCAGCACCGCGGTATCGCATTGGTAGAGACTGGCGATCGCCACCAGCGTCTCGCCGCGGGCCACGCGGTGCTCGCGCGGCTCGCCGACTATCGCCGGCACGCCGGTGGCGACCGTCGTCGGCACCGCGCCGGCGCCGGGCACGTACCTCGACACCGGCGGCAGCACCTCCAGCGCGCCGGTGGTGACGACCGCCTGCCGCGCGCCGCTGCCGACCAGCTGGCGAGCGAGGTCCGCGCGCTCGCCGCGGGTGCACCAGCGGCCGTACAGGCTGGCCATGCGCACTGTGCCGTTGACCGTGGTGCCGGCGGCGATGACCTGGTCGGCCTCGTAGCGCGGGTTGAGGTTGCGCAGCGCACGCATGTAGCCGTCGCGGGTGCCGCCGTTGCCGAGGCAGATCGTCAGCTCGTAGATCGATGCCGGGCGCGCCAGCTGGAACGTCGCCGGGCGCGCGTCGACCTTCGGGAACACCAGCCCGTACTCGCGCGGATGCAGGTACAGCCAGGCCGCGGCGATCACCATCGGCACGTAATCCCGGGTCTCGGCCGGGAACTGCTCGTAGACGGTGGGATCCCAGAACTTGCGGCCGCCGGCGCCGCGGTGGATGCGCATCGCGCGTCCTTCGCCGCCGTTGTAGGCCGCCAGCCACATCTCGATGTCGTTGCCGAACTCGGCGTAGCGCTCGTTGAGGTAGCGGGCGGCGGCATCGGCCGATGCCTGGGGGTCGTAGCGGGTATCGAAGCCGGTGCCGTCCGGGCCAAGGCCGAAGCGGCGCCCGGTCGCGGGCATGAACTGCATCGGCCCGACCGCGCCGGCGCGCGAGCCGACGTGCACGCGTCCGGTCGACTCCTTGGCCATGATCCCGAACAGCAGCGCTTCCGGCAGACCGCTGCGCTCGAACGCCGGCGACATCAGATGGCGCATGTACTGGTAGTTCTCGTGGCTGGTGATCAGCGACACGCGGGTATCGGTCAGCCAGCGGCGGATGCCCTCCTGTACCGCGGGATTCAGCTGCACCATCTCCACGAAGCGCCGGCCGTCGGCGCTCAGCAGCGCCGCCGCGCTGGCCGCGTCGGGAAGCCCGCCGGGCGGCAGGTCGAGGCCGTCGTCGACCAGGGTGGCGTCGGTATCGTCGCCGTCCATGCCGGCGCCGGCATCGGTCTGGGCCTTCAGCAGCCGCTTGTAGGTCGGCAGCAGCTGGGAGATGTTGCAGCCGCGCTGCCTGGGGCATGCGACCAGCACGTCCTCCATGTCCTCCAGCGCCGCGTTGCTCTCTGCCACGCCTGACGGGTCGGCGTTGCCGACCTTGACCAGCGCCTCACGGTAGCGCGCCTCGGCGGCGCCCATCCGCGCCACCAGCGCATCGGCGGCATCGCGGTCGCGGCGCGACTGCGCGCCGGCGGTCGCTGGCAGCAGCAGGGCCAGCGCAAGCGCGGCGACGGTGGCGCGGGCGAACGCGCGATGGTGGCCTGGGCGACGGCGTGGCTGCGGGACGAGGGGCATGGAGGCGTGGGGATCGCGAGGGGCCGACCACGGTAGCGGCCACACCCGGCACCGGCAAGGCGCTGCGTACGCCGCCGCGGACCGGCGGAAGGCCATCGCGATGGCGCCAACCACCCGGCGCGGCGCCGCGGCGGCCGTAGAATCCCGGCTGGCCAACGCGCTGGGAGTACCCATGGATTCGATCCTCGTCGGCAAGGCCGTCACCGCCGTGGCCCCCTCCGGCGGCGGCCACCCCGCGGCCGCCCCGGGTGCCGCGTCCGTCGACGCCACCAGCACCACCAACGTCAGCCTGCTGGCGTGCTACGGCAACCGCCATGGGCTGGTAGCGGGCGCCACCGGTACCGGCAAGACGGTCACCCTGATGACGCTGGCCGAGGGCTTCTCGCGCATCGGGGTGCCGGTGTTCATCGCCGACGTCAAGGGCGACGTCTCCGGGCTCGCCGTCGCCGGCACGCACGGCGAGCGGCTGGACCAGCGCATCGCCGAGATCGGCATCGACGACTGGCTGCCGGAGGCCTCGCCGGTGGTGTTCTGGGACCTGTTCGGCCGCGACGGCCATCCGGTGCGCACCACGGTCAGCGAGATGGGCCCGCTGCTGCTGTCGCGGATCCTCGAGCTCAACGACACCCAGTCAGGGGTGCTCGACATCGTGTTCAAGCTTGCCGACGAGCGCGGCCTGCTGCTGCTCGACCTGCCGGACCTGCGCGCGCTGCTGGGGCTGGTGGCGGAGGAGCGGCGCGAGATCTCGACCAGCCACGGGCTGGTCAGCGTGCAGTCGGTCGGCGCGATCCAGCGCGCGCTGCTGCGGCTGGAGGCCGACGGCGGCGACGCCATCTTCGGCGAACCGGCGCTGGAGCTGGCGGACCTGATGCGCACCACGCCGCAGGGCCGCGGCGTGGTCGGCATCCTCGCCGCCGACCGCCTGGTCCTGAAGCCGCGGCTGTACGCGAGTTTCCTGCTGTGGCTGCTGTCGGAGCTGTTCGAGAGCCTGCCGGAGGTCGGCGACCTCGACCGGCCGCGGCTGGTGTTTTTGTTCGACGAGGCGCACCTGCTGTTCGACGACGCGCCGCCGGCGCTGCGCCAGCGGGTCGAGCAGGTGGTGCGGATCATCCGCTCCAAGGGCGTGGGCGTGTACTTCTGCTCGCAGTTCCCCGACGACGTGCCCGACGAGATCCTTGGCCAGCTCGGCAACCGCGTGCAGCACGCGCTGCGGGCCTATACCCCGCGCGACCAGAAGGCGGTGCGCACCGCGGCCGGCACCTTCGTCGCAAATCCGGCGCTGGACGTCGCCGCCACCATCTCCCAGCTCGGCACCGGCGAGGCGCTGGTGTCGCTGCTGCGCGACGTGCCCGGCGGCCCGCGCGGCGTGCCGATGCCGGTGGAGCGCACGCTGGTGGCGCCGCCGCGCTGCCGCATGGGCGCGATCACCGCCGCCGAGCGCGCGCAGGTGCGCGCCGCCAGCCCGGTCGGCGGCAAGTACGACACGCGGGTCGATCGTGAATCGGCATTCGAGATGCTCGCACGCAAGGCCGAAGCCGCCGCGGAGCAGGTACAGGCGCCCAGGGCGCGCACGCGTGGCGACGACGAGGCGACCGGGGGCGGCTTCGGCAAATCGGTCAAGGACGCGATGTTCGGCACCGGGCGCCGCCAGGGCATGGTCGAGACCATGGCTAAGCAGACCGCGCGCACCGTCGGCAGCCAGATCGGCCGGCAGATCCTGCGCGGCCTCTTCGGCGGCCTCAGCGGCCGCCGCTGACGGCCGTGACGCGATGACGCGCTGGCGGCCGCCGACCCCGGCCGGCACTGCGCTGGTCACCGTCGCCGGCCACGCCCGGCTCAAGGCCGAGCTCGACGACCTGTGGCGCGTGCGCCGGCCGGAAGTGGTGCGCGCGCTGTCCGCGGCCGCCGCCGAGGGCGACCGCTCGGAGAACGCCGAATACTCCTACCGCAAGAAGCAGCTGGGCGAGATCGACCGCCGCGTGCGCTACCTCGGCAAGCGGCTGGAGACGCTGCGCGTTGTCGACACCGCCCCCACCGATCCCGGGCGGGTGTTCTTCGGCGCCGAGGTCACGGTCGCGGATGCCGCCAGCGGCAACGAGGCGCGCTACCGCGTCGTCGGCCCCGACGAGACCGACGCGCGGCTGGGCTGGATCAGCATCGACTCGCCGCTTGCGCGCGCGATGCTTGGCAGGCGCGTCGACGATCGCGTGGTGGCCGCGCTGCCGGGCGGCGTGCGCGCGTACGACATCGTGGCGGTGGACTACCCGCGCGGCTGACGCGCCGGCCGCGTCAGCCCCCGCGGACGGACGGTGCGCGTCGCCGTCGACCCACCGGGCTCAGAAGCGCCCGTCATCGCCGTCGACGGTGGCGACCTCGCCGTAAAGGTCGTGCTCGTCGCTGCCCATGATCTCGACGTCGACGAAGTCGCCCGGCTTCAGGCCGGCGTCGCGGCCGTCCTGGACCTGGACCACGCCGTCGATCCCGGGCGCATCGGCCATCGAGCGCGCGATCGCGAGCTCGCCGTCGATCGCGTCGACGATGCAGGTCTGCACGCTGCCGACCTTGTCCGCCAGCCGCGCCGCGGAGATCCCGGCCTGCCGCGCCATGAAGCGCGCCAGACGTTCCTGCTTCACCGCCTCGGGCACCGGGTCCGGCAGCCCGTTGGCGCCGGCGCCGTCCACCGGCGAGTACGCGAACGCCCCGACCCGGTCGAGCTGGGCGTCGTCGAGGAACGCCAGCAGCGCCTCGAACTCGGCGTCGGTCTCGCCGGGGAAGCCGACGATGAAGGTGCTGCGCACGACGAGGTCCGGGCAGGCCTCGCGCCAGCGCTGCACGCGCTCCAGCGTGCGCTCGACCGCGCCCGGCCGCTTCATCAGCTTCAGGATCCGCGGGCTGGCGTGCTGGAACGGGATATCCAGGTACGGCAGCAGCTTCGGCATGCCGTCCGCGTGCACCTCCGCCATCAGCGGCACCACGTCGTCGACGTGCGGGTACGGATACACGTAGTGCAGCCGGGTCCACACCTGCAGTTCCGACAGTCCCTCGCACAGCGCACGCATCCGGGTCTGGTACTCGCGGTCGCGCCAGGTGCCGGTGGCGTAGCGCAGGTCGACGCCGTAGGCGGAGGTGTCCTGCGACACCACCAGCAGCTCGCGCACGCCGCCGCGCACCAGCCGCTCCGCCTCGCGCAGCACCTCGTCGACCGGGCGCGAGACCAGGTCGCCGCGCATCGAGGGGATGATGCAGAAGCTGCAGCGGTGGTTGCAGCCCTCGGAGATCTTCAGGTACGCGTAGTGCTTCGGCGTCAGCTTGACGCCGACGTCGTCGGCGGCGGCGCGCCGCGGCACCAGGTCGATGAACGGGTCGTGGCGCTGCGGCAGCGCCTGGTGCACCGCCGACATCACGCTGGCGTAGTCCTGCGGGCCGCTGATCGACAGCACGCCCGGGTGCGCCTCGCGGATCACCTCGGCCCGCTTGCCCAGGCAGCCGGTGACGATGACGCGGCCGTTCTCGGCGATCGCCTCACCGATCGCGTCCAGCGATTCCGTCACCGCGGAGTCGATGAAGCCGCAGGTGTTGACCACCACCACGTCGGCGTCGTCGTAGGTCTGCACGATGTCGTAGCCCTCGACCCGCAGCTGGGTGAGGATGCGCTCGGAGTCGACCAGCGCCTTCGGGCAGCCGAGGCTGACGAAGCCGACGCGTGGGTTGACGGCCCGCGGGGGGGCGCCTGCGGGGACGGTGGCGGGCATGGACGGTCGCGGCGCGGGGGGCCGGCGATTGTACCCGGGGGGCTAGACTCGGGCCTTTCCGGGAGAACGCCATGGCCAAGCGCATCCACGCCCCATCCGCCTACGCACTGCATCCGCAGCTGGCCGCCGACACCCACCCGGTCACCACGCTGGGACTGTGTGAGCTGCGGCTGATGGACGACTGCAATTACCCGTGGCTGGTGCTGGTGCCGCGGGTGGCGGATGCGCGCGAGCTGATCGACCTCGACGCCGCCCAGCGCACGGCGGTCGTCACCGACATCGACGCCGCCTCGCACCTGCTGCGCGACGCGTTCGCGCCGTTCAAGCTCAATGTCGCCGCGCTTGGCAACCTGGTTCCGCAGCTGCACGTGCACGTGATCGCGCGCTTCGAGGACGATCCGGCATGGCCGGCACCGGTCTGGGGCCGGGTCGCAGCCTGCCCCTATCCCCCGGAGCTGCTGGTCGAACGCATCAACCTCCTGCGCGACACCCTGCACGCGTGATCCGCGGCGTCACCGTCGAGCGTCTCGGCGAGGACGCGCTGCTGCTGCGCACCGCAGTCCCCGACGACCGCGCGACGCTCGAGGTTGTGCACGCCCTGGCCGAGCGCCTGGCCGACGACCGTCCGGCGTGGCTGGAGGACATCGTGCCTGCGTACGCCACGCTCGCACTGTTCGTCGATCCCGGGGCACACGTCGACGGCGATCCGCTGGAGGTGGCGGAACGCTGGCTCGCGGCGCGGCTCGAGGACGGTCTGGCGCAACCTCCCGTGGCCACGGCGGACAGTGCGCGACGCATCGTCGACATCCCGGTCCGCTACGGCGGCGAAGACGGCCCCGACCTCGACATGGTCGCGCATCACTGCGGGCTGTCGCCGGCGGACGTGGTCGCGCGCCACGCCGCCGGCGTCTACATCGTGGCGATGCTCGGCTTCGCGCCCGGCTTCCCGTACCTCGTCGGGCTGGACCCGGCGCTGGCGATGCCGCGCCGCGCGAACCCGCGCACCTGCGTCGCGGCCGGCAGTGTCGGCATCGGCGGCGGCCAGACCGGGATCTATCCTGCCGCCGGCCCGGGAGGCTGGCAGCTGATCGGGCGCACCGACGTCGCGCTGTTCGACCCCGCGCGATCGCCGCCGTCGCTGCTGCGCGCCGGTGACCGGCTGCGGTTCGTGGCCGTCCGCAGCGGCATGGGCGGGACGGGGTGAGCCTCGAAGTACTGGGACCGGGCCTGCTGACGACGGTGCAGGACGCCGGCCGTCCGGGCTGGCGCCACGCCGGCGTCGGCGTCGCCGGCGCCCTGGACGGCTGGTCGCTGGCGGTCGCCAACCGTCTCGTCGGCAACGCCCCCGATGCGGCCGCGCTGGAGATCACGCTGGCCGGGCCGACGCTGCGGCTGCGCCGCGCGGCGACCATCGCGCTCTGCGGCGCCACGCTCGACGCCGACGCCGACGGCGTGCCGCGGCCGGTGACGCTGCCGGCCGGGGCCACGCTGCGGCTGGGTGGCTGCCGCGACGGCGCGCGCACGCTGCTCGCCGTCGCCGGTGGCCTCGCGGTCGACGCCGTGCTCGGCAGCGCCAGCACCGACCTGCGCGGTGGCTTCGGCGGCCAGCAGGGTCGCGCGCTGCTGCGCGGCGACGTGCTGCCGCTGCGCGACGATGCGCCGCCTGCCGTGACCGACCGCGTGCGCATCGCGCCATGGTGGGTCGACCCGACCCCCGACCTCGACCTTGCGCGCGAGGCCGTGCTGCGCGTGCTGCGCGGCAGCGACGCCACCGCGCCGGCCGACGCGCTGTCCGCGCAGCCGTGGCGGGTCGACGCGGCGAGCGACCGCCAGGGACTGCGGCTCGAGGGCGCCGCACTGGCCATCGCCGACCGGCGCGAGCGCGTGTCCGAACCCGTCGCGCCGGGCACCGTGCAGCTGCCGCCGGGCGGTGCGCCGATCGTGCTGCTGGGCGACGCGCAGACCCACGGCGGCTACCCGCGCATCGCCCACGTGATCCGCGCGGATCGCCCGCGCCTGGCGCAGCTGCGCCCGGGGGACGCGGTGCGCTTCGTGCGTTGCGACGCCGCGACCGCACACGCGCTGAACGACGCACAGCGCGTCCGGCTGGCGCGGATGGCGCTGGCGATCGCGGCCCGCCGCCAGCGCGACGCGGCGTCGACCGGATGGCGGATCGGCTGACCGTCCCCACCCGCGGGCACGCCAGGGCTCACTCCCGCGTAGCACGCATACTTCCACCGTGCTCCGACCCGCGCCGCGACCGTGGAAGGCCGCCGCATCCGGCACCACCGACACAGACCGAGAGGACCCCGATGCCCACCGCCGCCACCCGCATCGACTTCAACTGCGATCTCGGCGAGGGCTGCGGCGACGACGCCGCGATCGTGCCCTGGATCAGCTCCGCCAGCGTCGCGTGCGGCGCCCACGCCGGCGATGCCGACACCCTGCGTGCGACGGTCGTGCTGTGCCGCGACCATGGCGTCGCCATCGGCGCGCATCCGTCGTTCGTCGACCGCGAGGGTTTCGGACGCCGCGAACAGGCGCTGTTGCCAGGCGCGGTGCACGCGCTGGTCTGCGCGCAGGCGGCCAGGGTGCGTGATGCCTGCAGCGCCACCGGCACCGCGCTGCGCCACGTCAAGCCGCACGGCGCGCTGTACAACCTCGCCGCGCGCGATCCCGCCACCGCAAAAGAGATCATCGCGGCCGTCTGCGACATCGATCCGACGCTGCGCCTGTATGCCCTCGCCGGCTCCGCGCTGGCGCGCATCGGCGCCGATGCCGGCCTCCAGGTCGTGCAGGAGGCGTTCGCCGAGCGCCGCTACGAGGCGGACGGGAGCCTCAGCCCGCGTGGCCTACCCGGCGCCACGATCGACGAGCTCGACGTTGCGCTGGCGCAGCTGGACGCGCTGCTGCGCACCGGCGCGGTGACCGCGCGCACCGGCGAGGCGGTCGCGATCCGCGCCGACACCCTCTGCCTGCATGGCGACCGCGCCGACGCCGCGGCCTTCGCGCGCGCGCTGCACGCCGCGCTGGCCTGCGCCGGCGTGCGGATCGTCGCGCCGGGGGACGCGTGACCGTCACCTGGCCGCTGGTCGGCGTCGCGCTGGTGGTCGTCGGCTTCGCGCTGCGGCTGAACCCGGCGCTGGTGGTGGTCGGCGCCGGCGTGGTCACCGGGCTGGTCGCGGGCTTCACGCCGGTGGGCGTGCTGGAGCTGCTGGGCGAGGCGTTCACCAAGCAGCGCTACCTGGCACTGTTCCTGCTGACGCTGCCGGTGATCGGGCTGCTGGAGCGGCACGGGCTGAAGGAGCGCGCGCAGGCGTGGATCGCGACCCTGCGCGGCGCTACCGCCGGGCGACTGCTGCTGGCCTACCTGGCGGCGCGGCAGCTCACCGCGACCCTGGGCCTCACCAGCCTCGGCGGCCATCCGCAGACCGTCCGCCCGCTGCTGGCGCCGATGGCCGAAGGCGCCGCGGAGGCCCGCCACGGCGCGCTGCCGGACGCCGAGCGCGAGCGCCTTCGGGCACTGTCGGCGGCCACCGACAACGTCGGCCTGTTCTTCGGCGAGGACATCTTCATCGCGTTCGGGGCGGTGCTGCTGATGCAGGCGTTCTTCGCCGAGAACGGCATCGCGCTGGAGCCGCTGCACATCGCGCTGTGGGGCATCCCGACTGCGGTCTGCGCGTTCTTGATCCACGGCGCGCGGCTGTCGCGGGTCGACGCCCGGCTGGCGCGCGCGGCCGCGGTGCTGCGCGAGCAGGTGCCCGAACGCGGCCCGGGCGGCGGCGACAGCGATACCGGTGGCGACAGCGGCACCCGGACGCGCGCCGCGTGATCACGCTGCAATGGGTGTACTGGCTGGCCGGCGCGTTCTTCGCCGCTGTCGCAGTGCGCGGGCTGCGTGACCGCGGCAACCCGCGGCGCGTCACCACGGCGGCGTTCTGGGGACTGCTGGCGGCGATGCTGCTGGTTGGCGAGCGGCTGCCGCCGGCGCTGGTCGGCGTGGTCGTGATCGCGCTGGCGCTGCTCGCCGGCCTCGGTGGCTTGCGCCGCGGCCACTACGAGGAGAGCGACGGCGACGCCAAGGCGCGCGAGGCGGCGCGGCTTGGCAACCGGCTGTTCTGGCCGGCGCTGCTGATCCCGGGCGTGACCCTGCTTTTCGCGGTGCTGCTCAAGGACGCAACGCTCGCCGGCGTGCGCCTGATGGGCAGGGAACAGACCACGCTGGTCGCGCTCGGCATCGCCTGCATGGTCGCTACCGCGGCCGCCTGCACGCTGACCCGGCGCTCGCCGTGGTCGGCGGTGGAGCAGTCGCGGCGGCTGCTGGACGCGATCGGCTGGGCCGCGCTGCTGCCGCTGCTGCTGGCGACGCTGGGCAGCGTGTTCGCCGCCGCCGGCGTCGGCGACGCGGTCGCCGGGCTGGTGCGCGCATGGATCCCGGTCGACAACCGGCTGGTGGTGGTGCTCGCGTACGCGTTGGGGATGGCGCTGTTCACGATGATCATGGGCAACGCCTTCGCGGCGTTCCCGGTGATGACGGCCGGCATCGGCCTGCCGCTGCTGGTGCAGGCGCACGGCGCCGACGCCGCCTCGATGGCCGCGATCGGCATGCTGTCGGGCTACTGCGGCACGCTGCTGACGCCGATGGCGGCCAACTTCAACCTCGTGCCGGCGGCATTGCTGGAGCTGCGCGACCCCTACGCGGTGATCCGCCTGCAGGTGGCCACCGCGCTGCCGCTGCTGGCGTGCAACGTGGTGCTGATGTACGTGATCGTGTTCCGGCACGCGTGGTGACGGCCGCCAGCGCCGCGGCGACGCACCCCTACAATCCCGCGATGCCCGCGCGCCCCGCCCTGCCCACCGTGCTGCTGACCGGCTTCGCGCCGTTCGCGGGCGACGTGACCAACCCCAGCTGGGACGCGATCGCGCCGCTGCACGGGCGTCGCATCCTCGGCCACCGGGTTGTCGCCCGACGGCTGCCGGTGGAATTCGGCGCCTCGGCGCGCGCACTGCGCGCGGCGATCCGCGACCTGCGGCCGCGGCTGGTGGTCTGCGCCGGCCTCGCGGCCGGGCGCGATGCGATCTCGCTCGAGCGCATCGCGATCAACGTCGACGACGCTCGCATCCCCGACAACGCCGGCGCCTGCCCGGTCGACGCCGCGGTGGTGCCCGGCGCGCCGGCGGCGTACTTCGCGACGCTGCCGATCAAGGCGATGCGCGCCGCGCTCATCGATGCCGGCATCCCGGCCGAGGTGTCGCAGAGCGCGGGCACCTATGTCTGCAACCACGTGTTCTTCGCGCTGCTGCACGCGCTGCGCCGGCGTCCTGGCGTGCGCGCGGGCTTCATCCACGTGCCGCCGGCCCTGGAAATGCCCGCCGCCGATGCCGCCCGACGCGGACTGCCGCTGGCGACCATCACCGACGCGCTGCGGATCGCGGTGCGCGTCGCGCTGGCCACCGGCGACGACCTGCGCCAGGCCGCTGGCGCGGTCGACTGACGCGGGGCGAGCGCGCGGCCCCGTGCCCGCTCAGGTACGCGGCAGCGTCACGCCCACCTGCCCCTGGTACTTGCCGCCGCGGTCCCTGTACGAGGTCTCGCAGACATCGTCGGCAGCGGCCTGGAAGAACAGCATCTGCGCCACGCCCTCGTTGGCGTAGATGCGCGCCGGCAGCGGCGTGGTGTTGCTGAACTCCAGGGTCACGTGGCCTTCCCACTCCGGCTCCAGCGGGGTCACGTTGACGATGATCCCGCAGCGCGCGTAGGTGCTCTTGCCCAGGCACACCACCAGCGTGTCGCGCGGGATGCGGAAGTACTCGACGGTGCGCGCCAGCGCGAACGAATTCGGCGGGATGATGCACTGGTCGGCCTCGACGTCGACGAAGCTGCCGGGGTCGAAGTGCTTCGGGTCGACGATCGTCGAGTTGATATTGGTGAAGATCTTGAACTCGCGCGAGCAGCGCACGTCGTAGCCGTAGCTGGACGTGCCGTAGCTGACGATGCGCTCGCCACCGGTGCCGCCGCTGCCGGCGAACTTGACCTGGCCGGGCTCGAACGGCGTGATCATCTGCTGCTCTGCCGCCATCCGCCGGATCCAGCGGTCGCTCTTGATGCTCATGCAGTCGTCTTCCGTGTGGTGTCGGTATCGCGGAACGCCGTCCCGCCGCCGCGCATTGTAGGCAGCAAGCCGGTGGCCCCGGCCGCTGCGGCCCGATGGGCCGCGCCCTGCCGGCTCAGACCAGCGACGACGCGATCGGCATCGCCGCGCGCGGACGCGCCGCCAGCGCGACGAGCAGCTGCGCGGCGACGTCGCGGTACGCCTGCGCCGCAGCCGAATCCGGCGCCGACGTTACGATCGGTACGCCGGCGTCGCCCTGTGCGCGGATCGCGATCTCCAGCGGCAGCGACCCCAGCAGCGGGACACCGTACTGCGCCGCCATACGCTCGCCGCCGCCCTGGCCGAACAGGTGCTCGACGTGGCCGCAGGCGCTGCACACGTGCTGGGCCATGTTCTCGACCAGTCCCAGCACCGCGACCTCGACCTTCTCGAACATCTTCAGCGCCTTGCGCGCGTCCAGCGTGGCAACGTCCTGCGGCGTGGTCACCACCACCGCGCCGGCGACCGGGATCTTCTGCGCCAGCGTCAGCTGGATGTCGCCGGTGCCCGGCGGCAGGTCGACGATCAGGTAGTCGAGGCCGTCGTCGCCACCCCACAGCGTCTGGGTCAGCAGCTGGGTCAGCGCCGAGGTCGCCATCGGCCCGCGCCAGATCATCGGCGTGTCCTGCTCCACCAGCAGCCCGATCGACATCGCCTCGATGCCGAAGGCGCGCATCGGCACGATCGACTTGCCGTCGGGGCTGTCCGGCTTGCCCGACAGCCCGAGCATGGTCGGGATGCTGGGGCCGTAGACGTCGGCGTCAAGCACGCCGACGCGCGCGCCGGTGGCGGCGAGCGCCAGCGCCAGGTTGACCGCGGTGGTCGACTTGCCCACGCCGCCCTTGCCGGAGCCCACGGCGATGATGTTGCGGATGCGCGGCAGCGGCGACAGCGTCGGCTGCACCGCACGCGCCGCGACGCGCGGCGGTGCCGCGGCGGGATGGTCGGGGGTCTGGGACATGCGCGCATTCTACCGATGGCCACCTTGCGGCCGGGCCCGCAACGCGTGGTGCGCACCGGCGTGCCGCTGCGCCGTCGCCCGGGCCGACGCTTGTCCAGCCGCGCGCGCCGATACGCCTGAACGCGTCGGGATCACGCGCGAGCGCGCCATTGCGCTGCGCCGCGATCGCGCCAACACTGCGCGCACGCGGGCCGCGCCGGCACCGCACCCCCTCTTGCACCGTCCCTGCCCCGGAGGCTTCCATGCGCCAACTCCTTACCGTCCTTGTGCTCGCCTGCGCCACGCTCCCGTTCGCCGCCGTCGCGCAGCAGTCGCCGGTCGGCCGCTGGCAGACCATCGACGACGCCACCGGCAACGTGAAGTCGATCGTGGTGATCACCGAGTCCGCCGGTGCGCTGTCGGGGCGCGTCGAGCGCGTGCTGCAGTCCGATCGTGGCCCCAGCCCGACGTGCGACGACTGCTCCGGCGCCAACAGGGGCAAGCCGGTGGAGGGCATGACCATCCTGTGGAACCTGAAGCCCGGCGGCGACGGCTGGCAGGGCGGCACCATCCTCGATCCGGCCAACGGCAAGACCTACAAGTCCAAGGCCAAGCTGCTCGAGAACGGCCGCAAGCTCGGCGTGTCGGGCTGCGTCGCCTTCATCTGCCGCGAGCAGGTCTGGGTGCGCGCCGCAGGCTGAGGCGCCGCACGCGTTTGCGTCACGAAGGCCCGGCACTGCCGGGCCTTCGGCGTTTTGGCGCATGCGATACTCCGCGACCGCGCCGACGCCATCCGCCCATGCCCCGCATCGCCCTCGTCACCGCCGCCCTGCCCTATGCCAACGGCAGCCTGCACCTGGGGCATCTGGTCGGCTACATCCAGGCCGACATCTGGGTGCGCGCGCGGCGCATGGCCGGCCACGAGGTGCACTTCGTCTGCGCGGACGACACCCACGGCACGCCGATCATGCTCGCCGCCGAGAAGGCGGGGATGACGCCCGAGGCCTTCATCGCCGGGGTCCAGGCCGGGCACGAGCGCGAGTTCGCGGAATTCGGGGTCGCGTTCGACCACTACGACTCCACCCACTCGGCCGGCAACCGCCAGCTCACCGAGGCCATCTACGCGCGCCTCGACAACAGCGGCCACATCTCGCGGCGCTCGGTCGCGCAGCTGTACGACCCGGTGCGCGGCATGTTCCTGCCCGACCGCTACGTGCGCGGCATCTGTCCCAACTGCGACACACCCGACCAGTACGGCGACAACTGCGAGCACTGCGGGGCGACCTATTCGCCGACCGAGCTCAAGTCGCCGGTGTCGGTGGTCAGCGGCGCCACGCCGGAGCTGCGCGACTCGGAGCACTTCTTCTTCGAGGTCGGGCAGTTCGAAGGCTTCCTGCGGGAGTGGCTGGCGGGCGACGTGGCCGTGCCCGGCGTCAAGCTGAAGCTGCAGGAGTGGCTCGACGGCGACGGCGGGCTGCGTGCGTGGGACATCTCGCGCGACGCCCCGTATTTCGGCTTCGAGATTCCGGGCCATCCGGGCAAGTTCCTGTACGTGTGGCTGGACGCGCCGATCGGCTACCTCAGCAGCTTCCAGGCGCTGTGCGAGCGCACCGGGCTCGATTTCTTCGCGTTCCTGGCGCCGGGCGGCGACACCGAGCTGCACCACTTCATCGGCAAGGACATCGTCAACTTCCATGGCCTGTTCTGGCCGGCGGTGCTGCACGGCGCCGGCTTCCGCGCGCCGACCCGGCTGCACGTCAACGGCTACCTGACCGTCGACGGCGCCAAGATGTCGAAGTCTCGCGGCACCTTCGTCCAGGCGCGCACCTACCTCGACAGCGGGCTGGCGCCCGAGGCGCTGCGCTACTACTTCGCCGCCAAGTCCGGCGGCGGCGTCGATGACATCGACCTCAACCTCGCGGACTTCAGCGCGCGGGTCAACGCCGACCTGGTCAACAAGTTCGTCAACCTCGCCAGCCGCTGCGCAGGCTTCATCGGCAAGCGCTTCGATGGCCGGCTGGCCGATGCGCTGCCCGAGCCGGCGCTGCAGGCGCGCTTCGTGTCGGCGCTGGGCGACGTGCGCGACGCCTACGAGCGCAACGACCCGGCCAGCGTGCTGCGCCAGGCAATGGCGCTGGCCGACGAGGCCAACCGCTACATCGACGAGCGCAAGCCGTGGGTGCTGGCAAAGCAGGATGGCGCCGACCTCGAGCTGCAGGCGGTGTGCACGCAGGGCCTCAACCTGTTCCGCGTGGTCGCCGGCGCGCTGCGCCCGGTGCTGCCGCGGCTCGCGCACGACGCCGAAACCTTCCTCGACGCGCCGGTCGCGTACTTCGACGACCTCGCCGCACCGCTGGTCGGCCGCTGCATCCATCCGTACACGCCGCTGTTCACCCGCATCGACCGGAGCCACATCGACGCCATGATCGACGCCAGCAGGGATGACCTGAAGCCCACCACCGCGACCGCGGTGACCAATGGCAGCACCTCGGCGACGCCCGCCGACACCCCGGCGCCGCCGGCCTCCACCGCGGCTCCATCCACGCCGGCGCCGGCTCACGCGTCCCCGGTCGCGCCCGGCAGCGCGGCCGGGACGGCGCCGCCAACGGTCTCGATCGACGACTTCGCGAAGCTCGACCTGCGCATCGGCCGCGTGCTCGCGTGCGAGCTGGTCGAAGGCTCGGACAAGCTGCTGCGCTTCCAGCTTGACGCCGGGGCGCTGGGGCGGCGGCAGATCTTTTCCGGTATCCGCGCCAGCTACGCCGATCCGACGGCGCTGGTCGGGCGCGACGTGGTGTTCATCGCCAACCTGGCGCCGCGCAAGATGCGCTTCGGCGTGAGCGAGGGGATGATCCTGTCGGCCGGCCACGACGCAGGCGCGCTGGCGCTGCTGGCGGCCGACCCCGGCGCGGCGCCGGGGATGCCGGTGCGCTGATGGCCGGCGGCGACGCCACGTGACGGCGACGGCGCCAGGCGTGTCCGGAGCGTGGCGCGATACCGGACCGACCCGCGGCGACGTGGACACGGACGCGGCACCTGCGTCCCTGGTGGAGCGTCTCGACCGGCTGCTGCCCCAGACGCAATGCGGCCAGTGCGGGCATCCCGGCTGCCTCCCCTACGCGGAGGCGATGGCGCGCAGGGACGCGGGCGTCGACCGCTGCCCGCCGGGCGGTGACCAAGGGGCGCGGGCGCTGGCGCACGTGCTCGGGGTGGCGGCGATGCCGTACGACCGCACGCGCGGGACGTACCTGCCGCCGCAGGTGGCGGCGGTGATCGAGGCCGACTGCATCGGCTGCACGAAGTGCCTGCAGGCCTGCCCGGTGGATGCGATCATCGGGGCCTCGAAGCTGATGCACGTGGTGATCGCGCCGCTGTGCACGGGCTGCGGGCTGTGCCTGCCGCCATGTCCGGTGGACTGCATCGAGCTGCTGCGGGTGCCTGAGGGCTGACACCTGCAGCGCGGGGGACAGGCAGCAGGGGCGTGCGGTTGCAGAGGCCGCCTCAGCTGCTCCAGCTGAAAAAAGCGCGGCGGGCGCTGCGTGGGGCGGCAGTGAGGGCGGAAGTACTCCACCGGCTGACCCTGCGGGTCTTGATGCCGGCTGCGCACTCCCGCCCTCACCGCGACGATGCAGTGGCAGCGGTCCGACGAGGAGCCACCGCGACGGCGACGGCTACATCAACATCAAGATTTAAGGAAGCCACCGCCACTGCAACGGCGGGATCGGGTGACTCCGCCGCGGAGATCGGCACGCTGCCAGCGTGCCGGTCAGTTGGTCGGCACCGCCGTGTCGGTCGCGGGCGCCTTGCACGCAGAGCAGATGCGCTCGACGGCGTGGCCGCGGGCGCGGAGTTTCTCGACGACGCCGTCCTTGCCCAGCAGGTGCAGCGCGCCGACCACGACCAGGGTGTCGTCACCGTCGGGGGCGGACAGCCGGGCCTCGATGGCCGGTAGCCAGGCGTCATTGCGGTCGACGTTGATGCGCTGGTAGAGCGCGGGGTACGACGCGCGCATGTCCAGCGCCATCTGCTGCCAGAGGGTGGCCGCGTCGCCCTCGCGCCAGGCGCGGTGCACGGCCTGCATCGCCTCGGGGCCCTTGCCGGCTTCGGTGAGGGCCTCGTCCAGGAACTGCCGCTGCTCGGCCACCGACATGCCGTCGAGGAAGGCGATCTGCTGGGCACCGGTTTCCAGCCCCGTGGTCGGCTTGCGTTCGGCAGCGGCGCGGGCCGCAAAGTGGGCGTCGATGCCGAGCTCCGGCTGCAGCCCCATCCTGGACATCTCGGTCAGGGTGACGACAAGCGCCGCGAACCAGGGTTCCATCGCCTGCAGCGACGCGGCGGTCATGCCGGTGCGCGCCAGCAGGTCGGCATTCGCGGTTTCCCACGCACGCAGGCGCGCGACCGTGGCCGCAGGCAGTTCACTGTCGAGGGTGGTGCCGTCGTTGCGCAGTGCCGCGCGCGCCATCTCCAGGCCCAGCTGCGGTGACGACATTTCCTCGGGCGCCAGCTCGAACATCACCTTCTCGGCATCGGCGAACGCGAGGTCGACGTCGCGCGACAGCGGGTAGTCGCTGGGCAGCAGCAGGTGGAACGCGCCCAGCAGGTACACGGTGTTGTCCCCGGCCGTGGCCTGCCACAGCAGCGGCACCGGTGGCACATGCGCGCCTGGCGGTGCCTGCACGGCGAAAGCTGTCGGCGTGGATGACCGGTCCTGAGCGACGGCGCCGCCGAACAGCGCGCCCAGCAGCAGCGGCGGCAGCCAGCGGGGGACGGAAGGACGGTGGCTCGGGCGCATGCGCGGTTCCTCAGGATGTGGGGCTGGCGGGCGGGACGTAGGTACGCTCGCCGGCGGTGACCGGCAGCGACAGCCGGTTGCCGTCTGGCGGCAGCGGGCACGTCGCGTAGCGGGTGAACGCGCAGGGCGGGTTGTAGGCACGGTTGAAGTCGACGACCACACGGCCGTTGGCCGGCGCCCCGGTGTCGATGTAGCGACCCGCGCCGTAGGTGTCGTGGCCAGTGGTGCCGTCGGCGAGGATCAGGAACAGGCCGCCATCCGCACCGGCCAGCGCGGCGAGCCGGTAGTCGACGCCGTCGCGCACAAACGACACCACACCCGGACTGGGCATCGCGTCGACGCCGCCGATGAGGTTCGCGACCTCGATCGTCGTGCCGGCGGGGTTTGGCCTGAAGTCGGCATCGATCCGCCAGCCCGGGTCAGCCGGCCAGTAGTCGAGCCGGCCGAAGCCGGTGCGGGTGGGCGCGTCGGCGTGGCGCACGCGCAGCGCTTCGCGGCCGCCGCGGTGGATCACCGACAGCGTGCCGCGACCATCGTCGAAGCCGACCACGCTGGGCGCGGGATCACGGTCGTCGCGCAAAGCAGCGCGCGCGGCCAGAGGGGCGCCGTCGAGCGTCAGCGCGACGCCACGCTCGGGCGTGAGGAAGAGTCCTCGGCGCTCTCGCTGCAGCAATCCGAGCTTCGGCGGGCCCAGCGCCAGCCGCAGCCCGCTGTCGGCGCTGCTGCCAACGTAGTGCGCCGGCAGTTCGATCCAGTGCAGGCCGATGAGGCTGGTCCAGCCGTCCGGTGCCAGCAGCGCGTCACGGCGCTCGCGCCGCCAGCCGGCCTGTGCGGCGACGAATGCCGGATCGATGGCCGCCGTGGGCGCCGGCTGTGTCTCTTCCCCGGCACAGCCGGGCAATGCCGCCGCCAGCAGCAGCGAGGCCATCCCCATGGTCCAGCCACGTTGCGTCATGTCAGCGTCCTCGCAGGAACCAGCGGTCGATCTCGGCCATCGAAAAGCGCGCCCAGGTCGGGCGGCCATGGTTGCACTGCCCGGAGCGCTCGGTGGCTTCCATGTCGCGCAGCAGGCCATTCATCTCCGGCAGCGTCAGCCGGCGGTTGGCGCGCACCGCGCCGTGGCAGGCCATCGTCGACAGCAGCGCGTCGCGCGCCGCGGTGACGCGGGCAGCGCCGGTGGTGGTGTCCTCGCCGTGCTGGCGCAGGTCGGCCAGCACGTCGCGCAGCAGCGCCTCGGTGTCGCCATGCGCCAGCAGCGCCGGCACGGCGCGCAGCAGTAGCGCCTGCGGCCCGCCGCGGCTGACCTCGAAGCCGAGGGCGTCGAGGGTCGCGGCCTCGCGTTCTGCGACCTCGGCCTCGCGCTCGCTGACCGCCAGCGTCGCCGGCACCAGCAGCGGCTGCCGGCGCAGGCCCTCGCCGTCATGCGCGGCCTTCAGCCGCTCGTAGCCGATGCGCTCGTGCGCGGCGTGCATGTCGACCACGATCAGCCCATCGCGGGACTCGCTGAGGATGAAGACGCCGTGCAGCTGCGCCAGCGCAAAGCCCAGCGGCGGCACCTCGCCGTCGTCGGCGGACATCAGCGGCCCGGTCGCGGTGGCATCGTCCACGGCGGCCGCCTGCGACACCTGCCCGTACAGCGCGGCGTAGCCGGCGCGCGCTTCGTCGATGCGCAATGCCAGCGGCGACTGCGGCCGCGCGCCCGCGGCGAAACCGCGCGCGACCTCGGCCTGTGTCGACACTGCAGCGACCAGAGGTGCGTTGCCAGCGCGCGTCGCCGCCAGCGCGTCGTGCAGCGTGCGGCGGACGAAGTCGTGCACCAGGCGCGCGTCGCGGAACCGCACCTCGTGCTTGGCCGGGTGCACGTTGACGTCGACCCGCTGCGGGTCGATCGACAGGAACAGCACGTACGCCGGCTGCCGGCCGTGGAACAGCACGTCGGCATACGCCTGCCGCACCGCATGCGCGACGCTGCGATCGCGCACCGCGCGGCCGTTGACGTACAGGTACTGCTGGTCGGCACTGGCACGCGAATAGGTCGGCTGCGCGATCCATCCGTGCAGGCGCAGCCCAGCGACATGCTCGCCTTCTCCATGCGCGAGCCTGTGGTCCACGCGCAGCGCGCTGCGTGCAAAGTCCTCGCCCAGCGTCTCCACCAGGCGCTCGTCGGGGGCCTGCGCCGCATCGCCGCGGTAGCGCCGCGACGGCCGGCCGTTGTGGCTGACGCGCAGCTCGACATCGGGCCGCGCCAGCGCCAGCGAGCGCAGCCATTCCTCGACGTGTCCGAGCTCGGTGCGCTCGGCGCGCAGGAACTTGCGCCTGGCCGGCACGTTGTAGAACAGGTCACGGACCTCGACCGTGGTGCCCGCCGGATGCGCGCTGGGCGCGACCTGGCCCACGCGGCCACCGTCCACCCGCAGCGATGCCGCGTGGGCATCGCCGGCGCGCCGCGACGTCAGCGAAAAGCGGCTGACCGACGCGATCGACGGCAGCGCCTCGCCACGGAAGCCCAGCGTCGCCACCGACTCCAGATCGTCGATCGACGCGATCTTGCTGGTCGCATGGCGCGACACCGCCAGCGGCAGCTCGGCGGCATCGATTCCGCCGCCGTCGTCGCGGATCCGGATCAGGCGGATGCCGCCCTCCTCGAGGTCGATATCGACCCGCGTGGCGCCGGCATCGAGCGCGTTCTCGACCAGCTCCTTGACCACCGACGCAGGGCGTTCCACCACTTCGCCGGCGGCGATCTGGTTGACGAGGGTGTCGGGAAGCTGGCGGATGCTCAAGGCTGCACGCGAGGCCGCGCTGCGGCCGTGTCGACGGATCAGCCGCGATGATAGACGCTCAGGGGCTGCCACCCGACGCGGACGACGCGCCCTGCCCCCCCGCGGCGCGCGCCGCGAACAGCGTGCCCGGCGGCGGCTGGCTGGTGAAGTAGGTGTTGACGCCATCGAGCACCGCGCGCGCGACCGTGCGCTGGAACACCGGGTCGATCAGCCGCTGCTCTTCCTCGGCGTTCGACAGGAACGCGGTCTCGACCAGCATCGCCGGCATGTCGGACGTGCGCAGCACCGCGAAGTTGGCGCGCTCGATGTGCGGCTTGTGGTTGTTGCCGATGCGCTTGAGGCCGGACAGGATGTGGTTGCCGGCGTCCTCGGAGGCCTTCATGCGGCCGCTCTGGGTCAGGTCGAGCAGCACGTTGGTCAGCGTGCTGTCGCTGCGCTGCATGGTCGCACCGCCGATCAGGTCGGCTGCGTTCTCCTTGTCGGCGAGCCAGCGCGCGCGCTGCGACGAGGCGCCCTTCAGCGACAGCACGTACACCGACGATCCCTTGGCGTTGCGGTTGGGTGCGGCGTCGGCGTGGATGGAGATGAACATGTCCGCCTTGGCGGTGCGCGCCAGCTGTGCGCGACGCTCCAGCGGGATGAAGGTGTCGCCGCTGCGGGTCAGGAACGACTTGAGCCCCGGGGTGGCGTCGATCTGCCGCGCGAGTTCGCGCGCAATGGCCAGGGTGATGTCCTTCTCGCGCTTGCCGGTCGGGCCGACGGCACCGGGGTCCTGGCCGCCGTGGCCGGCGTCGATCGCGATCACCAGCGGACGCATGCCGGGCCGCATGGTGCTCCCGGCCGCGGGCATATCGGGCTGCGACTCCGCGGCAGCGGCAGCGGCGGCGCGCGCGCGGGCCGCGCCGGCCGGCGTCAGCGTCGGCACGCCGGTGGCGATGCGGGTGGGCACGCCGGTCGCGATCGTGGTGGCGACCGGGATTCGCGCCGTGGTGGCAGCCGGCGGCGGAGCCGAGGCGCCAGTCGCGTCGGTGCGGGGATCGCTGCCGGACGACGGCGCGTTCACCGTCGACGCGGACATCGATGTGGCAGCAACGCTCGATGCTGCGGGCGTCGGCGTCGGCGTCGGTCGCGGCATCGCGGCGATCAGCTTCGAGGTCGCACTTGCCGACGCCGCGGCGGGATCGATCGCGGGCGGCGGGGGGGGCGCTGCCGCAGCCGGCGGGATGGCAACTGGGGGCAGCGGCGCGTTGGCCGCGACGGCGGGTGCGGCGATGGGCCCATGGTCGCCAGGCCACTCCAGCACCAGGCGCGGCCCGTCGGCACCAGGCTCGAAGCGCGGAGTCAGTACCACGACCGGCGACGCCAGGTCGAACACGATCCGGGTCGTACCCGGCACCGGCTGCCCGCTGCGCACCGCCTTGACCAGACCGGCCGCCGCCGGCGGCTGGAAGCCCTTCGCCAGGGTCACACCGGGCAGGTCGACCACCAGCCGGTCAGGACCGGCGAGCGAGATCACCTTGAAGTCGGATTCGGTCGCCAGCCTCAGCTCGGCACGGGTCCCCGTGGCGCCCGCCGCCAGCTGCAGGCCGCCGAGTTCGCCGGCCTGGGCCAGGTTCCACAGCAGCGCGGCGACCAGGGCTAGGCCGAGCAGCAGCTGCTGGAACTGGATTCCCCGGACGCGCATGGCCGTAGTCAAACATCCCCCGCAGGCCTTTGCAAGCCATCTTTCCCTTACGAATCCGCGGCCTGCCCCACCTTCCTGCTACGGGGATTCAGGAAGGTCGCGCAAGCTCGGGTTCAGGGCAGTGCCGGTCGCATCGTCGCCAGCCACGCTTCGCCCGCCGGCGAACCGGCCGTCAGCGTGCAGTCCCTGCCGTCTCCGGCCACCGCGAGCGAGACCGTGATGTCCACCGCCGGCAGCGCGCCAATGCCACGATCGGGCCACTCGACCAGCCACAGACGCGCATCGGCGTCGTCGAGACCGAGGAACTCAAGTTCGCCAGCGTCGCCGATGCGGTAAAGGTCGAGGTGCAGTGCTTCACCGCCGGTGGCCAGCGGATAGCATTCGACGAGAGTGTAGGTGGGGCTGCGGATCGGGCCGCCGACGCCGAGCCCGCGCAGCCACGCACGCGCAAGGCTGGACTTGCCGGCGCCGAGGTCGCCGCGCAGGTGGACCACGGCGGTCGCCGGCTGGGTGGCGCCCAGCCGGTCGCCCAGCCGGTCGGTTGCCGCCGCATCGGCGAGGTGCAGCGCGATCAAGGGCGCGCGCCTGGATTCGCGCCGCGGCGCAGCCAGGGCAGCAGGTCCGACGGCAGCAGGCCGCGTTCGCCACCGTCCGCGGCCGCGGCGTCGCCCGCCGCCGCATGCAGCAGCGCGCCGTGGCAGGCGGCGTCGAACGCGTCGAGCCCCTGCGCCCGCATCGCCGCGATGGTGCCGGTCAGCAGGTCGCCCATGCCGCCGACGGCCATGCCTGGATTGCCGGCGCCGACGACTCGCGGGGTGCGGCCCGGGGCGGCGATGATCGTGCCGGCGCCCTTCAGGACGACGACGCAGCCATGGCGCTCGGCCAGCTGGCGCGCGCTGGCGCGTCGATCACGCTGGACATCGGCGGCGGTCAGCCCCAGCAGGCGCCCGGCCTCGCCGGGATGCGGCGTCAGCACGGCATCCGCCGGCAGCAGTGCCGGGTCGCGCGCCAGCAGCTGCAGCGCATCGGCATCGATCACCAGCGGCCGGCTCGCGCCCAGTGCCGCGGCGAACAGCGCACGACCCCAGCTGCCCTGCCCCAGCCCGGTGCCGATCGCGACCACGCTCGCCGCCCCAAGCAGCCGCGCGAGGGCCTCGTCGCCGTGCAGGTCGTCGATGCCCCACGCCATCGCCTCCGGACGCCGCGCCAGCAGCGACCCCACGTGCGCGGTGCGGGTCGCCACCGTGATCAGCCCGGCCCCGCAGCGCAGCGCGGCGTCCGCCGCCAGCAGCACCGCGCCACCGTGCCCGTGGTCGCCGCCGATGCACAGCACGTGGCCGCCATCGCCCTTGTGGCTATTGCGCCCCCGCGACGGCAGCACCGCCGCCAGTGCGGGCGGGCGCAGCAGCCAGGCTGCCGGCGGTTGGGACACTGCCGGCGGCGCAGCGTCATCGAGCCCGTCGAACGCCAGCTCGCCCACGTACCCAAGCGCCGCGCCGGAGTGCAGCCCGACATGCCGCGCCAGCAGCTGCAGCGTCAGCACCGCGGTCAGCGCGTCTCCCGGGACGTCGCCGGTGTCGGCATCGACGCCGGACGGCACATCGATGGCCATCACCGGGGTGCCCGCGCGGGCCAGCGCGCGTAGCAACGCAGTCGTGGCCGCGTCCGGCGCGCGCGACAGGCCTAGGCCGAACACCGCGTCGACGAGCAGCTCCGCCCGGTGCAGCGCCGTGCGCGGGCTGGCGGTGTCGCGCGTCATCGCGGCACCTTCGGACGTGCCGTCATCGTCGAAATCTTCGAAGCCGCCCCCGGCCGCGTCGAACGCAGCGCAAGCACGGCGGGCAGATGCCGTCGACGGGGCATGCGCCGCCAGCCGGACCACGGTCACGTCGCGACCGGCCAGGAGCGCATGCAGCGCAAGCACGTAACCGTCGCCGCCGTTGTTGCCGGGCCCGCAGGCGATCGCGATCCGTTGCGCAGCCGGCCAGCGCCGCAGCAGCGCGCGCCAGCAGGCGAGCCCCGCGCGGTGCATCAACGCGTCCTCGTCGCCGTCGACGTCGCGGGTCGAAACCGCCTCCATCGCGCGCACCGCGCGCGCGTCGTGCAGCGGGAGCATCGCGGGATCCGAGGGCGTCATCGGCCGGATTCTATACTTCGCATCCCGTGACCCCTTCCCGCCGACACATCCCTGCCGCGGTCGACAGCCGACCCGCGCACGCCGACCCCGACGCCGGTCGCGCGGCCGATGCCGCGGTCCCGGACGTCAGCGTCGATCCCGCAGCGGTTGCGGCGCGCATCCGCGCGCTCGCGCTTTCACTCGGCTTCCAGCGCTGCGGCATCGCCGGTATCTCGCTCGACGACGACGAGGCCCACCTGCGCGACTGGCTGCAGCAGGGCCTGTACGGGACGATGGACTGGATGGCGCGCCACGGCGACCTGCGCAGCCGCCCGGCGGCGCTGGTGCCGGGGACGCTGCGGGTGCTGTCGGTGGGGTTGGACTACGGCCGCAACGACGACGACGCGGCGTGGCGGACGCC
>PPFU01000545.1_pt1 | contig 58506 bp, 56 predicted proteins | sample 1535991 | NCBI WGS metagenome assembly PPFU01 (sample SAMN04901290, study PRJNA319586) | Hypolithon metagenome, whole genome shotgun sequencing project. | isolation source: Antarctic Hypolithon | place: Antarctica: Miers Valley | collected 2014
CCCCCGGCGCCCCCGCCGCTCTCCGGCGGCGGAGCGGCGGGTGGGAAAGGCGAGCTTCAGTGGTCTTCAAGCAGCAGCACTTCGGCGCAGATCTGCATGCGCGGCGGCTCGAGCTGGTGATCGACCTCAATCACCGATGCATCGGCGACCAGATGGCCGGGAATGTCGAACTGATGTTCGGCTACGTCCGCGATGAACCGCTCGGCCCGCTCGATCGCCTCGGTGCCCTCGAACACCAGCTCCATCCGGTGGCGCGTGCCGGCAAAGGTGATGCTCGCCCAGTTCTTCTCGCGATGATCGGTGATCGTCGCATGGCCGCCGGCAAGCGACAGCAGTGCGGCGCGCAGCTTGCCGCTCGGCTGGGGAGAGCGGCGAACAGGCCGTGGTGGGGCATCAAAATGCATGGGTTTCCTCCCGGTATGCGTTCATGAAATGTTCCACCCGCTTTTCGGTGTCGGAACGGGGCGTGCGGCCATTGCGCAGATCGAGCACGAAGCGCGGGTCGCGGGTGGCCAGGCGGCCGAAACGGGTGGGGGGCATATTGGTCCGCCGGAGGAAAACCTCGATCTTTCGAATCAGCACACCTGTCTCCTTTCAGGACAATCCGGGGCGAATCGCCTGTAGGAACAACTCGCGTTAAAAATCCTACTTGTCTAGGAAAAATCCATCAGCTATGTAGGGTTTAACAGAAAAATGCAGGAACCCGTCCTCATGGACCCGAGAGAGAAACTGGCCGGTCTGGCGCGGGAGAGGGGCAGCAGCCTTGCCGCCCTTTCGCGCATGATTGGCCGCAATCCGAGCTATCTCCAGCAGTACATTACCAAGGGCAGCCCGCGCCGCCTCGAAGAGGAGGACCGGCGCCGGCTGGCGCAGTTCTTCGGCGTGGCCGAAACCGAGCTTGGAGCGTCGGAGGAAAAATCCTACGCTGGCGAGGAAGACTGGTTCGACATTCCCCGAGTCGCGGTCGAGGCTTCGGCCGGGCCTGGCACGGTCGGTGGTTCGGAGGCGACCTTCGACACCCTTCGTTTCTCCCGCCGCTGGCTGTCCGAACAGGGTTTGCCGCCCGGCCGGCTCTCGACGATCCGGGTGATGGGCGATTCGATGGAGCCGTTGCTGCGTGATGGCGACGAGCTGCTGGTCGATCGCTCGGAGCGCCCGTTCCGCGATGGCATCCATGTCGTGCGGCTGGATGGCAATCTGCTGGTCAAGCGCGTGGCCTCGCAGGGTAGCGGGCGATTCTCGCTGCTCAGCCAGAACCTCGCCTATCCGCCGATCACCGTCGAGTCGGGCAACATGGAGATTGTCGGTCGGGCGGTGTGGAAAAGCGGCCGCCTCTAAGGTCGGCGCGCTGCGGGTGTAAGGCCGGTGCACGCGCCCCAGGTTCGCATGCATGACACAGCCGAACGAGGTCCCGCTGCGGACCGCCCCTCGTCTCGGTCACCGCGCTGCAGGAGAGGCCCGGTGAATGTGCACGAAACTGGCGATGCCGAGTGGCAGATCCCGGATCCCGGAACGGTCATGCTTGGCCTTACCGGTGCGGCGGTGCCCGTGGCTGCGGCGATCGCCACCGTGCTGGAGTTGGGCTCGGCCAATGGCGCCGTGCTGTTCGTGACGTTGAGCATCGCGCTGGTGGTCGGAAATCTGGCCTTCGTCTGTATCCCCGAGAACCCGATCGCGCCAGGAGTTGCCCTTTGCGGCGCAGTGATCGGCGCGGTCCTTCCGGCGGTGCTCGTCACTCCCTGGGTTCTCTCCGATGCTACGCTGGAGAATGCTGCAGGCGCCCTGCTGACGGTCGCAGGCTTTGGCGCTGCGGGGCTGACGGGAGCTGCGCTCGCATGATTGCTGGTCCGCTGGCAAATGCGCTTGCGCTGGAGCCGTACAGACGGTCGGGCTCGTGCTGCTGGGTGTTGCAGGAGGCGGGCTAGCGCCTGAAGCAACAAAGGACCGTTCTTGCTACAACACCTTGCGCGACGGTCGCAACTTGATCAGCGATCGCCGGATTTGCCCTGCGCGTGCCGGTGGAACAGTGGCGATCGTGAACGCGAACTCTTCGCTTTTGCGCGTGAGAACGGCTGGCAGACGCAACCGGAAGTCAGGCCTGATCCGGGCTTCCCCTGGTTCCAGTTCAGCCTCTGCCGCGAGCCAGGGACCAACATCTTTGTAATAAAGGGCGCGTTTGAGGAGGGTGCGATTCAGGTTCATGTCTTTCAGCCGCAAGGCGGGACCAGCTGGCCGCGGCCGTTCGTCGCCCTGCAGGAGCGGCTGGGCGAGCTCTGGCCGAGGGCCGAGGGGGACGAGCCGATGGCTCCTGCGCGATAGCCTTTGCGCCTCGCTTGATCCCTTGCGAAAAACCGCTATAGGCCGCGCCTTCGCCGCATGGCCGTGACCAGCGCCGCCGCCCTGTGCGGGCCGGTCCTGGCTTCCGGTGGCTACCGAATATCGCAAGTGAATCCAAGGAACAGGTGCCGCAATGGCTGTCCCCAAAAGAAAAACCTCGCCGCACCGTCGCGGCCACCGCCGTTCGCACGATGCGCTGAAGGTCGAGGCCTTCCACGAGTGCACCAATTGCGGCGAGCTGAAGCGCCCGCACCATCTTTGCGTCGCCTGCGGGCACTATAACGGGCGTGAGATCGTTCCTGCCGGCATCTAGCAGCCGGAAAGGAGACACCATCGCAATGACTTTGCCGCGGATCGCCGTCGATGCGATGGGTGGCGACGAGGGTGTGCGCGTCATGGTCTCGGGCGCGGCATTGGCCCGCCGCGACCATGAGCGCTTCAAGTTCCTGCTGGTGGGCGATCGCCCGAAGATCGAACGTGCCCTCGAAGCCCATCCGAACATGCGCGAGGCGAGCGAGATCCTGCATTGCGAGGATGTCGTCACGGGTGACGAGAAGCCAACGCAGGCATTGCGCCGGGCCAAGAGCACCTCGATGGGTCTGGCCATCAATGCGGTGAAGAAGGGCGATGCCGGGGCCGCGATCAGCGCCGGTAACACCGGCGCGCTGATGGCGATGAGCAAGCTGGCCCTGCGCACCATGCCGGGGATCGACCGGCCGGCGCTCGCCGCACTGATGCCGACGCTGGGCGACAACGACGTGATCATGCTCGATCTAGGCGCCAACACCGAGTGCAGCGCGGCCAATCTCGTGCAATTCGCCGTGATGGGCGCGGCCTATGCCCGGATCGTCACCGGGCGCGAGCGGCCGCGCGTGCGGCTGCTGAACATCGGCACCGAGGAGACCAAGGGCACCGGCGAGCTGCAGGACGCGGCGCAGGCGCTGCGCGATGCGACCGGCCTGGCGCTCGATTTCGAAGGGTTTGTCGAGGCTGACCGAATCAACCGGGGCGAAGTTGACGTGGTGGTGACCGATGGCTTCTCTGGCAATATCGCGCTCAAGGCGATCGAGGGCGCGGCTCGCTTTGTCACCGATTTGCTGAAGGAAGCGTTCCGCAGCTCCACCCGGTCCAAGATCGGCTTCCTTATCTCGCGCCCGGCGACCGAGTTGCTGCGCCACCACCTTGATCCCAACAACCACAATGGCGCGGTTTTCCTGGGCCTCAATGGCGTGGTGGTGAAGTCGCATGGCAGCGCCACCGCGGCCGGTGTGGCCAATGCGGTTACGGTGGCCGCGCGGCTGCTGGAGGAAGACCTGACCCAGCGCATCACCGCCGATCTCGGCGAACTCGGGCACAAGCGGCTGAGCCGAACCGGCGTCGCTTCGTGATCCGCTCGGTGCTCAAGGGCTCGGGCTCCGCGCTGCCGGCCCGTGTCGTCTCCAACCAGGAGCTGGCCGAGCGGCTCGACACCAGCGACGAGTGGATCCGCGAGCGGACCGGCATTACCCAACGCTACATCGCCGGCGAGGGCGAGACCACCAGTACGCTGGCCACCGCGGCCGCGCGCGCGGCATTGGCCGATGCCGGGCTGGAGCCGGGCGAAATTGACCTGATTGTGCTCGCCACCGCCACGCCCGACAGCACCTTTCCGGCCACCGCGGTGCAGGTCCAGCACGCGCTCGGCAGCACGGGCAGCGCGGCGTTCGACGTGGCGGCGGTGTGCTCGGGCTTCCTTTACGCGCTCGGGGCGGCCGATTCGATGCTGCGCACCGGCATGGCCAGCCGCGCGCTCGTGATCGGCGCGGAGACCTTCAGCCGCATCCTCGATTGGGAAGACCGCACCACCTGCGTGCTGTTCGGAGATGGTGCGGGCGCCATCGTGCTCGGCGCGGAAGAGGTGGCAGAGGATGGGCCGGGCGTCCTGGCCACCCGCCTCCACGCCGCCGGCGAGCACCGTGAGCTGCTCTATGTGGATGGCGGGCCCTCCACCACCGGAACAGTCGGCAAGCTCCGGATGAAGGGGCGAGAGGTGTTCCGCCACGCGGTCGTCAACCTCGCCGCAGTGCTGGAGGAGGTGCTCGAGGCTGCGGACTTTGCCGCCACCGACATCGACTGGGTGGTGCCGCACCAGGCCAATCTGCGCATCCTCGATGCGACCGCGCGCAAGCTGCAACTGCCGATCGAGAAGGTGGTGGTGACGGTGGACCGCCACGCCAACACTTCGGCCGCCTCGGTCCCGCTGGCGTTCGACGTCGCCCGGCGGGACGGACGCATCAAGCCGGGCGACCTCGTGATGATGGAGGCGATGGGCGGCGGTTTTACGTGGGGCGCCAGTCTCTTGCGAATGTGAGCACCGAATTGCGCTGTTCGGCCGAGCATGGTTGCCACAAATGTTAAATTGAGGCATGCATGTGCGTGCAGGCTGTCGCTGCGAAGGGGGTTTGGCATGCATTTCATGCGTTCCGTGGGCACGCTGACCCGCGCTGATCTGGCCGAGACGATCAACGGCAAGCTGGGTTTCTCGCGTGCCGAGAGCCTGTCGCTGGTGGAGAACATTCTCGACGAAATGTGCGAATCGATGTCGCACGGTCAGAATGTGAAGATCTCCGGTTTCGGCAGCTTCGTGCTGCGCGACAAGAAAGAGCGCGTCGGCCGCAATCCCAATACCGGGATCGAAGTGCCGATCACCCCGCGCCGGGTGCTGACCTTTCGGGCCAGTCAAAAGCTGAAGGACCGGATCGGCGCCGCCAATTGACCCGCCGGCCGGCTTTCGTTCGGCCGCACGGTCTCGTCCGATGAGCGACGGCAAGGATCCGCGGGCGCTGCGTACGATCGGCGAGGTGGCCGAGGCGCTGGACGTCCGCCAGCACGTACTGCGCTATTGGGAGCAGCAGTTCCCGATGTTGCAGCCGCTCAAGCGCGCTGGCGGACGGCGCTACTATCGCCGCGAGGATGTGGCTCTCGTCTCGCGCATCGACCGGCTGATCAATCGCGAGGGCTATACGCTCAAAGGCGCCCGGGCAGCGATCGAGCGCTCGCCCGGCGATGGGGGCGATCGCAGCGGCCCGGCTCCCGGCGTGGGGAAGGACGAGCTGCTGCCCACGCTGCAGCGAATCCGCGACCGGCTGGCAGCCGCGCTGGACGCCTAGCGGAGCCCTCCGGCCCGTTCGTCGACCGTCTCCGGCCCCAGCGTCGCATCGAGGTCGCGCGGGCGGGCGAAGTGGACCAGCCGGCCGCAGCCCTTGGTGCACTCGCTCCACCGTTCGATCTCCAGCTCCAGCACGGCAAAGGCAGCGGTAGGATATTTTTCGGCCGCGGCGGCAAACAGCGCGTTCTCGTGCTCGTCTGAGACGAGGTCGAAAATCAGTTCCTGCAACCCGGGGTTGTGCCCGAGCAGCAGCACGCTGCCGGGATCGCCCTCAACCCGCTGCAGCAATTCGACCAGCACGCTGGCGGTGGCGAGATAGGCGCGGTCTTCGAAGCGGATCGGCAGGTCGAGGCCGGTCGCCTCGATGGTACGGCGCACGCGCTCGGCCGGGCTCGCCAATGCCAGCTCCCAGGTGATGGCATGCTCGCGGATGTGTTGGCCCATCAGCGCGGCGCCGCGCCGCCCGCGATCGTTCAGTCCGCGGTCGAAATCGCGCATGGAAAGGTCGTCCCAGTCCGATTTCGCGTGCCGCAAGAGGCCGAGTCGTTTCACCCTATCCGCATTCCTCTTGCCCGGAGCCCGCCGGGTGCGCCTCGACTGTGCAGGAAACACCGCCCTCGATCCGTTGTAAAGCCTCGGCGAGCGGCAGGCGGTGTATCGGCGTGCCGGGCGGGAAGGCGTCCGCCAGCCGCGAGGGAAAGGCGGGCGAGAGAACCACGAAGTGTCCGCGATCGCCTTGGCGGCGGATCAGCCGGCCGAACGCCTGTGCCAGCCGCGCGCGGATCAGTCGATCGTCATGCGCCTGCCCGCCGCCGGTCTCCTGCGCCGCGGCCCGCCGGGCGCGGTGAAGGATGTTCGGGCGGGGCCAGGGCACCTGCTCCAGCACCACGCAGCGCAGCGATTCGCCCGGCACGTCCACCCCGTCTCGCAGCGCATCGGTGCCCAGCAGGGAGGAGCGCTCGTCGTCGCGGAAGATGTCGACCAGTGTGCCGGTATCGATCGGATCGACATGCTGGGCGTAGAGCGGCAGGCCGAGCCGGGCGAGCCGGTCCGCGATGCGCGCGTGGACGGCCCGCAACCGGCGGATGGCGGTGAACAGGCCGAGCACCCCGCCGCCCGCCGCCTCGATGATGCGGGCATAGGCGCCGGCCAGAGCGGCGAGATCGCCCTTGCGGATATCGGTGACGACCAGCACCTCGGCATGGGCGGCATAATCGAACGGGCTAGGGGCGGATGCCAGCAGCGGCTGGCCGTCCAGATAGGCCGCACCCGAGCGGGCGATCGCCGAAGCCCAGTCCGCGCCGTCGGGCCCCGTGGGGCACAGGGTGGCGCTGGTCAGCATCACGCCGTCCGCCGGTCCGAGAACCACTTTGGCGAAGGGTTTCATCGGATCGAGGTAATGGCGGTGAAGGCCCACGTCGTATTCGCGCGCCTCGGCCCGGTCGACCGCCAGCCAATCGACGAATTCCGGATCCGGCAGATTGTCGCCATCGACCCCTCCGAGCCGGCCGAGCAGCGCCTCCCACGCGGCGAGCGTGTCGATCCGCCAGGCCAGCGAATGGCGGGCGCCATCCACCCGGGCGCGGCCCTGTGCATCGAGCCAGTCGGGCGCGTCCTCCACCAGCGCCTCCAGCCGCACGGAAAGGCGCATCAGCGGCTGGCGGATGGCGGCGAGCGCGCTGCCTGCTTGCTGCGCGATCTCGAGGAAGGGCCCGTCAAGCTGCGCTGCCTCGGTTTCAAGGCCGTAGCCCGCCTCCTGTCCGCTCTCGTCGCGCGCATGGGTGATCCGGCGCACTGCGGCGAGCAGCGCCTCCAGCGGGCCCGCGGCGTCGCCATCGGCGATGCGCTGCAGCCAGCCCTCGGCCGGGAGCGCATCGGCCGCGGCACAGGCGCGGGTGATCGCCTCGCCACCGGCCTCGTCGTAGCTGGCGATATCCGCCAGCCGCGCGGCCAGGCCCCGCCGGCGCCCGCGTGAGCCGCGCTCCGGGCCCACGATCCACCGGCGCAGCTCCACCGCCTCGCGTCCGGTCAGCGCGGCGGCGAAGGTGCTGTCGGCCGCGTCGAACACGTGGTGGCCTTCATCGAATACGATCCGCGTGGGGCGCTGCCAGGGGTCGCGCGCTCTCGCTGCATTGACCATCACCAGCGCGTGGTTGGCGATGACCAGATCGGCCTCGGCGCTGGCGCGGGCGGAGCGCTCGATGAAGCACTTTCGGTAGTGCGGGCAGCCGGCATAGATGCACTCGCCGCGCTGGTCGGTCAGCGAGCGGATCGCACGGGCGCGGAACAGCGTGCCGAGCCAGCCGGGCAGGTCTCCGCCGACAATGTCGCCATCCTGCGTGTAGGCCGCCCAGCGCGCCACCAGCTGCGCCAGCACCGCCGCGCGCCCGCCGAAGCCGCCCTGCAGCGCATCCTCCAGATTGAGCAGGCAGAGGTAGTTCTCGCGCCCCTTGCGGACGACCACTGGGTGGCTGCCGTCCGCGCGCACCGCGGGCCAGGCGCGGGCGCTCTCGCGGCGGAGCTGGCGCTGGAGGTTCTTGGTGTAGGTGCTGACCCAGACGGTGCCGCCGGCGCGCTCGCTCCACAGCGAAGCGGGGGCGAGGTAGCCTAGGGTCTTGCCGATGCCGGTGCCCGCCTGCGCCAGCAGCAGATGCGGCTGCCCGCGCCGCTCGCGGGGGGCGAAGATGCGGCCGGCCTCGCGCGCAAAGGCCTGCTGCCCCTCGCGCTGCTCGGCGCCTTCGCCGGTGAGGAGAGCAAGCCGCGTGGCGATCTCCTCCTCGCCGACGACCACCGGAGCGGGCTGTGGGCGGGGCGGTAATTCGCGCCATTCGGGCAGGCGGGCGAACAGCCATCGTTCGGCGCGCTCGGGGCGGCGAATGCGCGGGGCCAGCACTTGCGCCCAAGGCCAGCGCAGCCGCATCAGCGACTGGAGCGCGGACCATGCCCCCTCGCGCTCCGGCCAGCCATTTGCATCACAGGTGGAGAGCAATGCACCGGCCGCCTGCTGCAGCAGCAAGGGCACCGCATCGTCGCTGCAAGGCTCCTGCAAGCCTAGCGCAAATGCGAGGCCGCGGGGCGTTGGCACCATGAAGCGCGCGGGGTGCACGAAGGCGAACAGCTCGAGCAGATCGAGCCCGGAGAGGTCTGGATAGCCCAGCCGGCTGGCCACCAGCGGGGCGTTCAGCAGCAGCAGCGGCGTATCGGCAGCGGCGGTCACCGCCTCGCCCTTGCCGACGGTGCGCACCGCGCCATCCGCGCCGCGCAGCCAGCTGCCCGCATGGCTGGCGTGGAGCGCGGGAAGAGGCAGAACAGGCCAGGAGACGCCAGGGAGGGAGAGCGCGGGCGGTCCGGTCACCGGCGCACTATGGCCGGCGGGAACGGAATGTAAACATGCGGGCCGGCGAAGCCCCTCTATTGGTCGGTTTCGAACACCCGCCGCGGGATCTTCACGGTGACGTCCGTGCCTTCGGGGCCGCTAATCACCAGCAGCTCGGCCTGGAGCCGGCGGGTGAGATCACGCACGATCCGCGCACCGAGGTTGCCCTCCTTGGGCCAGTCGCAATGGTCGGGCAGGCCCCGGCCATTGTCGCACACCTTGAGGTAGATCGTCGGGCCGCGGACCCAGAAGCGCACGTCGACCCGTCCGGTCTCCTCGCCTTTGAAGGCGTGCCTGAGCGCATTGGTCAGCAGTTCGGAGATCAGCAACCCCACCTGGGAGGCGGTCTCCACCGGCGATTCGAAGGGCTCCGCGCCGACATTGACCATCACGTCGCGGTTGCCGTCGAGCATGTTCAGCGTCGCCGCGACCCGCGTGATATAGGCGCCCAGGTGCAGGCTGCCGCACAGGTTCGTGTTGCGCAGCGAGAGCTCGTCATACAGCAGGTTCAACGTCTCGACCCGATTGGCCAGAACATCGAGGCTGCTCTTCACGTCGCCCGGGCGCTTCGCTTCGAGCCGGATCAGCGCCAGCAGCATCGAAAGATGGTTCTTTACGCGGTGCTGCACCTCTCGCAGCGACTGGTCGAGCTGCTGCAGCTTGCTTTCGTAACTCACATCCTGCGCCAGTTCGGTATTGATGGCGAGGAAGTGCGTGGTCTCCTTCCCCTGCGCGGCGAGCGGGCTGAGCTGGATTCGATTGAGGAAGCGCTCGCCATTGGCGCGGTAGTTCACGATATCGACCGATCGCGCCGCTCGGCCAGTCCCTGGCGCAGCGCCAGCCGGTGCTCCTCGCACGTTTCTTCCCCTTGCAGCAGGCGGCAGTTGCGCCCCAGCACTGCGCTGCGGTGGTATCCCGTCATCTGCTCGAAGGCGCGGTTGACATAGACCAGCGGGTAATCCGGGCGGGCGGCATCGGCGATCGCGACGCCAAAGGGCATGTGCTCCATCGTGTGATGCGATAGACCGTGCGCGGAGATCGGCCGTAATTCACCTTTTGTTCTAATTATTATGGGAAAGTCGTGACTGTTTTCAGTCGGCTCGTCATAGGGGTGCGCCATATTTGTCTCGCCAGCATCGTTCGGAGCCCGCACGGAACGGGCATAGAGGGGTTCGGGGGCCTGAGAAACCGCCGCGCACCTGCGCGCTTGCGCGGGCGAACGACCCCGGCGTCCGTCAGGTTGTTGGCTGGTCTCCTACGGCTGCCCTGTTGTGTAGGACAGGACCGAAAGGCGGACGCCGGTAAGAAGAACGAGCGCCATCGGCATGGCACCTCAAACTTGAACGGCGGTTCTTCCCTCGCGCGGCCCAAGTGGTACCGGCTCGGCAAAGGTGTGCGTGACATAGGGAAAGGGAATTTCAATTCCTGCTGAATCGAGCGACTTCTTGATCGCCAGCACCACGTCCGTGCGGGTCTCGCGCATGTCGCGAGGGCGGGCATCGGTCCACCATTGCACCAGGAAATCGATCGAACTGGAGCCGAATTCGCGGGCATAGATGCCCACGGGCTTGTCCTGCACCACATGCTCCAGCCCGGGGAACGCTGCCTTGATGGCCGCAATGGCCTCGGGCAGATCGGTGTCGTAGGCAACGCCGACCACCAGTTCGTCGCGGCGGATGGTCTCGTCGGTCAGGATGCGGACCGGGTTCTTGAACAGCAGCGAGTTGGGCACGATGGTCAGCTCGTTGGTCAGCTGGCGGATATGCGTTTCGCGCAGGGTGATCCGCTCGACCTTGCCCATGATGCCTTCCACCTCGATGATATCGCCGATATGCATCTTCTCTCGCACCATGATGAGGATGCCGGCAAGGAAGTTCTCGAAAATGTCCTGAAAGGCGAAGCCGATCGCCAGCGCGCCGATGCCCAACCCCGCCACGAGGCTGGCAGGGGTGAGACCGGGCATCAGGATGGTGGCGGACACCAGCAGCCCTCCAATCCAGATGGCGAGCCGCACCAGCGTTTCGACCAGCTGCTTGAGGCTTTCCCGCATGTTGGTGTGCGCGGTCAGCCGGTCGGCGATGTTCACGGCAAATCTGGCGACCAGCCAGGTGATGACCAGCACCACAAGCGCGACGGCGAAATTGGGCAGCAGCGCGACGAAGCCGGCGACCATGCCCTGCACCTCGTTGCGCAGCAGCTCGATGTAATCCACGTCTCTTTCTCCGATCGGCCGGCAGGCGGGGCGGGTGAGGCTCGCGCGGGCGGCGAGCGGTGCGGTCCGTGGGTGGACCCCGTGTTTGCGAACCGCTGCGCCGAGGTGAGGTTCCGGCGCGAGGCCCTGCAAGCCCTTCGCACTTGCACGCGCGGCTGGGTTGGGCGAGGAACCGCGGCCATGTTGGATGCAACGCTGATCGAGGCTGCCCGTAGCTCCAAGGCCTGGCCTTTCGTGGAGGCGATGAAGCTGGTGCGGCGCTACCCGGAGGGCAAGCGGGATGCGGATGGCTCACCTGCGCCGGTGATGTTCGAAACCGGATATGGGCCCTCGGGTCTTCCCCATATCGGCACCTTCCAGGAGGTTCTGCGCACCACAATGGTTCGGCGGGCCTTTGAGATCGTCGGCTCGCGCGATGGTATGCCGGCCCCGACGCAACTGGTGGCGTTCAGCGACGACATGGACGGCTTGCGCAAGGTGCCCGATAATGTCCCAAACAGGGACATGCTAGCCGAGCATCTGGGCCGCCCGCTTAGCCGTATCCCCGATCCGTTCGGGGCGCATGAGAGTTTCGCTCACCACAACAATGCGCGGCTGCGAGCGTTTCTCGACCGGTTCGGGTTCGATTACGAGTTCGTCTCGGCCAGCGAGCGTTATGCGGCCGGCGCGTTCGACGCGGCGTTGATCGGTGTGCTGCGCCGCTACGATGCGATCATGCAGATCATGCTGCCCACGCTGCGCGAGGAGCGGCGGCAGACCTATTCGCCCATCCTGCCGGTCAGCCCCACCAGCGGCGCGGTGTTGCAGGTGCCGGTGGAGGTGGTCGATCCGGAAGCGGGAATCGTGCGTTTCCGCGACGGCGACGAACTGGTCGAGCAATCGGCTCTGGGCGGGCGGGCCAAGCTGCAGTGGAAGGTCGATTGGGCGATGCGCTGGGTGGCGCTCGGCGCCGATTACGAAATGTACGGCAAGGATCTGACCGATAGCGGCGTGCAATCCGGGAAGATTGCGCAGGTGCTCGGAGGGCGCAAGCCGGAGGGGCTGGTGTACGAGCTGTTCCTCGATGAGAATGGCGAGAAGATCTCGAAATCCAAGGGCAACGGTCTCTCGATCGAGGACTGGCTGACCTATGGCAGCGAGGAGAGCCTTGGCTTCTACATCTTCCCGAACCCCAAGAGTGCCAAGCAGCTGCATGCCGGCGTGATCCCGCGCGCGGTGGACGAATATTGGCAATTCCGCGAGCGGCTGCCCGAACAGGCGCTGGACAAGCAGCTCGGCAATCCGGCGTGGCATCTGCTGCGCGCGAATGGCGGGGGGGAAGGTGCCGAGGCGCCGGGGGCGGGCGATGCGCTTCCGGTGACTTACGGGCTGTTGCTGAACCTGGCTGGCGTGCTGGGCGCGGGTGCAACGCGCGAGCAGGTGTGGTCTTACCTCGCCAATTACGTGGCCGGGGCAGACGCGGCGGCGCACCCGCAGCTCGATGCGCTGGTGGGGACCGCGCTCGCCTACAACCGCAATTTCGTGGCGCCCACGCTGAACCGCCGGGCCCCTGCGCCCAACGAGGCGGCGGCGCTGCGGGCGCTGGATGCAGAACTGGCTGCCGCGCCGGAGGAAATGGCGGCCGAGGAATTGCAGACGATCGTCTACGATATCGGCAAGCGCGAGGCGTTCGGGTTCGAGAGCCTGCGCGATTGGTTCGGTGCGCTGTACGAGACGCTGCTCGGTTCGCCACAGGGGCCGCGGATGGGCAGCTTCATCGCGCTTTATGGGATTGCCGCCACGCGCAAGCTGATCGCAGAGGCGTTGGCGAAAGGCTGAACCGGGCGGGTCAAGCCCAGGGCAGGGTTCGGTACCATTTGGTGACGATGTATTTGACTCCGCTCACCACCGGCATGCCGGCGTGGATCGTCCAGGGGTTGGGCACGCCCTTGCGATCGGCGTTGTTCCAGAGCAGCAGGGCACCCGGCTTGGGCTCGATCGAGAGGCCGAGCCGGGGGAATTGCGTGTGGCCGCCCTCCTCGACCGCGTTCAGGAACACCATGGCGGTGAAGCAGCGTTGCCCGCCGCGCACCTTTTCCTCGTTCCAATATTGAGTGCCGTCCGGAAACCAGTCGGTGTGCGGCTGGAACTGCTGCCCGGGGAGGTAGCGTTGGCCCTGGATCGTCTCGCCATGGCTCGGCTCGATCCCGAGCAAATCGTCGAAGCGGCGCTGGATGCGCTTTACAAAAGGGTCGGTCGGGTCCGGATCGCCGGAGTATGAGGTGCGGTAGCCGCTGGAATAGTCCAGATCGTAAGCGGTGCTGGGCCGCGCCACAACGTCGATCAGCGCGATCAGCCGGGCGCATTCGTCGGCATCGAGGAAATCGCCGACGGCGAACAACTCCGCCTGCTCGGCCGGGATTGCATATACCGCAGGGTTGGCCGCGAGCCGCTCGCGCACCTGTCGGCCTGTGCGCTTCATCCGCACGCGATCGGGGTTGTCGCCGGGGACAGGCACATCGGGGACGGAGGCGGTGCTCATGGCCGGCGATGTTCCACTCCGCCGCGGCGTTGGCAAGCAAAACGGGGCAAGCAAAAGGCGGGAAGGCAAAAGCTCCCGACCTTGCGATGAAGATCAGGAGCTTCCGCCCCGCCGGGCCACTCATTCCGGCAGAACTGATTTGCTTACCAGAAGAAGTCGTGGATCACGTCGACCACTTCGCCGGTGTGCAGATCGACCAGCATCACGTCGTCGTAATAGCGGACCCAGCGATAGGGGCCGTAGACTTCGGGCAGGCGGTACTGGTACGGATCGTTGAGCCAGTAGCGATTGCTAAAGAACAGGCTGTCTATTCGAAACCCGATCGACAGGCGGCGGTAATTATAATTGCGATAGGGAGAATGGTAACGCCCGACGTTGTAGTGGTGGCGATTGGCCTCACGGTAGCGATGCCAATCGTAGCGGCTGTTGTCGCGCCAGCGACGATCCCACCGGTGGGCCTGGTGGCGATCCTGCCGGTAGTCGCGCCGATCTTCGCGATAGTCGCGCCGGGACTCGCGATAGCGGTTATCGTCCCAGCCGCGGTTGCGCTCGTCCCAGCCACGATCGTCCCGGTTCCGATCGTTGCGCCAGTCGCCTGCGCCGCGGTTGCGGTCGTTGCGCCAGTCACCCTCGCCGCGGTTTTGATCGTTGCGCCAGTCACCTGCGCCCCGCTCGCGATCATTGCGCCAGTCACCCTCGCCGCGGTGGCGATCGTTGCGCCAATCGGCGCCGCGCTCGGTTTGATCGTTGCGCCATTCGCGTCCGCGATCGGCGTTCCAGTCGCGCCCCTGCCGTACCTGTGCGGCGCGCTGATCGCCGCGGCGCTCCACCTGGCGGGCGGCCTGCTCGCTTTGACGGTCAATCCGGGCAGCGCGGTCGTACTGGCCTTGGCGCGTGGCTTGCCGAGCAGCACGATCGCCGCCCTGCTCGATGCGGGCAGCGCGCCGCTCGCTGCGATTGTCGATCCGCTGGGCGCGTTCGGCCCGCTGGGCCGGCTCGGCGCGCTCGACGCGCTGTAGGGCTTCGTTGCTGACCTCCCGGTGCTCCCGCTCGGCACGGTGCTCCGAAGCGCGTTCGCCACGGTTGCGCCATTCGCCGTCCTGCGCCTGTGCGGCCATCGGAGGAACCAGCAGCGCCGCGGCGAGGGCCGCGAGGCCGGTGGACTTGAGAAAGTTAACCATCTTCATCGCCGCATCTCCCAACTCATCTGTTGCCGCTGAGTGGCTGCGGCCTCGGATCTGCTTAGCCGAGTCGTGCTGTCCGTTAAGTGAACGGGCGAGTTACCTTAACAGAATGGATCGAGTGGCGCAGATCAGCGCTGTTTGAAGCCAACGATCCCCTCTGGAGGGCAGGGCTGCTGCTCGGTCCGCTCGACCTGTGCCGCGGGCGGCCCCCGGCGCATTCGCTCCACCATCTGGTCAAGCGCGCCGAGTTCACCTTCCAGCAGCGCGGCGACGGTGCCGTCGGCTTCGTTGCGGACCCAGCCCGCGAGGCCGAGCGTGCGCGCCGTCTCGACCGTCCAGTCGCGATAGAAGACCCCCTGCACGCGGCCGTGGACCGTCACGCGCAGGGCAGCCTTTTCGCTCAACGGGTTAGCTTCTTGCCAAAGCGATGATGCTTCATCGCGTCAGCTTCTTATACGCCAGCTTGGTGGGGCGGTCGGCCGCGTCGCCCAGGCGGCGGCGCTTGTCTTCCTCATAGGCGGCAAAATTGCCTTCGAACCATTCGACATGGCTGTTGCCCTCGAAGGCGAGGATGTGGGTGGCGAGGCGATCGAGGAAGAAGCGATCGTGGCTGATCACCACCGCGCAGCCGGCGAAGTTCTCGATCGCATCCTCCAGCGCGCCCAGCGTCTCGACATCGAGATCGTTGGTCGGCTCGTCGAGCAGCAGCACGTTGCCGCCCGCCTTCAGCATCTTGGCCAGATGCACGCGGTTGCGCTCGCCGCCCGAAAGCTTGCCGACGTTTTTCTGCTGGTCCTGCCCCTTGAAGTTGAACGCGCCCACATAGGCGCGCGTGCTCAGATCTTCCTTGTTGACCTTCATGTAATCCAGCCCGTCGGAGATCTCCTCCCAGACGTTCTTCTTGGGGTCGAGATGGTCGCGGCTCTGGTCGACAAAGCCGAGGCGCACCGTCTCACCAATCTCGAGTTTGCCCTCGTTCGGCTCTTCCTGACCGGTGATCATCTTGAACAGGGTCGATTTGCCCGCGCCGTTCGGACCGATCACACCCACGATGCCGCCCGGCGGCAGCAGGAAGGAGAGATCCTCGAACAGCAGCTTGTCGCCAAACGCCTTGGTGAGGCCCTTGGCCTCGATCACCTTGCCGCCCAGCCGCTCGGGTACCTGGATCACGATCTGCGCCTTGCCCACGCGCCGGTTGTCCTGCGCATCCTGCAGCGCCTCGAACTTGCGAATCCGCGCCTTGCTCTTGGTCTGGCGGGCGGCGGGGGTCTGGCGAATCCACTCCAGCTCCTGCTGCAGCGCCTTCTGCCGGCCGCTTTCCTCGCGCTCCTCCTGCGAGAGGCGCTTGGACTTCTTTTCCAGGTAGGTGGAATAATTGCCCTCGTAAGGGAAGTACTTGCCGCGATCGATCTCCAGGATCCAGCCGACCACATTATCGAGGAAGTAGCGATCGTGGGTGATCATCAGCACCGCGCCGGCATATTCCTTTAGGTGGTTCTCCAGCCAGTCCACGCTTTCGGCATCGAGGTGGTTGGTGGGCTCGTCCAGCAGCAGGATCGAGGGCTTCTGGATCAGCAGGCGGGTGAGCGCCACGCGGCGCTTCTCGCCGCCCGATAGCTTGTCCACCGCCCAATCGGAGGGCGGACAGCGCAGCGCTTCCATCGCGATCTCCAGCTGGTTGTCGAGCGTCCAGCCGTCCACTGCGTCGATCTTCTCCTGCAGCTCGGCCATTTCAGTGCCTAGTGTATCGAAATCGGCATCGGGCTCGGCCATTTCCGCCGATATGGCGTTGAACCGCTCGACCAGATCGGCCGTCTCGCGCGCCCCGTCCTTGACGTTCTCGAGCACGGTCTTGCTGGCATCCAGCTCCGGCTCCTGCTCCAGATAGCCGACGGTGATGTGTTCGCCCGGCCACGCCTCGCCGGTGAAATCCGTGTCCACCCCGGCCATGATCTTCATCAGCGTGGACTTGCCCGCGCCGTTGGGGCCGACGATGCCGATCTTGGCGCCCTGGTAGAATTGCAGATTGATGTCGCTGAGCACCGGCTTGGGCGCGCCGGGGAAGGTCTTCGTCATGTTCTTCATGACGTATGCGTATTGGGCGGCCATCGTTGGGTCCTGTCGTCGATCGGATACTGGTTATCGGGGGTGTGGGGAGTTGGGCGGCAGATAGACGCCCGCCGGGGCAGCGGCAAGGCGCTTGGCGAGGCAGGACTGGTGCAGCCCGGCCGCCCGGATCAGGCGGCTCGGCGGCGGCCTTCGACGATCCGTTCATAGCGGGCGAACAGATCGGCGAAGTGCTCGTCCATCGTGCGCACCGTGCCCGAGGCGGCCACGCTGCGTGCGCGGCTTTCGGCCAGCGGCTCGCCGACGATCTCGCCCAGCAGGGTGGCGAGCGCGCGACCGTCGCCCGCGGGGTAGGTCCAGCCCATGCCGTTCGCCGCCTGCTCGGCGCAGCCGCCGCGATCGGGCATGATCACCGGCAGCCCACTCGCCCGCGCCTCGACCCCGACCATGCCGAAGCTTTCCGATTCGCTGCCGTGGACCAGCGCATCGGCGCTCGCCATCAGCCGGGCGAGTTCGCCGCGATCGCTGGTGCGGCCGAGCACCTTGAGGTGCGGGTTGCCGGCCATCGCGCGCTCGATCTGCGGGCGGTGGCGGCCCTCGCCGAGCAGCACGAAGCCCAGCTTCTGCGCATAACCCGCGGCGGTGACTGCCTGCGCGATCATCGGCCAGCGCTTCTCGGGCGAGAAGCGGCCCACGCCCAGCAGCAGCGTGGCATCGGGTGGCAAATGGAGCGAGGCGAGCAGGCTTTCGCGTAGGGCCTCGTCGCGCAATTCGGGGGAGAAGCGCCCAGGATCGACCCCCATCGGCTCGAACACCACATTGGGCACCTCGTGGCTGGCGAGCTGCTCCACCAGCCCGCGATTGGCGCAGACGATCGCATCGTAGCTGGAGCCGAAGCGCCGCATCCGCCGCCAGAAGAAGGCGAAGGGCACGTCGATGGTGCGCGTATCGGCGATGCCGCCCAGCCACCGATAGGGATAGGTGGCGAACACATCGAGATGCATGATCAGCGTGCGCGGCGCTCGGCCGGGCCAGCGCTCGACCATGCCGGCGCTGCTCCAGGGCGTGGCGCACTCGACGATGTCCGGCTCCAGCGAATCCAGCTCGGCGTGAAGCCGCGCCTCGTCGTCGAAATAGCGGTAGCGCGGGTCGAGCGGGAAGGCAGGGCCGGGGATGTTGCGCAGCCGAGCGCCGGGCGCCACCTCCTGCCAGCTCTCCGCCTCGGCCGGAGCGATCACCACCAGCTCGTGACCGTAACCGCCGACCGCTTTCAGCTTGCGGTCGACATAGGTTTTCACCCCGCCACCCAGCGGGGTGTAGAAGCCGCAGACGTCAACGATCCGCATTGGCCGCAGGTTCGCCTTCGTACCTGTCATTGGTCGGGGCCGCGCCCGGCAGCCACTCGCTGAGCGCCGCGAGGATGCCCACGATCACGTGAGTCGCCAGCACGATGCCGGCCACCAGCGCCATCAGCCCGGCAATGCTCTCGTCCTCGCCGACGAGGAAGATCGCCATTCCGGCGAACACCACGTCCTTGTTGGCGACGAATGGGAGGCGCCCGACCAGCTGGCGCAGCATCGAAAGCAGAATCCACCAGGTCAGCGCCACCTGCGGCAACGCCAGGTGCCACATCAACGCCAGCAGCACCACGCCTAGAATAATCCGGGCGCAGTGCAGCAGGGTAACGAACACCAGCTCGCGCCCCGGCAGGCTCAGCACATGGCGGCGCAGCACCACCAACGCGGTGGAGGTCACCCCCATGGCGATAATCGACAGCAGCAGCGCGGTCTGGTCGAGCTGCAGCCCGCTTGCGAGCACCGCACCGCCCACCAGCGGGGCGCCGAGCAGCAGCATCATCAGCGTGATGCCATTGCCGCAGACGGCGGAGAGCACCGCTACGTCCTTGATCGCCCCGAATGGCGCGGCGCTGATCTGGCTGTTGCGGCGCGCCCAGAGGTAGAAATAAACCTCGCCCAGATAGCCGACGATCAGCTCGTTGCTGACCTTCTTGCGCAGCAGCGGCACGATGCCGGCGGGGGGAAGACGCCACAGGCGACGGAAGATCAGCCATTCGCTGGCTGGGCCGATGAAATAATAGACAAGGTAGACCAGCCAGAATGCCGGAGCCACCGGCACCAGCGCCAGTAGCGAGGCCGTATCGAGCTGCGACCACTGCCACAGCGCCGCGCCGAGCACCGCAAGCGAGATCAGCGGCGCTGCCCAGCCGAGCCATTTGTAGCCGCCCCGGCTGATCAGCGGATCGGGATCGAGGGCAATTGCGGGCGGCATCTGCGCCGAAGCGGGCGACGGCCCGACCGAAGCTGTCACATCGCACTCCCAAAGAAACTGCGGCCAATCACAAGAACTTGCGCACCAACAAAGCCGGTGTCGCATACACCAGAGAACAGCCGCGTCACCCATTTTCAAGCGACAAGCAGACCAATCCCAGCGTGCAAGATGGGCGCAGCGGGGCTGCTCGGCAAGCGGCAAGGCATCGAAAGGCTGGCACATCGCTCTTGGCGCAGGCCCTGCACCGTGCGATGCGCGCGCGATCGCCGGGATGAGGAACAATTGTTCAACGACGTGACGACGATGCGCTGGTCAGTGGTCATCCCGGTGTTCAACGAGCGCGCGTTCCTGCCGCGCACGCTGCACTCGCTTGCCCGGCAGACGCGGCGCTTCCGGCTGGTGCTGGTGGACAATGGCTCCACCGATGGGTGCATCAAGGAGGCCCGCGCGATCATCGAGGAAGCCGGCATCGACGCCGCCATTATCCACGAGCCGACCCCCGGCCAGGTCCATGCCCTCCAGACCGGGATCGCCGAAGCCGCGGGCGAGTTCGTCGCGATCTGCGATGCCGATACCTGGTACCCGCAGGAATATCTCGAACGGGCCGAGCGCCTGTTCGACCGCTATGGCTCCGGATGCGTCGCCACCTCGGCCTATCTGCTCCCGGAGAAACAGGATGGGGCGTGGGCGCGCTGGCGGGCGTTCCACCAGCTCGCCGCGATGACCCTGCTGCCGCTGCAGAACCACACCAGCGGGGCGGGGCACTGCTACCGGCTGAAGGCCCTGCGCGCGGCCGGCAGCTATGATGCGAAGCTGTGGCCCTATGTGGTCAAGGACCACGAGCTGATGCACCGCCTGTTGCTGCGCGGCCGTCAAGCCTTTGCACGCGATTTTTGGTGCGTGCCTTCCGAACGGCGCGAGAACCGCACCGGGGTGCGCTGGACGCTGAGCGAGCGCATCCTCTATCATCTCACCCCGTTCAGGCTGAAGACACGCTTCTTCGGTCAATTTCTGGGCCCGCGCTTCGCAGCGCGCCGGCTGGGCGACACCGTGCTGCGCCAACAGCCCTGGGCCCGCAACAGGTGAGTAGACATTTCGTGATTTCCAACCGACTGGCGGCGCTGTGCGCCATACCCGCCGCCTTCATGCTGATGGCCGCGAACCCTGTTCCGCCGAAGCACCTGCGCGGCAAGGAAGACGCCGCCTGCCGTGCGGGCGAGGCGGGCCCGGCGTTGCGGGTGACCGTGCTGGGGCTGAAGGACCGGGCCGGGCAGCTGCGGATCGAGCTCTATCCGGCGAACGAACAGGATTTCCTCGCTCCGGACAAGGAGCTGATTGCCGCCGGCAAGCTCTTCAAGCGGGTCGATGCCGCGGTTCCGGCCAGCGGCAACCCGGGCCTGTGCATCCGCGCTCCGGGGCCGGGTGTCTATGCGGTGGCCGTGCTCCACGATCGTGACGGCAACGGGAAGTTCGGCGTGATGCGCGACGGGATCGGCGTGCCTGGGCCCGAGCGCCTCGGCCGGCGGCGCCCCCCGGTCGACAAGGCGACCGTATCGATCGGCAGCGGCGTGACCACCCGCACGGTGACGATGCAATATCTGCGCGGGTTGGGCTTCGCGCCGGTCGACGGCTAGGCCGCGCGCGGGCGGCGGCGATCCTGCTCGATCCACGCCCTGACGGCTTAAGCGCCGCTCCCCGTGCCCCTGCCGAGCTGGCCCCCGGCTGGCTGGCGCCGGCGCTGCTGGTGCTGGTGGCCGCGCTGCTGGGCTTCGTGCTGCTGCAGCACGGGACCGATTTCGTCGCCGAGGACGAGCCCGGGCAGGTCTGGCTGTGGAGCGCGGTGGTCGGTCTGCTGGCGGCGATTTTCCTGCCGGCGCGCTATGCCGACATGCCGCCGGTCGGCCGGCGCGCGCTGAAAGGGTCCGCCGCGTTCCTCGCCTTCTACTTCCTGGTCGAGCCCTTCGCCATTCCCTATGCCGCGATGGAGCCGGGCCATCCGGCTGTGCTGTTCCACCAGAATGGCCGCTGGATCGGTCTGGCGCTGGCGCTGGCCGGGTTTTGGCGACCCAGCCCGGTGTTCGCCGCGGCGATGGTGCTGTGGATGGTCCGCGAGCTGCAGACCGGCCTCACCGGCTTCTATTTCTCCTCGCTCGATATGCGCAACGTGGCCGAAGTGGCGGGCTTCTGGGCGATCGGCTTCGTGTTTATCGCCGTGGGCGCGCGGCTGCCGCGGCTGCGCGCGGCGATCGGGCTGCACCCGGAGGCGCAGTTCCAGGCCGGGCTGATGGTGTTTGCCGCCGGGCTGGGCGCGCATCTGGCGAATTACTTCTGGTCTGCCCTGGCCAAGCTGTGGCTGGACGGGGGCGCGGGTTCCTGGCTGTTCGACAACCGGCTGTACGACGGCATTCCCGCCGCGCTCGAAAAAGGCACGCTGCCGCTGGCGGCCTTCCCGGCCGCGGTGATGGCGCTCGATCTTGCGCTGCGCTGGCTGGTGATCCCGATCAACCTGGCCTCATGGTTGGTGCAGCTGAGCGCCATCGTCGCACCGTGGCGGCGGCGCTGGCTGATTGCGGCGGTGGTGGCGTTCGATATCTTCCACCTCCTGGTGTGGTTCTCGCTCGGGCTGCTGTTCTGGAAGTGGATCGCGCTCAATCTTATCATCCTGTTTGCCGTGGCGGTGCTGCGCGACTTGGACTGGAACCGCACGGTGCAGGTGACCACGCTCGTTTTCACCCTCGCCGGCATCGCCCTGTTCCGCACCGCGACGCTGGCCTGGTACGAGAGCCCGGGCTTCGCCTCGCCGTTTTTCGTGGCCGAGATGAAGGACGGCTCGCAGCAGCGCATCCCCAACGCCTTCTTCCTCTCCTCCTCCTATCAGGTCTCGCAGGGGCGCATCTGGTGGCCGGGGGAGGCGGGCCATTTCAACCATTCGATCTGGGGCTCGGTGCTGCCACACGCCGATCTCGAGGCCGGCCGACGCTGCACGCCGCCCGATCTCACCGAACCGGCCGAGCCGCTGTATGGCCCGCCCGAGGCGATCGGGCGGTTCATGCAGGCGCAGCACCGGCAGATGCTGGCGCGGGCAGATGACAGGGGGCGGGTAAATTACTATCTGGTGCCGCACCACCATGTCCCGAGCCCGCTGATGCCCGATGCGTTTGCCGCCACCGATCTGAGGCAAATTGCCCGCTATGCCTACGTGCTGGACAGCGTGTGCCTGGGCCTGGCCGATGGCCGGCTGGAGCGTCGCCTGCTGAAGCGCACTTACCGCCCGGTGTACGATGCGGCGAACGACAGGGTATTTCCATGAGGATGCTGCGATGAGCGAGCCGGTGATCATCGTCTACGATGGCGAATGCCCCTTCTGCAGTGCCTATGTGAAAATGCTGCGCCTGCGCCGCTCGCTGGGTGCGATCGAAATGGTCGATGCGCGCAGCGACCATCCGCTTGTGCGCGAGATGATCGCGCGGGGTCTCGATCTGAACGAGGGCATGGCGGTGAAGGTGGACGGGGTGATCCACCATGGCGATGCGGCAATCCATTGGCTTTCGCTGATGTCCACCCCCTCGGCAGGGCTGAACGGGGCCATGGCCTGGCTGCTGAAGGACCGGCGGCGGGCGCGGATCGCCTATCCGATCCTGCGTTCGGGGCGCAACCTGGCGCTGCGGCTGCTGGGCCGTCGCAAGATCGGCGCCGCGCCGCGCTGAAGCGCCGGAGCGGCGCGTGCGGGCGCTGCCTTTTGCAATTGTTGGCGGAGTGGCTGGTGTCGCTGGACTGGTTACGTGCTGAGCCGCTCATCGCACGGCGCAAGCGCTGACCTTGGCGGTGTTGCCACGCCGAGAAAGCTACACGGAACTTGGGACCACTTGTAAACCAGCCGTCAACCATCCATATACCATCCAGACAGATGGTGGAGCGGTAAATGGGTGCGGTTCAGGAGCTGAAGCCTAAGGCGGAGAGCGAGAAAATCACGATCAATCTCGGCTATGTGGATCTGGGCCATATCGATTTGCTGGTGCGCGACGGCTTTTTCTCGAACCGCACCGATTTCATCCGCACAGCGATCCGCAATCAGCTCGAGCGGCATCGCGAGGCGGCCGAGCGTTCGGTCGTGCGCAAGCAGCTGGATCTGGGGATCAGCCATTTTACCAAGGCACAGCTCGAAGCCGTGGCGGCGGCGGGCGAGGTGCTGGAGATCCGGGTGCTGGGCCTTGCCACGATCGATGCCGATGTCTCCCCCGAACTCGCCCGGGCGGCAATCGCTTCGCTCAATGTTCTGGGTGCCTTTCATGCCAGCGCCGCCGTGAAGGCAGCCCTGGCCGATCGCACCCAATGACCTTCAAACTAGGAAATGACATGGCACTGAATTCGTCAATGGTAGAGGCGCTGCGCCTCACGCGTTCGGGCAATCTGATGGAGGCGACCGCCCTGCTTCAGGGGGCCTTTGGCATCGGCGAGCCCGCGGCCACTCCGCCGGCCGGCAAGGCTGAAGGGCTGATCGACCTCGTCTCCGTGGACGGCGTCTGGCGGCCGAAGGCACCAGCCAACACCGCTTCTGGCCCCGCTGCTGCTCCCTTCGCTCCCGGTTTCGGAATGCCGCGGAGTAAGGCGGATGAGATCCCGGCCGGAGCCCGCTTCGAGGAGCAGGTCTATCGTGGGAGCGCTGGCTCGGTGGGCTATATGCTCTACCGCCCGGCCCATACCGCGCCGGGCATGCCGCTGGTGGTGATGCTGCATGGCTGCACGCAATCGCCCGAGGATTTCGCCCGCGGTACGGGGATGAACCGGCTGGCGGAGGAGCTCGGCTTCTTGGTCGCCTATCCGCGCCAGAGCCAGGGCGCCCACCCGCAGAAGTGCTGGAACTGGTTCAAGCCGGGCGACCAGCGCCGCGATGCCGGCGAGCCGGCGCTGCTGGCCGGCGTCACGCGTCAGGTGATCGCCGAGCATGGCGTCGATGCCGCGCGGGTCTATGTCGCCGGGCTTTCGGCAGGCGGGGCGGCGGCGGCGATCATGGGCGCCGAATATCCCGATCTTTACGCCGCCATCGGCATTCACTCGGGCCTTGCCTGCGGCTCTGCGCGGGATCTGCCGAGCGCGCTGATGGCGATGAAGCGCGGGGGTGGGGCCGCCAGCTCGAGCGGCAAGCGGCGGTTCGTGCCCGTGATCACCTTTCACGGCGACCGGGATGCTACCGTGCACGAGGTGAACAGCCGCGAGATCATTGCCGCGGCATCGGCGGCGGCGGGCGTGCCGCTCGAGGTGCGCGTCGAGGAAGGCCGCAGCAATTCCGGCCGTGCGTACACGCACCAATCGAGCGTGGATGCAGCAGGCAGGGTGCTGATCGAGCAATGGACCATCGAGGGCTCCGGCCACGCCTGGTCAGGTGGCAATGCGGCGGGCTCCTACACCGATCCGAGCGGCCCCGAGGCCTCGCGGGAGATGGTGCGGTTCTTTCTTGCCAAGAGGCGCAGCTGATCACGCCTCATGATCGGCAGCCGGGAATGGTGCCACGCCCCGGAGCGCGTGATAGGGCTGAGCGTAAACAGGGCAGGGAGGCCACGTTCTTGAGCATCAGCGACCATCGGCGGTTCCGCCTCGCACGCTAGAGCGCAGTGCTCGTTCTTTCCCTGGTGTTCGTGCCGCCCGCCGCGGCGGAGGAGTGGGCCGAGCCGGTGGAAGCTGTGGAGCTCGTCGATCCGTTCGACGGCACCGAGGCGGGCGGCAATACGGTGCCCGGCGCCTCCGTTCCGTTCGGCTTCGTCTCGCTCAGCCCGCATATGTCGCGCGCCATGCCAGCGGCTATGATTCTGCCGGGCCGGTGCTGACCCCACGCATGTTAGCGGCACCGGCCGGGCGGCAAAAACGGCAATTTCCGGGTGACGCCGGCGATCGGCAGCGATGCCTCGCGCACTCTGGCCTTCCCCCGCGCCGATGAGAAGGCGAGCCCCGGATGCTAATTGGTGACCAGCGGGCGGCCGGCGAAGGAGATGGGCGTCGAACTGACCGCGAGCCGGCCTGCCGGGTTCCAGCGGTTCACCTTTCCCCCTCCCCCGAGGCCCGGCTGATCCTCGATGCCAGCGCCACCGTGCCGCTCCGCGGGGGCGGTCCGCGCAGTACTAGCGCCACTGTAAATGTGATCGATTCCCGCCGGTTCCCCGCCCCGGCGTCGTTCACCGGCGGCTGGAGCAGCGGCGCCTACACGCTGCACTACCACGGCGAGTTCAGCCGCCCGGCGCTGGACTTCAGCGGCTGGAGCTCCGCGCCCGGACGGCATGATCGCAGCCCCGGCCCCGGCACCTCTACCGGCGGCGATACGCGCGAGAACCTTGCCAATAGCCTTGGCACCTGGGCCACGTTCGACACGCGGAGTGATCGCGAGGTCTCGATGAGGCTTGCGGTCTTCTTCGTGAGCGTGGAGCAGGCGCGCCGCGGTCGGCCGGTTCTCCATGGGTCCCGCGCCGTCTACCTGGGCACAGGATCCGCCGCCGCCACCGCAGCTGGTTGCGGTGCTGCAGGACGAGCAGCCCTGAAATCCTCGCGGTCGGCTGAACAGCCGACACCCTGCCCGCTATTTCACCGGGCACTCTCTAGGGCCGGGTGGGCGCCTGAGACCGCGCGATAGCGAGCAGCAGCGCCAGCTGCGGGCCGAGCCACGGCTGATCGGCAATCCATTCCTCTTCCAGTGCGTGGGCATGATTGCTCCGTCCACCGCGGCCGATCGTCACCGCCGGAATGCCGAGTGCGATCGGGACATTGGCGTCGGTCGAGGCCTCGGCCAGCTCTGGCTCTATCGAGAGGTGGCGCAGCGCGGCCATCGCATCGGCGACGATCGGCGCATCGGGCGGGTTAGTCCCGGCTGGCCGCTGTCCTAAATTGGTCCATTCGACCGTCAGCTTCTCGCCGCGGGTGCTCGCGGCATTCGTGGCCTCGACTGCCTCTGCAATCGACTGGTGCAGCAGGGTGTCGAGCGTTTCCAGGCGCGCGGCATCGGCCGAGCGTAGGTCGATCTCGAACCAGCTCTCGCTGGGGATTACGTTGACCCCTGTTCCGCCACCCAACCGGGCCACCGAAAAGGTCGATTTGATGCCCTCCTGGGTCACGGGCGTTGCCAGCGCGACAAACCGGCTGAGACCCGCTGCCAAAGCATGGTGCGGGTTGGCCGTTCCGAAGGCGCCATAGCTGTGCCCACCCGGACCCTTGATCATCACCCGGTAGCGATTCGAGCCCACAGCGGTGGTCACGATCCGCCCGATCTCGCCACCATCGACCGCGATGACCCGGTCGAAGCCGTGGTCCGCGCTCGCGAACAGGTGGCGCATCCCGGCGAGGTTGCCGATACCCTCCTCCCCGGCCGTGCCGGCGAAGACGATGTCGCCATCGGTCTCGATCCCGTGCTCCTGCATCAGCCGCGCCACCACCAGCAGGGACACGAGGCCGCGGCTGTTGTCGCCGATGCCGGGGGCGATGTACCGGTTTCCGTCGCGTCGCACGGTCAGGTCGGTGCCATGGGGGAAGACGGTGTCCAGATGCGCCGCGAGGAGCACCGTCGGCCCGCCGCCCCGTCCGGCGCGGCGCGCGAGCACATTTCCGGCGGCATCGATCGATACATCGAGCCCGCCGATCTCGCGCAGCATTTGCGCATAGGCGCTGGCCCGCGCGGCCTCTTCGAGCGGCGGCGCGGGAATCTCGGTCAGCGTAACCAGGCGCTGCACGGCCCATTCCGCCTCGAGCCGGGGCGCCTCCGCGAGCGCGGCGGCGACTTCCGGGCGGCTGGCAGTGAGCGCAACGGCCGTGCCGGGGGGCAGGGCTGTGCTCACCGACGCGGCGGGAGCGGGCGCGGGCAGAATGATCTGGTGCCGTATTCCACTCTCGTGGTCCTTCGTCGCCGGAACGTGGGGACTGCTGGCGGTTTCGAGGCCAGCGGAACCGGCGGACGGCAGCGAGCCCTGCGCGGCAATACTCACCTGCCGGAGATGCAGCCCGCCGGTCGGGAGCACGGGCGCGGACCATGCCGCGGACCCCAGCATCGCTGTGAGCAGCCAGAGAGCGGGGCGAGCGGCGTTCCGGACGATCATCGGCCAGTGCATACCACCCCTTCGTGCAAGGCCAATGGGCCAACGTATGGCGGGATCACCTGTTCACGCTCTGCGCCGGGGCACGGCGCGTGGTCGGCAAGCGCCTGCCGCGGCCGAAGGTTCGCTTTTACGGCATCAACGCTCCCCATTGTTGCAACGCAGCTTGCGCAGAGTTGCCCGAGCGCCTTTTAGGGCCGCATGCCTCCCGTCAATTCTGAAATCGCGCTGCTCGTGGTGGGCGTCCTGCTTCTGACCACCGTGCTGGCGGGCACGTTGTCCAGCCGGTTCGGGCTTCCGGCGCTGATCGGCTTCCTGGCGTTGGGCATGGCGGCCGGGGTCGATGGGCCGGGCGGGATCGCGTTTGACAATTACATGCTCACGCAGGGAGTCGGGATCACCTGCCTGATCTTTATCCTGTTCTCCGGCGGGCTGGATACCGATTGGCGCGACGTGCGCCGGGTCGCGGCCCCGGCCCTGCTGCTGGCCACGCTCGGCGTCATGCTGAGCGCGGGGATCATCGCGCTGGCGGCGGTGCTGATCCTCGATTTCAATCCGCTGCAGGGCTTCCTGCTGGGCGCGGTCGTCGCCTCGACCGATGCGGCCGCGGTGTTCGCCATCCTGCGCTCGACCGGGCTCGACCTGCATGGGGATGTACCAGCGCTGATCGAGGTCGAATCCGGCTCCAACGACCCGATGGCGATCTTCCTCGTCGGTGCGGCCCTGCTGTTCATCGCCGCGCCCGATACATCGCCGCTGGGGCTGTTGCCTGATTTCGCCATCCAGATGAGCGTTGGCGCGGCTGTGGGCCTTGCCGCCGGCTTCCTGCTGCCCGAGGTGCTGAAGCGATCGCACTATCGCCATGGCGGGCTGGCCTTCGTGGTCTCCATCGCCAGCGTCCTGATCGCCTATGGCCTGGCCGAGGTGCTCGGCGGCAACGGTTTCCTCGCCGCCTACATCACGGGCCTCGTGGCGGGGAGCCGGGTCTATACCGCCAAGCGCATCGTCTCCACCTTCCAGGACGGGCTGGCCTGGCTGGGGCAGGTGGTGATGTTCCTCACGCTCGGTCTGCTGGTGGCCCCCTCCAACCTCGTCGAGATCATCCCGGCAGGGCTGGCGATCACCTTCATCCTGATGCTGGTCGCCCGGCCACTGAGCGTGTTCCTCTGCCTTGCCCCGTTCCGCCGGTTCGGTTGGCGGGCCAAGCTGTTCGTCTCGTGGGCCGGCCTGCGCGGCGCGGTGCCGATCGTGCTGGCCACCTTCCCGATCGTCGCGGGCGTTCCGGGTGCCTTTGCCATCTTCAACATCGTGTTTTTCGTCGTCCTGCTGTCCAGCATCATTCAGGGGCCGACGATGAACTGGATGGCCGCGCGGATGCAGATGGGAGCGAGAGAAGGCACGCCGGTTCGGGAGGGTGGCACGGCCTGAGCGCCAGGGCCCGAGCGCCAGGGCCCGAGCGCCCAGGCCCGAGCGCCCAGGCCCGAGCGCCAACGCCGGAGCATGTCTGCCGGCGTGTCCGGCTGCCTCGCAGCATTCCCTCGCAGGGAGGCGCCTATTTCGGCACCAAAATGGTGGTGGGCCATTTGTCGCTCAAGGGCCCCCGCGCGCCATTCAGTGGAATTCAAGAGCATGCAACGCGCCCTGCAGAGCAACTCGAGCGCGGGAATTCGGCTTGACCCGTTCAGCCGAGCGAAGAGGAGGAGCAGATCTCGCTAGCGATCGCTTATTGCGGGGCGGCCCCGGCGCCAGCCGAGCTGCTGGGGCGGTGGAATTTCGATCCGTGGCTGCTGGTCGGGCTGGCGCTGGCGACGATGCTGCTCGCCCGGAGGGCGGACCCGGGCGAGCGGAGGATGCTGGCTGCGGGCGCACTGGTCCTGCTGATCGTCTTCGTCTCGCCGCTCTGCGCGCTCAGCAGCGCGCTGTTCTCGGCCCGGGTGCTCCATCACGTGCTGCTCGTCGCCTGCGCCGCGCCGCTGCTGGCGCTTGCCACGCCCGCCCCGCGCGAGCAGCCCCGCGAGCAGGGCGTCGGCCTGCCGCTCGCCGTTTCGACGATGACGCTGTGGCTGTGGCACGTCCCTTCGTTTTACACCGCTGCGCTGGAGCAGGTGGCGCTGTACTGGCTGATGCAGCTCTCGCTGCTGGGCACCGCATGGTGGTTCTGGCGCGCGGTGTTCGCGGCCCGGGCCACGCTCCCCACCGCGCTGGTGACCATCGCCGCGGCGGTCGGCCAGATGGGCCTGCTGGGCGCCATCCTCACCTTCGCCCCGCGCGCGCTCTATGCGCACCACTTCACCGCCCCGCTCGCCTATGGCCTGACGCCGCTGGAAGACCAGCAGCTCGGCGGCCTGATCATGTGGGTGCCGGCGATGCTGCCCTATGCGGTCATCGCGGGCTGGATCGCCCGGCGGGCCTGGATGGCGGGCTGGGCGCCGCAAAAGGCATGATGCAGGCGATCGTCCTGCTGAAGATCCTGCATATCGCCGGTATCCTCCTGTGGAGCGCGGGCCTGATTGCCCTGCCGCTGATGCTGGCCCAACACAAGGAGCAGGACGGGCAGTTCCAATACCAGCGCATCCGCCGGTTCACGCATTACGGCTACACGCATCTGCTCACGCCCGCCGCGGTGATCGCGGTGGCGGCCGGCACGGCACTGCTGTTCCTGCGCGGCGTGTTCGTGCCGTGGATGTTCGCCAAGCTCGTATTCGTGGCGGCACTGGTGGCGCTGCATGCGTGGATCGGCGGGCTGGTGGTGCATATGGGCGAGCATACGAATGAAGAGCAGCCATCGCCCACGCTCCCGCTGGTGATCGGCGGGTTCGTGCTGCTGCTGATCATCCTGCTGCTGGTGCTCACCAAGCCGGTGATCGGCGTGGAGATCATCCCCGAATGGCTGCTGAGCCCGCGGAACCGCTACTTGCCGCTGGACGAGGTGCCGAGTTGATAATCAAACACCAGCTTGCCGCCGTGCCACCCGGTAAAGGCGACCATCGCGGCCGACAGCATGGAAAGCAGCAGCCCATAGGGCAGCAGCGCCTGTTCATAGCCATACAGCCGATAGCCCCAATTGGCGCCCAGCACCGCCAGCAGCGTCATCGCGATGATGAAATGGGTCCAGCTCGCCGCACGGGCGCGGATGCCCGGCACGGCGAGCAGCTCGATCGTGCCGGAAAGCCCCGCCAGCAGCCCCATCAGGAACGCCATGCCCGCGCTCCACAGCGCCGCGCGCGCCCAGAAGATATCGCCCGTCCACCAGTAGAACAGGTCCGCACCCAATGCGCAGGCAGTGAGGCCGATGGGGAAGGCCACCAGCATCGCATGGATCGGGTGGCCGGCAACCGCGATCTTGGATTCGGAATCATCGAAACTGGGGTTGCTGCTGATCGGATCGGTAAGCTGGTTCTCGCGCTTCTCGGTGGTGGTCACCGGGGGCTCCTTGTTCGTCGGTTGCTTGCAGGGCTAACGCTCGGGCTGCCGTTTGTTTCAACCGGTTGCACGGGCCCGCTCTCGACGATGGACCCGGCCGGGCCCGCGGCAGAGGCGATCAACACCATCTGGTGGGTGATGCTGGCCGGAGCCATGGCCATCTTCCTGTTCGTGGCCGCGCTGCTGCTGCTGGCGTTCCGCCGGGGCGAGGCGGGCGAGGCGTCGGTCCGCTGGTGGATCATCGGCGGCGGGCTCGTCTTCCCCGGTACCGTGCTCACCGCGTTGCTGGTCTATGCTCTCGTCACCGGCGAGCAATTGCTGCCGACCGACGAGCGATCGCCGTTGCAGGTGGCCGCGCACAGCAGCCAGTACGAGTGGATCTTCACCCAACCGGCCGCCGGCGGCGGCGCGATCCGCACGCGCAACGTGCTGCACATCCCGGCCGGTCGCCCGGTGGACGTGGCGCTGACCACCAGCGATGTGATCCATTCCTTCTGGGTGCCACGGCTGGCGGGCAAGCTCGATGCCATTCCAGGCCACCGCAACGTGCTGCGGATCGAAGCGAGCGAGCCGGGCACCTATTCCGGCATGTGCGCCGAATATTGCGGCATCGGCCATTCGGGGCACGTCTTCCGCGTGATCGCCCACGATGCCGCCGGTTGGGTGCAATTCCAGAGCGGAGAGGGCGCATGAAGGCGCTGCGCCTGCACCGCGCCTTCGAGCAAATCTGGGGCTCGCCGAAAGGCTGGCGCGGCACCTTGACCACGGTGAACCACACCACGCTGGGCAAGCGGCTGATGATCACCGCGTTCATCTTCTTCCTGATCGGCGGGCTGCTGGCTATGGTGATCCGCGCGCAGCTGGCGACGCCGGGCAGCGCCTTTGCCGGGCCCGAGGTCTACAACCAGCTGTTCACGATGCACGGCAGCATCATGATGTTCCTCTTCGCAATTCCGATGTTCGAGGGCTTTGCGATCTACATGCTGCCCAAGCTGCTGGGCGCGCGCGATTTTCCCTTCCCGCGGCTGACTGCGCTGGGCTGGTGGTGCTATCTGTTCGGCGGCATCATGCTGCTCGTTTCCATGGTGCTGGGCGTGGCGCCGGATTCGGGCTGGTTCATGTACACGCCGCTCTCGTCCAAGCCGTTTTCACCCGGGATCAATTCGGATTTCTGGCTGCTGGGCATCACCTTCGTCGAGATTTCGGCGATTGTGACCGCGGTCGATATCGTCACGGCGATCCTGAAGGTGCGGGCGCCGGGCATGTCGCTCGACAAGATGCCACTGTTTGCCTGGTACATGCTGGTGACGGCGATGATGATGCTGCTTGGATTCCCGCCGCTGATCCTGGGCTCCATCCTGCTGGAACTGGAACGGGCGTTCGGCTGGCCCTTCTTCGATGCGGCGCGCGGTGGCGATTCGCTGCTGTGGCAGCACCTGTTCTGGCTGTTCGGCCACCCGGAGGTGTACATCATCTTCCTGCCCGCTGCCGGCGTGGTCTCTACCATCCTGCCGGTGATGGCCCGCACCAAGATCCTGGGTTACGGCTGGATCGTGGGCGCGGTGCTGGCGCTGGGGTTCCTCAGCTTCGGCCTGTGGGTGCACCACATGTTCACCGTCGGCATCCCGCACATGGCGCTGGCGTTCTTCTCCGCCGCATCGACGCTGGTGGCGATCCCCACGGGGGTGCAGATCTTCGCCTGGATCGGCACGTTGTGGGCCGGGCGGCCGCAGATGCACCTGCCGATGCTGTACCTGATGGGCTTCTTCTTCGTGTTCGTGATGGGCGGGCTCACCGGGGTGATGGTGGCGGTGGTGCCGTTCGACTGGCAGGCGCACGATACCTATTTCGTGGTCGCTCACCTCCATTACGTGCTGGTGGGCGGGTTCGTGTTCCCGATGCTGGCCGCCGCCTATTACTGGCTGGGCCATTTCACCGGGCGCCAGCGCCAGTACCGGCTCGGCGTCACCGCCTTCTGGCTGATCTTCATCGGCTTCAACCTCACCTTCTTCCTGATGCATGTCGTGGGGCTGCTGGGCCAGCCGCGGCGGATCGAGACCTATCCCGAAGGGCTCGGCTGGACGGGCTACAATCTGCTCTCCTCAGTCGGCAGCTTCGTGCTGGCGATGGGCATCGCTTTGTTCATCATCGATCTCAGCCTGCAATATTTCCACGCCCCCAAGACCCGGCGCAACCCGTGGAAGGCGGGCACGCTGGAATGGGCGATGATGCTGCCCTCGCCATCGTACAATATCGCCAGCCTGCCCCGGGTGGACGATCGCGATCCGCTCGAAAGCCAGCCGGATCTCGCGCTCAAGCTGGCGCGGGGCGAGGGCTATCTGGCCGAGCCGCGCTACGGCTGGCGCGAGACGCTGGCCGTGAACACGACGAGCGGGCGCCTCGATCACATCATGATCGTGCCCGGCAATACCAGCCTGCCGCTCTGGACCGCGCTGGTGACCGGCACTTTCTTCGTCATGATGCTGCTCAAGCTCTACTGGTTCACGCCCTTGCCGCTGATCGGCCTCGTCGTGCTCGGCTGGCGCTGGGCGGCAGCGCTGGGGCAGAAGGAGGATATCGGACCACTGCCGATCGGCCATGGGGAAACGGCGCTGACCCATTGGGAGGTGCAGGATCCGCCCGGCTGGTGGGGCAGCGTGTTCGTGCTCACCGCCGATGCGGCGTTCTTCGGCTCGCTGCTGTTCGGCTATGCCTATCTGTGGACGATCGCACCCGCCTGGCCGCCGCCCCAGCTGCTCGACGGGTCGTTGATCGAGGTGGCGATCGGGCTGGCAGGAGGAGCGCTGGCGGTGCTCGGCACGCGCTGGTCTGCGCGGAAGGTCCGCGATGGCGGCGCTGCGGCGGCGCTGGTGCCCCTCGCCGGGCTGGCCCTGCTGCTGCTGGCGCTGATCGCCACCGTCGCCTTCCGCTCCTACCCGCCGACCTCGCATGCCTATCACGCCATCGTCGCGGTGATGCTCGGCTATGGCATCTTCCACACCGCGCTGGCGCTGGTGGTGCAGGCCTTCGTCCATGTGCGCGATAGGGCGGGGTACCATTCGCCGAGCCGCAGCGCAGCGCTTCGCATCGCCACTTTGTGGACCGATTACGGCGTGGCAACCGGCGCCATCGTGCTGCTCGTCACCCATGTTCCGGCGCTGCTCGCATGATCGCCCTGCTGCGTGCGGTGGCCGGGCTGATCGTGTGGGCGGTGGCCTTTTCCGCCATCTACGGCCTGCAGGGGCTGGTCTGCGCGCTGGGCTGGCAGGCGGTATCGCTCGGGCCGGTCAGCCTCGGCCGGCTGCTGCTCATTGTGCTGTGGCTGGGCTTCGTAGCGCTGCTCGGCTGGATGAGCTGGCGCTTCCGGCAGGATTGGCAAGAAGGCTCCTTCCTCGGCCGCATGGCGTTTGCCATGGCCGTGGTCGGCCTCGTCTCCACCGCCTTTACCGGCGCACCCGTCGTCTCCACCTCGGTGTGCCACTAGTGCGCTCGCGCGCGGCGAAGACCACCCGCGGCCCGCGAGAGTTCATTGTTATGCACGCCGGGCGCTGGTAGAGCGCCGCTTCTTCCCCACCACCGAAATGGCCCATTAACTTGGATGTTCTTATTCCGCTTGCCGTCATTCTGGTGATGGTGGCCGCCAATGCGCTGTTCGTTGCAGCGGAGTTCGCCACGGTGGGCGCGCGCAAGTCCAGGGTGCAGGAAGCGGCCGAAGGCGGCAATCGCGTGGCGGTCGGGCTGCTCGCCATCCTCAAGAGTCCCGCCCGGCTCGACAATTACGTGGCCGGTTGCCAGATCGGCATCACCATCAGCAGCCTGGTGGCCGGTGCCTATGGCCAGGCACAGTTGACCCCGCTGCTCACCCCGGTGCTGGGCGCAGTGGGCGGGCAGGCGACCGCGATCCTGATCGTGCTGCTGGCGGTGACGATGGTGCAGGTGGTGCTGGGCGAATTGCTGCCCAAGACCATCGCGCTGCGCTATCCCGAGCGGCTCTCGATGGCCACGATGATGCCGATGCGCGTCAGTCTGCTGCTGTTCAAGCCGCTGATCTGGGTGATGAACGGCACCGCCTTCTCGCTGATGCGGCTGTTCGGCCTGCATGGCGATCACAGCCATCTCCACGTGCACTCCCCCGACGAGCTGGAGGGGCTGTATCGCGACAGTGCCGCGGGCGGGCTGATCGATGCCGAGGAACGCGACATGCTGGCCGGCGCGCTGGGCGTCGACGATACGCGGGTGCGCGAGATTATGACCCCGCGCATCCGGATGACGACGATCTCCATGAACGACGATGTCGCCGCCGCCATCGCCGTGGGCGCCGCATCGCCCTTCTCGCGCTTCCCGGTGCGGGGCGAGAATGCCGATCAGATCGTCGGCATCGTCCATTTGCGCTCGCTGTTCGCCGCAGCCCAACGCGATCCGGGCGTGCGGGTGGAGGCGATCATGAGCAAGCCGCTGATCGTGGCCGAGTTCATGAGCGTTCCCAAGCTGTGGAGCACGTTGCGTAACACCGGCCGCCGCAGCGCCATCGTCATCAACGAATATGGTACCGTGGCCGGGCTGGTCACGCTGGAAGACGCGCTGGAGGAGATCTTCGGCGAGTTGCAGGACGAGTTCGACCAGGAGGAAGAACTGGTCATCGCACGCGATGATGGCGATAGCGTGCGCGGCGACGTCTCGCTTTCCACCCTCGCCGATCGCTACGACATGGAGCTGCCGGATGATCGCGCCGATACGATCGGCGGGCTGGTATGGCACCTCGTCGGCCGGCTGCCGCAAAAGGGCGATCGGATGGAGGTGCCCGGCGCGCCCTATTCGCTGGTGGTGGAGGTGATGGATCGCCACGCGGTGCGCCGCGTGCTGGTGGTGCCCACCCCCGTGGAAGAGGAGGAGGGGGCGCTGTGACCGAATATCTCATCCCCATCCTCGTCATTATCTTGCTGATCGTCGCCAACGGCGTGTTCGTGGCCGCCGAATTCGCGCTCGTGGGCTCACGCCGCAGCCGGTTGGAGACGCTTTCGCAAGGCGGCAACCGCGTCGCGCGCTGGCTGGTCGGCGTGTTCGACCGTCCGATGGGCAAGGACGGCTACATCGCCATCGCCCAGCTGGGTATCACGCTCGCCTCGATCGGGCTGGGCATGTACGGCGAGCCCGCCGTGGCCGCCTGGCTCTACCCCACGCTGGAACGGTGGGGCCTCTCCTACGACCAGTCGCACGTGGTGGGCTTCATCATCGCGCTGGGAGCGATCACCTATCTGCACGTGGTGTTCGGCGAGATGATCCCCAAGGCGCTGGCGCTCCAGCTGCCCGAGAATGTCAGCATCGCGGTGAACCCGGTGATGCGCGTGTTCGGCTTTCTGTTCCGGCCGATGACCATCGTGCTCAACTGGATGGCGTTCAACCTGATGCGGCTGCTCGGCATCCCCGATCCGGGCAAGAACGCATCGCTCTACAGCGCCAAGGAACTGGCGATCGCCACCGAGGAGGTCGCCGCCAGCGGTCAGCTCGACAAGGCGCAGCGCGTGCTGATCGACAACATCTTCGAAATGGAAGACCGCACCGCCGAAGAGCTGATGAGCTCGCGCGCGCGCCTTTCCGCGATCGAGGTGGAGACCGACCTCGAAGAAGTCGCCGCCTTGATCACCGACAGCCGGCAGACCCGCTATCCGGTCTATGCCGGCTCGCTCGACGAGATCCTGGGCGTGTTGCACGTGAAGGACTTCATCCGCACGCGCCAGGCCGGTGAATTGCGCAACCTGCGCCAGATCGTGCGCCCGCTCGCCCGCGTCGCGGCGACCACCTCGGCCACCGAACTGCTGGCGCTGTTCAAGAAGCAGCGCGTCCATGCCGCGCTGGTGGTGGAGGAGTTCGGCGGCACGCTGGGCTTCGTGACGCTGGACGACATCATCGAGGATCTGATCGACGAGCACGAGGGGCAGTCGACCGACTGGCTCCGCCGCATGCCCGATGGCAGCCTGCTGCTGGATGGCGAAGTCACCCTCGCAGAGCTGGCTGAAGACCACGGGATCGACATGGAAGAGCCCGACGTCGTCACCATCGCCGGCCTGTTCCTTGCGGTGGACGGTACCCTGCCGCAGCCGGGCGCGACGATCCAGCGGGACCGGTTTCAGCTGCGCGTCGAGGAAATGGACGGGCTCAAGATCACCCGCGTGGCGCTGTCTGCCAGCCCCGCCGATCGGGCCGTGGCCGAGCCGCAGGCCGCCCGGTAAGCGCAGCACTGCCGGCCAGGCTCGGCCGTTCGCCGGGTCTATCGGGCGATACGCGGGTTCCATCCGCCGATCGCGACCTCGTCGGGCGGCGGCCTAACATCCGGCCGCGGCCCATCTATCCGTGTCATCCGCGCAAGCAGCGCCACCAGCGGCGGAGCGGTCCGCGCCAGCCGCAAGGCCGCCTGCGCCACGGCCGGGCGTTCGGCCATGTGCCAAACTGCGGCGGCGACCGCGATCGGCCGCCGCGCTTGCGCTGCGAACCCCGCCTGGAACGTCTCTGCCCCGGCCGCGCCTTGCCGGACGTAAGCGTCACCCGCCGCCATGGCGCTAGCGATGGCAATGCCCATGCCCTCACCGGCAATCGAGGGGATCACCGCCGCCTGATCGCCCAGCCGGAACAACCCCGTCAGGCTCTCCGTTGCCCGCCAGCCGTAGGGAACATTGGCGATGGCATCGATTGGCGAGCCGCTGGCGCGATAGGCCAGCCGCTCGCCCAATGCAGGCGATTCGGCCGCCAGCGCCAATAGCAGCGGCTCCAGCCCGCCCGCTTCGCGCAGCCGCGAGCGATGGACCGCCATGCACAAATTGGCCGTGCCGTCCTCCATCAGCGAAAGCCCGCCATAGCCGCGATCCAGCAGGTGCAGCTCGACCGCACCGCCAATCGACCGATCGAGCGCCGCCGCGGGAGAGAGCCGCACGCGCAGGCCGATCGTGGGGTCTGCGCCCCGCGCAGCTGCCGGCCGCGCCAGCCCGCGCACGTCGCTCTTGCCGCTGGCGAGGAACAGCGCCTCGCCCGTGAGCAGCGCGCCATCCTCGAGCCGCGCGGTGCGGCCCTCGATGCTGCGCACGCCGGCGCCTCGCTCCACGCGGGCGCCCGCGCGCTCGGCCGCCGCCAGCAGCAACCGGTCGAGCCGCCGCCGCGAAACGCACCGGCCGGGCTGCGGCAGCCGCGCCTCCGCCACTACGCCGCCAGCGAACAGGCGCACATGGCTCAGCGTGGCCCGGTTAAGTCGATCGCCCGCGATCCCGATCCGCTCCAGCGCCGCCAGCGTCCGCCAGCTGAGGAAGCCGCCGCACAGCGCATCGCCCGTTTCGCGTGTGCGCTCCACCAGCAGATGCGGCAGCCCGGCCTGCGCCAGGCGCAGCGCGAGCGTCGCCCCGGCCGGGCCACCGCCCACGATCAGCGCGGGCGTTCGGCTCATTGGCGTTCGACGCATTGGCGTTCGCCACAGAGGCGCTCGACGCACAGGCGAAACGGAAAGGCGCGAAACACGCGGGCATCGGTCACGCCGGCCGCTGCCAGGATCGGCAGCCACTCGGCCGGCCGGAAGGAGCGGGCGATGGACAGCGTGCCGTCGTGCCGCACGATCGGGTGCCAGCGCGCGATGCTCGCCAGCAGCGGGAAGCCGGCATAGGCGAAGCGATGGCGCAGCAAATCGTTGACGAACCACCCGGCGCTGGCCTGTGCCTCCATGAAGCGGAGGAAAGCGACCAGCTCGGCCTCGCTCATATGGTGCGCGACGAGGCTGGAGATGACCACATCACAAGGCTCACCCGCAAGCGCCGCATAATCGCCGGTGATCCAGCGAATCGCCGAGCCCGGTGGCGTGTGCGCCCGCGCCGCCGCCTCGCTGCGCGGGTTCAGATCGACGCCCACCAGCTCGACCTTCAGCCCCCGCCGAAGCGCCCAGCGCTCGATACGGCGCAGCATGTCCCCATCACCAAAGCCGACATCGAGCACCTTGAGCGATGCGCGCCCCTGCGCCGCACGCCCGAGGAACCGCAGCGTCGGGCGTGCCGCCAGCGTGACAGCATTGACCCGCGCCAGATCGCCGACCACCGCCGTGTAGGTCTCCTCGGGCAGATCGGCGGCATCCATCAGTTCAGGGCCATTCGCGCGCACGGCAAGGCTCATACGGCGCTCTCGAAGGCAAAGCCCTCGGAGGCGAGCCCCGGACCGAAGGCCAGCGCCACCCCGCGCGAGACCCGCGGCCCGGCGAGCAACCGGGCGAGGACGAACATCAGCGTGGCGGACGACATGTTGCCGCACTCCGCCAGCACCCCGCGCGAATGGTCGAGTGCAGCGGGCGGCAATGCCAGCGAGCGCTCCACCGCATCGAGGATCGAGCGCCCCCCGGCATGCACGGCCCAGCCGTCGATCTCGCCCGGCGCATGGCCGCCCATCGCGGCGGCGGAAAACGCCTCGCCGGCCAGCGCCTCGGCAATCCGGCCCGGCACCTCGCCGGAAAGATGCATGACGAAGCCCGTATCGCTGATCGCCCAGCGGATCAGCTCGTGGCTGTCCGGCAGGGTGGCGGCGAAGGGCTGGCCCAGCGCAAAACCGGCAGGATCGCCCGTCACCAGCGCGGCCGCGGCGCCATCGCCGAACTGGAGCATCGCCAGCATTGCCTCCAGATCGCTGGTCTGCTGCAGATGGAGCGTGGAAAGCTCCACCGTCACCACCAGCACCCGTGCCGCAGGTTCGGAGCGCACGATGTGCCGGGCCGAGCGCAGGGCCGCCACCGCGGCATAGCAGCCCATGAACCCCACGAGCAGCCGCTCGACCGACGGCGCCAGCCCAAGCCGCCGCGCAATAATCTGGTCGACACCCGGCGCGACGAAGCCGGTGCAGCTCGCCAGCACCAGATGGGTGATCCCCTCCAGCGATACCTGCGCGGAGAGCTGCTCGATCGCCGCGCAGGCCAGCGCTGGCGCCTCGCTCGCGTAAACTTCCATGCGGGCGGCGGTACCGGGCCAGTTGGCGGCATCGTAGAACCCGCCGGCACCGGTGGGTGAGCGGTCCTCGGCGAGCACCGACCAGCGGTGTCCGATGCCCGATCGCGCCGCCATGCGCTCGAACAGCGCCGCCTCGCGCGGCCCGGTCAGCTGCTGGCGGGCCCAGTCGAGGAACGCGGGGTGCACATCGTGGCTAGGGACGGCGGTGCCGATGGCTTCGAGAAAGGCAGGCAGATCAAAAACTTTCTTCAGGACGGCACTCTAACGAGCGGTGACCGGAAAGGAGCCGGTGAGAGTGAGGCCCGGCGGAACACGGTACTCGTTCGGGCACGCGCAGACGCTCTGCCCGTGTGAGCGTCAACGATCCACCCGTCCGTTGGTTCAGCATGAAGTGAACTGCTGCTGCGCGGCCACGTTGCGAGCGGCTCTCGACAAGCGGAGCACGCTTGCTAACACAATGTCTCCGCAAGGAGACGACGTGGTCGCAACCATATCCACGATGGGTTTTCGCGGGCAGGAGGCGTGCCCCGCCGAAATCCGCTGCCAGCTCACGGCCGGCATGGCCCGCATCTCCGTCGCCGGCCTGCCCGATGCGGCGGCGGAAAGCCTCCGCGAACGGCTGAAGGCCGCGCTGTCCGCCATCGGGCTGTCTTTGCCACCCAAGCGCATCGAGATCACCCTCTCGCCGGTCGACGCGCCGAACGAGGATTCGCATTACGATCTGCCGATCGCGCTCGCGCTGCTGGCGGCGATGGGGGTGATCGATCCCGCCCAGCTAAGCGGCTGGGTCGTGCTGGGCGCGGTGGCGCCCGATGGGCGGATTCTCGCCGCGCCGGGCGTGGCGCGCGCCGCCGTCTTTGCCAGCGAAAGCGAAAAGGGGCTGATCTGCCCGCAAGCCCAGGAGGCGGAAGCGCTTGAGGCGGGCGCCGGCCCGGTCCTCGCGCCGGCAAGCCTGATCAAGCTGCTGGCCCGGCTGAAAGCGGAACGCAGCGCGCCCGAACCGGAACAGCCGGCGGCGCAGGAGCCGTTCTGGAAGCGAGTGGTCGGCCTCGGCCGAAAACCGACCCCGCCAGCAGCGGGCAACGATCCAGCGCTGGTCCCGATCGTTCCCCCGCCGCCGGTCGCGCCACCAACCTATCCGGAGCGCCAGCCGCCGAAGCAGTCGTCGGCCGTGAGGGAAATGCGCCAGCAGTTCGACTCCCCACCCCGGGAGAGCCCCGCCACATGGCAAGGCGCGCCCCCCAATCCGCGCCCGTCGCGGCCGTTCCAGCGCGAGCGGCGCGAGCCCAGTCCGGATTTTCATGGCATCGGCCACCGCGAGCGGCTGCGCGATCGCCTGCTCGAAGGCGGCGCCGATGCGCTGGCCGATTATGAGGTGCTGGAATTCCTGCTGTTCGGCGCCCGCCGCAAGGGCGATACCAAGCCGCTGGCCAAGGCGCTGATCAAGCGCTTCGGCTCGCTGCCCGCAGTGCTCAACGCCAGCCCGGATGCGCTGATGCAGGTGCAGGGCATCGGCCGGCACAGCGTGGGAATGATCATGATCGCCGCGGTGTCCGCCAAGCGTATGGCGCGCGCGCAGATCCGCGATCAGCCCGTGCTCGGCACCTGGAACCTGCTGATCGATTACCTCTCGATCGACATGGCCCACCTCACCCGCGAACGCGTGCGGGTGCTCTACCTCGACAGCAAGAACCGGCTGATCAAGGACGAACACATCAGCGATGGCACGATCGACGAGGCCTCGGTGCACCCGCGCGAGGTGATCAGCCACGCCCTCACAACCGGCGCCAGCGCGCTGATCCTGGTCCACAACCACCCTTATTACCCTCATTCGATCACGCTTGATCACGCTAGATACCCCTGATGCACTGAGCTTTTTTCGCCTTGCGTGGGTTGGGGTGTTGTGCGCATATTGGGGGCGGTTGTTGGGGGATCGGGAGCTGTACAGCACCCGCATACTGACCCCAGCGCAGCGGTGTTCTCAACGGGTCGGGAGTGCGAGAGATGGGCAGCTTGACCGACGGCGCGATACGCCAGGCGCTCAAACGCGTGGAGCAAACCGGCAAGCAGGAGAACCTCACAGATGGCGAGGGCCGCGGGACCGGTCGCCTGGTGCTGATCGTCCGCGCCATGCCCAGGCGCGTCATCGCCGACTGGATGGCGCAGCAATGGCGGGACGGTAAGCGCACTAAGAAGAAGCTCGGTGCGTACCCGTCCATGTCGCTCGCCCAGGCGCGCGAGGTGTTCAAGCGCGACTTCTCGGACGCCATCCAGAAAGGCCGCAGCATCAAGATCAGCGGCGACGCGCGCCCGGGCACAGTGGGCGACCTGTTCGAGGGCTATGTCGCTTCGCTCAGGACCGCAGGTAAGCCGTCTTGGAAAGAGGCCGAGAAGGGCCTCAACAAGATCGCCGGCACCCTGGGGCCTAACCGGCTTGCTCGCGAGATCGAGCCCGAGGAGTTGGTAGAACTAATCCGGCCAATCTACGAACGTGGTGCCCGGTCAATGGCCGACCACGTGCGTTGCTACCTCCACGCTGCCTACAGCTGGGGCATGAAGTCGGAGCACGACTACCGCAGCGCCTCCCCCCGGCGCTTCCGCATCCCATTCAATCCCGCCTCAGGCATCCCGACCGAACCCAAGGTGCAGGGCACGCGCTGGCTCGACGAAGACGAGTTCGTGAAGCTCTACCGTTGGCTCGACTGCCCGGACGTGCCGGTCCACCCCTCCTATCCTCGCGCCCTGCAGCTTATCATGCTCACCGGTCAGCGGGTCGAGGAGATCGCCAGTCTGCACGTCGACCAGTGGGACGCGAGAGAGCGGATCATCGACTGGTCCAAGACGAAGAACTTGCAACCGCACGCCATCCCCCTGCCCTCGCTCGCCGCTGAACTCATCGAGTCGATCACGCCGTCACCGGCGGGCTGGTTCTTCCCGTCCGCCAAGGATCCCAAGAGGCCGGTTACCCATGGCACGCTGTACGCGTTCACGTGGCGGCAACGGGATCGCGGCGTGATCCCGTTCGCCAGCAACCGGGACCTCAGGCGCACGTGGAAGACGCTGGCTGGCAAGGCCGGCATCGCCAAGGAGATCCGAGACCGCATCCAGAATCACTCGCTCCAGGACGTGAGCTCGAAAAACTACGACCGGTGGAACTACATGCCCGAGAAGAAGGCTGCCATGGCGAAGTGGGACCGGTACGTGCGCGCCCTCTTCGACCGCAAGAAGCTGAAGCAGGCCGCCTGATGCCGATGGGTACACGTCATCGGCTTGAGGGGCTTCTGCTGAACTCGAAGCGTGGACTGGTGCTGAAGATCGACGATGGCGGCGTATGGGCGCTCGATCACGACCGGCATGCGGCCAAGCTGGTTGGTGCTGACCGTGTTCGCTGGCATTGCCGAGTTCGAGCGCGAATTTATCAACCAACGCACCAGCAGCGCCTGGGTCACGGCCAAGGCGCTGGGCGTTCAGTTTGACCAACCGCCCAAACTCACGGCGTACGAGATCGCGCTACGTGCTGGGCGTGCTCGACGGGGTGAGATTCGCGTGGACTACCTACGCAACCGATCGAGCATTGCGAATGGCGGCGATGGCCAGGTTATTCGCGCCTTCGTCCCAGCGGACACCGCTTGGCGAGGAGCGATGGGCCGCATGAACTGCGGCGTGCTCACTTCTGACCTGTCAGCTGGTCCTTTACGAAGAAGAACGGGTTTGATACCCGTTCTTAGTCAAAGATCGGGTAAGACCCCCTTTCTGCAAGGAGGCCATCCTGCGCTACGTTCCTGCCCCGATCGCGTCCCAGCTCTCCGGCCTGTCGACAGACAAGCTTCGCGAGTGGACGAGCCGCCGCGCGCTGCTGCCGCCGGATGTGCGTCCGCGGGGCAAGGGCTCGCCGGCCCAGTTCACCTGGCAGACGATCTTGGTTCTACGGATTGCCGTGTTGCTGCGCGACCGCTTCAACTTGGAGCTGGAAGCGCACAGGCGGTCGTTCGCCGACCTTCGCAAGCAGCTCCGGGCCAGGTCGTTTATCGCGCTCTGGGGCCAGAGGCTGGCGCTCAGCACTACGGGCGAATGGGCTTTGATCGAAGAAGGAGGAGCAGCACCCGAAGCGGATGTTCTACTGGTCCGCCTCGACCCGCATCTTCACGTGCTTCGCGATGGCTTCGCGCTCCCGGACGCGTCAGCGAGTGCCGGGCAGCTCGACTTGTTCTCACTGCCAAATGTGCACGGTCGCGGTGCCGGCTTGGAAGCAGCTCGATCATACTCCGCAAAGCGGCGGTCGTTATGATTGTGATCCATCGCCTAAATGCGACCAGGGCTAAGCAACCCTGTTTGTATGTTCCTATTACGTTCTGTTATGTCTTGATCGGTCGGGAAGGAACCATTCAGTGACATCCGCTACGCAGAACTGGCTTGAAAGGCTCGGCTACGCCGCAGAGCCAGCAGTTCTGCATATGCGCGGCGAGGCGGTGCCCGAGACGCACCCTTACGCACTAGAGATTAAGACGTTGCTGAAGCCGGATGGCGCTGTCCGGGCACAGGCGGTTTTCGACGTCGAAGGAGTGCCGACCGTCGTTTTCGTAGGCGGCGATGAGGCGCCCATGACGGCGAAGGCGTTGGACGAGGCTCGGCAGCGCATTTGGAATCAGAACCTCGCCACCGTTGTGATCGAGATAAAGGGCGAGAAGGCGCTCGCCGTGCCGGCTCGGAAGCTCAAGAACGCCGGTGAACCTCTTACGCTCGGCGAGGCGAGGCCTGACGGCCCGTTCTCGGCGCTCGACATCGTCTCGGCCAACCTGTCGCGACGGTCCCCTAGCTGGTTCGACGTAAAGGCACGGGTCGATCGCAAACTGCTCGCCAATCTCACCACCGCCGTCTCCAAGTTGACGAGCGGTGGCTTCGAGGGCGTGCCGCAGGAGAACGCGCGTCGTCGGCTGGCCGAACTACTCATGGGGCAGGTGCTGTTCGTCTCATATCTCGAGCATCGCGGCATCGTAGGCGAGACTTATCGGCTTCGCCGTGAAGTCGGCCAGCTGCACAGCCTCGTCGCGCGGACCGACCAAAACGGTATCGGGGCGCTGATCGATCGTCTGCGCGCCGACTTCAACGGCGACTTTCTGGGTGACGATCGGCACGGACCATGGTCGGCGCTGACCCCTCAGGGTTTCGGGCTTCTCGACGAGTTCCTCAGACGCACGGACATGGGGACGGGCCAGGGCGACTTCTGGAACTACGACTTCAGTTACATTCCCGTCGAGTTGCTTTCCGGCCTCTACGAATCGTTCCTCTCCGCCGAGCAGCAAGCTGAGGACGGTGCCTACTACACGCCGCGCAACCTAGCGATGCTCGCGGTCGATCAAGCCTTCGCCCTTTCCCCGGACCCGCTTGAGGAGACGATCTACGACGGCGCTTGCGGGTCGGGGATTCTACTCACGACCGCATACCGGCGTCTGATCGCGCTGTCCGAAGCTCGAGAGAAGCGGCAACTCAGCTTTGCCGAACGCGGAGAGCTTCTGCGCCGCCGCATCTTTGGCAGCGACATCAACTTCATGGCGTGTCGCGTGACCGCCTTCAGCCTTTACCTGTCGCTCCTCGAGGGTCTCGACCCGGCTGATATAATGGAGGCGCAGGAGCGTGAGGACGTAAAGCTGCCGTCGCTCGACGGGGGAAACCTTCACCACGGGAAGGCCAACGCCGACTTCTTTCGCCAAGATCACGCCTATGCGGGTCGACGCTTCTCGTTGATCATTTCGAACCCTCCCTGGGCCGAACCGGAGGGTGAGGCCCACACGTCGGCGGACGAATGGGCGACCCGGGCAGATGCACCCTTCGTTCGGCGGCAGATTGCGGGTGCCTACGCCTTGCGCGCGCATGAATTCCTTGCCGAGGGCGGCCGAGTCTGCCTTATCCTGCCCATCGGCCAGTTTCTTGGCGGGTCCAGTGCTTCATTCGTCTCGCATTTGCTTGTCGCTTACCGACCGCAGCGCCTGATCAACTTCGGCGACCTTCAGGGACTTTTGTTTCCGACCGCCGAGAACACCTGCCATGTGTTCCTTGGCGAAAAACGCTCGAAGGCGACACTGCCCGCGATCCCGTTTGGCGAGACCTTCGATTATTGCGTACCCAAGGCGGATATGAGCTTGGCGCTCGGCCGTCTCACAATGCAGTCGGCAGACCGTCATCAGCTCCAGACCCGATCGGTCGCACAGGACCCGCAGCTCCTAGTCACTCTGATGTGGGGTGACGCCAATGACTTGGCCATCTGGGCGCGACTGACGGCGCGGGGAGTGTTTGCCGACTTCTGGAAAGGGCCACGCGAGTTCCGCCGCTGGGTGAATCGCAAAGGCATCCATCTCAATGATAAGAGCCGGGAAGCAGTCAGCGCCGAACCGTTGCGCGACAAGCCTTTTGTGCCGGTCGCAGCGCTTAGCGCCGGCTCCCCCGTTTTGCATTACGACTTGCTTACTCCCTGGCCCAAGGATCAGAAGTTTGTCGTCGGGTTAAATGACAGCGTAAAAGCCGTTTTTGATGGACCGCGCGTACTATTTCCGGACGGCTTCTCGAAGCAGGACCACAGCGTAAGAGCCGCCTATTACGATGGCCCGGCGAGCTTCACGCACAGCGTCGGCGTGATCGCAGGCAAGCGCGAAGACGCGGCGCTCCTTCAGTTCGCGGCCGTCTACCTTCGGTCCAGCCTCGCGAAATACTTTCTGATGATGCGGGGCTGGAAGATGCTTTGCGAACGCAACGGCGTGCATCTCGCGGACGTCGAGACCTTTCCGTTCTTCGCCCCGGAGGACGCACCGAACCCCGAAGCGGCCAAGGCCGCGCTCGATGAGATCAGGGGTTACATGGGCGAACTCACAAGGCTCACCGAGCTGGAGCAGGGCCCTCGCTACAGCGCGCTGCGACTTACACTCGATAAGGCCATTTTCGCTTACTTCGGGCTGACACCACAGGAACAAGCGCTAGTTGAAGAGACAGTCAGGGTGTTGATGCCTTCGATCAGGCCGCGCAGCTTCCGAAGCCTCGACACGCCGGCGCAGCACCCGGCGGCCGCCGAAGACTTCAAGACCTACGCTGAAGCATTGGCCAAAGCGCTTACCACGTGGCGCACCCGCACCCAGGGCCGCGGTCGCTTCCACGTCGGCGTAGTCGCTAGCGATCCGTCCCGCGCGGGTCCATCCGGCATCGTGCGGATTACTTACGCGGATCAGCCAACTGCTGCACCAAAGGTTGACAGCACCATCGACGACGAGCTTGTGCTGACGACTTTGGCACAGCTCAGAAGCGCCGGATTGCGCGCCATCCCTGCTGGGGAGTCCCTCACGCTGGTGCCCGATGCTCATATATGGATCGAGGGATCGCTCTATCTCGTCCGGCCCTTAACCCAGCGAAGCTGGACTATTCGTCAGGCCTTTCGTGACGCCGAGCACATCGTGCGGACCGTTCAAGCCCGCGCCGGATCATCGATGCCTGCGGAGGTCGCGTGAGCTCGACGGACGACTGGCTTTCGGCCTTCCCCATCCAGCCGGCCACCGAGGCGGTAGAAGCGCTTCGGCAAGGCTGGATCGAACTCGCAGACCGGCCCCATCCCCAATTCAACTCGAACACCAAGGAAGCCGCGCTCACCAAGCGGCTGAAGATCTACGTCGAGAACCATACCGCACGACAGCGAGGGCTGCTCGGCATGTGGTCGGCGGAGGACATCATCGGCGAGATCGATCCAGCGACAGGAGCCCTGATACAGGAACGGCGGACCGATATCGTCTACGGTTGGAACAACGATGCACTGGGCATGCGTCTTGTATTCGAGTTTAAGCGAATCGGGCGGCAGAAGAGCCATCGAAACCACTACCTTCGCGACCAAGGCCTCGGCCGCTTCGTCACCGGGATATACAGTCGCCAGCAAGCCGTTGCGGCGATGGTCGGCGTACTCCTCGATCCGGAGCCCGATGTCGTACCTCCTCTGCGCATGGCGCTGGAGGACAAAAGTCTTGCGACTGCGCTACGGCTGCGGCCTGCCTCCGCCGGCGGCGCAATCGCTAAGCCGTCAACGCTGTTCGCGGCCGCCGACTTCGATACCGAACACGATCGTGATCCCGCGCTCGCTCCCAGCCACGGCACCATCCGCGTGTCGCATTTTTTCTTTGCGTTCGGTTATCCGACCAGCACCCTCAAGCCGAAGAAGAAGTAAGCCGTTCCGAATAGCGTTCGTTGGCAATCCTCTTCCACCTAAATGGACTACGAAGAACAGAAAATTTCGCCGCTAGGTCGGTTCGAAACCGCCCGCGCAGAACCAATCGCTCTCGTGCCAGGCTCGATAGGCCGCCGCCCGCCAACCGTTTTGCCGCCCGACTTCGCAACTCACCGCTCGCCGTCCGAGTTCATTCCTCACCCCAGCCACCGCGTCGCTTGCCCTCAACGTGACAAGCTGATGCCGTATGTTTATGAGCTCCTCGGCAGATTCAGACGCATAGAGCGTAGCCAAGCCTAAGGTTTGAAAGTGATTTAACACCCGGGTGGCGAGTACAGGACTCCATACCGCCGGGACGGCCACCCTGAACCGCAAAGCAGTCGGCCGCGTTTGCACGACGCGGGCGACTAGCCAGCCTTCGCCGCCCAGATCGTCATAATATGGATGGAGCGCAACTTCCTCGGCACAGGTGGGGATCGCGTCAAGCTTAGCCTTGTTACAGTCAGAACAGGCGGGGACCAAGTTCAGAGGTGCGACTGCGAGGGCGGGGTAATGTGCCTTTGGCAGGTGGTGGTCGAGTGTAGCCACCGAGCGCTGCGCGCAAAGCGGACATCGCCCCTGTGGCGATGATACGAAAATTTCGTCATAGATATCGCGCCCCGGTGCCCCGTTCTTCGCCATCCTTTGGGTGTAGACCTTGCCCATCTCCTCAGTAGTGATGTCTGGTGCCACCGTTGCTATGGGCACGATTTGGTTGAGCGTGCCTTGAGCGGCCGCCCGATCGAACGCAGCGGACGCGTTGACGATCGTGGTTGTTGCCGCACTTAAGCGAGCAGCGAGTCCGGGATTACGAACGCGGCCGATGCAGGTCGTGAAGGCGGATCGCGCTGAGTGACCCGGTCGCGCTAGGGGCTGCATCAGAGATCGTCTTCATCTTGGTCATCGCGCGCAGCCAAAAGCCCCTGCACGATCGCGCGGGCCTCATCGCCAAGTTCACCGTTAAATTTGCGCACGACCGCGTCATAGGTTGGAAGCTCAGTCGTTGCCTCGCGGAGCATCTTGTGGAACCCGGACTGCGTTACCTCCAAACCAAAGACCTCGCGCGTCAAGAGCCCGACGTTTTCACCGAACGTCTGCACGTCGGGCCGCTCCCCTATCGCGCGACTACCGGTCCGACGGATCTTCCACACACAACTCTGTGGCACTTCCTGCAGGACGACGGGCGAGTGCGTCGCAATTACGGCCACGCCATTGCGGTTGATTAGCAAATCGGACAGCGCTCGGATGAACGCCGATAATAAAGGCGGATGGAGATGCGCCTCTGGCTCGTCCAGTAGAACCAACGTTTTCTCTTCGACGGTCTCGACAAGCCGAGTGATCGTCAGCAACACGATTTTGTGGCCCGAACTCAGATTCTTGAAGATCCGGCGCGCCTCCATTTTGACGGCGTCGGCTTCAACCCCAGAGCGAGCGAGGGTCGCCACTTCAGCGTCGCGGAAAATCGGATCAGCTTGGAGCATCTCTAGCGCGCGATGCCACCGACTCACACGCGCGCCTTGACGGCAGATCAGGACGCTGCTGCTAAAATCACCAGACAGGGCCTCGGGCGTTTTCGGCGGCCGCGGCTTGCCATCCTTCCCCAGTCCAACGTGCTTCAGACCAATATAGGCATACTGCACCCCTTCGGATTTATCCTGCCTCGTTGGCAACGGCTCAAACGGATCAAACGCGCTGAAGGTTACAGAAACGAGACTGGTAAACAGTCGCTCATCACCGTCGTCCACTTCGTCTTTAAAGGCACCGACCTCTTCCTCGTCGGAATCCGCGTCGACGATAGCTTGGGTCATGTTGTTGAGAATCGTGGTTTTGCCGACACCGTTACGACCGATCAGAACGTGCACGTTGGTCGGCGGATAGGACTCAGGGGCAACGGTAAAGGAGAGCGTAAGCGGGCTCGCTTTCCTGCGGCTTCGAGCAGGCGCTGTGTAGCTGAACTGATAGTCGGTTAGGCGCGCGCCGCCCTGAGCCATGCGATGGAACTGCCCTTCGACCGTGGCGCGCGTCACTGAGCGCAGAAGTGACGTGCCAGTCACCTTCTCCTGCAATGCGCGCTCGAATAATTCGGCGTCGAGGGATACATCTTGCAAGGCTCTGAGAACGCGGTCGCGCGTCGCGGCGCCAAGCTGGTTCAATTCGCCATAGTAGCTATCGTCTTGACCAAGGGAGAAGAAGCGAGCGTCAAGCTGATCGAAGCTGTCCGGGATCGAGGGGCTTCGTTGATCGTCTGCCATGTTGAATTGACCGATCTTCACGCCGCCGATTGAGTGCCGCTCGCCGTCTTCGTCGAAGATAAACAGCACATAAAGCGTGGAGAATTTGAACCAGTCGTCCCAGTTGTCCCTCAACAGGAAGGCCTTATCGGTCGCCTGATTAGGCACCCGGGTTCCGTTCGGTAAGACCTTGAAATACGCCATGCCCCATCTGCCCTAGCAGGTCGCGACCACGATTGCAGCCTCGCCCGCCAAGGTCGGGCATGGCACAGCCCTCTGGTCAGATGTCGTCATGTCGACGCCGACCCTGGGAGCTGGGGACGCAGGATGGACCCGAGGGGACAGAGTGAGAGGGCAGCGGCTGTCGCCGTGACGGGTTGAGGGTCGAGAGAGAGGCTCCCGGCCGCCCGTCATGGAGATGACCCATGACCCAAGTCGAAGTTCCAGACGCCCGCCCCGATTTGGGGCGCGGCTACAAGGTGGATGTGTCGCGCGGCGAGAGAGTCGGCCGCGTCTCGTCCGAATGGTTCAACCGCCCGGCCGACGAGCGCTACCTGTCGCTGACGGAATTGTTCGCTTCGGTGAAGGGCCGCAGTGAACGGAGCCGCACGCGCACCGTGGAAAGCGCCGCCGTCCGGGTTGAGGCAAGCCGCGACGACGCGGAGCGCCTGTCGCTGATGCTGCCCGGTTCGGACGCGCCTATCGCGCCCACGCACTGGAGCTTCGGACAACTCGCCAGCCTGGTCGGCGCGCCTGCCGCCTATCTCCGCCAGCTCCCCGCCGCCCTGGCGGGGATCAACCTGCAATATGGCCTGACCTCGCATCGCGCCGAACAGGTCAAGACACTCGAGACCGACGATGGGCGGGTAGAGCTTCGCGCCGTCACCGGCCCCGACTACGGTCGCATTTACGACCACGAGCTGGTCGCAGCCGTGCAACGGATCGCGGGCAACGGCACCGGCGACACGCGCTGGAAGGTGCCGGGCGTGCTCGACTGGTCGACGGGGATCTACAACCCGCGCGTCGACGTCACCCAGGACACGACCACGCTTTACGCCAGCGACCGCGACGTCTTCCTCTTCCTGGTCGATGACCTCAACCCGATCGAGGCGGGGCGGCTGCCCGACGGCTCGCCCGATCTCTACTTCCGCGGCTTCTACTGCTGGAACTCGGAGGTGGGCGCGAAGACGCTCGGGATGGCCAGCTTCTACCTTCGCGCCGTCTGCCAGAACCGCAATCTCTGGGGCGTCGAGGACTTCGAGGAGATTGCCATCCGGCACAGCAAATATGCCGCCTCGCGGTTCGCAAACGAGGCCGCGCCGGCGCTTACACGGTTCGTCAACTCGTCGCCCGCGCCGTTCATCGACGGCATCCGCCAAGCGCGCGCGAAGATCGTCGCCCGTACCGACGAGGACCGCGCCGACTTCCTGCGCAAGCGCGGCTTCAGCAAGGCCGAGACGACGAAGATCCTCGAACGCGTGCTGAACGAGGAAGGCAAGAAGCCCGAGAGCGTCTTCGACTTCGTGCAGGGCATCACCGCCGTGGCGCGCGACAAGACCCACCAGGACGCCCGGCTCGACCTCGAGGGCCGCGCGAAGAAGCTGCTGGAGCGCGCGGCCTGAGCGGCTTTCCGGCTCTGCGCCTTTCCTGATCCACGGTTCTGCGGTCCACCCCCTTCAGAGGAAGAGGTGGGCCGCAGCTTCGTGACGGTGAGAAGGTCGAGAGAGAGGTTCTCCGGCCAGGCCGTCATGGAGACCTACCATGGCCACGAAAGCCAACAACGTGCAGAAGATCGTCCTGAGCGCGTCCCGGGACATCCCCTTCAACAAGCTGGTGCTCAGCCAGTCCAACGTCCGGCGGATCAAGGCCGGTATCGCGATCGAGCAGCTCGCCGAGGACATCTCGCGGCGCACGCTCCTCCAGAGCCTGACCGTCCGCGCGGTGTGCGACGCCGATGGCGTGGAGACCGGCATGTACGAAGTCCCGTCCGGCGGCCGCCGGTTCCGGGCACTCGAACTGCTGGTCAAGCAGCGCCGGCTTTCCAAGACCGCACCGGTGCCGTGCGTGATCCGCGAAGAGGGCATCGCCGAGGAGGACAGCCTCGCCGAGAACGTCCAGCGCGCGCCGCTCCACCCGCTCGACCAGTTCCGGGCATTCCTGACGTTGCGCGAGAAGGGCCAGTCCGAGGAGGAAATCGCGGCTGCGTTCTTCGTCGCGGTCGCGGTCGTCAAGCAGCGGCTCCGTCTCGCCTCGGTCAGCCCCAAGCTGCTCGACGTCTACGCCGAGGACGGCATGACGCTCGACCAGCTGATGGCGTTCACGGTCAATGGCGACCACACGCGTCAGGAGCAGGTGTTCGAGCGGCTGTCCCAGTCCTACGACAAGCAGCCGCACGCCATCCGGCGGATGCTGACTGAGGGTGCGGTCCGCGTCGTCGACAAGCGCGCGCAGTTTATCGGTCTCGCCGCTTACGAGGAGGCCGGCGGCGTGATCCTGCGCGACCTGTTCCTCGGCGACGACGGCGGCTGGCTGCAGGACGTCGGCCTCGTCGAGATGCTCGTCGCCGAACGCCTGCGCGAGGAGGCCGAGACGATCCGCGCCGAGGGCTGGAAGTGGATCGAGGTCGCACCCGACTTCGCCTACGGCCACGTCTTCGGGCTGCGTCAGCTCCGCGGCGACGAGGTGCCGCTCACCACCGACGAGGAATCGACCCGAACCGCCCTCCGGGCCGAGCTCGACCAGATCGAGGAGACCTACGCCGGTCCCGACGACCTGCCCGAAGAGATCGATCAGCGCATCGGCGAGATCGAAACCGCCCTCGCGGGCTTCGACGAGCGGCCGGTCCTGTTCGATCCGGCCGAGGTCGCGCGCGCCGGTGCGTTCGTCAGCATCGATGGCGGCGGCAACCTGCGGATCGAGCGCGGCTACGTCCGTCCGGAGGACGAGCTGCCGGTCGCCCCCGAGCCCGAAGCGGAGATCGAAGCCGAGATCGACGGTGGCGAGCCCCGCTCCGTCCCGGCCGGTGGAGGCGATGACAACGGCGCCAGCGACGCTGACCCGCAATTGGCGCCCGAGCCCGAGGAGGACGAGGGCATCAAGCCGATCCCCGACCGGCTAATGACCGAGCTCACCACCCACCGTACGCTGGCGCTTCGCCATGCGCTTGGTGAGCACCCCGATGTCGCGTTCCTCGCGGCCTTGCACGCGCTCTGCCTCAAGGCGTTCTACCCCTACGCGCTCGACACCTGCCTGGAGCTCGACATCAAGAGCGTCGGCTTCCATTCGCAGGCACCGGGGCTGAACGACAGCGCGCTCGCGACGGCGATGACCGCACGGCATCAGTCTTGGGCCAAGGCACTGCCTAAGGAAGCGGCGGATCTGTGGGACGCGTTGGCGGCGTTCGACGGCGACAGTCGGCAAGCCTTGTTCGCCCACTGCGTCTCGCAGTCGGTCAACGCGATGTTCGAGGCCTACAACCGCAAGCCCAAGGCGCTCGCCCATGCCGATCGGCTCGCCCAAGCGGTCGATCTCGACATGGTCGCGGCGGGGTGGACGCCCACTGTGGAGCGCTATCTTGGCCGGGTGACCAAGGCGCGCATCTTGGCTGCGGTTCGAGACGCCAGAGGGGATCGCGCAGGCGACCGGATCGAGCACCTCAAGAAGGTCGAGATGGCCGAACAGGCGGAGGAGTTGCTGGTCGGGTCGGGCTGGCTGCCCGAGCCGCTGCGCACGCCGGGCCGCGTTCTACCGCCTGCCGTCGAGACCACCCACATCGACGCGTCAGGAATCGACATCGAGCCGAGCACCGAACCGCTCGGCGAAGAGACGGCGGTAGACGGCGGCGAAACGGCCATCGACGAACCGGATGCTCCGGTCGAGGATGAGCCGGTCGAGATCGAGCCCCTCGCGATCGCAGCCGAATAGGAGGAGCAACGCACCCTTCCCCCTGGGGCCCGCCGGAGACGGCGGGCCCTTTTCGTTTAGGAGCACGCGATGCCGGACAACGCTTCGGACCTGGCGCACCGTCTCGCGCGCGATGCCGAGGCGGTGTGCCGTCACTATCTTTCCAACGGTCGTCGTGAAGGCCACTACTGGCTCGTCGGCAATGTCGACAACATGTCGGGCCGCAGCCTCTATGTCCGCCTGAAGGGTGCTGAGTCCGGCAAGGGTGCGGCGGGCAAATGGACCGACGCCGCCACCGGCGAACACGGCGACCTGCTCGACATCATCGCCGCCAACCGCCATCTCGACAGCTTGCGCGACATCCTCGACGAGGCTCGCTCGTTTCTGCGCCTGCCGCGACCGGAGCCACCAACCCGAGAACCGCCCGCACCGACAGGTTCACCCGAAGCCGCTCGTCGCCTGTTCGCGATGGCGAAGCCGATCGGCGGCACGCTTGCAGAAGCGTATCTGCACGAACGCGGCATTGCGGATTTGCGGCACTGCACGTCGCTCCGCTACCACCCGCGCTGCTTCTACCGGGGTGACGAGGACGATCCGCGTGACCGGGTCCGAGACGCCTGGCCCGCACTCATTGCCTGCGTCACCGACCTCGACGGCAAGCTGACCGGAGCGCATCGCACCTGGCTCGATCCGTCGGGCTTGGACAAGGCGCCGGTGTCGACGCCGCGACGCGCGATGGGGCTGCTCCTCGGGAATGGTGTGCGGTTCGGGGTGACGACCGATATCATGGCGGCCGGCGAAGGCATCGAGACGATGTTGTCCCTCCGATGCGTGCTGCCGAACTTGCCGATGGTCGCCGCGCTCTCCGCCAACCACCTGGCCGCTCTGGTGCTCCCGCCAACGCTGCGCCGACTCTATCTCGCTCGCGATGACGATCCCGCCGGGCACTGGGCAGTGGAGACGTTGGCGACCCGGGCGAACGAGGCCGGGATCGAGGCGCTGCCGCTGGATGCCGCCCTCGACGACTTTAATGAGGATCTGCGCAAACTCGGACTAGAAGCACTCGCGGCAGGTATTCGGGTGCAGTTCGCGCCGGAGGACGTTGCGCGCTTCTTCGACACTGTCACCGTAAGACGGACCCGGATGCGGGACAGGGTTGGCCGCGTGGCGTGACGGGCCGGTCAGGGTTCGCCTTCGAGCTTGAGAGGACCGCGCCCACGGCCTTCTGAAAGGGCGATCGGACCGGAGCCGGCCCGGGTCGGCAACGGCTGCGGCCAAGTTTCTTCCCCGGCGCTGCGCACCTCCTCGCACAGCAACAAACTTGGCCTTCGCCGTCCTCCGCTGCGCTTCGGCCGATCGCGCTGGTGCGCGTCGGTGCAGGCCCGGTCCGCCCCCGCTCTTCGTCGCCTGCGAAGGCCGCGATGGGTGTGGCCACCAGCCAAGAGGCGAACCACCATGACGACCGACCACGACTTCTCCAACCACGAGCCCCCGCACGCCGAATCCGCGACATCCACACTGCTCGACGAACTCGCCCTCTACGGCCACCGTCCCTTCCAGGACGAACCCGATCCCCGGCCGCTCCCCGAGGAACCCGTCGTCCGCGGCGCACTCGCCGACATCTTCGACGCGCTGGTCTCGACCTTTCAGGACACGCGCCTCGAACCCGACCTCGACGACCTGCTCTGGTCGACGGTCAACATCTTCCACCGCGCCGGCGAGCGGATCGAGCGCGACCTTGACGACAACGAGCAGGCGCAGAAACGCGGGCAGCGCGATCAGGACGGCTCCGAGGTCAAGTCGGTCGAGCTGGAGCGGCTCCTAGCCGAGGGGCTGACGCTGATCGAGCGCCGCAACGCCTTCGAGCTCATGCGTGACCAGGCCGCCGACCTGTTCGAGGTCCACACGCGCAACACCTGGCGCCCCCGCTCAGGATCGATGGTTAACCGCAAGATGCTGACCTCGGCGATGATCGACAGTCGCGACTTCCTAATGGCCCGCCGCCGGGCCGAGACGGAAGTGATGCTCCCGGCAGGGCCGAAGGTCGCTTTCACCGGTGGGATGGACTGCAACGACACCACGCGCATCTGGGACGTACTCGACAAGGTCCGCGCCAAGCACCCGGGCATGGTGCTGCTGCACGGCGGCAGCCCGAAGGGCGCCGAGCGGATCGCCGCCTGCTGGGCCGACAATCGCAACGTCACGCAGGTCGCGTTCAAGCCCGACTGGACCCGCCACGCCAAGGCGGCACCTTTCAAGCGCAACGATCAGCTTCTGGACATCCTGCCGATCGGGGTCGTGGTATTCTCGGGCTCGGGCATTTCCGACAACCTCGCCGACAAGGCGCGCAAGCTCGGCATCCCGCTGTTCGACTTTCGGACGAAAGGAGGCGGCGCGTGAGCGCCGCCTTCGACCCCGAGGCGGACATAGAACGGGCGAGCTAACACTCCGGCAAGCCGTTATTCAATCGATTACACGTGACTGAGAATGTTGAGCATCCGCCCGAAGGGATCGCGCACAAAGAACCTTCTTACGCCCCAAGGCTCTGTCACGGGGCCGTATTCCAAGACATAGCCACCCTCGACGACGCGTCGGTGAACTTCGGCCAGGTCATCGACCTCGATAGATAAGTCGGGCACTGGCGTGCCCGATCCACCCTCGGTCGCAAAGCTGATCTGGGGCATCGCCTGTCCGGTTCCGGCGAAGGTAATTATCCAGCCGTGATCCATCGCCACTGTCATGCCGAGGACTTCCCCGTAAAAGGTTCTGGCGATGTCCACATGCTCTGTCGCAACATTCGGGACGATACGGTTTACGGCCACGGTAAGCTCCGTCGAGAAGGGTCCGCGTCAGCTTAGCTTATCTGAATGTCAAAAGCAGCCCGACCGGAGTCCACCAGTTCCAGACGCTCGGCGCGATCCTTCTCCTGCTCTTTTGGCCGGAATCGCCCCGCTCGTTATTGGCGCTGATCCTTGGTCCAGCTCAGGGCCTGACGCCATCAACCCGCTAGGGGTCCGCTAAGCAGAGCTTGCGGCCGCTTTGGGCTGCGCCGTCGCGGTGATTGCGGCCCCGTGCCGCACACATCGGGCGCCTGTCGAGCGGGGACGGTCCTCGCTCCAAGACAGGAGCCGATCCGATGTCCCTTACCACCGCTCAAGCCCTCGGTTGGAGCCTCGCCACCACCCTCATGGTCTGCGTCGTCCTCTTCCAGACCGGCGGCGGCTATGGCGTGATGCCGTCCGCGGAGTTTGACGGCGATGCCTTGAGCGTCGTCCACGAATATGATCCGTTCGCCCGTTGAACACTCCGATCTCGACCTTGGCGACGTCGGAGTCGGATTTCGGATTCCGGCGTCGCCGATCTTTTGCTATTCTCGTTGTCGCGCTGTGGAGGTGGTGGAAGCGCGTCCGAGAACCCTTACGATTGGGAGGACGCCATGTTCATAACCGCTTTCCTGAGCATCGCCGGCTTGGGCTTCTTCTGTTGGCTGCTGTTCACCCTCGCCGTCTACGCCTTGCCGTTCTTCGCTGACGTGTCGTCAGGGATGTTCGCTTACGACACCGGTTCAGGGCCGATCGGCGCGATCGTCGTCGGGCTGGTCGCAGGTGCGGTGACGCTAGTGGTCGGACAAGTCCTTTTCGCGAAGGTTCGTTCGCCGGTGTTGCGGGCGATGATTGCTATCCTGTTCGCCGCACCGGCGGCGCTCGCCGGCTACCACGCCGTGCATGGCCTGACCGGCATCGGCGAGACGACTGAGATCTGGCGACAAGCGTTCGGCGTGATCGCAGCGGTGATCGTCGGCTTTGTGGCGTGGTCACGAGTGAGTGCCTTCCACCCCGCCCGCCCGGTCAGGGCATCGACGCAGCGGCCCCGCCCGTAGCGTGGCATCGCGCAGCCAACGACGGTTGACGTGCCGCGCTCTGTTCGCGCGTTGACTCGGTCGGCATTGGGCGCGGGTCGTAGCCGTGACCGGGAAGAGCGGCGGCGTTCGAGGCGTTCACTCTGGCGACTCCAGTCGCCCGCGTCACAACGATCCAATTTGGTGTCGTGGTGAGGCCGGTACAGGTTCGGGGATCGGAGCCGCCGTTTCGTTCGCTAGGGCTTTTCCCTGTACGAAGGGCCGTTGCTGGGTCTTGTCAGGCTGCTGCGGGGGTCGCCACGGCTCCTGTCGAGGCGTTGTCGCCCGCGGCCCAACTCGTCCTCTCTCTGGCTTGATCTAGCCGGGGTCGGCTTCGCCTCGATCGCCTGAGCCGCAACGGAGCCGTGCGAACTTTCTTCCCCTGCCGGCAAGCCGGCATTCCTCGCGAGGCAAGAAAGCCCTTCGTCTTCCGTCCGCCGCTGCGCTCCGGGCCTTCGGCTGCATCGTCGATCGTCCCCGGCATTGCGATCGCCATCGAGGCCGCGATGGGCGCGGGTTCGAGACAACGAAGACAGGAGACTATCATGGCGACCATCGGCACCTTCAAGAAGACCGGCAACGACTACACCGGCGACATCGTCACCCTCAGCGTCCAGGCCAAGGGCGTCCGCATCGTCCCCGA
>PPFU01008197.1_pt1 | contig 57474 bp, 45 predicted proteins | sample 1535991 | NCBI WGS metagenome assembly PPFU01 (sample SAMN04901290, study PRJNA319586) | Hypolithon metagenome, whole genome shotgun sequencing project. | isolation source: Antarctic Hypolithon | place: Antarctica: Miers Valley | collected 2014
AGCGGCGGGCATGTTCGGGGAAATGGAAGCGCGCGGCGCGGGCGCGCTCGTCTTCACTGAGAAAATCCAGATTGGTGGGAGCACCGTCGAGGGGGACGCACCACACGGTGGCGACGGAGTCGGACGGCGAGACGCCGCTACGCATCGGCGAGAGCGGCGCGCATGCGGTCGGCGATTTTTTCCACTGCGGGAGGGAGGAGGATGGCTTCGTGCGCGGCTCCGTCGATGCGGTGGAGGTCGAGGCCGCGGCTCAGGAGGCCGTCCCAGCCGCGGTCGGGGCGGTGCTCGTAGCCGACGGTGGGATTGTCGGCGACGAAAAGGATGGCGCTGCCGTCGAACTCGCGGGGCTCGTAGCGGCGCATGGCGGCGACGTGCTCTTCGCGGCCGTGGGTGACGCTCAGTTCACCTTTGAGGTCGTGGCCGGTGCCCGCCCAAAACCGCGCGGCGAGGGTTTTCATCCGGCCGATTTCGCGATTGAGGACGGCGATGATTTTGTCTCCGACGCGTCCGGCGACGAACATTGCCGTGCCGAAAATTCCTTTGCCGGCGGCGAGTTCGCGGTTCATGGCGATGCGCTCGCGGAGGGTGAGCCGGCGCTGGGGGCGGGCGGGATTGTAGGTGTCGAGGAGGGCGACGAGACCGACCTCAGCGCCGGCGCGGCGGAGCTGCTGCGCCATCTCGAAAGCGATGACGCCTCCGAGCGAGTAGCCGGCGAGATGATACGGGCCGGTCGGGCGCGCGTTCTGGATGCGGCGGATGTAGGCGGCGGCGAGGTGCTCGATGGACTCCGCGCCGATGTCGTCACGCCCGACGAGATAGTCGGCTTCCATGCCGCAAAATGGACGCTCCTCGCCCAGCGCCCGCGCGAGATCGCGGTAAAGCAGCACGCCCCCATCGCCGCCGTGGATGCAGAAAATGGGCGGCTTTCCACCGAGCGGCTGGATGGCAACGAGGCAGTCGCCCGCGACGACCGCCGGCTCGGCGAGCAGGGCGGCGAGGGTGTCGAGCGTGGGGGCGCGGAAGAGGGTGGCGAGCGGGAGGGCTTTGCCCCAGCGCTTCTCGATCTCGTGGAAAAGCTGGAGCGCGAGAAGGGAGTGGCCGCCGAGATCGAAAAAGTTGTCGTGCCGTCCGATGGGCTGGCGATGCAGGAGGCGCTCCCAGATTTTCGCCAGATCGATCTCGTCGGGGGTCGCGGGTGGGTGAAAATCCTGCGCCGGGGCGGCGTCGGGCGCGGGGAGGGCGCGGAGATCGACTTTGCCATTCGGGGTGAGCGGCAGGGCGTCGAGCGCGACGAAGGCCGACGGGATCATGTAGTCGGGGAGCTTTGTGCGCAGGAAAGCGCGCAGCTCGGCGGCGGGAGCGCCGCCGACGACATAGGCGGCAAGGCCCTGGCCGTGCGCGGTGACGGCGCTCTGGCTCACGCGCGGATGCTGGCAAAGCGCGTGCTCGATCTCGCCGGGCTCGATGCGGAAGCCGCGGACTTTCAACTGCCGGTCGCGTCGGCCGAGGAACTCGATAGTGCCATCGGGGAGCCAGCGGGCGCGGTCGCCGGCGGCGTAGAGGGGAGGTTGAGAGTTCGGGAGGAATCGCTCGGCGGTGAGTTCGGGGCGGGCATGGTAGCCGAGGGCGAGGCCGTCGCCCGCGATGAAAAGGTCGCCGGGGACGCCGATGGGCACTGGCTCGTGGTGCTCGTCGAGGATGAAGACTTGGGTGTTCGCGATGGGGCCGCCGATGGGAATCGAGGGGCGGGCGAGGTCGGCGGCGGTGATCGTGTGGCAGCAGGTGAAGGTCGTGTTTTCGGTCGGACCGTAGCCGTTGATGAGGCGGGTATCGGGGAGCGCGGCGAGAGCTTTGGCGACGTGCGCGGGGGAGAGGATGTCGCCGCCGGCGAGGAGCTGGCGCAGCGGGCGCAGGTCGCCGGGACGCTCGTCGATCATGAGGTGGAAAAGCCCGGCGGTGAGCCAGAGGGTGGTCACATGGAAGCACTGGATCGCCGCGCCGATCTGCGCGAGGGAGGGCTCGCCGGGCGGGAGGAGGGCGAGGGTGCCGCCATTCAGGAGCGGGCCCCAGATCTCGAAGGTCGAGGCGTCGAAGGTGATGGGGGCGGACTGGAGGAAAACTTGCTCGGGGCCGAAGTCGGCGTAGTCGGTGTTTTTGACCAGGCGCGCGATGCCGCGATGGGAGACGAGGACGCCCTTCGGGGTGCCGGTGGAACCGGAGGTGTAGATGACGGATGCGATTTTCGATTTTCGATTTTCGATTTTCGATTTGGGAGCTGGCGAGGCGACGTCGAGGGCGCGGACGGGGAGATTTTTGAAAAGAGGTGTGAGCGCTGCGGTCGTGAAGACGGCGGGCATGCGGGTGTCTTCGATGAGCCATGCGAGGCGCTCGGCGGGATAGGCGGGGTCAAGCGGGACGTAGGCGTGCCCGGCTTTCAGGATCGTGAGCATCGCGGCGATCGTCTCCGGCGAGCGCGGCACGCAGAGCCCGACGAGAGAGCCAGCGGGCACGTCCGCGAGGTGCCCCGCGAGGGCGTCGGCGCGCACATTCAACTGCGCGTAGGTGAGTCGCCCGCCGTCGAAAACGAGGGCGGTCGCGTCTGGCGTCTGCGCGGATTGTTCCTCGAAAAGCTGCGCGACGGAGGCGTCGCGCGGGTAGTCGGACGCGGTCGCGTTCCACTCCTCGACCACGAGCCGCCGCTCCGCCTCGGGCATGAGCGGCAACTCCGAGAGGCGCGTGTCGGGATTTGCCACCGCCGCCTCGAGCAGGCGCTGGAGATGCGCGAGCATCCGCCGGATCGTCGCTGCGTCGTAGAGGTCGCGGCTGTAGTCGATGTTCGCGCGCAGGCCCTCGGCACGCTCGATGATGTAGATGTTCAGGTCGAACATCGCGCCGGGACTCTCCGACGGCATCGAGGTGAGGTTCAGCCCGGCGAAGCCCCGCGGCTGCACGAAGTCCTTGTGGTAGTAAAAAATCGTCTGGAAAAACGGGTTCCGATTCCGCGCCCGCGGCGGCTGCAGCTCCTCGACGAGCCTTTCAAACGGCATCTCGGCATGCGCGAACGCCCCGACCGCCGTCTCCCGCACCCGTCCGAGCAGCTCGCGGAAAGTCGGGTCGCCCGAGACATCCGTGCGCATGACCAGCGTGTTCACGAAAAAGCCGATGAGCGGCTCGATCTCCACCCGCCCGCGGTTCGCGATGGGCGCGCCGACGACGAGGTCCGTCTCGCCGGTGCGCCGGTGCAACAGCGCCTGGTAGCCGGCGAGCAGCGTCATGAAAAGCGTCGCGCCCTCGCTTCGGCTCAACGCCTCTAGCCCGTCGAAAAGCGCGCGCGGCAGCAGCACCGTCTCGATGGCGCTGTCGAAAGTCGGCACGTCCGGCAGCGGCCGGTCGGGCATCAAGTCCAGCTCTGCGGGGCAGCCGGCGAGCTGCCCGCGCCAGTAGCCGAGCTGCCGCTGGTAGTCGTCGGTCGCGAGCCATTCCTGCTGCCAGACGGAGTAGTCGGGGTATTGGATGGCCAGCGGTGGGAGCATTGGCGTGGTGCCGCGCGCGAGCGATTCGTAGTGGGCCGACAGCTCGCGGATGGTCACGCCGATGGACCAGCCGTCGGCGATGATGTGGTGGATCGTCCAGAGGAAGACGTGCTCCTCGTCGTCCGTCTGGATGAGCCGCACGCGCACGAGCGGGAGCCGCGTGAGGTCGAAAGGTGTGCGCGCTTCGGCCAGAGCGATCTTTTTCGCCTCGGCGAGCCGATCCGCCGCGGGCAGATGGCGCAGGTCGATGACCTCGGGAGTCAGCTCCAGCTCCGGCGCAACGAGCTGCACGGGCTGGCCCTCGGGCGCGTCGAAAAAGGTGCGCAGCGACTCGTGGCGGCGGACGATGGCGTTGATCGCGCGGGTGAGTAGGTCGAGGTCGAGCGGGCCGCGCAGCCAGAAGCGCGCGGCGATGTTGTAGATCGAGATGCCGGGCTCGAGCCGGTGGAGGATCCACATCCGCTGCTGCGGGAAGGAAAGGGGGAAGGCGAACACCTCATCCTCCGGGGTGGCATCCGGCGGCGCGGGCATTGGGACTGGAGACACGGAGTTCATGGGCGGCGCTTGCCTTTTAGCGAGGCACTCGAATACACCGCGCTCCCCAGCCGATGCAGCTTCCCATTTCCCCCCGCAAAGTCACCGGCGCGCTCCTCATCGCGGTCGCGGTGCTGACCGGGCTCGATCTTCTTTTCCAGACGATCCGCTTCACCACCGGACACGAGTCGCTGCTCGGCATGACGCGGCTCTTCAATCTCGACGAGGAGGCGAACGCGCCGACGTGGTATGCGAGCGCGACGTTGCTCGCCAGCGGGCTGCTGCTGGGGCTCATCGCGGCGGACGCGCATCAGCGCGGCGCGCGCGGGCGCTGGCAGTGGACGCTGCTTGCGGTGGTGTTCGTTTTCCTCTCGCTCGACGAGACGGCGGCGATCCACGAGACGGTGAACGAAACGCTCGAGCAGCTCACCGTGCGCGCCGGCCATGAGGTGAAATGGGATCTCTTCAGCGTGGCGCTGGCGGCGGCGATGGGGGCGTATTGCTTTCGCTTCGTGCTGGAGCTGCCGGCTCGGACGCGGCTGCTTTTCATCGTGGGGGGCGCGCTCTACGTGCTCGGCGCGGCGGGGATCGAGATCGCGGGGAAAGCCGTGCCGGCCATCTACGACGCGCCGGGCTTCCGCAAGGAGATGTTCACGCTGGTGGAGGAGCTGCTCGAGATGCTCGGGATCGTGGTTTTCATCCACGCGCTGATGCTGCACCTCCGCGATCATGTGGGGGAAATCCATCTCACTTTCCGGCGGGAGCGGACGTAGCGGGGCGGCGGTAGGCGGCGCGCGAGAGGGCGGTGATGGCCGGAGCGGGCGTGGGCGTGGTTTCGAGTGAGGGCTCGGATTTCGGCAAGGCCGCCGCGGCGAGCGCGGCGATGGTGCGGTGCTGGAAGAGGAGCTTCGGTGAGACGGCGAGGCCGGCCTGGCGGGCTCGCGTGGCGATCTGGAAGACGAGCAGCGAGTCGGCTCCGAGGTCGAAAAGATTGTCGTGGATGCCGACGCGCTCGACGCGCAGGACGCTCGACCAGATGCCGGCGAGCTTCTCCTCCTCCGGCGTGCGCGGCGCGGTGTGTTCGCGACGGGCCGTGGCGGCGGCGGCGTCAGGCGCGGGGAGGGCGCGGCGGTCGAGCTTGCCGTTCGGCGTGAGCGGGAGCGCGGCGAGCGTGACGAAGGCGGCGGGGATCATGTAGTCGGGCAGCCGGCGTTGAAGTGTCTCGCGCAGCTCGGCGGCGGGCGGTGGCGCGCCGTTCGCCTGCACGATGTAGCTGACGAGCCGGCGGTCGCCAGGCGCATCCTCGCGCACGATCACGGCGGCGTCCTTGATCTTCGGGTGGTCGCGCAGGGCGGACTCGATCTCGCCGAGTTCGATGCGGAAGCCGCGGACTTTGACCTGGCCGTCGGCGCGCCCGAGGCACTCGATGCGGCCATCGGGGAGCCAGCGGGCGAGGTCGCCGGTGCGGAAGAGAAGAGGTTGAGTGGTCTGCGTGCGCCGTGGGCGGAGGTGGGCGGCGCAATTGAGGGTTGAGTGTTGAGAGTTTGGAATGAATTTCGCGGCGGTCAGCTCGGGGCGGGCGTGGTAGCCGCGGGCGAGGCCATGGCCGCCGATGAGGAGTTCGCCGGGGATGCCGATGGGGACGGGGTTCATCTCGGCGTCCACGATGAAGATGTGTGTGTTCGCGATGGGGCGGCCGATGTCGATGGGCGCGTCGGGGTTTTCCACCCGCGTGATCGTGGACCAGATGGTGGTCTCGGTGGGGCCATACATGTTCCAGAGTTCGCCGCAGCGGGGGAGGAGCTGTGTGGCGAGGCTGCGCGGGAGGGGCTCGCCGCCGCAGAGGAGCTTCATGCGGTGCCCGCCCTGCCAGCCGGCTTCGATGAGCATTTTCCAGGTCGCGGGAGTCGCCTGCATCATCGTGGCGCGCGAGTTCGCGAGCTGCTCGAAGAGCTGCGCGCCGTCGGACGTGACTTCGCGGCTGACGAGCGCGACGCGCGCGCCGGCGGTGAGCGGTAGGAAAATCTCCAGCGCCGCGATGTCGAAGGAAAGCGTGGTCACCGCGAGCAGGATGTCGTCGGGCGCGATGCCGGGCGCTCGCCGCATCGAGCGGAGGAAATTGGCGACGGCGCGGTGCGGGATCTCGACGCCCTTCGGCTGGCCGGTCGAGCCGGAGGTGTAGATCACGTAGGCGAGCTGATCGGGCGTCGCGGTCCGGTCGAGCGGCGCGGCGCTTTGCTGAGAGATGGCATCGGCGTCGATGCGGACGACTTGCGCGCTGTGCGGCGGCAGGGAGGCGGCGAGGCGATCCTGGGTGAGGATCACCGGCAGGGCGGCGTCGGCGGCCATGAAGGCAAGCCGGTCGGCGGGGAAAGAGGGGTCGAGCGGCACGTAGGCGCCGCCGGCTTTCAAGATGCCGAGCAGGCCGGCGATCATTTCGACCGACGGCTCCATGCAGATGCCGACGAGCGTTTCTGGCGCGACGCCGAGTGTTTGCAAATGCCGCGCAATCTGGTTCGAGCGCTCGTCGAGTTCGCGGTAGCTGATCTCGCGTCCCTCGGCGACGACTGCGATGGCGTCCGGCGAGTCTTTGCAAATCAGCTCGTGCAGGCAGGGGTCGTCCGGCCAGGCCACTGCGGTGTCGTTCCACTCGACGAGGATTTTCTTCCGATCCTCCTCCGAGAGCAGCGGCAGTTCGGCGAGCGGGCGCTGAGGATCGGCGGCGAGGCCGCGCAGGAGCGTCTCGTAAAGGCCGAGCCAGCGCTGGATCGTGGCGGGATCGAAAAGGGCGGTGTTGTAGTCGCAGTCGAGCGTGAGGCCGGCGGCGGACTCGATGATGTTGAGGAAGAGGTTGAAGTTCACGAACCGCTTCGGGCTCGGTTCGAACTCGGCCTCGAGGCCGCGGAATTTCTCGAAGTAGTCCATCCGCTCGACGTTGAACTCGACCTCGACGAGCGGCATTCGCGCCGGGTCGCGCGGGATGGCGAGCTGCGGGATGAGGCGACCGTAGGTGTAGTGCTGGTGCTCAAAGGCGTCGAGCAGGCCGCGTTTCGCAGTTGCGAGATGGCTGGCGAATGGCGCGTCGCCGGCGACCCGCGTGCGCAGTGGCAGGAAGCTCACGCAATGGCCGATCATGTTCCCATTCCCCTCGATGGACTGGCCGGCGGCGGGGATGCCGACGACGATGTCGTCCTGCCCGGTGAGCCGGTGGAGCAGCGCCTGGAAGACGGCGAGGAGCGTGGCGTAGAGCGTGCAGCCTTGCTTCGCGCCGATGCGCCGCACCTCGCGGGCGAGCGCGGCGTCGAGGTGGCGGCGCTCGGTGGCGCCCTCGAATGTCCGCATCGGTGGCCGTGGCCGGTCAGTCGGGAGGTCGAGCTGCGGGAGCGGGCCGGTGAACTGCGCGAGCCAGTAGGACTCGGTCTCCGCGCCCTCGGCGGTCTCGGCGTGCGCGTGCTGCCAGCGGGCGTAATCGCTGAACTGCCGCGGCGGCTCGAGCTGCGCGGCCTCGCCGTTGTGGATGCGGCTCAGCTCTTCGATCACGACGTTGAACGACCAGCCATCGCACACGATGTGATGCGCGGTGAGGAAGACGACATGCTCCTCCTCGCCAAGTCGCGCGATGGTCGCGCGGATGAGCGGGCCGTGCTCGAGGTCGAAAGGCTGCGTCGCCTCGCGCTCGGTGATCGCGGCGAGCGTGGCGTCGTCGGCGTCGATGAGCGGGATGTCGAGGGTGAGTTCGGGTGCGATGCGGAGGGTGTCGCCTTCGGGGGAAAAGGTGGTCCGCAGGGCATCGTGGCGCTGCACGACCTGCTGGAGCGCGGCGCGGAGGCGTTCGACGTCGAGCGGGCCGCGCAGCCGGAGCGTGGTGGCTTCGTTATAGGCGCAGGAGGCGTCGTCGCCCATTTGCGAGGCGAGCCAGATCTCCCGCTGGGCCTCGGTGATGGGCGGGTCGGACAGGTCAAACGTGTCTGACGGAGCGGCCAACTGCCGCGGCGGGCCTGATGGGCGCTTGATCTGCGGGTGATCGCTCTCTTTGAAAAACCCAGCGTCTTGCAGCTCCCAGACGCTCTCTTTGAAAGCCTCGATGGCGTAGTCGATGTCGGCGTCGGTGTGTGCCGTGGTGAGGTAGCTGGGGAAACTTTCGAGCAGGTAAATTCCGCGCTCGCGCAGATGGAAGAAAAGCAGGTTCGCGTATTTTTGATCGTCGGCCACGCGGACAAACATTTGCGAGCAGAAGTGCGGCATGCGGAAAGGTGCGCCGCTTTCCACCATGAACCGATCGACGGTGCCGGCGAGGCGCGCGGCGCGGGCATTGAGCTGCTCCCAAAGCGCCGGGCCCTGCTGTTTCAAATGGTTGAGCGTGGCCCAGGCGGCGGCCATCGCCATCGGGTGCCGGACGAAGGTGCCGGCGAAAAAGGTGACGCCTTTTTCCGGGAAAGAGTCGTCGCCGAACTGCCACATGCCGCCGTCGAATGTATCCATGTATTGCGCGCGGCCGGCGACGACGCCGATGGGCATGCCGCCGCCGAGGACTTTGCCGTAGGTGGCGAGATCGGCGCGGATGCCATACCAGGCTTGCGCGCCGCCGAGGCCGTCGCGGAATCCGGTGATGACTTCGTCGAACACGAGGAGCGTCCCGGTTTCCTCGGTGATCCGGCGCAGCTCGTGGATGAACTCGCGCGGCTGGAACTCGGGCCGGCGGCTTTGCACGGGCTCGACGAGGACGGCGGCGATTTCGTGTCCGCGGGTGCGCAGGATTTCGAGCGCCTCGGGGGAGCCGTAGTCGAGGACGATGATGTCATCGACGGCGCGCTTCGGGATGCCGGGGGCAATGGGCATCGCGCGCCCGGAGGCGGCACCGCGCACGAGGACTTCGTCGAAGTTGCCGTGGTAGTCCTTGGTGAAGAGGGCGATTTTATCCCGGCCGGTGACGGTGCGGGCGAGGCGCATGGCGGCCTGGACGGCCTCGGAGCCGGTGTTCACGAAGCTGGCGCGCTCGTTGCCGGTGAGTTCGCACAGCAGCTCGGCGACCTGGCCGGCGAGGGGTGTCTGCGGGCCGACTTCGATGCCGCGGTCGAGCTGCGCGTGGAGCGCCTCGGTGATGAACGCGGGCGAGTGGCCGAGGAAGCCGGGGCCGAAGCCGTTGAGGAGGTCGATGTATTCGTTGCCGTCGAGGTCGAGGAGGCGGGAGCCGCGCGAGCGCTCGACGACGATGGGGTAGCACATTTCTTTCCAGAGGCGGTTGAACCCGGAGGCGGTGCGCGGGTCGGCGTGGCGCTGGCGATGTTCCTGCGTGTGCTTTTTTGAAAGCCGGGTGCGGGCGGTGTAGCGGGCGACGAGCGCGGCGATGTGTCGGCGCTGGCGGTCGGTGAGGCTGGTGTCGAGGGTGCGGGTGATCGCGGTGGTGGGGGCGGAGGAGAGGTTGAGAGTTGAGGGTTGAGAGTTGAGAGTTGGAAGAGCGCACGCGGGCGTTGGGGTGATCGCGGGGGCCGGAGCGCTGCCGCGCAGGAGGTCGAGCTGCTGCTGCATGAGGGCCATCTGCTGGGCGATGGTGCGCTCGATGAGGTTGCCGTCCGCTGGCGCGGCGGGCTGCGGCGTCGCGGCGATGGGCGCTGGTGCTGGCGCGGCGGCCGGTTCGCGGGGGAGGGTGGCGTCGAGGTGGGCGGCGATGGCGGCGATGGTTGGCAGCTCGTCGATGAGCTGGCGCATGGTGATGCGGACGCCGAACTCGTCGTGGAACTCTTTGCTGACTTGCGTGAGGAGGAGAGAGTCCAGGCCGAGTTCGAGGAGGGTGGCGCTGGCGTCGAGGTCGTCGACGTCGATGCCGGAGAGCTCGCTGAGGACGGCTCGGAGGCGGGCGGTGAGGGTGTCGGTGCGGTCTGGAGCTGGCATGGTGGTCTCGGGAATTGCTGTGGGCGGCATGAGCGGAAGCGTCGGTTCAATCGCTGGCACCGCTTCCATCACTCGGGCAACGGGCGGATCGACCCAGAAGCGCTTTCGCTCAAACGGATAGGTCGGCAGCACCACTCGGCGGCGCGGGTCGTGGGCGTGGAAATTTTCCCAATCGATCGCAACGCCGGCAATCCAGAGCCGGCCTAGCGCGGAGAGGATCGACTCGCAATCGCAGGACTTCTTCTCGGCGTGGGCGAGGGACGGAATGACGACCTGCTTCGGCGCGCCCTGGCGCGCGAGCGTCGAGAGGGTTTGGCCGGGGCCGACCTCGAGATACACGCGGTCGGGCTCGCGCTGGAGCGCCTGGATCGCGTCGTGGAAGCGGACGGTCTGGCGCAAGTGGCTCGACCAATATTGCGGATCGGTCGCCTGCTTCGCGGTGAGCCAATCGGCGGTGACGGTCGAGAGGATGGGGATCTCCGGGGCGCTGAGCTGCGCGCGCGCGATCTCGGCGGCGAACGGCTCGAGCACGGGATCCATCATGCGCGAGTGGAAGCCGTGCGAGGTGTGGAGGCGGCGGTGGGCGATCTCTCGGGCGGCGAGAGTTTTCTCCAGCTCCGCAACCGCGTCGTGCGGGCCGGAGACGACGCAGAGCGACGCGCCATTGACGGCTGCGAGGTCGAGTGTGTCGCCGAGCAGCGGGAGGACTTCGCTCTCGGGGAGCCGAACCGAGAGCATCGCGCCGCCGGGCAGTTCGCCCATGAGGCGTCCGCGCGTGGCGAGGAGGCGGAGGGCGTCGTCGAGCGTGAGGACGCCGGCGAGGCAGGCGGCGACGAACTCGCCGACGCTGTGGCCGATCATCGCGGCGGGTTTCACGCCCCAGCTCAACCAGAGCCGCGCGAGGGCGTACTCGACGACGAAGATGGCGGGCTGGGCGAGGAGGGTTTGCGTGAGGCGTTCGCCGGTGGAGCCGTGGAGGACTTCGCGCAGGTCGCAGCCGAGATGCGGCGTGAGGAGATCGGCGCACTGGTCGAGGGTGTCGCGGAAGACGGGCTCGTGATCGTAAAGCTCCCGCGCCATGCCGGGGTGCTGCGCGCCCTGGCCGGGGAACATGAAGACGACCGCCGCGTCCTGACGACTGGACTGGCCGGAGTGGGATTCACCGCCAAGACGCCAAGTCGCCAAGTCGGAAGAAGCGGAATCCTCCGCCTTGGCGTCTTGGCGACTTGGCGGTGAAATCTCCACGATGATCGTTCGCCGATGCGCGTGGGTTTTGCGACCGACCTGCAAGGTGTAGGCGACATCGGCCAGGTCGAGGGCGGGATTGCCGGCGAGATGCGCGGCGAGATTTTTCTCCGCCACATCGAGAGCCGTGGCCGTGCGCGCGGAGAGGACGAGGAGCTGTCGCGGACGCGCGCTCGGCGTCGCCGCGATCTCGGGCGCTTCCTCGAGGACGGCGTGGACATTTGTCCCGCCCACTCCGAATGAACTGACGCCCGCGAGTCGGGGCGCATCGCCGCGCGGCCAGTCCGTGAGCTGGGCGGCGACGCGGAAGGGGGTGCTGTCGAAGTCGATCTTCGGGTTCGGCGTCTCGTAATGGAGCGTCGGCGGGATTTGTCCGTGCTCAAGGGCGAGCGCGGTCTTGATGATCGCAGTGACGCCCGAAGCGACATCGAGGTGGCCGAGGTTGGTTTTCACCGAGCCGATCGCGCAGAAGCCAGTGTCGTCGGTGGTGGCGCGAAAGGCTTTCGTGAGCGCGGCGATTTCGATGGGATCGCCCAAGGGCGTGCCGGTGCCGTGCGCCTCGACGTAGCCGATGTCCCGCGCGCTCACGCCGGCCAGGGCGTGCGCGAGCGCGATGACCTCGGCCTGCCCCTCGACGCTCGGCGCGGTGTAGGAAAATTTCGCGCCGCCGTCGTTGTTGATCGCGGTGCCGCGGATGACGGCGTGGATCGGATCGCGGTCGGCGAGCGCGTCCTCGAGGCGCTTGAGGACGAGGACGCCCGCGCCATTGCTGAAGACGGTGCCGGCGGCGCGCGCGTCGAAGGCGCGGCAGTGGCCGTCGGGCGAAAGCATGCCGTCCTCCTGGTAGAAATAGCCCTTCCGCTGTGGGAGCGTGATGGTGACACCGCCGGCGAGCGCCATGTCGCACTGGTGGGTGAGGAGGCTCTGGCAGGCTTGCGCGATGGCGACGAGCGAGGTGGAGCAGGCGGTCTGGAGAGTCATGCTCGGGCCGCGGAGGCCGAGTTTGAAGGAGACGCGCGTGGCGAGGTAATCCTTGTCGTTTCCCAGCTCGGTCTGGAGGGAGCCGACCTGAATGGAGGCGACGAGATTTTTGAGAAAAGCGGGATGGGCGCAAAGGTTCGCGAGCAGGTAGGTGTCGATGTAGGCCCCGGCATAGACGCCGATGGGGCCGGGGTGGCGCGCGGGGTCGCAGCCGGCGCGCTCAAGCGCCTCGTGGCAAAGCTCGAGGAAGACGCGCTGCTGTGGATCCATCAGCTCGGCGTCCTTCGGCAGGATGCCGAAAAAGGCGGCGTCGAAAAGGTCGATGCCGTCGAGGACGCCTTTCGCTCTGACGTAGCGCGAGTCGCCGCGCGTGGCGGCGGGATCAAGACCGGAGGCGGCGAGATCGTCGTCGGTGAGCTGGGAGATCGACTCGACGCCGTCGCGGAGATTTGCCCAGAACTCCTCGACCGTCCGCGCGCCGGGGAGGCGGGTGGCCATGCCGGTGATGGCGATGGAGTTCGGGTCGGTCATGCGGAGGCTCTGCGTAGCACAGCCCGCGCCAGAGCGGCACGCTGGCGCGCGGCGCGGGCGGCGACTGCGGCGAGGCCGGTCTCGGGCTCGGAGAGGCGGCGCGAGAGAGTGTGGATGGTGGGGGAGTCGAAGAGATGGGTGATCGGGACGGCGCGGCGGAGGAGGCCGGCGAGGCGACTGTGGACTTGCGCGACGTGGAGCGAGCCGCCGCCAAGGTCGGCGAAATTGTCGTGAATCCCGATGCCCTCGACGAGGAGTACCTCCTCCCAGAGGTCGGCGAGCGAGCGCTCGAGCGGGGTGCGCGGAGGCTCGGCGGGCTGGCGGAGGGATGGGCGCTGACGCTTGCGGGCGCGGAGGGCGGCGAGGATCTCGCCGGGAGTTGTGAGTTCGCGGGCGATGCGGGCGAGTTGCAGGCTGTCGTCGTCGGGGGGTGCGACGCTGGCGGCGGGCGCGGGCGGCGCGGCGACGGCGCGGGGCTGGAGGGTGGCGGCCTCGGTGGCGGGGAGCGGGGAGCCGCCAATGCTTTCGAGGAAAAGGCGCGCAGGCTCGTTGCGTGGCGTCGGCTGGAAATCGACGCGCACCTTTTCCAAGCCGCGCTCCAGCGCCTCGCGACCGAGATGCGCGAGCATGCGGTGCTCCACGCCTTTGCCCAGCACGCGGCAACTGAGCAGGAGCGACTCCACGACCAGTGCGTCGTTTTTCGCATGGAAAAACATCGCGCCGACGAGCCCGTAGTCGCCGAAGCGGTCGCGCACCTCGACGACGCGGCACTCGCCCGTTAGCGCGCGAAGTTGTGGTTCGGTGCGGCGGATGGTCGTGGTGTTGAATTGATTCGTGCGCTCGGTGAGCTGGGCGAGGCGCGGAAACTGCGCGGCGGTGGGCTCGGCGATGCGCACCTCCAGCTCCAGCCCGGCGAGGAACTCTTCGAAGCTCCCGGCCGCCTCGCGGAGCTGCTCGCTGGCGCGCTGCTGGCTGTAGAGCTGCGCGCGGCGACGATCCTCGTCGGTGATGCGCGCCCGATCAAAAGCCCAGACGTGCCGAAGGAAATGCGGGATGCGCTCCGGCTCGGCGGGCAGCTCGAGCACGAGCACGCCGGGGCAATGGGCGCGCACTTCGGCGCATTCGAGGGCGTTGTCGTCGATGAAAATGAAGCTGTCGAGGCCGAGGCGCAGCTCGGCGGCGAGCGCGCGCAGGCTCTCGCTTTTCGCCCCCCAGCCGATGCGCGCGGCGGTGATGTGGTCGCGGCGAAGCGGCATGTCGTCGCGCTGGGCGAAGACGGCATCCACGTCGCCGGGCGCGTTTTTCGTGCAGAGGCAGAGGAGCATTCCGGCCTCGCGCTGGGCGATTATGAACTCCTGAAGCGCGCGCCGCGGCGGGTCGATCTCGATGCCCAGCGGGCCATCCTCGCCGCAGATGCCGCGCCAGAGGGTCTGGTCGCAATCGAGCGCGATGACTTTACGCGGTGGGCTGAGGAGGGCGCGGATTTTTCGCGCGAGTGCGGTCGCCAGCGCGGCAAAATACTCGGGCGTGTACGGGATGTGCCCTGCCTGATCACCGTGCGCATCGAGTGGGTCGGCCACGGGATAAAGTTCGGTCGTCGCAAGGTGGACGCCCGCCATTTCCGCGAACGCCGCGGCCAGCGAGCGCTCGGTCTCGGCGAAGTCGGGCGCGCTGGGGCAGAGGCAGATGATGAGCGGCGCGAAGGCACGCGTGGTGAAATTTTCGACCGCCTGGACGAGTTCGGAGGTCTGGCGGTCGAGATCGGCGTCCGGAGAAAAGCGCCGCCAATCTTCGACGCGAATGAGCAGGACGTTCGCGCCGGCGGTGTTCGTGGCGAGGAGACTCGCGGGGTCGAGGAGCTGCTGGAGCACTTGGTTGTAAGGAGCGAAGCGGATGTCGCCGTCGAGCCCCAGCTCGCGCAGCCAGAAGGCGAGCGGCTCTGCGAGCGGCTCGGCGGTGAAGTTGGCGGTGACGGCGATCATGCCAAGTCGCGCCGCCTGTCGCGCAGCGCGGGGAATTCGGCTCGGTATTTTTCCAGCGCGGGGAGGTCAAGCGTGGCCTCGATGATGCCGGGGGCCGAGCCGGCGTCGGCGACGATTTCGCCGCGGGGGCCGATGATTTGGGTGCGCCCGTTGTAGCTGTTTTTGGGATCGGTGCCGCAGCGGTTCACGCCGGCGACGTAGGCTTGGTTCTCGATGGCGCGGGCGCGCAGGAGGGTCAGCCAGTGGTCTTCGCGGGCGGCGGGCCAGTTCGCGATCACGACGAAGAGATGAGCGCTGGCGGAAGCCCGGAAGATTTCAGGGAAACGGAGGTCGTAGCAGATGAAGGGGACGACTTTGATATCTTGCCAGGGAAAGCTCACGAGACGGTCGCCGGGCTCGAAGTGGTCGTTTTCACCGGCGAAGGAGAAAGGATGCAATTTTGTGTAGCGAGCGATCTCGCGGCCGCTGGGATCGAAGGCGAGAGCGATGTTTTTCCCCCGGCCATCGGCGGAGCGGGTCACCATGCCCGCTACAATATAGTGCGAGCGCTCGCGGGCGGTGTCGGCAAGGAAGCGCGCCGTCTCCGACGGCTCGGGCTCGGCGGTGCGAGCGACATTCATGCTGAAGCCGGTCGAAAACATCTCGGGGAGGACGACGAGGGAGCCAGCGGGCTGGGGCTGGAAATCGAGCATCGCGCGGATGGCGGCGCGGTTGGCGGCTGGGTCTTCCCAGGCAATGTCGGGTTGGATGCAGGCGAGGTGCATGCGGAGTGGTGAGCAGTGAGCATACCAGCGGGTAGCGCCTTCGTCTCGCACGCTGGTCAGGGCGTCATGACCAACTTTCGCTTCGCGAGCTGAGACGTTTCCTAATCCCAAGAACGCTCTCTCTGCGTTCTTTGCTCTTAAAGATCGGTTTCTGCCCGCTCGAGGTACCACGGCAGCGCGGCGCGGACGCCCTCGGCAAGGGAGTGCGTGGGCGCATAGCCGAGGGCGCGGCGGATTTTTCCGATGTCCGCGACGGAATGGCGGATGTCGCCCGCGCGCTCGGGGCCGTAGGCGGGCTGCGCGGCGCTCACCTCGAGCCCGGCCTCGACGAGCAGAGCGCGCAGGGCGGCGAAAAGTTCGTTGAGGCTCGTCTCCTCGCCGACGGCCACGTTGAAAACCGGGCTCGGCTCGGCGGTGTCGGTGAGGGCGGCGAGGAGGTTCGCCTGCACGACGTTCGCGATGAAACAAAAGTCGCGCGTCGCGCCGCCGTCGCCGTTGATCGTGATCGGCTCGCCGTCGCGCAGGGCGGCGATCCATTTTGGGATGACGGCGGCGTAGGCTCCGGCGGGATCCTGGCGCGGACCGAAGACGTTGAAGTAACGGAGGCCCACGCTTTTCAGCCCATACACGCGGGCGAAGGTGCCGGCGTAGATTTCGTCGATCAGCTTCGTGGCGGCGTAGGGGGAGAGTGCCGCGCCGATGAGTTCCTCGCGTTTTGGCAGCGTCGGCTCGTCTCCATAGATGGCGCTGCTGCTCGCATAGACTACGCGCCGCACGTCCGCGTCTTTGGCGGCGGTGAGGATGTTGACGAAGCCGGTGACGTTCGCCGCGTGCGCCGCGACCGGCTCATCGATGGAGCGCGGCACCGAGCCGAGCGCGGCCTGGTGGAGGACGAAATCGACGCCCTCGCACATGCGCTGGCAAAGCGCCGCATCCTCGATGGAGCCCTCGACGGACTCGAACCTCGCCGCCCTTTCCCCGCCGACCGCCTCGCGCACGACCTCGAGATTTCGCGCGTAGCCGGTGTCGAAGTTGTCAAGGCCGATGACGCGCTGATCGAGCCGGAGGAGCGTCTCGACGAGGTTCGAGCCGATGAAGCCAGCCGCGCCAGTGACGAGCCAGATGTGGGATTGGCCGTCGAGGCGGGAGCGGAGGAGGTCGGTCATGTGTTGGGTAAATCGATTCCGTGCATCTCGCTCACGCGCCGGATGAAATCCTCGACCCAGCCGGGGAAAAGCGGTTCGACTTGGCTGGCGTATGTCAGCAGGAGGCGGAGCTTCTCGGGATCGAGCCGGAGATCGTAGGCGTGCGTCCAGACATGGCGGAAGGCGCGCAACTCGTGCAGCGGCTGGACGTTCTCGTTGGCGATGAACGGCGGCCGCACACCCTCCACGCGGATGGTCATGCGCCGGATCAGTGCGGCATGCCACCCTTTCTCGTCGTCGATATTGTTCTCAAACGCCTTCGCGATTCGCAGCATGGCCTGCTCGATTACGTTGAACATCCGCGCCAAATGATGCGCGCAGCCCTCCAGCGCCGCTGGCGAATCCCCGGCGATCCGCTCCCGCGCGAGATCGCCAGCCGCGCGGACGACCCGCGCATCCTGCATCAACTCGCCCCGCAACATCGCCAGTGCTACAGCGTCCACTCGTCTCCCTCCTGGATGATCTTTTCCGCAAAACGAATCTCCGGCAGCACCACGAGATCGACGGGGCGTTGCATCCGCTCCTCGAGCGCGGCTTGCAGCGAAAAGATCGATCTGTCGCAAGGCTCATGGAACAAGGCGAGGTCGATGTCCGAAGCCGCATTGAACCGCCCGCGTTGAACGATTGAACCGAAGACGATCACGCGCTCGCCCGGTAGCAACTCTCCCAAGGCCCGCCTCAGCTTCTCGCGCGTCTCCTCCCACAGGCGCAGGCGCTCATCGGCGCGCTGGGCATCGCGGCGTTGGAGCAGGGTGTCGTGCATCGGTCGGAAAATCTACCGCACCCGTCTGCTCCTTGGCGATGACTGCGCGCCGCCTCGTGGATAAATCAGCGGTCGCCGCCGCGGTTGCGCGTCTGCATCAGCGCCGCGCCCGCCTTCACCATATCGAGTTGCGTCCGGCCCTGCTCTTCCAGCGCCGCCACTTGATCCGCCACGAGGAAATTCCGCGCGCGCGAGACCGTCCGCGCGAGCAGCTCCTCCTGCTGCGTCACGTATTGCTGCACGGCCTCGGCCGATCGCCCGCGCATCCCGCCGAAGCCCCCGCGCGAGTCGCCCCCCTCGAATCCCTCGACCGCCGGCTGCCGCGCTTTTTCCTCCCCGATCACCTGCATCAACGTCTGGAATTGCCCCTCCTGCAGCGGCGCCCCGCTCCCTGCGAGATCCTGCCGCACCTGGTTCACGAATTTCCGCTCGCCGAGCGTCTTGTTGTAGCCCTCGTATTTCGCGTAGCCGGCGTCGCCCAGCACCTCGCGCAGGCGCTTCGCCGTCTCCTCAGGCGCGATTTTTTCCTCGTCCCGCTGCATGAAGCCGCTGTGCCGCGCCGCGAGCGTCTCGTAGAAGGCCGACGCCTGCTCGGGCGTGAGCGCGAGCTCCCGGGCGAGATCGGCATAATTTTGCCGGACGCCGAAAGTGACCTGCTTGCGCATCGCTTCGCGGGCCTGCGGGTTCTCGAGAAACTTCTGCCAGCCTTGGCGGCGATCGTCGCGCCGGGCCTGGCGATCCTCGGGCGCGTTCTCCGCAGCGTCGGTGGAAACTTCCGCCTCGGGCGCAGGCGCGACCGTCTCGCGGGAGGCGAGCTTCTCGCGCAGTTGCGCCGACTCGGCGACATAGATGCGCGCATCGGCCTCGAGCTTCTCCCGCGCCTGTTCCAGCTCACCGATCTGCTTTTTCTGCAGCGCGACGAGGGCCTCGAGTTCCGCCTTTTCCGAGGTCAGGCGGCTTGCGGTGGAAGCCTGCAAAGTGAGGCCGGCGACCGCGGCGGCGAAGAGGACAGCAATGAGAGCGAGAGCGATTTTCATGGATTGGTGCGCGGACGATGCCACCGCCCCCGAAGCCGGGCAAACGGGATTTAGCCCCGCCCTGCGCGGCACAGCTCCCCGGCCCGCTCGCGCGCGTCGGCGTCGGCGGCGAGGATCGCCGGGAGATCGGGGGTCGAGACGACTTCTGTCTCCGTCATGACTCTTTCCACGATGCGCCAGATGGCGGGGAAGGAAATGCGCCCGGCGAGGAATGCGGCCACGGCAATTTCGTTCGCGGCATTCAGGATCGCGGGCAGCGTACCCCCGACCTCGCCGGCGCGCCGCGCGAGATCGAGCGCGGGGAAATCCGCCCGCCGCGGTGCTTCGAAATCAAGGCGCGACAGCGCGGGGAAATCGAGCGGCTGCAAACTGCTCCCGACCCGCTCGGGCCACGTCACGGCGTATTGAATCGGGAAGCACATGTCCGACCGGCTGAGCTGCGCGAGCACCGAACCATCGACGAACTCCACCATGGAATGCACCACGCTCTGCGGATGGACGACGACATCGACGCGCGCCATTTCCACGTCGAAAAGCCAGCGCGCCTCGATCATCTCCAGCCCTTTGTTGAAGAGCGTGGCGGAGTCGATTGTGATCTTCGCACCCATCTCCCAAGTCGGGTGCCGCAGGGCCTGTTCCTTCGTCACGGAGGCGAGCTGCTCCGCCGGGAGTTTGCGGAAAGGGCCACCGGAAGCGGTGAGGATAAGCCGCGAGACCGTGCGCGGATCGCGGCCCTCGAGGCACTGGAAAATCGCGTTGTGCTCGCTATCGATCGGCAGGACTTGCACGCCGTGCCGCCGTGCCGCCGACATCACGATCTCGCCGGCCATCACGAGGATCTCCTTGCTCGCGACGGCGATGTCTTTCCCCGCCTCGATGGCCGCGAGCGCCGGCCGCAGCCCGCCCGTCCCGACGATGGCGATGAGCACGAGATCGGCTTCGGGGAGTGTCGCCAGCTCGACCAGCCCTTCTTCGCCGCGGAGCAACGGCATGTCGAAGCCCGGGACATTCTCAACCTCGCCGCTCAGGCAGACGGCTGCGGGTTGAAATTCGCGCGCCTGGGCTGCGAGCGCGTCCGTTTTTTCATGAGCCGAGAGGCCGACAATGCGCATACGCTCCGGCAGATCGCGCGCGACCTTCGCGGCGCTCTCGCCGATGGAGCCCGTGGCTCCCAGCACGACGACCCGGCGCTGCCTCATCCGCCGATGCGCAGGATGAATCGCATGTAGAAAAAGAGGAGCGGAGCGGTGAAGAGGAGGCTGTCGATGAGATCGAGCGCGCCGCCGATGCCCGGCAGGAATCGGCCCGAGTCCTTCACGCCGGTACTCCTTTTGATGACCGACTCGGCGAGGTCGCCGATGATCGCGGCAAAGCCCAGCAACAGCCCGAGCGCGGTCGCGTGCGCGTAGTTGAGCAGCCCGAGCTGGGTGGGCATGAGCCAGAGCAGCGCGTAGCTGCCGAGGAGCGAAAAGCCGAGCGCGCCGAAGAATCCCTCCCACGTTTTCTTCGGGCTGATGTGCGGGATGAGCGGGTGCTTCCCGATGAGCGAGCCGGTGACATACGCGCCCATGTCGCTGAATTTCGTGACCACGATGAGAAAGAGCACGTAGAAGTGCCCGGCGATCCCGCCCGCATCCGGCCGGGGGACGACATAGACGATTTTCGTGATGAAGCTGAAAAGCCAGACGACGTAAAGCAGGCCGAAGATCGTGTAGGCCATCGTCTCGATGGGGCGTGTGTCGCGCGTCTGCTCGAACATTTGCCGGCCGAAGACGACGAGGAGAAAGAACAGCAGAATCGCGATCTCGAAATCGTAGGATTGCGCCGGGCCGACGGAGCCGAAGTAGTGAAAACTCCCGGCGAGAAAAACCGCGCCGCAGATCATGGCGATGATTTTGAAGTTCGGCAGCTTCGCGTGATCGAGCATGCCGTAGAACTCCCAGAGCCCGGCGAGCGTCAGGACGCCGATGAGGCAGAAAAATCCGATCTCGAACCCGGCAAAAATCGTGTAGAGCGCGACCGTCCAGAGCGCGAGGGAGCTGCCGAGGCGGGAGAGAAATACGAGCTTGTTGCCGGTCATCTGCGGAGCGCGCAGCCTGCGGGAGCGGCGGGGATTTTGGAATGTAAAACCGCGCGCGCGATCACATCCGGCTCACTCTCGGGCGGGCGGCGGAGCGTCAATGTTCGATCCGGGGCCTTTTGGGTGACGCCAAATTGTGCCGGGCTGGTAGGTTCACCATGCTCATTAGAACAGGATCGAGCCTTTGACACCGGGCCGGGCGAGTCGTAAAGCGACGGTATGAATTCTCCCCAGATTCATCCGCGCCGTGGCTGGCACCGCATGCTCACGAAGCTCGCGGCGTCCCGCTTTTTCACCTTCTCGCTGCTCATCCATCTGCTGCTCGTCGTCTTGGTCGGCGGGTATGTCGTCGTGCGGACGACACAACAGGAGAAACCGATCTTTGCCGGCATCCCGGTGCCGCCAGTGAATGAGTCTGCGCAGCCGAGCCCGGAGCAGGGAAAGGAGGCGAGTGCATCATCGAGCTTCCTGCCGGGTGCGCCCACTCTCGTGTCGGGGCCGACGGATCTGGAACTCATCTCGGTATTGGCCGTAGTGCCGACGCACGCATTCTCGCCCGGGCCGGTCATCGACGATCCGGTTCTTCCGCCACCGCCTGACGGTTCGGGCGGACTCACTATGGGGCCAAATCATGTCCCGTCGTCGCGCACTCGTGACGGGATCGGGAAAGCGCTCGCGAACAACGGCGGCACACCCGAATCCCAAGACGCCGTGATGCGCGGCTTGCGCTGGTTGAGCGATCATCAAAATAAAGACGGCTCGTGGGGCGTGAAATACAAAGGCGCGATGACGGGCTATGCGCTGCTCGCCTTTCTCGGGCATGGCGAGGGAGTGGAGTCGCCGGCCTTTGGCGGCAATGTCCGCAACGGCATGGAGCGCCTCATCGAAGAAGGCGAGCGCAAGCAGGGCCGGCTCAGTTTTTCCAGCAGATGGGAGGGCAACGAGGCTCCCTACGAGCACGGCGTTGCGACGTATGCGCTAGCCGAGCTTTATACTTTCACGCGTGAGCCCCGGACCATCCCGGTGCTAACCGACGCGGTCGCGCACATCACGGCGGGTCAGAACCCGGAGGGCGGCTGGGATTACGGCTACGCGACGGACTCGAACCGCACCGACCTCTCGGTGAGCGGGTGGAACATCCAGGCGCTGAAAGCCGCACATGTGACGGGCTTGAAGCTGCCGGGCGTAGAGGTCGCTCTCGACCGGGCAATGCCGATGGTGAAGCGGCTCCAGGGAAAAGAAGGCGGCTTCGGCTATGTGAAGGCGGAGAACCGCTACAGCCTCACGGGCGTTGGCGTGCTTGCGCTGCAATTGTGGAAGCCGGATTCGCGCGCGATTCGGGCAGGGGTCGATTTCATCCTGAACGGGCCGAAGGTGGACTATGACGGGGCCGACGCTGACCTTTACGCGTGGTATTATTACCACACGCAGGCGTGTTTTCAGAAAGGCGACGACGCCTGGAAAAAGTGGAACGTCGTGTGGCAGCCGGAGATCGTCCGCCACCAAAGCGCGGACGGGAGCTGGCCGCCGATCAAGCCGCAGAAACGTCCCCCAGGCGGCGAGCTGCAGGTCGCGGGGCTGGAGGGGGACGCGCCGATCTACCGGACGAGTCTCTGCGTGCTCATGCTGGAGGTTTTCTACCGCTACGAGAAAATGAGCGCGCGGTGAGCGGTGGTCCCGGCCCGTTGACACCTCCGCCTGCCCGCCGTATCTAAAAACTCTCCCATGGACGACACCACTCCCCAGCCACAGGCGCCGCTGCAGCGCCTGCTCGTGAAGCTTGCGGCTTCACGGTTCTTCACCTTTTCCCTGCTCATCCACGTCCTGCTCGTGATCGTGCTTGGCAGTGTCGCCCTCTATAAGAGCGTGCAGGAGACGCCCGACATCATCGGCGATCCGGGCGGCCTGGTGGGCGACAGCGGCGGCGACGATGGCCCGCCTGCGCCGCCCGAAGCGCAGCCCGAGACTGAGTATGTGCCGCCGACACCGACGATGCCGACCAGTGTTGATCTGAGTAACGCGATCATCAGCACGGCGACGGCAGATTTCGCCATGGCCGCCACGCCGGTGGTACCGACGACGGTGACCACGCCCTCGGTGACGCCGGTCACGCCCACGGTGGGCAGAGGCGGCGGGAACAAAGGGCTGCCAGGGGCGATGGCTTCGCGCGGAGGAGCCGGACGCGATGCGGCGCGGAGGGCGGGCGGTGGGACCGATCCGGCGGAAAAAGCGGTGATGAATGGCCTGCGGTGGCTGCAAAAGAACCAGAACGACGACGGGTCTTGGGGGGAAAAATTCAAGGGTGCGATGACCGGGCTGGCGATGCTCTCTTTTCTCGGCCACGGAGAGGATGTGACGTCGCCGGAGTTCGGCGGGACGGTGCGGAAGGGGATGGAATTCCAGATTGCGCTGGGGGAGAAGAATCAGGGCAATCTGAACGTGACCACCAGTGAGAATCCAACGCCCTATGCCCACGGGATCGCGACATACGCTCTGGCAGAAGCCTACGTCATGACGAAGGAGGAGCGGATCATCCCGGTGCTGACGCAAGCAGTGGAGAGGATCGTGAAGGGGCAGAACAGCGAGGGAGGCTGGGATTACGGATACAAAACGACCGGCGGGCGCTCTGATCTGTCTGTGATGGGCTGGCAGATCCAAGCTTTGAAAGCGGCGCATCTCACGGAACTCGCCTTGCCGGGAGTCGATGCGGCGTTAAACAAATCGATGCTGCGGGTGAAGAAATTCCAGGCGAACAAAGGCGGGTTTGGCTACACCAAGCCGGAAAACAAATACAGCCTCACTGGGGTCGGCGTGCTGGCACTGCAGTTTTGGAAGCCGGACTCGAATGCAATCCGGCAGGGGATTGACTTCATCCTTGCCGGACCAGAGGTGGACTATAAAGGCAAGGATGCGGACCTCTACGCGTGGTATTACAACACCCAAGCGTGTTTTCAAAAACAGGGCTCGGCCTGGGAGAAGTGGAACCGCGTGTGGCAGCCGCAGATCGTCGGCGCGCAGAGCCCGGATGGAAGCTGGCCGCCGCATGGCGGCAAGGAGCACGGCGGCATGAATGCCGTGACCAAAGACGGCGACGTCTATCGCACCACGCTCTCCATCCTCATGCTCGAGGTGTTCTATCGCTACTCGCTGGCGTCGAGGACGTAGTAGGCGGCGAGTGGACTGTTTGCCGACGGGAGAGCAAACCTCTCCCGCAGCCGCAGCGAGCTGCCCGCCCGGAGTCAGCGGGTCGTGGCGCTCCCAGCTTTGGGGGCCGTCCCGTTGATGCGCAGGTAGGTGTAGCCCTTCAGCCCCTTCTCGTAGTTCGCCAGAAGTTTCATCGCCTCGTTCGGCTTCAAGCGGTTGCTCTTGATCGCCGCGTCCACCTCTACTTTTACCAAGCGGATCAATTCGTTTTGATCCCACTGCGTGAGCGTGAGCACTTCGCCGATCGTGCTCCCCTCGATCGTCTCCTCAATGTAGTAGCCCGACTCCTCGTCCTCATCGAGAAAGACATGCACCTCGTTGACCCGGCCGAACAAATTGTGCAGGTCGCCCATGATGTCCTGGTAAGCCCCCATCAGGAAAAAACCAATGTAGTAAGGCTCACCCGCGCGCAGTTCGTGCAGCGGCAGCGTCTCCTTCACGTCGTGCAGATCGACGAACTTGCTCACCTTTCCATCCGAGTCGCAGGTGATATCGACCAGCGTCCCATTCCGCTCCGGCGCATGGTCGAGCCGGTGGATCGGCATGATCGGAAAAAGCTGCCCCAGGGCCCAATGATCGAGCAGCGACTGGAAGACCGAGAAGTTGCAGACGTATTGATCCGCCAGCGACGTTTCCAAATCCTTCACCTCGTCCGGCACATAACGCATCCCCTGGCAGAGATCGACGATCCCCTGCGCGATCTGCCAGTAGCCCGTCTCGATCTGCGCCTTGCTCTCGAGGTCGAGCAGCCCGAGGTCGAACATCGACTGCGCCTGCTCCTTGATCTGCTGCGCGTCGTGCAGGCTCTCCATTCGGTTTTGTTTGCTCAGATTCCGCTGGAGTTCCCTCATGTCCGCCACCTGCGCCAGTTCGCCTTCGCGAGCCTCCTGCTTCTCGCCGGCGCGCGCCTTTTCGATGGAGCCAAACGCTTCCACCACCAGCACCGAATGATGCGCCACGATCGCCCGCCCGCTTTCGCTCACGATGATCGGGTGCTCAACCTTCTCCGAGTCGCACACATCCATCACGTTGTAGATGATGTCCCGCGCGTATTCCTGGAGGGAGTAATTCATCGAGCTGTCGAATGCCGTCCGCGACCCGTCGTAATCGACCCCGAGCCCGCCGCCGACGTCGAGATAGCCCAGCTCGTGCCCCATTTTCACCAGCTTCGCGTAAAAGCGCGCCGCCTCCCGCACCGCTCGCTTAATCGTGACGATATCCGGCACCTGCGAGCCGACATGGAAATGCACCAGCTTGAGGCAATGCCCGAGCCCCGCCTTGCGCAGGGTTTCGCTCGCGCAGACGAGGTCCGCCGTCGAGAGGCCGAACTTCGCGTTTTCCCCGCCGCTCGTCGCCCACTTCCCCGCGCCCTTGCTTTGCAGCCGGACGCGCACGCCGATCATCGGCTCGACGCCCACCTCGCGCGAGACCTCGAGGATTTGAAACAGCTCCTCGAGCTTCTCCACGACCATGATCACCTTCTTGCCGAGCTTGTTCCCCAGCAGCGCGTTCTGGATGAAGACCGAGTCCTTGTAGCCGTTGCAAATGATGAGGCTCTCGGGATGATTGTGAATCGCCAGCGCCGCGATCAGCTCCGGCTTGCTTCCCGCCTCGATCCCAAATTGAAACTCCTTCCCCGCGTCCATGATCTCCTCCACCACCTCGCGCAGTTGGTTCACCTTGATGGGAAAAACTCCGCTGTAACGGTTTTGGTAGCCCGACTCCTTGATCGCCGACTGGAACGCCCGGTTGATCGTCTGCACCCGGTGCCGCAGCAAATCCTGAAAGCGAATGACCAGCGGAAACGCCAGCCCACGCTCCCGCGCCTCGTCGATCACCGCCATGATTTCGATGGTCGCGTCGGACATTTGCGTCGGCAGCGCCTGCACGTTACCGCGTTCGTTAATTGCGAAATAACCCGCTCCCCAACGGTCGATATTATAGAGCGAGGTGGCGGATTGGATGTCCCATTCGTGCGGCATGCGGGCGGGATACTAAGAGCGACGAAGGCCAATGCAACCGCTGATCGCCGCGCAAAATCCGGCGTTTAGTTTCGCCGAAACGCGCTACCTTCCCGCGTCATGCGCCTGCTACTCACCCTCACCTGCTGCGTCCTGCTCGCCGGGTGCGCCAAAGACCGTGACCATGTCGCCCTCATCAGCATCCCGGACCAGCAGCTCCTGCTTTTGAAAAAAGGCGTCCCCATCGCGCGCTACCCCGTTTCCACCTCGAAGTTCGGCCTCGGCGACATCCCCGGCAGCAAAGCCACGCCGCTCGGCTCCCTCGAGATCGCGGATAAAATCGGACGCGGCGCCGCCGTCGGCACCGTCTTCAAAAGCCGCCGCCGCACTGGTGAAGTGGTCGCCATCGACTCTCCCGGCCGCGATCCGATCGTCACCCGCATCCTCTGGCTGCGCGGACTCGAGCCGGGGAACCGCCGCGCCTACACGCGCCACATTTACATCCACGGCACGCCCGAGGAGCGCAGCATCGGCCGCCCCGCCAGCTACGGCTGCGTCCGCATGCGCTCCCGCGACGTGATTGCGCTCTTCGACACCGTCGGAGTCGGTGCTCGAGTCGAGATCCTCGAGACGCCGCTGCCTGGCGGAGGTTGAGAGATGAGAGTTGATAGTTGATAGACCGGAAAGATCGAAGCGGCTGCGCCGCTCTGCCGCCAGACTCTCGGCGCGCTTTGACCGGAAACCGCCGCTGACCCCGCCGCGGCTATCAACCATCAACTCTCAACTATCAACCTCCGCAAATGGCCCGCGACCTGCTTTCCCTCCCGCGTGACCTTGACCGCGGACATCCCTCTCCTCGACGACCCGCTCCCCGCGGAGCCGCGGCCCATCGAACACGAAGCCAGCTTCGCCCTTCTTTTCGACAACCACCCGCTCCCCATGTGGGTCTGCGACAAGGACTCACTCGACTTCCTCGCCGTCAACGCCGCCGCCGCCCGCCACTACGGCTACTCTGTGGCCGAGATGCTGCGCATGAGCCTGCTCGATCTTTGCCCACCGGAGGAAGTCGCCGCGCTCCTCGATTACCGCGCCAAAGTCATCGACACCGTCTCCGGCGGCATGAGCCTCACCATCGCCTGGCAGCATCTGAAAAAAGATCGCACCACCATCGAGGTCGAGGCCACATGGAGCCGCATCTTTTATAAAGAACGCGCCGCCGTCCTGGTGCTCGCCCACGACGTGACCGAGCGCCTCCGGGCCGACCGCCAGATTCAGGAGCAGGCCAGCCTGCTGAATCTCGCCCACGACGCCATCATCGTCGCCGATCTCGGACACCGGGTCTTGTTTTGGAATAAAGGCGCCGAGCGGCTCTACGGCTGGCACGCTGATGACGCCATCGGCCGCCCCCGGCACGAACTGCTCGGCAGCGACAGCAACATGCTCGCCACCGCCACCGCCGCGCTTTTCGCGAAGGGCGAATGGAGCGGCGAGATGCGCCATAAGACGCGCGAGGGGAAAGCCATCATCGTCAGCAGCCGATGGACGCTCGTGCGCGATGAAAGCGACCGGCCCAAGTCGATCCTCGTCATTAACACCGACATCACAGAAACGAAGATGCTGGAGAGCCAATTCCTGCGCACCCAGCGGCTCGAAAGCATCGGCACCCTCGCCAGCGGCATCGCGCATGACCTGAACAACATCCTCAGCCCGATCCTCATGTCCGTCGGCATTCTGCGGATGACCGTGACCGACGGACCGAGTGAAAAAATGCTGAAGATCATCGAAGGCAGCGCCGAGCGCGGCGCCGAGATCGTGAAGCAGGTGCTCACCTTCGCCCGCGGCGTCGATGGCGAGCGCGTCACGCTCCAGGCCCGCCATCTCGTGAATGAGATGGTGAAAGTGATGGCTCAGACTTTTCCGAGAAACATAACAATCCGGAACAACCTGCCCAAAGAACTCCCGCCCGTGAGCGGCGACGCCACGCAGCTCCACCAAGTATTGCTCAACCTCTGCGTGAACGCCCGCGACGCCATGCCCGAGGGCGGCACGATCACCCTCGAGGCCGAACACACGGTCGTCGATGAGCATTACGCCAGCATGAATCCCGATGCGGTTCCCGGCTCCTACGTGATCCTGAGCGTGAGCGACTCCGGTTCCGGCATCCCGCCCGAGGTGATGAACCGCATCTTCGATCCATTTTTCACCACGAAAGAACAGGGCAAAGGCACCGGCCTCGGCCTTTCCACCGTCGTCGGCATCGTGAAGAGCCACCGCGGTTTCATGACTGTGAAAAGCAATGTCGGAGAAGGCACCTCCTTTCACATAGCCATCCCCGTCGCCACCGATGGCGGCACCGGCGAACCGGCCGCGCGTCCCACTACGCTCCCCACCGGCAACGGTGAGATCATCCTCATCGTCGATGACGAACCCTCCATCCGCGAAGCCGCCTCGCGCACGCTCGAGGCGAACGGTTACCGCGTCTATGCCGCCGAGGATGGCACCGACGCCCTCGCGCTTTATTTCCAGCGGCGGAGTGAAATCGACCTCGTCCTCACCGACATCCAGATGGATCTCATGGATGGCGTCGGCCTCACCCGCGCGCTCAAGCGCATCGAGCCCGATGTGAAAGTGATCGCTTCCAGTGGCCACGCCGCGCCCGAGAAACGCGACGCGCTCAAGCAGCTCGGCGTCTGTTCGTTTCTGGACAAACCTTACACCGCCGACCGCCTTCTCATTGCGTTGCACGACGCGATCCACGCCGCGCCGAAGCAAAGCGACGAGCCGGTTTTTTCGTAAGGTTCAAGCCTTCCCGCAGTTCGTGCGGGGGGAATCAGATATCCCCTCTTGAGAGGGGCAGAAAGCGATTCCGAACCTCTGCCCTCACACCGCTCCCGTGAAATACCCGTGCCACCCCCTCAAGATCAGCTCCATGCGCAGCCGCACGAGCCCCCGGTAGCGCGCGGGGTCCGTCATCGCCAGCCGCGGCTCGACATCGTTCCCGACTATCCGCCCGACCTCCCGGAGCACCGCCCGATCCTCCGCTGCCTTGCTTTTCATCAAGGGCGGGATGCCGCCACCCGCTTCGCGCACCTCCGCTTCCATCGCGGCGAGCGCCCGAATCTCGATCTCGCGCGGATGGAGCGCAGGCTCAGGTGGCATCCGCGCATCCTGTTCCTCTCCCCGCGAAAACTCAACCGCCGACCACTCAATCCAAATTCCAAATTCCAAATTCCGAAATTCCCAGTCATCCTCCCACCGATGGCCGACATCCTCCTCGTCGATGCACAGCCCGCGCGCGCCGAGTCCCTGCGCGCCCTGCTCAAAATGGCCGGGCACACTTCACATCGGGTCCTCAATGGCCAGGCGGCGCTCGAGGCGCTCCGCGAGCGCCCCGCCGATCTCGTCGTCAGCGATGTCATCCTCTCGGGCATGACCGGCTACGAGATGTGCCGGGCCATCAAAGACGACCCCGCCCTGCGTCACATCCCCGTCATCCTCCTCACTACGCTTTCCGACCCGGAGGAGATCGTCCACGGGCTGAATGCTCGCGCCGACTCCTACCTCGCCCGCCCCTTTGATCCCGGCTACCTGATCGCCCGCGTCCGCCTGCTGCTCGCGCCGGACGACCACCCGCCCACTGCCGCGACCGACGATTCGCTCGAGGTCGAGCTTCAGGGGAAAAGATACACCGTCCACTCCGGTCGCCGGCAGATGCTGAATCTCCTCGTCTCCACCTACGAAAACGCCATTCACCAGACCCGCCGGCTCACCGACACCCAGCTCGCGCTCGAGGATCTGACCGAGCGCATCTCGCACGACCGGAATCTCCTGCGCACCCTCATCGACACCCTGCCCGACAGCATCTACGTGAAAGACGCCAGCAGCCGCTACCTGCTCGACAACACTGCCCACATGCGGCTCGTCGGCGCGCGCGATTCCACCGGCGTCGTCGGGCGGACGGCGTTCGATTTTTTCCCACCGGAACTGGCCGAGCGCTACCACGTCGCCGACCAGGAGGTGATGCGCACCGGCGAGCCCGTAATGGATCTGGAGGAGCCGCTCGTCTCCGCCGACGGCACCGAGCGCTGGGTCTCGACGACGAAAATGCCCTTCCACGACGAGGATGGCAGCGTGCTCGGCCTCGTCTGCATGGGGCGCGACATCACGGAGAAAAAGCACGCGCAGCAGCAACTCGCCGCCTACGCCGACGAGCTGCGCCGCAAGAACGAGGAGATGCTCGAGGACCTCAACATGGCGCGAGAGCTTCAGCAGGCCTTCCTCCCGCAGCAGGCGCTCTGCTTCCCGCGCGAGGGCGAGAGCGCCCTGCGCGTCTCGCATCATTACCTGCCGAGCACGGCGATCGGCGGTGATTTTTTCGAGCCGCTCTGGCTCTCCCGGACGCACGCTGGGCTCATCCTCGGCGATGTGATGGGACACGGCGTGCGGGCCGCGCTCGTCACCTCCATCCTGCGCGGCCTCATTGAGGAATTGCGCCCGCACGCCGGCGAGCCGGCGCACTTTATGGGCGAGCTGAACCGCGGGCTCGTCCGCGTCCTCGGCCAGACGCGCATCCCGATTTTTTCTTCCGCCTTTTACCTCATCATCGACACTGCCACCGGCCTCGCCCGCTATGCGAACGCCGGCCATCCCAGCCCGCTCCTCCTGCGCGACGGCGAAGTCCGCCCGCTCCCCCACGGCCCCGGCCCCGGCGCGCGCCCCGGCACTGCGCTCGGCGTGCTGGAGGATTCCGGCTACACGGTTCGCGAAGTCGAGCTGCGCACCGGCGACCGGCTATTGCTGTTCACCGATGGCGTCTTCGAGATCGAGGGCGAGGGCGGCGAGCTCTACGATGAATCCCGCCTGCTCGACGCCGTCCGGCGCGCCAGCGAGTTGCCGACCGATCAGTTGTTCCAGGCGCTCATCCAGGAGACCCGCACCTTTTCGATCACGCGCAGCTTCGACGACGACATGTGCCTGGTCGGCATCGACCTGCTGCGGGTGGGGGCGGGGTGAAAGTCCACACGGCTCCAACCTTGCGAGCCGACTGGAAACGTGGGACGAATAAGCCATGTCGAAATCCGCCGTGCTCATGGAATACGACGCCCGCGTGGACGCCAAGAAGCGCGTCACGATCCGGGGGACGTCGCACGATTGTTTTCCGCATCGTGCATCGGAAGGACGGGATGATCGTGCTGAAACCGCGTGAGGAGGCGGACCTGCCGGTCTCGGAGCGCACGCTCCGCGGGATGGACGAGGCGATGCGCAACCTGCGCGCGGGGATTCGGTCCCCGTCCGTCGATTTCGAGGAACTCGCGGCATTGGTTGACCGATTGGAGCTGCATCAGCGGCACAAAGACAAACGATTGTTGCACGGCGTTGCGCCTGCCGACTATTTGTAGAGCGAGTATGAGTAGTAGGGACAGGTGGGCTCGATCATATGGATGCTGTAGTACGGCGCATCCGGGATTACTTCGTTCAGCGGAATCACGATGCCGGCAATACCGCTCCGGAACACAACTGCAATGGGTTCTCCCGAGCGATCGCGGCGTAGAACGGCTTTGGTATAACGGCGGTCCTCGAACAATTTCTTGAGTTCAGGCGGCCGGGCATCCCGAGGAATGTCTGTGTTCTCGGCCGCGCCTCCCGAATGCGCTGCCGCAGTGTTCTCTGCCCACGCGACGAGTTCTTTGTCTGAAATGGCTAAGTGGACAGACGTCCCGAATCGTTTTGCCGCCACTTGCGCCCCCCGCTCGATTCCGAAGATCCACACAACGCTGGCTGCGACGAGGATCAGCAGAATGCAAATCGTGAGTAGCGGCTTTGGTATTCTCATAAAGAAAGCGCGGCAATCGCCGCTCGCATCGCGGTATGGTCAATCGCGTGCTCCTCGCGGCGCGCGCCGATGCCGGCGGGGAAGGTGACGCTCAACTCGCCACCGAGGTGCTCGCGGAATTCACGCAAGCCTTCGAGCAGTTCGGGATGCCGCAAAGCATCGTCCCAGACCGGCAGGCCGGCGTTGGTGAGACCGGTGCGGATTTGGCCGAACTCGTCGTCGGTGAGCCAGCTCTGGCCCAGCGCGTAGCGGCTGTCGAGCAGCACGCCGAGCGCGACGGCTTCGCCGTGCGTGAGTCGGAAATCCGTGAGCAACTCGAGCTTGTGCGCGGCCCAGTGCCCGAAATCGAGCGGCCGCGCGCTCCCGCGCTCGAAGGGATCGCCTCCCTCGCGCATGTGATCGAGATGCGCGCGGGCGCAGCGGACGATCATCCCCTCGATGGCCGTCTGGTCGCGCTCCCGCAGCGCCGCGGCGTGCGCGCGGAGCCAGTGGAAAAAATCCGCGTCCCGGATGAGCGCGACCTTGAACGACTCGGCAATGCCGCCGATCCAGTCGCGGCCCGGCAGCGTGCGTAGGAGGTCGAGATCGTTCACCACGGCGTGCGGCGGCGCGAAGGTGCCGATGCCGTTCTTCACCCCGGCAAAATTGATCCCGTTCTTCACCCCGACGCCGCCATCGCTCTGCGCGAGCACGGTCGTCGGGAGGCGGATGAGTCGCAGCCCGCGATGAACGAGCGCCGTGGCGAAGCCGACCGCATCGAGCACCGCACCGCCGCCGACCGCGAGCACGACATCGTGCCGCGAAAGCCTCGCACCGAGCAGCGCGCGCAGCAGGCGCTCGATCAGGGCAAAGTCGTTTTTAGCCGCCTCGCCGCCGGGGATTGCGACCGGCTCGGCATAGCGGGCGAGGCCGCTCACGACCGCCCCGGGGAGGTGGTCGTCGTAGAAAGCGGCGACGCGGGCTCCGGCGACGAGCTCGGGCAGGACGAGATTTTTCTCCTCGAAAACTCCGTGCGTGAAGATGACCGGGAAGTCGAAATCGACCGTGAGGCTCTGCTTGACGACGGACTCAATCATTGCGTTCCAGCCAGGTGCGCACAGCATGGGCGAGTTCGAGTTGAGTCGCCGGCTCGCGCTCGAAAGGGAGCGTCGTGCTCCAGCCGATCGACTCGCCGGGACGCCCGTGCGTGCCGTGGATGCGCGTGGGATCGGAGCTGACGCCGAGCGGCGGGAAGCCGAAGAACAGCTCGCACGGATCGTAGCCCGGCTTGTTGTGGATATCGACGTGGCTCGCGAAATCCGGCGCCTCCGCCCGCTCGCTCCACCACGGGTAGGCGAACCAATGCCCCGGCTGCGCGATGAGCACGAGATCGCCGCTACGCGCGTGGTCGATGCCGAACTCCCGCTGCGCCGCGCGGTCGAGTACGCGCTCCACCCCGGGCAGCGCGCGAAGCACTTCGGCAGCCGCTTTTTCCTCCGCCGCATGGACGTGCGCGACCTGGTGATCGACCACCGCAAACGCACCAGTCGCGAAAAAGTCCGCGTAGCGCATCCCGCGGATCTCGCGCGTGGCGAACAGCCCCGCTTCCCGCAGCGCGCGGTTTGGGAACACGGCGCCGCCGCTCACCTGCTCGATGGCGTAGTCGCCCCAGACAAGGATTTCGTAGCCGTGCGCGGTGGCGGACTCGCGCAGGCGCGTGAGCCAAGTAGCGAGTTCGGCGACGGCCCGCGCGGCCTGTGGACTGTCCGGCCCGCGCCGCTGGAGATCGTAGTCGAGATGCGGCAGATAGGTGAAAAGCAGCCCCGGCGCATCCGGCATTGCGAGCACCGCGCAGGTCGCATCGACGATCCATTCCGTCGAGCGGCGCGAGGCGAGCGGGCCCCAGTAGTTCATGAGGTTGAAAGGACGGCCGACCGCTTCGATGAGGCGCGGATAAAGGTCGCGCGGATGGCTGTAGCAGTCCTGGATCATGCCGCCCGAGTGCTTGTGGATCGGCGTGGGCGAAAGGATCAGGTCGGCACTTTCGCCGAGGCTTTGCTGCCAGAACATCAGGCCGACGCGCCCGCCCCCGGCGCGATACTTTTTCCAAATCCGCGGGCCCGAGACGAGCGCGGCCGCCTGCTCCCAGAAGAGCACTTTCCTCAACTCCGGGAACCAGAGGCCATTGCCCACCATACCGTGCTGCGATGCCGGGGCCGCAGTGCGAAAGGCGGCCTGGGCGCTGCAAGTGACCGCGGGGAACTCGGCGCGCGCGGAATGAAATGCCCGACCCGGCAGCCTAGCGCTCATCTCTGCGCTGAGGGCGGCGGCTTGGACGACGAGGAGTTTGCGCGGCACGGCGGAAAATAGCAGAGGCTTCAGCTCGCGTAAAAGCGCCAGGCGGCGATGCGGCTCAGCGGCCAGAGCGCGAGCAGGATGAACACCGCGATGATGCCGAACCGCCCCGCCTCCGCCCGCGCGCAGAGGCTCGCCTGGAAAATGATGAGCGCGCCGATGAGCCAGCCGATCACCGCCGGGAGCGCAATGCGCGGGATGAAGGTGAGCCGCGCGGCGCTCGCGCCCGTCATCGCCACGAGGAGGAGCGTGAGCAGGGAGTAGAGCCGCCAGTTCGCCGTGAGCCCGCCGTGTCCGGCAGTGAAAGCCCAGAAGCTCGCGGCGAGGACGAGCATGGGAGCCCATTTCGCCGGGAGCGAGGCGCGACCGGTCGTTTCGTCGCGCGCGAGGTGCGCGACCGCGGCGACATAGAGAGTGAGCGTCACGCCGGCGACGACCACAGCGTCCGGCAGATGCTGTGGCGAGACGGTGACCGCACCGAGCAGCAGGCTCAATCCGCGACAGAGGCCCATGTTTAGATCACCGAGAAAAGGAATGCGCTTGAGCCCGAGATTGTAGCTGCAGACGCAGAGCACGATGGCGAGGCCGACAATGAGTGGGCGTCCGCCGGCAAGCAGACAGAGCACGAGACCGGCGATGAAAAGCAGGATGCAGCCAGTCCAGACCGCGGGCACGGATGCACCGCCCCGCGGGAGCGGGCGATGCGGCCTTTCCCGCGCATCCTCGGGCAGATCCATGAGGTCATTGAGCAGCAGACCGGCGGCATAGAGGCACAGGCTCGCGCCGATGGGGAGGAAGACGCTCGCGTCAAAATCCCAAATTCCGAACGCCGTCGCGAGGAGGAAGCCGGCGAGCGGATCGCCGGGGACGGTGAAGAGATTTGGTACGCGCAGGAGCTGGAGCCAGGTGCCGAGAGCGGATCGCATGGAAGGGCGGCGAACATGCCCGCGCCCGCCGCGCCGCGAAAGCAGAATGCGGCGGAAAAAATACGGGTTCGTCTGCCGCTGCGTGAGGGCGAAGCCGGGAGTCTATCCCCTTCGTTGGATCAAGGGCTCTGCCAGCCCGCAGCTTCATTCCACCCGCCGAAATTGCTCCGTCACCTGCGCCAGCTCCACGCCAAACTTCCGGATCGACGAGTGATTCACCATCGTCCGCCCATCCGGCTGCAACACCATCCACTGGCTCATCCGCACCCGCGCCAGCGGATTCCCCGGTGTCAGCGCGAGCGTGAAGCTCCAATGGAAAACATCCCCCCACGCCTCGCCCTCCGCGCGTCCGATCATGTCATTCGCCGTCGCGGTGAAATGATGCGCATCCACCCGCCGGATGCGCCACGAGCGGTGCTGCTTTTCCGCCCCGATCACGAGATCCTGCTCCAGGTGGAAGACATCGCCGTGCCACTCCCCGCGCGTCTCCGTCGTCACCCGCTGGATCGGCGCGCCGCCCCGCGTCTGCATCAGGCCGCTCGATTGCGTCTTCCCGGTGAAAAAATCCGTCGGATCGAACACCGGTCGTCCCCCCGCGAAATCCCGCGGCTGCATGCTCGAGCACGCGGGCAGAAAAAGCAGGGCAGCGAGCGCAGTGAGTTTCATTTCGCCTTCACTTCGTCCCGCGCGACCGGCGCGCGTCCATGCACCCGCACCTCCGCCCCGAGCTCGATCATTTTGTAGAAAAGCTCCGCCTTTCCCGCCTCCAGCCGCACACAGCCGTGTGACGCCGGATAGCCCGGCAGCGGCCCCTCATGCAGCCCGTTCGCCCCGTCGAACCGGATGAACCACCGCATCGGCGACGGGATGAACCGCCCGCCCGCCGGCAAATCCTCGCCCTCCTCCGCCTCCCCCATCCAGACCCGCCCGCGCGCATCCACGATCCGTCCATACATCGACGACTCGTGCTCCCGATCCTTTTCCCGCACCCGGAACCGGCCCGTCCGCGTCTCATGCCCCGCGCGCCCGCTCGAGATCGCCGACGTGGCAATCCGCCGCCCATCGCGCAGCAGATGCGTCTCCTGCGCCGTGAGATCGATCTCGATCGACACCTCCGCCCGCACCCCACCCGCGGCGAGCAGGAGCAGCAAGAGCCAGCGCATTCGCCCACCCTCGAAAACTCGCACGCGACGCGCCACCGTTTTTTTGCGACATAGAGCACGCCATGTCCGCGCAGCCGCCCGAGGGCGTCACCCTCATCGACCATCCGCTCATCGCGGAAAAGTTGACCCGCCTCCGTGACGCCACGACCGGCCTCCAGGTCTTCCGCCAGCTCCTGCGCGAGATTGCCGCCCTCATGAGTTACGAGATCACCCGCGACCTCGCCACCGCTCCCGCGTCAATCCAGACCCCGGTCGCCCCGCACGACGGCGTCCGGCTCGCGCGCCCCCTCGTCATCGTCCCCATCCTGCGCGCCGGGCTCGGCTTTGCCGATGGCATGCTCACCGTCCTCAGCGACGCCCGCCTCGGGCACATCGGCCTCAGCCGCGACGAGGCGACCCTGCGCCCCGAGCGCTACTTTTTCAAACACCCGCCCGGCCTCGCCGACGCCGACGTGCTCGTCGTCGATCCCATGCTCGCCACCGGCTGGAGCGCTACCGAGGCGATCGCGCAGTTGAAAGAAGCCGGCGCGGGGCGGTTGCGTTTCGTCTGCCTGGTCACGTGCGCCGCCGGGCTCGCGCAGCTCCGTGCCGCGCATCCCGACGTGCCGATTTTCACTGCCGCCATCGACCCCGAGCTCGACCCGCGCGGCTACATCATCCCTGGCCTCGGCGACGCTGGCGACCGCTACTTCGGCACGTAGCGCCGGGTGCCGCGACACGAGGTGCCGGGTATCGCGCGCGCCCTCGCGGGCTGCTTTCGGCGCCCTCGCCGAAAGATCCAACCCACGGCGCAGCCGCTGGACAAAACGAACGTCTCTCGGCCCAGCGATTTGATATGACGCTATCGCGTTGGATCCGTGTTTCGGCGAGGGCGCCAAAACCAGCCCGCGAGGGCGCGGGCGCTACCCGGGGCGGCTTCGCCGCCGGGGTTGCGCTCCGACCCGCTTCCGACCATCGTCCTCGCGCTGCCCCGCCGTCGATCCCGGCGGATCAGCACGAGAAATCCCACGCGTTTCCCTGTTGAAAGACGACACCGCCACCACCCGCATCCTCATCATGGATGATGAAGAGGCCATCTGCACCCTCGTGAGCTGCGCCCTCGGCGCGCTCGGCTACGAAGTGGTCGAGACCCTCGATGCCCTTTCCGCCATCCAGCGCTACCGCGAAGAGTTCGAGGCCGGGCGGCCATTCCACGCCGTCATCATGGATCTCACCATCCCCGCCGGCATGGGCGGCCAGGAGGCCGTGCGCGAAGTGCTCGCCATCGATCCCGGCGCAAAAGTCATCGTCTCCAGCGGCTATGCTGCCGATCCGGTAATGTCCGAGTTCTCCACCTACGGCTTCTGCGCCTGCCTCTCGAAGCCCTACGAAATCGCCGCCCTTGGCCGCGTCGTCCGCGAGGTCGTCAGCTCGCCGAAGGAAGAACTCGTCTTCCACGATTTCGCCCACCCGCGCTCCGCCTAGCGCACCACCGGCTGCACGTAGAGCGTCCAGCCCGCCTCCGCGCCGAAGGCTCCACCCGTCACCGCGAACCCCGCCGGACTCGGCGCGTAGATCAAGAGCAGATCAGCCTCCGCGCCTTTCCGCTTGATCCATTTCGGAAAAATCTCGTCCCCCGCCGTTGCCCGCGCGATCAGCGGACGCGACCACTTTTCCCACAACTCGTCTTCTTGCGTCGGGGCGGCGTACGAGTTCACGTGGCTCACGTCGCGGAGCTTCTCGGGATTCAAAAATCGCCCGGCAGATTCGAAGTCACCCGAGCGCTCCAGCCGGCCTTCCGTCAGCCGCAAGGGATAAAACCGCCCTCCGTGTCGCAGCCAGAGCCCCGTCGCGTTTTTCGGAAAACCTTCGCCCACCTCGAGCGCGACCTTTTCCAGCGCGTCTCCGGTTTCCACCCACTCCGCCACCCGCACCGCCGTGTCCGGTCCGCGCATCACCGCCCGGTGCACCAGCCCGCGCGAGGAATAGAGCGGGATGTCCGCCCGCGCCGCTCCTTCGCGCCCGTTGAGGATCTCCACCGGCACAGACTCCCCGCCCGCCGGCGCGGCGTAGAGATTCACCTCCGACGCGTGCGAGATCGTGTAGAGATCGCCGCTCGTCACGAAGGCATTCAGCCACTGCGTCACATCGTGCCGGCCCTCCCCCAGCGCCCGGGCCAGCGAGAGCGCCCGCACCTGCGTCCGCTCCCCGTGCCCGCGCCGCCCCACGTAGGCAAAGAGCATCGCGAAGAGTGCCACCCCCGCGACGAATACCCCCAGCACCACGCGATAATCCCGTCGCCGGCTCCACCGCAGATGCGCCGGCCCCACCGCCACCAGGTAGAGCCCCGTCAGCACATAGATCAGCGTCCAGGAGATTTCCGGCCGGGTGAAACTCGCCAGCCGCTGGAGGATCGACGTCTCCAGATCGTGGATCACCGCATCGCCCGATTTTAGCTCCGCCCCCGGCCAGCCCGCCGCCGCCAGCGCCTTCGCATCCAGCGACCGCGCCGGCTGCGGGTGCCGCACAATCCGGCCCGCGCCCAGCCGTTCCCCCGCCAGCGCCGCGAGCGCACCCTCCAGCTCCGGCAGGCCCCCATCCGCCCCCGGCGCGAGATGCACCACGCCGCCGCTCCTCACCCAATCCAGGAACGCCTCCCGCCGCGCCGCCTCCCAGCGCGGCGCATGATCCAGCACCACCGCCTCCAGCCCATCCGTGGCCGAGACCGTCGTGGGGAAAAGCTCCTCCGGGAACACCTTCGAGCCCCCGCGCGTCGTGAGCGCCCCGCCCAGCAGCACCGTCGCCGGCGGCCCCGTCTCCGGCGCATCGAGCGCGAGCCGCTCCTTTCCGCCGCGGCCCCAGATGATCTCCCATTCCGTCGCTCCCGCGTTCCAGAGTTCGAATTGCACCCACCGGCTCGTAAAAGGCGCGACGAACACCGGCTCCACGATCTCCGCCCCCACGCGCCCGCCCAGCCCCTGAGTCGCGTGCGCTTTGATCACGCCTTCAAACGGAGTCGCCGCGGGATTTTCCACCAGCACCGAGAGCGTGGTGAAAGTCGCCGGCACGACCTTTCCATCGAATCCCCAAAGCGTCTGCCGCACCTCCAGCGCCCCCGCCTGCATCGTCGTGAGCAGGAGGCAGGTAAAAAAAAGACGCGTGGCTGCGTTCATCGCCGGAGATAATGCTCCGCGCTGGCCAGGCAGCGCCAGCGCGTGATGAAGAGGGCGGTGAGGTAGATCGTAAAATTAAGAATGACTATGTGATGTTCGGACCAGTTCCCCGGGAAATTGTGCAGTTCCTGAATCTCGTTCACGAACACGATGGTTGCTGGACCGACGAGAAACACTAGGTCATTGGACCCGTAGGCCCTCGCTGAATCGGCGATCACCGCCCACAACACCGGCAGGAGACCCCATCCGACTCCGACGCCCATCGCCGTGAGGATCGCGCGAAAACGCGTGCGGCTGCGCAGCCCGATGTAGAGCGAGCCCCACGCGATGAGCGGCAGATAGACGACCACCGACAGCACCGCACAGACCAGCGAGTAGTCCGTCGAGTCGATGATCCGCATCACGCTCACTGTCAGCAAAGGCATTGCCAGTACGATGCAAAGCCGGCGTAACGCGCGCCATTTTTGCGCGACAATGTCGCGACCGCTGATCGGCGTCGTCAGCAACACATCGAGCGTCTGATTAACCCGCTCCGAGACGATGGTGTTCGCCGCCTGCACCACAAGCACAAGAAAGGCGATGCCCCAGAGGATGAAACTCACCCCGGCGAGGTCGCTACTGTTGTCTTCAGCTACGAAAAACAGGCACAGCGCGAATACTGGCAACTCAATGACCAAAAGCAGGCGGACCAAGTAATTCACGCGCCCGAGCGAGCGCTTCGTCAGCTCCCGCCACGCGACCGGATCGTTTGCCGGCAACCGCGCTTCCTTCCGGCCGATCAGGATGTTCCCGGTGAACCGGTTCGCCCGCTGCATCACCCCGTCGATCCAGCGGAAGACTGCCAGCAAAGGATTCCCCGGTGGGAGGAATGCGCGGCGGACGAGAAAATAGCGCGCCATGCCGAGGAAGACGCCTGCCGAGGCGAGTATTGGGGCAAGGCGAAAAATCTGCACTGTTCTGCTGTCATTCCACGAGTTGCTCAAAGCTATCGGAGGGAAGAGGGCAAAGAGGGTTGGTTGGTCAATGTAGCGGTATTCAACCGAGAGGTTGTAGGCCCACTGCATCGCAAGCGGCACTCCCATATAGAACGCCGCACCAAGCAGATAGCTCCCGAGAAACGCCGCCGCCGTCGTGCGGAAAAACGCCGAGCACAACAACGCAAATGCTCCCACTTGCAGACAGGTCACCAGGAGCCCCACGAAGCTCATGACCAGCCGCTCCGGCGAGACCCCTCCGAACGCGTAGGCCATCGCCGCCAAGGGCATCGAGAGCAGGAGGAACGACAGCATCGGCACCAGCCCCGCGATGAATTTCTGCGCCACGATCTCCCCCGGTCCCAGATCAGTAAGAAAGAGCAACGCCAGAGAGTCGCGCTCCTTTTCGTAGGTGATGGACCCCGACATCAGTGCCGGCAGAAAAATGAAAATCCCGCAGAACTGGAACAGGATCATCGACTCGAACATCAACCCTCCACGGCCGAGCATCCCGTAAATACCGGAGCCGGAGCGCGTGTAGTTGTAGAACACGAGGGCGAAAAGCCCGAATAAAAGCACCGCATAGACCACGCGGACGACGTACGTCCGCCGCCGGGCCGCCAGCTCGACCAGTTCCTTCCCCAGCAGCGGCAGCGAAGGCACCAATGTCATTTTCGATGAAGCGTTGGCATCCCCCGACTTCGCCGCAAACGCCCCGCGAAGTCATTCCCTTTCCATGGCGAAACCACGAAATCCGTGGGCAAGAATAACCTGTGGAATGGCTCGGCGCGCGATCCGGAGCGCCAAGGGTCGAGCTCACACGAGGTCGGGGCGAAGCCCCTGTGGTGCTCTGGAATCGCTGAAAATGTGATGCAGAATGCCCCAACCGACTCCAAGTTCATCCCCACTCGTGAATCTCCTCCTCGGTTTTCAGATAGGCCTCAAAGAAATCTGGGCTCATAAATTTCGCAGCTTCCTCACCATGCTCGGGATCATCCTTGGCGTCGCCAGCCTGCTCTCGATGTTTGGCCTCACCGAGGGGATCGCGCGAGGCATGCGCGAGATGATGGAATCGACCGGCGGCGTCGAGCGCGTGCAGGTGAACAGTCAGGAAATCCCGGAGGATCAGCAGGCGCGCTCCGATCTCGCGTCCGGACGGACGATGGCCGACGTGGCGGTCCTCCAGCGGGCTGGGCCGCTCATCGACTTGGTCGCCGCGGAGTCGAGTCTGAACAACGCTGCCGTCACTCGCGGCGGCAAGACGTGGCGGGCGAAGGTCACCGGCGGCCTTCCGAGCTACGCGGAGATGGGGAAATATACCATCGACCGCGGACGCATGATCGCCGAGCTCGATCTCGAGCGGGCGCATCGAGTGGTGGTGCTCGGGCATCAGGCGCTCGAGGAACTGTGGCCGGACGATCCGGAGGTCGATCCGGTGGGGCAGAGCATCTCCATCAATGGCGTTCCTTTCATGGTCGTCGGGACTTTCCCTTTCTTCGAGCGCGAGGAGGACAGGAGAAAGCGCGAGCTGAATCCCGAGGTGGCGCAAGAGAAGCCGAAGAAGGCCCGGGGACGCGGGCGCTGGGATCCGTTCAGTTGGAAAAATCGCGCGATCGTCATCCCGATCACCACGATGTTCCAGGAGTTCAAGAGCGCGCAGGTGAAAGCGGGCAAGGATGAAGGGCCGAATTACCAGCTCGACGGATTATTTTTCCGCGTCGCGGACACCTCGCGCTTCCAGCAGGCGCGCGACCTCGCGCACGCATCGCTGCTGCGGTCGCATCGCGGCATCGAGGATTTCGCGCTGGAGACGCGCGAGGACTGGTTCGACAACATCGAGACGAGCGTGCGGGCGGCGCGCGTGAGCGGCGGCCTCATCGCCGGCATCAGCCTGCTCGTGGGCGGCATCGGCATCATGAACATCATGCTCGCGAGCATCACCGAGCGCATCCGGGAGATCGGCGTGCGGCGCGCCATCGGGGCGACGGAACGCGATATTTTCGTGCAGATCGTGGTGGAAAGCACGGTCATCGGGGTGATCGGCGGCCTCATCGGCTTGGCGGCTTCGGGGTTGATGATCAAGCTGCTGGTGCTGATGGCGCCGACGGAAAATGCGCCGATTGTCACGCCCGGGGGCATCCTGATCAGCCTCGGATTTGCGGTGGGGATCGGGATATTCTCGGGGCTCTACCCGGCGTGGCGGGCGTCGCGGCTCGACCCGATCGAGGCGCTGCGGTATGGGTGAGGGGTAGTTTCGATGAACATTTTCCACGAACTCCAGCGCGCTAAACTGGCGGGGCTCCCATTTCTTCTCATTGGGGGACACGCGGTTGCGGCGCACGGATTCCCGCGGCTTACTTTTGATGTGGATATCGTCGTGCCGAAAAATCGCGCGCCGGAATGGAAGCAATGGTTTGAGGCGCTCGGCTATCGGTGCTTCTTCGAGACGAAAGGGTTTTTCCAGCTCACGGGAGCTGACGGCGATGTGATCCCGGTCGATGTGATGACGGTCGAGGAAAACACATTCGAGAAGCTGTCGGCGACCAGCGTGGTGAAGATGCATCAAGGCATGGCCGTCGCTCTTCCCTCCGCCGAGAGCATCATCGCGATGAAGCTCCACGCGATACCTCAACGCGATCCAGACGCTCGGCCGAAGGACTGGATGGACATCGAGGGCATCATCCGGGCGAACAAACTCGACGTGCGTGCACCGGCTTTTCGCGCGATGGTGCTGCGCTATGCAGGCCCCGGCTCCTACGAACGACTCCTCACTGCCCGTGCGGAAAATCTCATCTGACGAGATCGACTATGGCGATGGGATCGTGCTCCCGGTTTTCTCGGAGCCCATGAAAGAGCACCGGGCGCCGAGCCTGGATGCGCTCATCGAGCATGCGGAGTATATGCGCGAGTGGGTCGTGCAGACGCCGGAGCAGCGGCGAAAGAAGGAACCGTTCGAGCCGTTTGTGATGTGACGGCGCGGGACATTCCGTTTGCAGCGGGGGCGGAGGTGAGGCGATAGTCTCTCCCCATTTATGACGTTGACCGAAAAGATCCTCGCCCGCGCCAGCGGTGCCGACCACGTCGCTCCCGGCGACAATGTGTGGGTGAATGTCGATGTCCTCATGACGCACGATGTCTGCGGCCCCGGCACCATCGGCGTCTTCAAGCGCGAGTTCGGCGCGGACGCGCGCGTCTGGGACTCGAAGAAAGTCGTCATCATCCCGGACCACTACATTTTCACCGCCGACAGCATGTCGAACCGGAACGTCGATCTCCTGCGCGATTTCGTCCGCGAGCAGGGGATCGAGTATTTTTACGACGTGATCGATGACCCGAACGGCCACTGGCATTTCGACGCGGAGAAAGGCCAGACCAAGCGCCAATACGGCTCCAGCTATACGGGCGTCTGCCACACGACGCTGCCGTGGAAAGGCCACCTGCGCCCCGGCGAAATCCTCTTCGGCACCGACTCGCACACTTGCATGGCCGGCGCGTTCAACCAATTCGCCACCGGGATCGGCAACACCGACGCCGGCTTCATCCTCGGCACGGGCAAGCTGCTGATCAAAGTCCCCGAGACGATGCGCTTTTATCTCGAGGGGGCGATGCAGCCGGGCGTGATGGCGAAGGACGTGATCCTGCACGTCATTGGCGACATCGGGTTCGACGGCGCGACCTACCGCGCGATGCAGTGGGAGGGGCCGGGAGTAAACGCGATGAACATGGATGACCGGATGACGATCGCGAACATGGCAATCGAGGCGGGTGGAAAGAACGCAATGTTCCCCTGCGATGAAAAGACGATCGCCTACGTGAACGAACGCATCGCGGAGAATGGGACGAAGAGCGAGTTCGAGCCGGTGGAGATCGATGCGGAGCAGTCGTTTTGTTATGACAAAACTTTCGACCTCACAAAACTCGAGCCGACTGTGGCGATGCACCCCGATCCGGGCAATCGCGAGCTGGCGCGCAATCTTTCCCACATAACACTGGACCGCGCCTACATCGGCTCCTGCACCGGTGGGAAAACGAGCGACTTTGTGGCTTTCGCCGAAGTCATCCGCGGCAAGTCGGTAAAGATCGACACCTTTGGCGTGCCGGCGACGACGAAGGTCGTGCGCGAGCTGAAAGAGATGCGCGTGAACGGGCACACGCTCTGGGAGACGCTGGAAAAGGCCGGCGTCACCATGACGGAGAATGCCTCGTGCGCTGCCTGCCTCGGCGGACCGGTCGATACCTTCGGGCGTTTGAACAAGCCGATGAATTGCATCAGCGCGACCAACCGCAACTTCCCCGGACGCATGGGCAACAAGGAATCGAAAGTTTACCTCGCCAGCCCCTACACCGTCGCCGCCTCCGCGCTCACCGGCCACATCACCGACCCGCGCGAAGTCCTGAGCTGACCGCATGCGTCCGGCGCTCCTTTTCCTGCTCGCCGCGCTGCTCGCCACCGGGTGCAGCGCGCCCCAGTCCGTCCAACCCGACGCCAGCGCCTATCTGGTTTCGGCGAACACGGGCTTCTTCCGCTACGGGCCGGCCCAGGGCACCGGCCCGGATTTAAACCTAACCGTCGGCCAGCGCATCACGCTCCTCGCGCGCAGCGGCGGCTATAGCAAAATCAAGCTCGAGACCGGCGACACCGGCTACGTCCCCACGGAGGACATCGCGCCCGCGCCGCCGCCGGAGCCGACGCCCACCCCTATTCCCGATCGTCCGCGCGCCAGCTACCGCGAGGATTATTCGACCGACCTGCCACAGCCGAGCTTCGATCTCCCAGCGGAGCTGCCGCCGCTCGAGGACCCCTCTCCGGCCTTCCGTTACTAGATTCATGAAAGTCACCAGCCCCATCTACGTCGTGGCCGACAACATCGACACCGACCAAATCATCCCGGCGCAATATCTAACACTCGTCCCGACCATCCCCGAGGAGTACGACAAGCTCGGCAGCTATGCGCTCATCGGTCTGCCGGACGAGCGATATCCGCAGCGGTTCGTGCCCGAGGGGGAAATGAAGACGCCGTATCAAATCGTGGTCGCCGGGAGGAATTTCGGCTGCGGGAGTTCGCGCGAGCACGCGCCGATCGCGCTGGGAGCGGCCGGCGTCCGGGCCGTGGTCGCCGAGAGTTTCGCGCGCATCTTTTTCCGCAACTGCGTGGCGACCGGCGAACTCTACCCGTATGACGCCCGGGAGCGCCTCTGCGACAGCGTGAAGACGGGAGACGAGGGGACGCTCGATTTCGATGCCGACACGCTCGAGGTGAATGGCAAGACCTACGACCTCAAGCCGCTGGGTGAAGTCCGCCCGGTGATCGATGCCGGCGGCATTTTCAACTTTGCCCGCCAGAGCGGCATGATCGCGGCGCGGTAACGGGGCTGAAAATGGCACGCCGGCTCGCTGTTTTCATCGCGTAGCCGGAAAGGAAAGATTCAGCCGAGCCGCTCGAGCAGCTGGTCGATCTGGACATGCTGTTCTATCATCCGCCGGATTGGGCCGATCTTTTGGTTTTCCCCCGGCAGCGTTTTTACCGTCATCGAGTGGACGCGGCTGGCGACGGTGTAGCTGTCGTAAGGCGACCCGATGACCGGGAGATGCGAGGCTTTCAAAAGATCGAGCACGCTCTGGTGAGGAAACAAATCGCCCGAGAGCACCATGCCTGCGAGCGAGCGTCCATCCTCCGGCGTGAGCGAGCAGGTCGAGAGGGCGGCGAGCATCACGTCCTCGCGATCGCCCGGCGTGATGACGAGGGTGCCGGGCTGGAAATGCTCCATGACGTGCGTGCTGCTCATCGCGCCGATGATCACGCGCTTCACGGGTCGGCGGCCTTCGCCCGGTGCGTTGATGAACTCCCCGCCGACGACCTCGGCGATCTGGTCGAGCGTGGGCGTGGCGAGCGCTGGCTCGGCCGGGATCACGCCGAGGAGATGGATGCCGAGCCGCGCCAGCCCGCGACCGGCGAAGTCGCGCACCATCTCGTATTTCTCCGGCGCGACTTTGTTTAAAATGACGCCGAGGATCTCGACGCCCTCGCGGTCGAAGAGCGCCTTGTTCAGCGCGATCTCGTCGATGGGCCGACCAATGCCGCCTTTGGTGACGAGGATCACCTTGCTCCCGAGGAGGTGGGCGACGCGGGCGTTCGAGAGGTCAAAAACCGAGCCGACTCCCGCGTGGCCGGTGCCCTCGATGATGATGAAATCCTTCTCCCACGCCGCGCGGTCGAACGAATGCTGGATGCGCCGGGTGAGGAAATCGGCGTTGGCGTGTTCGATGTATTTCCGCGTGAAGCTCGGCTCGATGGCGATGGGGCTCATCGCCTCCAGCGGCGTGTGGACGCGGAAGGTGTGGTCGATGAGCACGGTATCCTCGTCGATCTGCTTCCCCTCGACCTCGATGAACCGCTGGCCAACGGGCTTGATGAATCCGATGCGCCCGAAGCGTTTTTGCAGCGCGGCGAAGAGCCCGAGGGCAATGGTGGTCTTGCCGTCGTTCTGCTGTGTGGCGGCGATGAAGACGCGCGGGGTCTCGGTGTTCATCGGATGGGGGCGCACGCCCGGCTCGGGTGCAGCGTTCGGCGGCTCGCCGAACGCTCGTAAACCGACTTCCAATTCTCGCGCCCACTGGAAGTTTGATTGGGAGTTTCCGGCGAGCCGCCGAAAACAACACCCGGGCCGGGTGTGCTCCCCGGCCTACCCCGCCTCATCCGGTGGATACAGCTTCCGATACTCGATCGCCTGGAGCCCTACGATGGCGGCCACGCCCACAATGTCATCGACCGAAGCGCCGCGCGACATGTCCGCGCACGGCCGGGAGAGCCCGAGCACGATCTGCCCATAGACATCCGCACTGGCGAGATACTGCACGAGTTTAGCGGCGATGTTTCCGCTGTTCAGGTCCGGGAAAACGAGCACGTTCGCCCGGCCCGCGACGAGGCTCGACGGCGCTTTCACCTCGGCCAACTCGGCGAGCAGCGCGGTATCGGCCTGGAGCTCGCCATCGACTTCCATCTCGAGGCCCTCGTCGTCCGCGCGCTGCCGCGCGAGCGCGGTGGCGGCGATGACTTTCTCCGCGGAAGGATGTTTCGCGCTCCCCTTCGTCGAGAAGCTGAGCATCGCGACGCGCGGCTTTTCCCCCGTGAGCTGGCGGCAGATCGTCGCCGTCTTCACCGCGCTGGCGGCGAGCTGCTCGACCGACGGATCGGGGACGACGGCGCAGTCGGTGAAAAACATCACGCCCTTCTCGCCGTAGCGCCGGTTGTTCAGCTCGACGACCATGCAGCTCGAGATGTTCCGGATGCCGGGGAGCGGCTTGATGAGCTGGATGAGCGGGCGCAGCAGCGAGCCCGCAGCGACGCTCGAGCCGCCGACGAGGGCGTCGGCCTGGCCGTACTGGATCATCATTGCCGCGAAGTAGTTCGGGCTCGCCATCATCTCGCGCGACTCCATCGCGCCGACGTCGCGGTAGCGCTTCAGCTTCTCGAGCCGCTCGCAAAAAACCGCCAGATCGGAACTCGTCTCGGGATCGATGATGCGGACACGCTCGAGGTCGATCTTCTCCGAGTTCGCCACCGCCTCGATCGCGTCCTTGCGCCCGAGCACGATGGGGGCGCCGAGCTTGAGTTTGGCGAACTGGCAGGCGGCATGCAGGATGCGCGGCTCGGTTCCCTCAGGGAAAACGATGCGTTTCGGATGCTTGCGCAGCTTGTCGAAGACGGACTCGATGAAGTTCATACGGGCGCGGAACGGTGGAGGGAATGCGCCGGGGCGGCAAGTTGAGAATCCACCCGGCCCGGAAAGGTTCGACACGCCCCCGCTTGCTTTTGGAACATCCACACCCCGCCCGCGCGTCCGAACCCTTCGCGTCACGCTTTCGCTCATGAAGAAAAAATCCGCCTCAAATCCGCTCTGGTTCAAAGACGCCACCATCTACCAGCTCCACGTTAAAACTTTTGCCGACGGCAATGGCGACGGCATCGGCGACTTCACCGGGCTCATGGAAAAGCTCGATTACCTCGAAAATCTCGGCGTCACCGCGATCTGGATGCTCCCTTTTTACCCCTCGCCGCTGCGCGACGACGGCTACGACATCGCCGACTATTATTCCGTCAATCCGCAGTTCGGCACCATCGACGACTTCCAGGCGCTCTTGAAAGAAGCGCATCGGCGCGGGTTGAAAGTCATCACCGAGTTGGTGCTCAACCACACGTCGGATCAAAACGCGTGGTTTCAGAAATCGCGTCGCGCGCAGCCGGGAAGCGAGTGGCGCGACTTTTACGTCTGGAACGATTCGCCGCAGAAATATCAGGACGCGCGGATCATCTTCAAAGACTTCGAGACGTCGAACTGGTCGTGGGATCCGGTGGCGCAGGCTTACTTCTGGCACCGGTTCTATTCGCACCAGCCGGACTTGAATTTCGAAAATCCGAAGGTCCACACCGAGCTGCTGAAGGTCATCGATTTCTGGATGGAGATGGGCGTCGATGGGCTGCGCCTCGACGCGGTGCCTTATCTCTACGAGCGCGAGGGGACGAACTGCGAAAACCTGCCGGAGACGCACGCTTTCCTAAAAAAACTGCGCAAGCACATCGACGACAAATTCGTTGATCGCATGCTGCTCGCCGAGGCGAACCAATGGCCGGAGGACGCCGTCAACTACATGGGCACCGGCGACGAGTGTCAGATGAATTTTCATTTCCCGCTCATGCCGCGGATGTTCATGGCGCTGCAAATGGAGGATCGCTTCCCGCTCATCGACATTCTCGATCAGACGCCGGCGATCCCCGAGGGCTGCCAGTGGGCGACGTTCCTGCGGAATCACGACGAGCTGACGCTCGAGATGGTCACCGATGAGGAGCGCGACTATATGTATCGGATGTATGCGTCCGACTCACGGGCGCGGATCAATCTCGGCATCCGCCGCCGGCTCGCGCCGCTCATGGCGAATTCGCGGCGCAAGATCGAGCTGATCAACATCCTGCTCATGTCGCTGCCGGGGACGCCGATCATTTACTACGGCGACGAAATCGGAATGGGCGACAACATCTATCTCGGCGACCGAAATGGCGTGCGGACGCCGATGCAATGGAGCCCGGATCGCAACGCCGGCTTCTCGAAGGCGAACCCGCAGCAACTGTTTTTACCGGTCACGATCGATCCGGAATATCACTACGAAGCGTGCAACGTGGAGAACCACGAGAAGAACCTCTCGTCATTGCTCTGGTGGATGCGCCGCGTGATTTCGATGCGGAAAAAGTATAAGGCTTTCGGCCACGGGACGATTGAGTTCCTGCTGCCGGACAATGGAAAAGTGCTGACCTTCATCCGCGCACACGAGGATGAGACGATCCTCGTGGTGGTGAATCTATCGCGCTTCTCGCAGGTGGTGGAGCTCGACCTCTCGCGCTTCGCCGGACGGACGCCGACGGAAGTTTTCTCGGCCAATCCGTTCCCGACGATTCGTGAGACGCCTTACATTTTCACCCTCGCGGCGCACGATCACTTCTGGCTCGAGCTTCCGGCGGAGAAGAAGACTAGCGGTGAGCCGCAGGAGGTTCCTTCCTTCGACCGGACGCTCGACTGGGCAGTCTTGCTCGACGGCGAGGATCGGGAGTTGATCGAGGAGGAAATCCTCCCCGTATATGTGCCCGGCTGCCGTTGGTTCGGCGGGAAGGCGAAGCCGCTGCGCGACATCAAGGTCGTCGAGTCGATCAAACTGGAGGGGAAGAACGCGGCGCGAGTTTTGTTTCTTCAGGTCAGCTACGCGGATTCTTCGAGCGACGTCTATCTGTTGCCGGTGCAGATCGCGACTGGCGAGGCAGCGGGGCAGATCTCGCAGGCGCATCCGAAGGCGGTGATCGCGCGTTTCTCCGAGCGCGGGCGCGACGGGATCCTATACGACGCGATCTACGACGAAGCGTTCCGCGCGACGCTTTACAAAATGATCACGAAAGGGACGAGCCTTGCCGGAGATCGCGGTCAGGTCACCGGCATCGCCAGCGCCGACCTGACCAAAATCGCCGGCAAGAAAGCGACACTTTCTTCCCGCGTGCTGGCGGCCGAGCAGAGCAACTCGTCGATCATCTACGGCGACAAGTTGTTCCTGAAACTATACCGCAAGCTGGAGGAGGGCGTGAACCCGGACGCCGAGCTGACGCGTTTTCTCAGCGAGCGGCAGAACTTCGAGCACGTCCCGCCTTTCGCCGGCTCCATCGAATACAAGGCGAAGGGAAAGGAGCCGCGCGTGCTTGGGATCATGATCGGCATGGTGCCGAACTCGGGCGACGCCTGGGCGCATACGCTCGATGCCGTCGGGCGTTATTTCGAGCGGGTGCTCACGGTGCGCGGTGAACTCGAAGGGCTGGCGCAGCAAGACTGTGATGCGCGTTTCGACGATCTGCTCGGCGGTGTCTATACGGAGCGGGCGCGGCTCATCGGCCAGCGCACCGGGCAGATGCACCGCGCGCTCGCCGCGGACGTGGACGATCCGCAGTTCGCGCCCGAGGCTTTCTCCACGCTCTACCAACGCTCGGTCTATCAATCGATGCGCGGCTCGACGAAGCGGATGTTTCAGCTTTTGCACAAGCAGGCGGAGAAGGCGCCGAAAGAGGTGCGGCCGTTGTTCGACGAGTTGTTAGGTTCCGAGGAGGCGATCTTGCAGCGCCAGGGCCGCATCATCGACCACAAGATCCTCGCGTCGAAAATCCGCATCCACGGCGACTATCATCTCGGGCAGTTGCTTTTCACCGGACGCGACTTCGTGATCATCGACTTCGAGGGCGAGCCGTCGCGGTCGCTGAGCGAGCGGAAGCTGAAGCGCTCGCCGCTGCGCGATGTGGCGGGAATGATCCGGTCGTTCGATTACGCGCCGCAGAGCGCGCTCGCGCAGCTTTCGCTGCGCGAGGAGGACGCGCCGTTCCTCCAGCCGTGGAGCGAACGCTGGTCGGCGCGCGTGTCGGAGGTCTTTCTCGAGGCGTATCTCGAGGAGGTGAAAGGCGCAGCGTTTATCCCGGAGAGCCGTGAGGATTTCGACGTGCTGCTCGACGCTTTCACGCTCGATAAGGCAATCTATGAAGTGAGCTACGAACTCAACAACCGCCCGGCCTGGGTCGGCATTCCGATCCGCGGCATCCGCAAGATTCTCAATTCATGAAACCTAACAATTTGTTCGATTTGTCGGAGGAAATCGCCGTCGTCATCGGCGGGACGGGCGTGCTCGGCGGCGCGCTGGCCGAGGGACTCGCGTCTGCCGGGGCGCGGGTCGCGGTGCTCGGTCGCAGCCGTGAGCGCGGTGAGGCGTGCACGCAGCGGATCGCGGATGCCGGAGGTTCGGCGAAATTTTTCCCCTGCGATGCCGGCGACGCCGCGAGTCTCGCGGAGGCGCACCGCGCGATCGGCTCGGAACTCGGCGCGCCGACCGTGCTGGTGAACGCCGCGGGCGGCAACGACGGCAAAGTCACGGTCACGCCGGAGCAGCCATTCGAGAAGATCGCGGCTGATGACTGGCGCGCAAATTTCGATATGAACCTCGTGGCGGGTGCTTTGCTGCCGTGCCAGGAGTTCGGTCCGGCGATGGTTTCGAGAGGGCAAGGGAGCATCATCAACATCGCCAGCGTCTCAGCGCATCTGCCGCTCTCGCGGGTCGTCACCTACTCCGCTGCGAAAGCGGCCGTGCTCAGTCTCACGATGTTCCTCGCGCGCGAGTGGGCTCCTCGCGGAGTGCGGGTGAATTCCCTCACGCCCGGTTTTTTCCCCGCGGAGCAAAATCGCAAGCTGCTCTTCAACGACGACGGGTCGCCGACTCCGCGCGCGCAATCAATCATGGGCCACACGCCGATGGGGCGCTTCGGCGAGTCGCAGGAGTTGATCGGCGCCGTGGTGTTCCTCGCGAGTCGGCGGGCGAGCAGCTTCGTCACCGGCACGGATATCCGCGTTGATGGCGGGTTTCTCTCGCAGACGATATGACGACGCGCTTCCCATGACCCCCACCGAAGTCGCCCAGATCGTCGCCGACGCCTGCCCGGTCGAAAATTACCGCGGCAAGAAAATCCTCCTCATCGTCCCCGACGGCACGCGCACCGCTCCCATCGGACTGCTTTTCAAGACACTCCACGACCAGCTCGGCGAAACGACCGCCGCGCTCGACGTGATGATCGCCCTCGGAACCCACCAGCCGATGTCCGAGTCCGCCATCTGCGAGCGCCTCGAGATCACCGCCGACGAGCGCGCGGAAAAATACAAAGACGTAGAACTCTTCAACCACGACTGGAAAAACCCCGACGCCCTCCGCTCCCTCGGCGTCATCCCGGCGGACGAAATCAGCGACCTCTCCGGCGGACTTTTTTCCATGGAGGTCGAGGTGAACATCAACGCCCGCATCTTCGATTACGATCAGCTCATCATCATCGGGCCAGTGTTCCCGCACGAAGTCGTCGGTTTTTCCGGCGGGAACAAATACCTCTTCCCCGGCATCGCCGGTCCCGAGATCCTCAATTTTTTCCACTGGCTCGGCGCGGTGATCACGAACCCGATGATCATCGGCAACAAATGGACGCCGGTGCGCCGCGTGGTGGATCGGGCCGGCGCGATGTTGAAAATCGACAAGCTCTGCTTCGCCCTCGTGGTCGAGGGGAGCGAACTCGCGGGAGTTTTCGCCGGCACGCCCGAGGCCGCGTGGGACGAGGCGAGCGAGCTTTCCCGCGAGCTGCACATCACGCGGAAGCCGCATCCTTTCCACACGATCCTCTCCTGCGCGCCGCGCATGTACGACGACCTCTGGACCGGCGGGAAGTGCATGTACAAGCTCGAGCCGGTGTTGGCCGATGGCGGCGAACTCATCATCTACGCGCCGCACATAACCGAAGTCTCCGAGACGCACGGGCACGAGATCGAGGCGATCGGCTACCACTGCCGTGACTATTTTTTACGGCAGTGGGACAAGTTCAAAGACGTGTCGTGGGGCGTGCTCGCGCACAGCACTCATGTCGCCGGCATCGGCACGTATGAGGACGGTGTGGAGAAAATGCGCGCGCGGGTTGTGCTCGCGACCGGTATCTCGGGGGAGCGGTGCGAGCGGATCAACTTCGGCTACCGCGACCCGGCGACGATCGATCCCGAGGATTTTGCGGATCGCGAGGAGGAGGGCGTGCTGCTCGTGCGCAAGGCGGGCGAGATGCTTTACCACCTGGAGGATCGGCCGGCATGGGCGGGCGGGAATTGAACGAGCCGGTCATCCTCGCGCTCGATATCGGGACGTCGTCGTGCCGCGCGGGGTTGTTCGATCCGTCGGCGGCGCGGGTGGAGGGGACGCTCGTCCAGCGGAGTTATCAACTCGACACCACGCCGGATGGCGGAGCGGAACTCGACCCGGCGCTGCTGCTCGGCGGCGTGCAGGAATGCTTTGCCGGAGCGCTGGAACGGGGCGGCGCGCAAGAGATCGCTGCGGTTGGCGCGACGGGTTTCTGGCACAGCCTGCTCGGCGTGGATGCGGATGGGCAGCCGCTCACGCCGATCTACACTTGGGCCGACGCGCGCTGCCGGGAGGATGCGGCGAAGCTGCGCGAGGAGCTCTCGGAGAAGGAGGTCCACCGCGAGACCGGCTGCATGCTGCGCGCGTCGTTCTGGCCGGCGAAGCTGCGCTGGCTCCGCCGCACGCAGCCGTCCGTTTTCAGAAAAGTGCATACTTGGATGTCACCCGCCGAGTGGGTGCAGCTCCAGCTCTGCGGCGAGGCGACCTGCGCCTACGGCATGGCCACTGGCACCGGACTTTTTGATCCGACGCAGCTCGACTGGAGCGACCGGATGCTCGACGCGGCGGGCATCCGGAGAGAGCAGTTGCTTCCGCTCTCCGACAAGCCCGTCCCCGCTCCCGACCGGCGCGGCCTCGAACGTGCGCAGTGGTTCCCCGCCATCGGCGACGGCGCGGCGAGCAACCTCGGCTCCGGCGCGACCCGCCCCGGTTTCGCCGCGATCAATGTTGGCACGAGCGCCGCCGTGCGAGTGATGCGCGAGGGGACGGAAGCGCGCGCGCCGCTTGGGCTCTTTGCCTATCGCGTCGATGCCGCGCGCTACCTGATCGGCGGCGCGGTCAGCAACGCCGGCAACCTGCGCGAATGGTGCCTGCGCGAGCTGCGTCTGCCCGGCGAGGTGGAGATCGAAGCCGCGCTCGCAGCCCGCCCCGGCCCCGCGTGCGGCCTCACCGTGCTCCCTTTCTGGAACGCCGAACGCGCCCCCCAGTGGGACGAAGAGGCGCGCGGCAGCATCCACGGAATCACCCAGGCGACCACCGCGCTCGACCTGCTCCAGGCGGTGACGGAGGGCGTGTATCAGCGCATCGCGTGGATCGCCGAGATGGTGGAAAAAGCGGGCGGCGGAGAGCCGAAGTTCATCGTCTCCGGCGGCATCCAAAATTCCGCCGCCTCCATGCAGCGCCTCGCTGATGTGATGAATCGCCCACTCCACCCGAACGATGATCCCGAAGCCACGATCCGCGGCGCGGCGATCCTCGCCCTCGAGCGGCTCGGTGCCGCGCCGCAGGCCCTGCCGCTGGCGCAGCCAATTCATCCGCGCGAAAGATATGCCGCCGAGCATCTCGCCGCGCGACAGCGCCAGCGCGAGATCGAGGAAGGTTGACGCTGCCCCGGCGGCGCGTCCACCGTCCCGGTTGCATGAGACTCCGCTCCGCTTTCACGCTGATCGAACTCCTCGTGGTCATCGCGATCATCGCCCTGCTCGCGGCGCTCATTTTTCCCGCAATCGACATGATGCACAAGCAGCGTGACCGCACCGTCGGCTTGAGCAACATGCGACAGATCGCGGCCGGCTTCCTCCTCTACTCCGGCGAGAACAGCGGCAAGCTGCCGGGCCGCGCGGTGACGACCGACAAATGGCCCCGCCTCGTCTCGAAGTATCTCAAGGACCCGCGCGTCTTCGCCTACTCCGGCGACAAGCAGAACTATCTCATCGCCGGGACTGATCCCCTGAGCAACGGCGACAACGACAACCAAACGAGCTTCATTTACAACGGCTTCGACGACCTCGGCTCCTTCGACGACCCGGAGATCGAGATTCGCCCGATCAACTTCGACGGGATCGGCAGCACGATCCTGCTCGGCGTGCCGAACTCGGGTGATGGAAATTTCTACATGGATTTCGTGGAGGGAAATCAGAACAACGTCCTCGACCTCGCCGCTTTCGGCGACGGCGCGCACTACATGTTTGCCGACGGCTCCGCCCGCTACATCACCGAGGAGGAATACAAGCGCGACGAAAGCGGCCGCCGCTACGGCGACGCCCTCTGGCTCGCGAGAAAAGACTACGTCATCCCGTAAAGGGAACCGTCTTGTAGATATCCGCGAGCGAGTGCCAGCGAAGATCCTCGGGCGCAGGCCTGGGTGCGTTGTTGCACGGGAGCCGGCTACTTTACCGGGCGGGCGACGATGATGCCGGCGTGGGACTTGAATTTGCTCAGGTAGGCGGAGAGGCGCGAGTCGATGACGACTTTGCCGTGGTTGCGCGGGGCGGAGGCGTGCATGAAGCGCAGGACGCCGGCGCTGTCGCGGTAGGCGAGGCCGACGTGCGAGGTGGAGAAGTTCCGCCCGTCGCGCCCGGTGATGCCGATGATGTCGCCGTCGCGCAGCTTCGACTCTATGGCGGGGACCTGGCTTTTCGGGATGTGATACATCGGGGTGGCGGTGACGCGTTCTTCCATTTCGCGCAGGGCGGGGCGGAGGGAGGGGTCGTTTTTGAGGTAACGATACGAGCGCCAGAGGATGCTCATCTCGTTCGCCTGGTGCGGGACGCGGACGCCGCCGAGGCTGCGGGTGATGTCTTTCACGAGGCCGCGCCGATCGTTGTCGGCGGCCCAATCCTCGAGGTAATGGAGCCGGGAGAGGTACTCGCCGGTGGAGCGCCCGCCGCGGTAGCGATCGAGCTCGATGTAGCGGAGCATGGTCTGGGGCGACCAGTCGGCGCGGGGTTCATCGAGCATGCGGGCGAAAGCGAGGGCGGCCTCGAAGAAGGTCCAGCAGTCGAGGCCGTAGAAGTTTACCGACGGGGCCTCGATGTGATCGTCGATCTCGAGGGTGTAGGATTTGTAGGGGGTGCCGACGAGGGCTTTGCCGACAGTGGCGGTGCGCTGGCCGATGGGAAGCGACTTCCAATTTCCCGCATCGGCTAGCCCAACGAGTCTGTCGAAGCGCTCGGTGCCTTTGAAGACGGTGGTGAAAGGGAGTGTCGCGGCGAGCGCCGGCGCGGCCAGCAGACAGAAAGCGAGAGCGAGGAAGCGGTGCATGCGGACAACTTGAAGACGCCGACCGCGGTGTCAACCGATGCCGGGTCTTTCCATGCTCGCAGCCGCACGGTCCCGTAGAGAAATTAAGTCCGGCGCTAGTAAGCCCGCCGGTCGAGCGAACTGCCGATGAGGCCACCGATCACGGCACGGGCCGCTCCCCCGATGAGTGGTGGTGAGAGATCCGGCGACGTTTGGCTCGCTTCGCCATGGGCCGCCCCTTACATGTCGCACTCTGATGAAGCTCGTGATCGCATCCACTGGCTCGAGTGGGGCGCTGTATCTCCAGCGGCTCCTCGCGGCGCTCGATCCCACGGCGCATGAGGTTCACCTCGTGCTCAGCGGTCACTCGCGCCAGGTCATCGCAGAGGAAATCGACACGCTGCAGGTGCCGACCGGGGTGATCGAGCATGCGGACGGGCAGGGGATGAATGTGCCGTTCGTCAGCGGCTCGGCGAAGTTCGACGCGATGGTGATCGTGCCGTGCTCGATGGGGACGCTCGCCCGCATCGCGACGGGCGCGAGCGAGAGCACGGTGCTGCGGGCGGCCGATGTTTTTTTGAAAGAAAGACGCAAGCTGATCCTCGTGCCGCGCGAGACACCATGGAGTCTCATCCATGCGCGGAACGCAGTGGCGGTGCTGGAGGCGGGGGCGATTTTACTGCCGGCGATGCCGTCTTTCTACAGCCGGCCTCAGACGGTGGAGCAGGTGGCCGATACGGTGGTCTCGCGCATCCTGGATCACCTCGGCGTCGAGAATTCGCTCACGCATCGGTGGAAAAGCGAGGGCTGAAGCCTATCCCCATAAATTCAGGGGCGCGGAACCTCCTGTTGCTGCGATACACGAGCAATCTCGAAAGAAAGGAGGATACCTAATGAAACTTAAAGCAATCTGCACTGTAGTGCTGGGAGTGATCGCGATGGGCATCGCGGGATGCGCCATGCACGATCGTGAGGGCGCCGGAGCCGATCCGATGCGTCCGATTGGGAGTGGCGGCCGCGGGACTGGACCGGTAAGCAGCAGTCGTATGCCGTAGAGCCTGACCGAAATACAGGGCGGGGGCGGCACTGAGCCGCCCCCGCCTTTTTTGCGCGAGGAGG
>PPFU01003830.1_pt1 | contig 55730 bp, 50 predicted proteins | sample 1535991 | NCBI WGS metagenome assembly PPFU01 (sample SAMN04901290, study PRJNA319586) | Hypolithon metagenome, whole genome shotgun sequencing project. | isolation source: Antarctic Hypolithon | place: Antarctica: Miers Valley | collected 2014
TACAACCACATAGTAGGCATACCGCAATCAGGACTGTAAGCACACGAATGCTGGACATGGGCCCTAACACCTGAATTAAGCCGACACGCGAAGCGTGTTCGGCTTGAATGAATTGTTAGGCGCCAGCGCCGCGATAGAACAAACCACCCGCTTTTACTCCGGGAGCCTTCGAGATAGCCAAAAACCAAGATGAATAATGGTACTGAACACGAAGAAATTCGTCCATCCGGTTGTTTCTCGTTGAGACTTTCGAGAGATCGTTAGAACGGCTGTTATGACAGCGAAAATAAGATAACCTCCGAGACCGCCCGCTAGAAATGTCAAAATATACGCGGGATCGTGTGGTAAGACGCTCATAAGCTGCAATGGATCCACGTTATCCGACAAGCAGGCTCCTATAAAGCAATTTGCGAGGATTACTAGAACACCAGTTATCCAAAGTTTCTTAGTGCGAGTCACTGCCTTCTCTCCTTGCGCCAAAACTGTCTTTCCGCTGCAGAAAAGATCCTTACGCCTATTTGCCTTCGCAATTATGTTTGTCAACCTTGTACTGGAACAGGTATTCTGTTCCCTTTGCAGTGGCAGAATAGAAAATTTCAACGTCATATTCTTCTATGAGCACACCGAGTACAGGCGAGTTACAGGCGTAGTAGTTAACATTAGAAGATTTCAGTGCATCTAAGTCATGCACATCAGCCTTATCGACATTAACGAGTCTCGTGAGAAAAGCTAGAGATCTTCCGTGAGCTGCGACGGAAATAATTTCAACGTTTTGATTGGTCATAACCGGGAGACTGCTTGAGAAATCGCCGGAAAGTTTCTTGACAAATAGTTCAATGCCACCAGAAGCACGCACTGCCTCGTGTACTTCGACTGGGGTGTGCTGCGCTTGTGCTTGAGTAGCGCTAAGCAAAATTACCGCTATTAGTGTGAGTCGTCGCATAGATCCTCGTCTGGCGCCTAACGCCTGAGTTAAGCCGACTGGCGAAGCCAGTTCGGCTTGAACGAATTGTTAGGGGTGCACACTAGCATTTAGTCCCAGAAGGTCGCGAATCTCCTCGTTGTCGGGCCTGCTGCGGGCTACCAGCCAGCGGACGCCAACATGCCCTAAGAACATAGAGAACGCGCCCACGCAGCATAAGGTAATGGTTCTTGTTTCGAGTGAACGATCCGAAACCTCATTGCTGTGCGTATGCATGGATTGGAAGCGATAGAACACATTGTAGATGTCATGCAACCCACATTGCTGCGCCATTGTTTCGATGGTGATCTGCTTCTGTCCCCGCTCTGCGCGACCGTTTGCTAGAAATGCGGCCGTTAGATCATTCCCGTCACGGTCAACGATCCTAGCAATGCCCGTTTTGGCATTGGCCCTAAAGATCGTTTTGACTTGTTCCTTAGAGGCCGCCAGCAGATGTTCTGCGTTGGACGATGAGAGGGTGGCCCAATGAGATTTTAGACCGAGCTCAATAAGAGAGCGGATCAGAACATTGACTGCAAGTTCGTGTGGCCCTGACGCCAGCGCTGCACATGAGGCCATGAGCTCGCTTCCGGTCTTTAGCGATTGTCTCAGTATCAAGTCGATCTCAGAGTGCCCGTCGTCTTTCGCGGACATGGAAGCGCCAGCGTCCATTGCTTCGGATCTGAGCCTTAGATCTTTGGCAATCAGTTCAACGTTAATTTCCATGCACCCCTAACGCCTGAATTAAGCCGACTTGCGAAGCAAGTTCGGCTTGAATGAATTGTTAGGTGCCAAGACTAGCGACTGCAAAGCAGAAAGCAACAACTCCTCCTCCCAATAAACCATATGTTGCCCAGATAGGGCTCCCTTGACCCCACGAGTAAGCAACAAACGCCTCCTTTGCGCTGCGCCCGGCGAGCAGTGAGATCAAGTAAATTGCAAGTAGTGGGAGCACAGAAGCGAGGCCGAACGCCCAGAGCATGGGCGTATGGTCTGTGTCGGCAAAGTCGCCAAACCAGTAGAGAGAGACGCCAGAAAAAAGGCCGAGGAAGAACAGGGCATTTGCAGCCCATACTGCCGCGCGATGCTGCCGTAACAGTGTTTGACGCGACTTTGAGCCGTACGATGCAGGCAGCCGGCGTGACCAATATGAAACAAGCCACGTCGCAATGCCGCCGCCGACAATGCCGCTTAGAACTGGCCGGACCGAGTCAAATTCCATTGGCACCTAACACCTGAGTTAAGCCGCGCCGCGAAGCGGCGTCGGCTTGGACGAATTGTTAGCTCTCAGGCTTGTCGCTCTTCTTCTGCCACGCAGCCTTGTTTCCCTGCTTGCCCGGGACGCGCTCAATCTGATCCGCCTCCGCCAGCTTGTAGAAAGCCTCTTTCATAGTGTTTTCCGAGCGTATTCCCGTCAGATCTCGCGCGATCGCATTGGTAATCTCTGTTTGTCCCGGCTTGCTCAGATACTCCATCACAAGTTGTTCTGGCGAGCCGAGCGGTTCGTGGCGAAGGATTACTAGAAGCGAATCTTCCTTCTCCACAATCTCAGGCTTCTTCAGTCTGAGCTTATGCATGGACTCAAACGCCGTCTTCATTCCCTCGCCTGCGTCCTTGTTCGGAGGATTCGGAAACTTGTTGATCAATCGAACCATTTTCGGATTGCGCGCTGCTTGCGTCTTGGTAATGCGCTCGACAGTCACATGACCGGGCAGGCGGCCAGGACTTTCGATTTCAATACGATTGTCAAAAATTCTAATCTGAATGTCAGTTTTGAGGCTGTAGTCGCGGTGCAGTACGGCATTCGTAACAATTTCGTGCAGCGCCTCATGGGGATAGGTAATCGAGACTAGTCCATCCGGCGTGACTTTTTTAATTTCTTCAACAAGACTCTTCGTTTTCTCCACCGCGTCGTATATCAAGTCATATGCCGGGCCTTCTATAGACAGCGGATCGAAGGCAAGCGTATCCCTCTCTCCTTGGTCGCCTTTGGTTTTGTACCTCAATATCTTGATTGACGACCTCTTAGCCAGAGGTGCCTGAGGCAGTTCATGGAACAGCATCGTTGCCGCAACGGTCGGTGTGCCGTCGACGATCACTTCCTGCTTGTCCAAAAACTCGTGAGGCTCGGCGCTCGGGAATGCGCTGAGCAAAAACTCGATAATTACAGTCGAGTTGGTAATGCGATCGAGGTTGTAGTCGAGCTTTTCGTCTTCGAAGGAAACGATCCCCTTATCGTACTCAAGTTGCTTAACCGCAGCGGGGTCGTTTAGGGCCAAGTTCTGCGCGCTTCTTCTAACATAGGGCTTCCCGCTAGATGCCGCAATGATGTTCTTGACCTTCTTTGCAAATAGGTGAAGCACGAGTCCAGGCTGGTCGTCATGGGACAAAAACTCTGCGGTGTAATGCTTTCCCAGCGGCGAGAGTTTCTCGACAGTGTCTAAATGGGCATTGGCGTCTTCCTCCTTAGCGAAACCGTTCCACGCGAGCGACGGTCCCTCCGCTGTCTCTACCTCTTCTACCCCAATAAAGATCTCGCCACCGCTCGTGTTGCATAGCGCTGAGACTGTTTTGGTCAACGACGCTGGCGAGATTTCCGCACTTTTGAAGTCCAGAAAGTGCGACTCTCTAAGTTCGAGAAGAAGTGCGAGCTCTTGGTTGTTGATCTTCTTGGTCGGGATGTCGATAAACGTTCTCCTGAGAGCTAACACCTAGTAGACCCCAGGACGGGGCGTATCCATGCAGTGAGAATACGTCGCCTGCGGTCAATATCCACCATCACGGACGGCCTGTGCATTCCCCCAAGCCGCCAGCAGATGAGCCGCCGTGCGCTAGGTAGAGCCTGCCATCCCATACGCCGGATATCCACCTGCCAAGCCCTGTCGGGTGTCGCGAGGCCGGATATCCCGCCGTCGCTCACGCCCGCGCCAACGGCATCCCCCGGAACACCTTCACCGTCCGCAGCACGAAACTCGAATTCACGTCCGCCACGCCCGCCTGCGTCAGCAGCCGGTCCAGCAGGAACCCGGAGAAGTGCTCCAGGTCGCGCACCGCGACCTGCAGCAGGTAGTCCATGTCGCCGGTGAGGGCGTGGCAGGCGATCACCTCGTCCCAGTCGCCGACCACGCGGGCGAAGGCGGCGATGGCGTCGGCGTCGTGGTGGTTGAGCTGCACGCGCACGAAGGCCTGCAGGCCCAGGCCAAGCCGGTCGGCGTCGACCTCGGCGCGGTAGCCGGCGATGACGCCGTCGCGCTCCAGCCGCTGCACCCGGCGCAGGCAGGCCGACGCCGACAGGTGCACGCGCTCGGCGAGGTCGGCGTTGCTGATGCGGCCCCTGCGCTGGAGTTCCGCCAGCAGCAGCAGGTCGATGCGGTCGAGCTCGGCGGCCTTGGACATGCTTGCGGGTCCCGCGCGGTTGGCGCACGGATCTTGCGCGGAACCGCCCATCCCGCGCAACAACGCAACCCGTTTGCGCGCGATGGCGGTTATGGTCGATGGCCAAGCACCGGGAGACTGCGATGAACCAGCCACGCCGCGTCGAGAACCTGCATACCGACAAGGGCCGCGTGCCGGTGTACGCCACCGGCATCGTCGAGCAGCCCTGGGACGACTACAGCGCCGACGACCACGCCACCTGGGCCACGCTGTACGCTCGCCAGCGCGAGGTGCTGGTGGGCCGGGCCTGCCGCGAGTTCCTGGACGCGCAGGACGCGATGGGCATGACCCCTGGCGCGATCCCGAAGTTCAGCGAGCTCAACACCGTGCTGGAGGCGGCCACCGGCTGGACGCTGATGGGCGTGGAGGGGCTGCTGCCGGAGCTGGACTTCTTCGACCACCTGGCCAACCGCCGCTTCCCGGTGACCTGGTGGATCCGGCGCCCTGACCAGGTGGACTACATCGAGGAACCGGACCTCTTCCACGACCTGTTCGGCCACGTGCCGCTGCTCATGAACCCGCTGTTCGCGGACTACATGGCCGCCTACGGCCGCGGCGGCGTCAAGGCGCACGCCATCGGCCCCGACGCGCTGGCCCAGCTGACGCGGCTGTACTGGTACACGGTGGAGTTCGGGCTGATCCGGCAGGACGGCGCGCTGCGCATCTACGGCAGCGGCATCGTGTCGTCCAAGACCGAATCCATCCACGCGCTGGACAGCGCCGCGCCCAACCGCATCGGCTTCGACCTGCAGCGCATCATGCGCACGCGCTACCGCATCGACACCTTCCAGAAGACGTACTTCGTCATCGACAGCTTCGCGCAGTTGATCGACGCCACCGCGCCGGACTTCACCCCGATCTACGCCCGCGTCGACGCGCTGGGCACCGTGCCCGCGGGCGCGGTGCTGGACGACGACCACGTCGACCAGCGCGGCAGCGGCGAAGGCTGGGCAAGCGACGGCGACGTCTGAGGCGTCGCGAAACGTGCAGCGGCGCGACGGGACGGCGACGCCGGCGCCCACCATGGGCTGGTAGTGCTGCACCACGTGCCAGTTGCCGCGCTGCGCGTCGCGCCGTGCGAAGCGCCACATCGACGACCCCCCAGCGGGCCGATGACCGACATGCCCAGGGTCACCGGCGAGCCGGTGCGCAGCCCCAGTAAGAGGCCGACGGCCCCGCTGCAGCCGGTGAGCACCGACCCGGTGCGCGCGCGCTACCGCTTCCGCGACGACGCCGCGCCCACGCAGACCTTCGGCGAGCGCGAGGTCGCGATCCTGCGGCTGCTGGCCGGCGGCTACTCCAACCGCGAGATCGCGCGCACGCTGTTCCTGGCCGAGGGCACGGTGAAGAACTACGTGTCGGTGATCCTGGAAAAGCTGGGCACGCGCGACCGCACGCGCGCGGTGCTGAAGGCGATCACGCTGCAGGTGATCTGAGCGCGCCGCGCCACGGAATGAAATCCGCGCGCCGATTGGCGACACTCGACGTCCGGACCGACGCGGACCAGCGCCATGCCAGCCACCCCCGATGACATCCTGCACGCCGCCGCTGCCGAGGCCGCGGGCAGCGTGGCGCTCGACGACTTCATCGCGGTCATCCCGGGCGCGCTGGAGCGGGACGCCTGCGCGGCGATCGTCGAGCGGATGCGTGACAGCAGTGCGCTGACGCCAGGCCAGGTCGGCGGCGGCGTGTATCCCGAGCTCAAGCACAGCCGCGACCTCGCGCTGGAGGGCAACGCGGCCTGGGCCGACGTGCAGCACCAGCTCAACGTGGCGGTCTACACCGGCGTGCTGGCCTACCTGCGGCGCTGGCCGCAGGCGCTGATCGCGCCGCTGATGCTGCAGCAGCCCGGCGCCGACGGCGCATTGCGGCGGCTGTCCGCGGACGACATCGCCGGCATGGACGACCAGCGGCTGGGCGGGCTGGTGCACACCTGCCTGCGCCCGGGTGCGGTGAACCTGCAGTGGTACCGCGCCGGCGAGGGCGGCTACCCCTACTGGCACTGCGAGCTGTACCCACGTGCGCCCGACTGCGAGACCCTGCACCGGCACCTGCTGTGGACGGTCTACCTCAACGACGACTTCGACGAGGGCGAGACCGAGTTCCTCTTCCAGCGTCGCAAGGTGCGCCCCGAGGCCGGCGCGCTCCTGATCGCGCCCACTGCCTTCACCCACACCCACCGCGGCAACCGGCCGCAGCGCGGCGACAAGTTCATCGCCACCAGCTGGATCCAGTTCCAGCGCGCCGAGGCGCTGTACGCGGGGTCGTAGCGGCAGCGGCGCTGCCGCGGTGCCATCGCCGCCGCGGTTGCGTACCCTGCGCGCTCCGCGGACCCGCCGCGCATCGCCCGCCGCCATGCTGACCGACCCCGAGATCGACCGCCTGTCATCGCTGCTGGAGCAGCGCGCCGTGCCGCACCGTGGGCTGGGACTGGAAGCGCTGGACGGGTTTTTCTCGGCATTGGCGGTGTCGCCGGTCGACGTGAGCGATGCCGAGTGGCAGGCGGTGGTGTGGGGCGGCAGACCGCCGCGCTGGGATGACGACGCCGAGGCCGCGGAGGTGGCGCGGCTGCTGGCGGCGCACCGCGCGCTGGCACTGCAGCGCGCCTGCCACGACGACGACGATCGCGTGCCGGACCGGCTGTCGCCGCTGCTGTGGCTGCCCGAGGACCCCGAAGCGCCGCAGGACGACGCGCTGGACGTGGGCGCCGACTGGGCCGACGGCTTCCTGCGCGGGGTGGCGCTGCGCGAGGACGCCTGGACGGCGTGGTTCGAGGCCGAGCCGTGGATCGACGAGATCGCGATGCTGATGGACCGGCTGGCCAGCGGCGAGGTCGTGGACGAAGACCCGACGTCGCCGGCGGCGGCGCTGGACTACCGCGAGCGGCTGGACATCATCGCGTCGCTGCCCGGCATGCTTGCCGACCTGCAGCGCCACCGCATCGACGCGCTGACCTCGCGCGTGCCGCGCGCGGTGGCACCGGCGCCAGAGCGGAACGCGCCCTGCCCCTGCGGCAGCGGGCGCAAGTACAAGAAGTGCTGCGGCGGCTGATCGCGCGCCGGGCGTGCGTCACTCGCCTTCGCGCGGGTGGTTCAGCACCAGCCAGTACAGCCCGACCTGCTTGACCGCCCAGACGAACTGCTCGAAGTCCACCGGCTTCTGGATGTAGCTGTTGACGCCCAGCGCGTAGCTGGCCTCGACGTCGAAGCGCTCGGTGCTGGTGGTCAGCACCACCACCGGCAGGCTCTTCGTGCGCGCATCGCCGCGGATCACCTGCAGCACCTCGCGACCGTCGACCTTGGGCAGGTTGAGGTCGAGCAGCACGATCGACGGCAGGTCGTCGATGTCGCGGTCGGCGTGGGCGCCTCGGGCGTACAGATAGTCGAGCGCCTCGGCGCCGTCAGCGACCACGACCAGCTCATTCGCGATCTTGGCCTCAGCGAACGCGATGCGCGTCAGCTCGACGTCGTCGGGATTGTCCTCGACCAGCAGGATCGGCTTCTGCTTCATGGCGCCTCCTCGCTGTCCGCCGCGCGCGGCAGCTCGACATGGAAAGTACTGCCGACGCCGGGCGTGGATTCCGCCCGGATGCGGCCGCCGTGGCGCTCGGCGATGCACTGCGCGATCGCCAGCCCCAGCCCGTTGCCGCCCGCCTCCTCCGGCCCGTGCAGGCGCTGGAAGGGCTCGAACATGCGGTCGGCGTAGCGCATGTCGAAGCCGATGCCCTGGTCGCGCACGGTCACCACCAGGTGGTCGCCGACCACCTCGCCGTCGACGTCGATGCGCACGCGGTCACGGTCGCGCGAGAACTTCCACGCGTTCTTCAGCAGCTGTGTCAACAGCAGCTTGATGTGGCGCTCATCGCCGCGGGCAACCAGCCCAGGCGCGACCACGATGTCGGCAGCGCGTTTCGGGTCGGCGTCCTGCAGCTCCGCGCCGACCCACTCCGCGACCAGGCTGACGTCGACCGGGCCCGGGCGCAGCTCGGTGCGCGAGGCGCGCGACAGCTCCAGCAGCGCGTCGAGCAGCCCGCCCATGCGCGTGGCGGCGCCGCGGATGCGCGCGAGGTAGTCGCGGCCGCTGTCGTCCAGCTGGTGCGCGTGCTGCCCCGCCAGCAGCGCGGCGAAACTGTCGATCGCGCGCAGCGGCGCGCGCAGGTCGTGGGAAACGCCGTACGCGAACAGGTCCTGCTGGCGCCCGAGCTTTTCCAGCTCGGCGCTGCGCTCGGCGACGCGCGACTCGAGCATCGTGGCCGCCGCCTGCAGCGCTGCCTCGGCCGCGCGCTGGCTGGTCACATCGCGCAGCTGGGCAATGAAATAGCGCGGCGAGCCGGCTTCGTCGCGCATCACCGCGGCATTGATGTGCATCCAGACGATGTCGCCGTCGCGCTGCAGGTAGCGCCGCTGTACGTCGACCACCGGCAGCGTGCCCTCTGCGAGGCCTCGCGCGGCGGCGCGTGAATCTGCCACATCATCGGGGTGGACGCTGGCGAACACGCTGCGCCCCACCAGCCCGGACGCGACATGGCCCAGCATCCGCTCCAGCGCCGGATTGACCTCCACCCAGCGGCCCTCCAGGTCGACGATGGCCATGCCGATGCCAGACGACGCCATGGCAAGGCGGAAGCGGCCGTCGTCGCTGGCCGGGTCTCGTTGGGGTGGATTCGACATCGGGAGCGGACTGTCGGGAAACGTGGCGCGCACCGTACCAAGCAACGTCGTCGCCGGTGTGCATGTTCCGTGAATCGGGCGGTTGCAGCGGACAGCGGCCGGGATTGCCGCGAGGCGACGTGCGGGCGGCGCGGCGGCGTCCGCGCGCTGGTCCGATCGGCCGCATCCCCGTAGCCTACGATGGCAAGGCGCACATGCCGCGACCTCCAGGATGCTGCCATGGACGCACTGATCGACGGCTGGCACGCGTTCTGGGCCATCCCGCACCTCAAGCTGTACCTCGGACTCGGCTGGCTGGGCTACCTGATGCTGCTGGGCGCGTGGATCGTGCTGCAGAAGCGCGAGCCGGTGGCGACGCTGAGCTGGCTGATGGGGCTGGCGCTGCTGCCGTACGTCGGGCTGCTGGTCTATCACGTGTTCGGGCCGCAGCGGATCCGCCGCCAGCAGCTGCGGCGCGCGCGCAGCCGGGATGCCATCAGCCGCGTCGACCGCGACGGCGTGCACGAGGACGCCGCCGAGCTGGTGCGCCTGGGCGAGGCGACCACCGGGCTGCCGCGCAGCACTGCCAGCGACGTGCGCCTGCTGGTCGACGGCGCCGCCAAGTACCAGGCGCTGCTGGCCGATGTCGCCGCCGCGCGCCATCACGTCAACATCGAGTACTACATCTACGAGCCCGACCGCACCGGCGCCGCGCTGCGCGATGCGCTGGTGGAGCGCGCCCGCGCCGGCGTGACCGTGCGCCTGCTGCTGGACTCGGTGGGTTCGGCTTCGTCGCGCGGGTTCTTCGACGATCTGGTCGCCGCAGGCGGCGAGGTCGCCTGGTTCCACCCGATGCGCTTCGGCCGCGTCTGGCAGCGACCGTGGATCAACCTCCGCACCCACCGCAAGATCGTCGTCATCGATGGCCGCATCGCCTACACCGGCGGTATGAACGTCGCCGACGTGCAGGACGAGCGCGTGCACTCCTCGCCGTACCGTGACCTGCACCTGCGCATCGTCGGAGACGCGGTGCGCGTGCTGCAGCTGGTGTTCGCCGAGGACTGGGTCTACGCGACCGGCAACCGGGATTGCCTGGTGGCGATCCGCGAACAGACGCCGCGCGCCGAGACAGGTGCGATCTCCGCCCAGGTGCTCAGCTCCGGCCCGGACAACGGCTGGGAGGCGATCCACCGCGTGCACGTGGCCGCGATCCATGCCGCGCGCCATCGGGTGTGGCTGACCACGCCATATTTCGTGCCCGGCGAGGCGGCACTGATGGCGCTGACCTCGGCGGCGATGGCGGGCCTGGACGTGCGGCTGGTGGTGCCGCGGCGCAGCGATTCTCTGCTTGTGTCGCTGGCTGCGCGGTCGTATTTCGGCCAGCTGCTGGAGGCCGGTGTGCGCATCCATGAGTACGGGCCGCGGCTGCTGCACGCCAAGACGCTGCTGGTCGACGACGCGCTGGCGATCATCGGCAGCGCCAACTTCGACCACCGCTCGTTCCGGCTCAACTTCGAAGTGTCGATGCTGTTCGACGACGTCGATATCGCCCGGCAGCTGGCGGCGCTGATCGAGCACGACCTCGCGTCGGCGCCACGGGTGCAGAAGGGTCGGCCGCGCAGCCTGCTGGGTGCGCGCCTGCCGGAGGCATTCGCGCGGCTGCTGTCACCGTTGCTCTGAGCCGCACCCGCCGCTGCTGGAGCAGGCGACCAGCGGCCGCGTCTCGCGCGTGGGCGGCGGCGGCGGTGGAGAGGAGCGGGTAGACTGCGGCCGTCACCGACGCGGCTCCCGGAGTCACCCATGCCCTGGCTGTTCCTGCTGCTGGCCATCGCCGCGTTCGCGGTGGCGTTCAACACCGCCTCGATGCTGCTCGCCGTGCTCATGCTGGTGGCCGCGCTCGGGCTGATGGTCGCCTGGGTGATGGGATTGCTGGCGCAGCGCGTCGGCAGCCAGACGCGCGACGACAGCCTGATGCTGGACCCGCAGGAGCTGCGCCGCATGCGCGAGCAGGCGGAGGCGCGCCGTGCCGCGGCTGCGGCATCCGGCGCCACGGCTACCGCGCCGCAGGACGGCGCGCCATCGCCCTGACGTTGCCGTGGCTGCGCCACGCAGCGACAGCAAGCAGCGTGCGGCGGGCGTGCGCGGCTCGCCACCGTCGGCAGTGCGGCCGGTGACCCGGCTAAGCGTCAACCTCAACAAGATCGCGGGCCTGCGCAATGCGCGCGGCGGCGGTACGCCCGACCTGGTGACGGCAGCGGTCGCCTGCCTCGACGCCGGGGCGCACGGACTGACGCTGCATCCCCGGCCCGACGCCCGTCACGCGCGCACCGCCGACGTCGTGGCGCTGGCGGCCCTGGCACGCGCGCGTGGCGTCGAGTTCAACCTGGAGGGCAACCCGTTCGCCTTGCCTCGCCCGGGCTACCCCGGCTTCCTGGGCCTGTGCGAGCAGGTGCGGCCGACGCAGGCGACCCTCGTCCCCGACGACGACAGCCAGCTGACGTCGGATCATGGCTTCGATTTCGGACAGAGCGGCGCGCGGCTTGCGCCACTGGTGTCGCAGCTGCGTGGCCTCGGATGCCGGGTCAGCCTGTTCGCGGATGTCGACGCCGACGTTGCCCTCGCCGCGGGCATCGGCGCCGACCGTATCGAGCTCTACACCGGGCCCTATGCGGCAGCGTTTGCCGCGGGCAGCGTCGCCGCGGCCGCCGATGCCTGCGCCGGGGCCGCCCGCCGCGCACAGGCGGCGGGCCTTGGCGTCAATGCCGGCCACGACCTGGACCAGAGTAACCTCGGGCCGCTACTGGACGCAGTACCGAAGGTGCTCGAGGTCTCGATCGGGCACGCACTCGTCAGCGAGGCGCTGTACGACGGGCTGAGGGCGACCGTTGCGCGCTACGTGGCTCTGGTCGGCAGAGTGCGTTGTCCCGGCTGAGCGCAGAGGCCCATGCGCCAACCGCTGCCGCTGACGCCGCGAGGCGCGTGGATGCGCGGGCGCTGCAGGCATAGTGCAACCGGCCGCCCGTTGCTTGGCGGCCGGAAGCGCATCAGGGCTGGACGAAGCCGATCCGCGTGATGTCCGCGTTCTGCGCCGCGGCAAGGACGGTCGCCACCGCCTGGTAGTCGCTGTCTGGATCGACGGACAGCGCCAGAGACGGCCGGTCCGCCGGATCGCGTGCCGATTCGCGCTCGAGCATGCCCGGCAATGCCCATGCCGAGATCGCGTTTCCGTTCCAGGCCAGCTGGCCGTCGGCCGCGATCGCGAGGCGGATGGGCTCGCTCGCCACGACGGGTGTGTCCGGTGAGCCGGCCTGCTGCAGCTGCAGCGGAATCGGATAAGACAGCGCAGGCGAGGCGATCATGAAGATCACCAGCAGGACCAGCATGACGTCGGCAAGCGGGATGATGTTGATCTCCGCGACTTGCCCCTGGTGCGGGGCATCGGTGGTCGAGGCGTAGGCGTAGTGCATCGCGGCGCTCCCTGGTGGCTGGAGCCTCGAACGTACGCCGCCGGGACCACATCGCGCGACAAAAAAAAACGCCGCCCGATGGGCGGCGTCCTGGTGGTGCCGAACGTGACTCGGGCGCGCTGCAGGCGACGCCTTCCCCCCGTCGGGCTGTCTCAGGCTACTTGCGGACGAAACCGATCTTCATCATCTGGGCATTCTTGGCCGATGCCAGCACCTTGGCCAGGACCCCGTAATCGGCGTCCTCGCTGACGTCGAGCTCGAGCGTCGGCTGGTTGTTGACGTCGCGCTGGACCTCGGTTTCCATCATGTTGCGCAACGCCGAGATCGGCGCCGGGCTGTCGTTCCAGTACGCCTGGCCCGCGGCGTCGATCCGCAGCCTGATCGGCTCCGGAGGATCGACGGTGGTCGGCGGCGGGTTCAACGAGCGCTGCGGCAGGTCGATGTCGATCGGATATGACAGCTGCGGCGCAGTAACCATGAAGATGATGAGCAGCACCAGCATCACGTCCGCGAGCGGAATGATGTTGATATCGGCCATGGGGCCCTCGCCGCCATCTGAACTGAACGCCATCGTGACTCTCCGTTAATTCCGTTCGCGCGTGGCGACAAAGCCGACCTTGCGCATGCCCTGGGCCTGCGCAAGGTTGACCACGTCGTTGATCACGCCATACTTCGTGGTCTGGTCGCCACGGATGTTGACTGAGGGCTGTGGCGTCTTCTGTGCCTCGACCGACAGGGCGCTCTCGAGCAGCTCGCGGGTCACAGGCTGGTCGTTCATGTAGATCACGCCCGTGTCGGTGACCGCAATCGTGATCGGCGGCGTCGGCGGAGCCGCATCCGGCCGGGCATCCAGGTCGGCCTGCGGCAGCTCCACCTTGACCCTGTGGGCCATCAGCGGTGCCGTGACCATGAAGATGATCAGCAGCACCAGCATGACGTCCACGAGTGGCACGACGTTGATCGCCGCCATCGGCTTGCCGCCACCCTCGTTCGAGCTAAATGCCATGTCCGGACTCCGTCAGTCGACGCGGATCAGCGATTGACCGGAGCAACGGGTGCTGCTTCGCCGACGCGCGAGCCGGTGGCGAAGAAGTCGTGCAGGTCATGCGCGAAGGTGTCGAGCTTGTTGTTGGTGATCCGGTTCGTGCGGGTGAAGAAGTTGTAGCCCAGCACGGCGGGGATCGCGACGCCGAGGCCGATCGCGGTCATGATCAGCGCCTCGCCGACCGGACCGGCAACCGCGCCGATGTCGGCCTGGCCGCTGGCGCCGATGCGGATCAGGGCGCGATAGATGCCCCACACCGTCCCGAGCAGGCCCACGAACGGCGCCGTCGAACCAACGGTCGCGAGCACCGTCAGGCCGCTCTCGAGGCGCAGCGATTCACGGGTCACGGCCTGGCGCAGCGCGCGGTCGACGAACTCCGAGCGGTTGAGCGACTCCACAAGGCGCGAGCCCTCGTGACGCTGGTGGTGCGCGGCGGCCTGGGCCGCGTCGAGCGCGACCTTGGAGAACGGCTCGCTCTTGCCCTGCTCTTCCATGAAGCGGATCGCGTCCTGCGCGTTGGCGGTTTCCCAGAACGTCGTGATGACGCGGTCCGAGCTGCCGCGGAGGCGCATGTTCTTGAAGAAGTTGAAGATGATCCAGTAGATGGACATGGCGGACATGATGAGCAGCGTGATCAGCACGATCCAGCCGACCGCATCCATGTGGGTGAGCATGTCCGCGAAGCCCATCTGCTGGAGGCCAGCAGCGTTTCCGCCTCCGGGGGTCGGGATGTTCGAAGTTTCCTGCAGCATGGCGCTTACCTTCTAGATGTTGTGATTTGGAGAATTGTCAGAACAGTCGAAAAAGACGGTTGACCCGTTAGAACGGCTTACCTGCGATAAACAGTACAGCAGAACTTCCCATCACCTGGGCAGCGCGAAGTCGACGGGAACACGGACTCGCCCCGCGGCAGGAACGCCGTTCACTATCGAGGGGTTGAAGGTCCACCTGCGTGCAGCCTGCATCGCCGCGCGGTCCAGGTCGCGATTGCGGCTGGACCGCTCCACGGTGACTTCGATGACATTTCCGCGCGCATCGATGTCGATGACGAGGACCACGGTCCCCTCTGCCCCCGCCCGGATCGCCGACGGCGGATACTCGGGCGGATTCTGGTTCTTGGACGAGGGGTTGACGCTCGCGGCGATATTGGCCACCGGTGCCGGCGGCGCGGGCGGTGCCGGCGGGGGCGCGGGCGTGTCTATCGGCGACGGCGTGTCGAAGATCACCGGCGGCTGCTCGGGCGGTGGCGGCGTCGGGCTCGGCTGCGGCGGCGCCAGTTGCTTGATTTCCTGGGGCTTCGGCGGCTCCGGCGGCGGCGGTGGTGGTGGCGGTGGCGGCGGTGGCGGCTCGATGATCACCACGCGGGTGACCTCCTCGTCGTCTGCGGCGGCGCCCGGCGGGTTCACCGGCGCCATCAGCAACAGCACCGCGGCGGCGTGGAACGCCACCACCATCGTGAACCCGGTAATCCGCGCCCAGTTCAGGCCCTCGTCCTGGTCGTCGTTGCGGTTCGTCGTCGTCAAGCGTTGCGTCATGCGGGGAACTCAGTCTGGCCGGGCGGGAAGCGCCCCGAATGTTGGCGAATCCCGCGCGTGCGCTGCGCGGGAACCATCAAGCTTATACCAATCCTGCAGGCCAGTACCAACCGGAAATCGCGTCGGCAGCGGTCATGAGGCTGTCATCGAACTCATCTCGCGATGAGCGACTGCGCGTCGGCGCGGTTCTGGATTCCCTTGTCAAGCGCCTGCTGCGCCGCCGCCTTGGACTCCGCGGCGCGCCCCTCGTTGGCGAGAATCTTGGCCAGGTTGAGGTACGCCTCGCCATTGTCCGCCAGCGGTGCCGCCTTCTGATACGCGTCGATCGCAGGCGCGGTCTGCTCCGAGAAGTAGTAAGCCTGGGCCAGCGCGGTATAGGCCTGTGCATCCGGCTTCAGCACGCTTTTGGCGAAGCCCTCGTTGATCACGGCGATGGTCTGCGCCTCTTTGCCGTCGGCATTGGCGTAGAGGGCAATGAGGTTGCGGTAATCGCGGTCCTCGGTCAGCTGTCCCGACGCCCGCAGCCGCTCATAGACCTCTGCGGCCTTGTCGGGCTGCTCGCTCTGCAGGTACGTGGCTGCCAGGTTGAGCTGCGCGGTCCTGTCGCCAGGCGTGCTGCTGGCCACCTGCTCGGCCACCCTCGCGGCCTCGGCGGGTTGGCCGGCGGCGGCGTATGTCGCCATCAGCAGCTGGCTCCAGTCGGCACGCGGCGTCTGCGCACCCTCGACAGCCGGCTTCAGCACCGCGATCGCCTCGGGATACCGCTTGAGTCGATACAGGGCATTGCCCTTCAGCACCAGGTGCTGGGGATCCTGCGACCCGGTCGCGGCGAGGAAGGTGTCAAGCGTCGCCAGGGCCGTGGCGAAGTCTTCCTGCTGCAGCTGCAGCTGGCCGATCACCAGCATCGACTCGAAGTGCTCATTGTTGCTGAGGCCGTCGAACGCGACGGCCTGCTGCAGGTAGCTGGCCGCCCGGGTGTCGTCGGTCCCGAGCAGCAGCGACCCGACGATCCGGGCGGAGATCGCCTTTTCGTACGGATTGGCCTTGGGGTTGGCGATGATCTCGTCGGCCAGCGGCTGCGCCGCGGCGACGTCATTGTCGTCATAGGCCTTGAACAGCGTCTTGAGCTTGGGCGTCAGCGCGGCGGACGCGCGTGCGGGCGGCTCCTCGCGCGTGGCCGCAGAAAACATCGGCGCCGCGGCAGGGGCTGCCTCGGCGGCCTGCGTCTGGCGGGTGCGTCGCTCTTCGGCGCGCGAGGCGGCGCTCTGCGCCAGCGCTTCGGACGTGCAGGCCAGAACCAGAGTGGCGGCGATCGCTGTAGTGAGGGAGTGGCGGAGCAAGCGGGACTCGATCATGGGGACGCCCTGGACTGGCGGCGTCGGCACGCGACGCCGGTAGGAGAAGGATCCGCGGCATCCGGCGCCGCGGCCGTGAAGCTTAAAGCAGCTTCCGTTAAATCACCCGCAGGCAGGCCGCCGTCCTCCGGCGCGCGCCTGTTCGTAGTCAGGCACCAGCGCGATCGCACGCGACTGGAGCTCGCCGATGCGGCTCTGCGGGTCGGGATGCGTCGACAGCCACTGCGGCGGGCGGCTGCTGCTGGCGGCGATCATGTTCTGCCACAGTCCCACCGCGGCGCGCGGGTCGAATCCGGCGCGTGCCATCAACTGCTGGCCGACGATGTCCGCCTCGGTCTCCTGGACGCGCGATCCGGGCAGCAGAAATGCCGCCTGCAGCGCGGCGCCGCCGAACTGGCCCGCAGCCTGACCGGCGCCTTCACCGTAGCGCGAACCGAGCAGCGAGCCGACGAGACCGAGGCCCGTTTGCGCCCCCATCTGTCGCGTGATGCGCTCGTCGTGGTGGTTGGACAGCACGTGCCCGATCTCGTGCGCGACCACCGCCGCCAGCTGGTCCTGGTTGCGCGCGACGGTGAACAGGCCGGTATAGATGCCGACTTTTCCGCCCGGGAGCGCGAACGCGTTCGGGTCGGGGTCGACGAACACCGCCGACTCCCACGCGATCCGTTGTCCGTCAGCGGGCAGCTCGCGCACGATCGCGGTCACGACGCACGACAGGTACGTGCGCTGGCGCGCATCGTTGGTCTGCTGCTTCTGGGACTTCAGCTCGGCGAACGCCTGAGCACCCATCTGGTCGAGCTGCTGCTGCGACACGGCACCTACGTATTGGGTACGGCCGGTCGGCGAGGTCGTGGTGGCGCAGGACGCGAGCACGCTGGCGGTGGCCAGCGCAAGCAGGATGTTTCTCATGATGGGATTCCCCTGGTGCGACCTGTCTTGTAGGCGGTCGAGACTGAAGGGCGCGTCAACCGCCTCCGCGCCATCGGGCCCGGGGGCAGCATCCGTTCACACAGGGTCACACGTCCAGGTTCGCCACCCGCAGCGCGTTGTCGTCGATGAAGGCACGGCGTGGCTCGACGACGTCGCCCATCAGCGTGCTGAAGATCTGGTCGGCAGCGACCGCGTCCTCGATCCGCACCTGCAGCAGGCGGCGCGTCTCCGGATTCACTGTGGTCTCCCACAACTGCTCCGGATTCATTTCGCCCAGGCCCTTGAAGCGCTGGATCTGACGGCCCTTCTTGGCCTCGTCCAGTAGCCACGCCTGCGCCTCGGCGAAGCTGCCGACGTCCTGGCTGCGGTTGCCGCGCGAAATGCGCGCGCCGTCTCGCACCAGCCCGTGCAGCAGCGCCGCTGCCTCGCGCAGGGCCCGCAGCTCCCCGGCCTCGAACGACGACAGCGGGACGACCTGAACGGTCTCAAGGCCCATGTGCCGGCGCGTGACCTGGAGTGCCGCCGGGCGGCCGGCATCGTCGCCGGGCTGGAACGCGAGCGCATATCGCGGGCGCCCGAGCCCGCTGCGGTTGAGGCGCTTCTCGAGCGCGTCGAGCTCGTGGCGCTCGTCGGTATTTGCCGACAGCCGCACGGCGTCGAGGGGGCTGAAGTCGATCAGCGCTTCCAGCACGGCCGGCTCATAGCGGTGGGCATTGCGCGCGATCGCGTCGCGCGCGCCGGCGAACACCAGCAGCAGCTTCTCCAGCGCAGCGCCCTCGATGCCCCGCTCACCCTCGGCGGGCACCAGCGACGCGCCCTCGACGGCGTTGCCCGCAAGATAGGCATCAAGCGCAGCGTCGTCCTTGAGGTAGAGCTCCTGCTTGCCCTGCTTGATCTTGTACAGCGGCGGCAGGCCGATGTAGACGTGCCCGCGCTCGATGAGTTCCGGCATCTGGCGGTAGAAGAACGTCAGCAGCAGCGTGCGGATGTGCGAGCCGTCGACGTCGGCGTCGGTCATCAGGATGATGCGGTGGTAGCGCAGCTTGTCGGGGTTGTACTCGTCCTTGCCGATGCCGGTACCGAGCGCGGTGATCAGCGTGCCTACTTCCGCGGAGGCCAGCATGCGGTCGAAGCGCGCGCGCTCGACATTGAGGATTTTCCCCTTGAGCGGCAGGATGGCCTGGGTCTTGCGGTTGCGGCCCTGCTTGGCCGAGCCGCCGGCGGAGTCACCCTCGACGATGAAGAGTTCCGACAGCGCCGGGTCCTTCTCCTGGCAGTCGGCCAGCTTGCCCGGCAGGCCGGCGATGTCGAGCGCGCCCTTGCGGCGGGTCAGGTCGCGCGCCTTGCGCGCGGCCTCGCGGGCACGCGCGGCGTCGACGATCTTGCCGGCGATGGCGCGCGCCTCGTGCGGGTTCTCCTGCAGGAACTCCTCGAGCCGCGCCCCGAAGGTGTGCTCCACCACCGGACGCACGTCGGAGCTGACCAGCTTTTCCTTGGTCTGCGACGAGAAGCTGGGGTCGGGCACCTTGACCGACAGCACCGCGATCATGCCCTCGCGCATGTCGTCGCCCGACAGCGAGACCTTGGCCTGCCGTGCGATGCCGTTCTGCTCGATGTAGTTGCTCAGGGTCCGCGTCAGCGCGGCGCGGAAACCGATGAGGTGGGTGCCGCCGTCTTTCTGCGGGATGTTGTTGGTGAAGCAGAACATCGTCTCCTGGTAGGAGTCGGTCCACTGCAGCGCGACGTCGACGGTGATGCCGTTCTGCTCGCCGGTGACCGAGATCACGTTGGGATGCAGCGGCGTCTTCAGCTGCGCCAGGTGCTCCACGAACGAGCGGATGCCGCCCTCGTACTCGAACACGTCGCGACGGCCTTCGCCGCGCTCGTCGACGAGCACGATCTTGACGCCGGAATTGAGGAACGACAGCTCGCGCAGGCGCTTGGCGAGGATGTCGTAGTGGAATTCGATGTCGGTGAAGATGTCCACCGCGGGCTTGAAGCGCAGCAGCGTGCCGCGCTTGTCGGACGCAGCCAGCTGCTTCAACGGGTACATCGGCTCGCCGAGCGCGTACTCCTGCCGATGGTGGAAGCCGTCGCGCCAGATGTCGAGCGTCAGGTGCTCCGACAGCGCGTTGACCACGGACACGCCCACGCCATGCAGTCCACCCGAGACCTTGTAGCTGTTGTCGTCGAATTTTCCGCCGGCGTGGAGAACGGTCATGATGACCTCGGCCGCCGACACGCCTTCTTCCTTGTGGATGTCGACCGGCACGCCGCGGCCGTTGTCGGATACCGACACGGACGCATCCTCGTGGATCGTCACCACGATGTCATCGGCGTGGCCCGCCAGCGCCTCGTCGACCGAGTTGTCGACGACCTCGAACACCATGTGGTGCAGGCCGGTCCCGTCGTGGACGTCGCCGATGTACATGCCAGGCCGCTTGCGGACGGCATCCAGGCCGCGCAGGACCGTAATCTTGCTGGAGTCGTAGTTGCTGTTCGGAAGGGCGTCTGGAACGGGAACGGCGTCGTCGATCATGCGGGCCTTCAGCGGTCTGTGCAGCGCCCTGGCCGCGCCGCGGGCGGCAGCCGCGACACATTATCTAAAGGGCACGGAATCTAAAGGGCACGGAGCCGCCATTATACCACTGCCGGTCGGCAGGGCCCGGGGCCGGCTCAGGCCGGAATGATCTGGCCGTGTTCCACGTGGAACAACGTGGCGCCCGGGGCGCCGGTGCCCTCTGTGCCCGTGAGAAACACCTGGGCACCGGTGCCTGCCAGAGTCTCCAGGACCCGACGGCGATGTCCCGGATCCAGTTCCGATGCCAGATCGTCGAGAGCGATCGCCGGCCATCCGCCGCGGGTCTCGGCGCAGTCGCGCGCCTGGGCCAGCAGGCAGGCGAGCGCGGCCAGCTTGGCCTGGCCACGCGACAACGATTCCCCATGCGGCGCCGCCGCGAACGACAGCCGCCAGTCGGCGCGATGGGGCCCTACCGTCGTGTGGCCCACCAGCCGGTCCCGATCGTGCGCCAGCAACAGCGCATCTGCCAGCGAGATCTCGCCACGGCGCCATCCGGGTTCGAAGCGCATCGCGACGTCACCCAGCATCGGGGCGATATGCCCGAGGATCGGTGCGAGGCCTTCATGCAGCCGAGCAAGGTACAGCTCGCGCCGCGTGGTCAGCGTCTCGCCCGCGTCTGCCAACTCATGGTCCCAGGCCTCGAGATGCCCCCGCGGCGCACCGCTCTTCAGCAGGCTGTTGCGCTGTTTCAGCGTGCGGCTGTAACGACGCCACAGGGCAAGGAAGCCTGGTTCCACGTGGAACAGGCCCCAGTCCATGAACCGCCTGCGGGGCTCACCGGTGCCTGAGACTAACGCATGGCTTCCCGGCTCGAAGCAGACCACCATGAACGCCGCGCACAACTCCCCCAGATGGCTGACGGCCGCCCCGTCCAGGCGCCCCTGCCAGGTACTGCCTGCGTGGCGCAGCCCGGCCCGTCGCAGGGACGCGTCCTCGGCGTCGCGCCATTCGCAGAAGATCGACAGCGCGTCCTCACCCGAGCGCACCAATCCGTCGCGAACCCGCGCTCGAAAGCTTCGACCGTATGCGAGGACGTGCAGCGCCTCGAGCAGGCTGGTCTTGCCGGCGCCGTTGCCGCCAACGAACTCGTTGAGGCCGGGGGCGGGGTGCAGGGAGGTGTGGCGGATACTTCGGACGTTGCTGACCTCCAACCGACGGATCAACACCGGTTGCCCTCAGCAAGACGCCCGGACAGGTCCGGGCGTCGATGTTCCACGTGGAACGCCTGCGACATCAAAGCCGCAGAGGCATCACGACATGCCGCGAACGCTCGTTTGTCGCCTCGCGCACCAGCGCAGAGGAATTAGCGTCGCGCAGCGCGATCACTACAGTCTCGTCGCGCAGCGCGGACAGCGCGTCGAGAAGGTAATTGACGTTGAAGCCTACTGCCAGCCCATCGACCTTGGTGTTTGCCTCGATCTCTTCCTGCGCCTCTTCCTGCTCCGGATTGTGGGCGTTGATGCGCAGCTGGCCGGGTGACACCTCGAGGCGAACGCCTCGGTACTTCTCGTTGGAGAGGATCGCCGCGCGCTGCAGCGCCGCGCGCAGCACCTCGCGATCGACCTTTACCTCGCGGTCGGCCCCGATCGGGATCACAGCTTCGTAATCGGGGAAGCGGCCATCGATCAGCTTGCTGGTGAAAGTCACATCGTCCCGCTTCACGCGGATATGGCTGCGACCCATCTCCAGCTCAAGGCTGCGGTCGCCGCCTTCCAGCAGCCGCTGCAGCTCCTGCACGCCCTTGCGCGGCACGATGATCTGGCGCTTGGTCTGCACCGCTTCGTCCAGCGCCGCCTCGCAGAGTGCCAGCCGATGGCCATCGGTGGCGACGCAGCGCAGGCGCTTGTCGGCGAGGTCGAACAGCAGCCCATTCAGGTAGTACCGCACGTCCTGCTGTGCCATCGCGAATGCGGTGCGCTCGATCAACTCCTTCAGCGCGGCCTCGGGCACGGTCACGCGCTCGGTGGCCTCGACTTCGTCCACCGACGGGAAATCGTTCGCGGGTAAGCTGGCCAGCGTGAATCGGCTGCGCCCTGCCTGCACCGTGATCTTGTCGCCGACCTGCGACACCGTGACCCGGCTGCCGTCGGGCAGGGCACGCACGATGTCGAACAGCTTGCGCGCCGGAATCGTCGCGTCACCGGATTCCGCGTCGTCGACCGCGCAGCGGGCCACCATTTCGACTTCCAGGTCGGTACCGGTCAAAGACAGCTGTCCGTCGCTGACGACGGCCAGGAGGTTGGCCAGCACGGGGAGCGTCTGACGACGCTCGACCACGTTGACGACCTGGCCCAGAGGCTTGAGGAACACTTCTCGCTGCAGACTGAAACGCATGCCGGTTGATCCCCTGGGCCAAGCTTCAATAAATGGATATATATCAAAAGACGGTGGTGATGGAGTCGCGAAAAGCCGGTGGTAAGTAATTCTAGTTATTGATTTTAAAGATATTTATGTCGACGAGAGTGGGTGTACAAGTTGCTGTCGGCGCCTCCTGCAAGCTGTGGACAACTTTTCCGGCGGAGCTGTTACCGCAGGATATCCACAGCTTGTACCGCACTTGCCGACCGGACCACCTTGGCTGGATGGGGGTCCCGCATTTGCCCCGTCAACGATCATCACCTCACCTCACTCGCTCAGCTTTCGGATCAGCTTGTCCCAGTCCTCGCGCAGCTTGCCGTCGGCCTCCATCAGGTGCCTGATCTGCCGGCAGGCGTGCAGCACGGTGGTGTGGTCGCGACCGGCGAAGGCGTCGCCGATCTCCGGCAGACTGTGTTCGGTCAGTTCCTTGGTCAGCGCCATCGCCACCTGGCGCGGACGCGCCAGCGAGCGGGTGCGCCGTTTCGACAGCAAGTCCTTGATCTGGAGGCCGTAGTAGTCTGCCACGGTCTTCTGGATGTTGCCGACGCCAATGGACTGCTGCTGGGAGCGAAGCAGGTCGCGCAGCGTTTCCTGCGCGAACTCCTGGGTGATCGCGCGGCCTGTGAAGTTGGCCCGCGCCGCCAGTGTATTCAGCGCCCCCTCGAGGTCGCGCACGTTGGAGCGCATCTTCTTGGCGATCAGGAACGCGACGTCCTCGGGGATGTCGGCGCCGCGCTCCCGCGCTTTGGCCAGTACGATCTGGGCGCGGGTCTCGAAGTCGGGCGGGTCGATGGGAACGCTCAGGCCCGAGGCCAGCCGCGACTTCAGCCGTGGCTCCAGACCCTCGACCTCCCTCGGGAAGCGGTCGCAGGTCATGATGATCTGCTGGCGGCCGTCGAACAGCGCGTTGAATGTGTGGAAGAACTCCTCCTGCGTGCGGTCCTTGCCGGCGAAGAACTGGATGTCGTCGATCAGCAGCGCGTCGACCTGCTGGAACTGGCGCTTGAAGCCGTCCATCGCCTTTTCCTGCAGCGCCTTCATCATCGCGCTGAAGAACTGCTCGGAGCGCACGTACAGCACGCGCATACCGGGATTCTGGCGCTGCATCGCGTTGCCCGCCGCAAACATCAGGTGCGTCTTGCCCAGCCCGGTGCCCCCGTAGAGGAGTAGCGGGTTGTGGGCGCGGTCGCCGGGCTTCTGCGCCGCGTGCCAGGCTGCGGCACGGCCCAGCTGGTTGCTGCGGCCTTCCACGAAGTTGTCGAAGGTGTAGTGCGCATCCAGGTTGCCCTGGAACGGCATCAGCCCCTGAAGGCGTGGCGTGGGCAGGGCTGCGGCGTCGATCGCGGGCATCGCCGCCCGCGGCAGCGAGCCGATCTCCAGCATCACGTCCGGACTGCCGGCGAAATGACCGAGCAGCTCACGGATCCTGTCGAGGTAGCGGGTGCGGACCTCGTCACGGACGAAGGCGTTGGGCGCGTACAGCACGGTCGTGTCGTCCCGGCGGCTGGCCTGCAGCGGGCGCAGCCACGCATGCACATCCTCGGCCGGGTATTCCGCTTCCAGGCGTTCGAGGCAGCGCGGCCAGGGATCCATGCAGTTCGGCTTCTCGATGACAGACGGTCGCCCCGCCGGGCGTGCGTGGCGCAGGCGCGACCTGGGTGGACGGGGATGCCGCAGACTACCATCCGGTCCCGCCTGCCGCGCGGTGGAAGGTGCGCATTTGTGCCCCAACCAGCCTCCGGCTTGACCCGCCAGCGGACCACGCCCTAGAATCGCCGGTTCTTTCAGCGTCCCGTCCGAGTCCGTCATGGCCACCAAGCGCACGTACCAGCCCAGCAACCTCAAGCGCAAGCGTGACCACGGCTTCCGTGCGCGCATGGCGACCGCAGACGGCCGCAAGATCCTCGCCCGTCGCCGCGCCAAGGGCCGCAAGCGCCTCACGGCCTGATCGTGCCGGTCGCGGTCGCGCATGCCGACCGCAGCTCCACCCACGACGTCCCGACGATGAATCGCTGCCTCCCGCGCGAGGCGCGCGTCCGCGCGCGCCCCGAGTTCGACCGCGTGTTCGCGGAGGGCAAGCGTACCGCATCACCGCTGCTGGCGCTGCACTGGCGCCCCGATGGCGACGGCGCGCGCATGGGCCTGGCGGTCTCGCGCAAGGTCGACCGCCGTGCGGTCGGCCGCAACCGCATCAAGCGCGCGCTGCGCGAACAGTTTCGCCACCTGCGGCATCAGCTCGCCAGCGGCGCCTACGTGGTGGTCGCGCGACCGTTGGCCGCACGCAGCGACCAGTCGGCGCTGCAGCAGGCGTTGGTCGACGCGTTACGGCGCGCTGGCGCGTTGCCCCTGCCGACCCCGCCCGGCACAATGCCCGGCCGCGCGTCTCCCCTCCATCCCGTACCGGCCTCGTCCGGCGAATGAGCCTGCCCGCCCGATGAACCAGACCCGCACCTTCCTGATCGTTGCCTGGTTCATGGTGGCGACATTGCTGTGGATGGAGTGGAGCAAGGAGCGCAGCGCGCCTGCCACGACGCCCGCTCAGGCGACGACCACCGGCGCACCGCCCGCCACGGGCAGCATCCCGGCAGCGCCGCGCGCGATGACGCCAGGCGCCGCGGCAGCCGGCGCGGTGCCCGCCGCGCCAGCCGTCCCGCTGGCCGGCGCTATGCCGCAGGCGAGCGCCGGCCCCGCGACCGATGCAGGCAGCGTCAGCGTCACCACCGACGTGCTGCGCCTGTCGCTGTCGGGCGGTGCGGTCACCGACGCCGAGCTGCTCGGCTATCCGCGGACCAAGGATGCCGGCAGTCCGCCGGTCAAGCTGTTCGACAGCGATCCCGCGACCTTCTACGCCGCGCAGAGCGGCTGGGTCAGCGGCAGCAACGCGGCGCCCACCCATGAAAGCGGGTTCGTCTACGACGGTGCGCCCGGTGCGCTTGCGCTCGCCCAGGGACAGGACCAGCTGGTGGTTCCCTTCATCTGGCGCGGCGATGACGGCGTCACCATTCGCCGTAGCTACACCTTGGCGCGCGGCAGCTATGCCATCACGGTGCGCGACACGGTGGCCAACGCCGGTGCGTCCGAATGGCAGGGCTTCGCCTACCGGCAGCTGATCCGCGTGCCGCCGGTGGTCAAGCGCGGCATGACCAACCCGGAATCCTTCAGCTTCAGCGGGGCGACCTGGTTCAGCAGTCAGGAAGGCTACGAGCGGCGCGCATTCGGCGACTTCGTCGACGACGGTCCGCTCGACCGCCAGGCCGGCGGTGCCTGGTTGGCGTTCCTGCAGCACCACTTCTTCAGCGCCTGGATCCCGGACAACGTCGACACCTCCACGATCTCTGTCGGCGCAGACGGCACCGCGGGCCGGTTCTTCATCCGCGCCGTCGGTCCCGGCATCAGCGTCGCCCCCGGCACCGAGGCCGCCACCACCGCGCGCATCTGGGTCGGGCCCAAGCTGGTCGGCCAGATCAAGGCGCAGGACGTCCCGGGCCTCGACCGCGCGGTCGACTACAGCCGCTTCTCCATCTTCGCGTTCCTCGGCGAGGGCCTGTTCTGGATCCTCGACCTGGTGCATGGCCTGGTGAACAACTGGGGCTGGGCGATCGTGGGCCTGGTGGTACTGGTGAAGCTGGCGCTGTTCCCGCTGTCGTCGGCGCAATACAAGTCGATGGCCAGGATGCGCAAGTTCCAGCCGCGCGTCGCGCAGCTCAAGGAACGCTACGGCGACGACCGGCAGAAGTTCCAGGTCGCGATGATGGAGCTGTACAAGAAGGAGAAGATCAACCCGGTTGGTGGCTGCCTGCCGCTCCTGCTGCAGATGCCGATCTTCCTGGCGCTGTACTGGGTGCTGCTGGAGTCGGTCGAACTGCGCCATGCCCCGTGGATCCTGTGGATCCAGGACCTCACCGCGCAGGACCCGTACTACATCCTGCCGGTTATCAACATCGCGGTGATGTGGGCGACGCAGAAGCTGTCTCCGATGACCGGCATGGACCCGATGCAGCAGAAGATGATGCAGTTCATGCCGATCGTGTTCGGCGCGATCATGATCTTCTTCCCGGCGGGCCTGGTGCTGTACTGGGTCACCAACGGCACGCTCGGCCTGCTGCAGCAGTGGCTGCTGATCCGCAAGTACGCCGAGGCTCCGGCGACGCCGGCCTGATCAACTCCGGCCTGCGTCGCCCGCGGTCCGCGCGGGCGCGCGACCGGCGCCGCGGGGCACCTGCCATCGTCGAGACCCACGCCGACACCGACACCATCGTCGCCATCGCCACGCCAGCCGGCGCCGGCGGGGTCGGCATCGTGCGGATGTCCGGTCCGCGCGCGCACGCCGTTGCCGCGACGGTCTGCGGCGGCGTGGCGCTCCCCGCGCGTCGCGCGCGCCACGTGCAGCTGCGCGACGGCGACGGCAGCGTGATCGACGACGGCATTGCGCTGCTGTTCGACGCTCCGGCCAGCTTCACCGGCGAGGACGTGGCCGAGCTGCAGGCGCACGGCAGCCCGCCGCTGCTGCAGGCGCTGGTGGACCGCTGTTGCGCGCTCGGTGCCCGCCGCGCGCTCGCCGGCGAATTCAGCGCGCGCGCGTTCGCCAACGGCAAGCTGGACCTCGCCCAGGCCGAGGCCGTGGCCGACCTGATCGCCGCCGGCGACCTGCGCGCGGCGCGGGCGGCGCGGCGCTCGCTCGAGGGCGTCTTTTCCGCGCGTGTCGATGCGCTGGCGGATGCGGTGCTGGCGATCCGTGTGCAGGTGGAGGCGTTGATCGACTTCGTCGATGAACCGCTGGAGACGCTCGGCATCGACGCACTTGGCGCGCGGCTGGAAGCGGCCCGCACCGCGGTCGCACAGCTGCAGGCCGACGCGAGCCGGGGCCTGCGCCTGCGGGATGGCCTGCATGCGGTGATCGTCGGCCCGCCGAACGCGGGCAAGAGCTCGCTGCTCAACGCGCTCGCCGCCACCGACCGCGCCATCGTCACCGCGACCGCCGGTACCACCCGTGACCTGCTGCGCGAGACCGTGCAACTAGACGGCGTTGCGCTGACCCTGGTCGACACGGCCGGCCTGCATGAGGGCGGCGACGACATCGAGCGCGAGGGCATGCGCCGCGCTCGCGCCGAGCTTGCGCGCGCCGACGTGGCAATCGCGGTGCTGGACGCCCTGGCACCGGAGCGTGGACGCGCCGATATCGAGGCGGCCATTGCCGACGCGCCACGGGTGTTGTGGCTCCTCAACAAGTGCGACCTGGGCGAGGCGGTCGGGGGCATGCCGCTGCCAGCCGGGCACCTGCGCCTGTCTGTGCTGAACGGCGACGGTGTCGCCGAAGTGGCGGCGCGACTGCGTGATATCGCGTCCGGCGACGGCGGCGACGAAGTTGGCGGCGCGTTTACCGCCCGCGCGCGTCACGTCGAGGCGATCGGCCGCGCCGGCGGCGAACTCGCCGCCGCGGGCGAGGCGCTGCGCGATGAAGCGCTGGAGCTCGCCGCCGAGGCGCTGCGCGCCGGCCACGATGCGCTCGGGGAGGTCACGGGCCGGGTGACGCCGGACCAGCTGCTGGGCCACGTTTTTGCGACCTTCTGCATCGGCAAGTAGCATCGCGCGCGGGGGCGGGGCAGGCGCCGGGAGTTGACAAACGGTCGCCGCTGCCGCGTCCTACGCCATGCTGCGCGCCGCGCACCGACAGGGGAGAGTCGTTGATGTCAGTCAAGAACAGGGGTGCCCTGCACCCATCCGCCGTCAAGCAGTGGTCGGGGGCGCTCGCGCTCGGGGCCGCCATCGCGCTGCTGGTGTCCGCTTGCGAGCGTGACGAGCCCGCGCCTGCCGACGCCGCAGCGGATCCCGCGGCTGTCGCCGCGCCCGCGCCGACGCCGGCGTCGGCGGTTTCCGCCGAGGTCGCCGCGCTCGGGGTCGAGCAGCTGCGTGACCGCGCCCGGGCAGCGTATGCCCAGAGCAAGCTGTACGCACCGGCGGGCGACAACGCCATGGAATACAACCTCGCGCTGCGCGACAAGCAGCCGGCCGACGCCGGGGTGTCCAGCGCATTGACCGACCTGATGCCGATGGCGGTCATCGCCACGGAGCAGAGCCGCGACCGCGAGGACTTCACCGAGGCGCAGCGGCTGCAGGCGCTGATCGAGAAGGCCGACGCGCGGCACCCGGCGCTGCCCCGGCTCAAGGCATCGATCGCGGCGGCGCAGGAAGCCGTGACCAGGCGCGCGGCGGAGCAGCAGCTGACCGCTACGCAGGAAGCCGCGCGCCAGGTCGAGCTGGCGGCGGAGCGTGCTACCCAGCAGCAGCAGCAGCAACAGCAGGCCGCACAGCAGCTGGCAACGCAGCAACAGGCCGAAACGCAGGCCGCCGCGCAGCGCGAGGCCGAACAGCGCGCGGCCGCCGCGCGCGCCGAGGAGCAGGCAGCCGCGCAGCGCGCGGCGCAGCAGGCCGCACAAGCCGCGCCACGACCGGCGCCGACCCCGGCGCCCGCCGCGGCCAACACCGAGCTGCGCGCGATCAGCACCCCGGCGCCGCGCTATCCGGCGGATGCGCTGCGCACGGGGCAGTCCGGCGAGGTGCAGGTCGAGTTCACCGTCAACCCGGACGGATCGGTGGCCAACGCCCGCGTGGTGCGTTCCAACCCGCCGCGTGTGTTCGACCGCGAGGCGGTCGCCGCCGTGCGCCGCTGGCGCTTCGAGCCGGTCGCCGCGCCCGTGACTACCCGTCGCACGATCGGCTTCAACCCGGGCGGCTGACGACGATCCGCTGCAGCCCGCCGGCGACATGCGCGCCGCGGGCCGCGCGTCGACGGCCGTCGCCTAGGCCGAGATCGCCAGCTTCTCGCGGTGGTACAGGCGCGCGGCCAGCAGCCACAGCAGCAGGCCCAGCCCGAATCCCGCCCCCAGGTACACCGCCCACTCCTGCGTGCTGATCCACTCGCTGCGGATCAGCTTCAGCAGCATCTGGTTCTGCGCCAGGAACGGCACCGCGAACTGCCAGAGTGCGTTCTTCACCGGATTCACCAGCAGTACCACGGTCGGGATGATCGGCAGCAGCATCAGCATGCTCATGTAGCTCTGGGCCTCCTTCACCGACTTGACGCTGGCCGAGATCAGGGTCAGCAGCGTGGTGCCGATCAGCACCATCGGCAGCAGCACCACCAGCAGCTGCAGCAGCATCGGCGTCGACACGTCGACCAGCTGCATCGCGCGCGGCGCGAACGCGAAGCTCAGCTTGAACGCTACCAGGATCAGCAGCAGGCTGAGCATCCCGAACAGCGTGGCGGCCAGGATCTTGCCGCTCATGATTGCGCTGCGCGCCGCGGGTGTCGCCAGCAGCGGCTCGAGTGACTGCCGCTCGCGCTCGCCGGCGGTCACGTCGATCACCAGGTAGGCGCCGCCGATGAAGGCCGACAGGATCAGCAGGTACGGCAGGAAGGCCAGCAGCATGCCGCGCCGTGCCTCCGGCGTGGCGACGTCGCGCTGCGCGATCTGCAGTGCGTTGCCGAGCTGCGGGCTGCTGCCGCGCGACAGGCCGCGCAGCGCACCCGCCTGCTGCCCGTACTGCGCCAGCGCCAGCCGCAGGCGGTCCACCGGAATGCGCGAATCCTGCCGTGAGCTGTCGTAGATCAGCTCCACCCCGGCGGGACGGCTGCCGCGCCAGTCCTGCGCGTAGTCAGGCGCAATGCGCAGCACCACGTCGTACGCCTGCTCGCGCACGTCGCGGTCAGGGTCGGCCGGGGCCGGCTTCGGCGCGATGTTCTGGCTGGCGAGGTAGCGCACCAGGTTGGGCGCTTGCTCGGCGCCAATCACCGGGAGTTCAAGCGTGGACTCCAGCTGGGTCCGCGCGCGCTTCTCGGCCATCGCGCCGAGGCCCAGGATCAGCACCGGGAACAGGATCGGCCCCATCAGCAGGCCGATCATCACCGTGCGCCGGTCGCGGAACAGGTCGCGCAGCTCCTTGCGCGCTACCGCGAACACGCCGTGGTCGAACAGCCGCGCGATGCCGCCGCGGCGCTGCTGCGTGGTGTCTTGGGTGTTCATGCCGACAGGCCCTCCTCGGTGCCGATGAGGGCGACGAACGCGTCCTCAAGGTTGTCTTCGCCGCTTTGCGCGCGCAGTTCGTCGGGCGTGCCGTTGGCGCGGACCTCGCCGCCGGCGATGACCACGATGCGGTCACACAGCGCCGCCACCTCCTGCATGATGTGGCTGGAGAAGATCACGCAGCGGCCCTCGGCCTTCAGCTGCAGCAGGAACGCCCGCAGCCCGCGCGTGGTCATCACGTCCAGGCCGTTGGTGGGCTCGTCGAGGATCACGTTGCGCGGGTCGTGGATCAGCGCGCGCGCGATCGCGGTCTTGGTGCGCTGCCCCTGCGAGAAGCCCTCGGTGCGCCGGTCGAGGAAGTCCTCCATGCCGAGGGTCTTCGCCATCCCGGCGGTGCGGTGCGCGATGGTGTCGCGGTCCAGACCGTGCAGCTGGCCGAAATAGGCGATGTTCTCGCGTGCGGTCAGCCGCTTGTAGACGCCGCGCGCGTCGGGCAGCACGCCCAGCCGCTGCCGCACCTCGGTGGCGTGCGTGCGCACGTCGAGACCGTCGACGCGGACATGGCCCTCGTCGGGCGTCATCAGCGTGTACAGCATGCGCAGCGTGGTGGTCTTGCCGGCGCCGTTGGGGCCGAGCAGGCCGGTGATCTCGCCGTCTCGGGCGGTGAACCCGACCCCGCGCACCGCGTGCACGCTGCCGGTGCGGGTCTTGAACGATTTGTGCAGGTTCTCGACGTCGATCATCTCAGGGCTCCCAGCCATGGTTGCCGGCGAACGGCGGCAGCGGTGACAAGCGCGCGAGGCACGCGGCATCCAGCGCGGAGGCATCGGCGCGCTCGACGAACTGCGCGAACAGCTTGGGCATGCAGCCGGCGCCGATCACGTTGTGGCCCTGGCCCGGCAGCACCAGGTGGCGGGCATTGGGCAGGGTGGCGACGACCTCGTCGCCGTAGCGCGGCGGGGTCACCGGGTCGAACTCGCCGCTGATCGCGAGCAGCGGCACGCCGCCCGCGAGTGGCGTGCGGAACGCCGGGTCGCGCGCGCCCTTCGGCCACACCGCGCACTGCGCCTGCGAGAAAACAACCAGCTCGTTGCCGAGAACGGTGGCGGCGTCGCCATCGTCGATGCGCATGTCGGCGGCGTCCTCGGTGCACATCACCGACAGCTGCATGCCGTGCATGATGCTGTCGCCGATGCTGTCGGTCAGCATCCGCGACTGCGCCAGCAGCGCCTCGTAGCGGCCCTCCGATGCCTCGTGCAGCAGCAGCGGCAGCGTGGCCGCCGCCAGCGGCTGGTAGGAGTACATGCGCAGCAGCGCGGCGAGGTCGCCGTACTGCGGCACCTCGGTGCGCCACGCACCGCCGACCGGGTCGCGGAAGCGCACCGGTGCGATGCCGCCGGCGCGCAGCGCGTCGCGGACGGCGTCCAGCTGGCGGCGCGGGTCGCCGAGGCTGTCGCCGCACGCCGGCACGTCGCGGCAGCGCGCGAACTGCGTCTCCAGCGCCGCCTCGAGGTTGCGCGCGTGGTCCTGGCCCAGCGCCAGCGTGTTGGGCACCACCGAGTCGAGCACCACGGTGCGCACGTGGCCAGGATGGCGCGCGGCGTACTGCTGCGCCACGCGCGTGCCGTAGGAAATGCCGACCAGGTTGATGCGCTCCGCGCCCAACCGCCGGCGCACCAGGTCGAGGTCGCGCACGTGGTCGGCGGTGCCGTAAAAGCGCAGGTCGGTCGTCTTCGACAGTGCGTCGCGGCAGCGCACGGCGAACGCCGCCGCGCCCTGGGGGGTGGCGTCGTTGGCGTCGACGAAGGCGTTGTCGCCATCGGCGCCCTTGCACTTCAGCGGATGCGAGCCGCCCGTGCCGCGGGCGTCGACCAGCACCACGTGCCGGTTGCGGCGCGCGTCGGCAAAGGCGCGGTCCACCTGCGGATACGATTCCAGGGCCGACTGGCCGGGCCCGCCGGCGATCATGAAGATCGGGTCGTCTTCGGCGAGGCCGCGCGCCGGCAGCCAGGCGATCGCCAGCGTGATCGTGCGGCCCTCGGGTGCGTCGTGGTTCTCGGGGACATCGAGCGTGGTGCACTGCGCCTCGACGGCGTCGGCACCGGTGGTGGCCAGCGAACACGGCGTGAACGCGAGGCTGCCGTACTGCAGCCGTCCGTCGCGTGCGACGGCGGGATCGCCGGTCGTCGGCGCGCAGGCGGCAAGTGCCAGCGCGGTCGACAGGATCAATGGAGACGCGAGGGGCGTGCGCATGGTGCGGAGGTCCTTGGTGGTGGCGCGTGTGGAACCATGACGGTGCGACGGGCGGAACGTGACCGCTCCAGGCCGGCGCTCAACCGCCAGGCAGGAAGATGTCCTCGATGCGGCGCGAGAACAATGCCGCGATGGCAAACGCGAGCGGCAGGCTCGGGTCGTACTTGCCGGTCTCGATCGCGTTGACGGTCTGCCGCGACACGCCCAGCAGCTCCGCCAGCCGGGCCTGCGACCAGCCCTCGGCGTCGCGGAGTTGACGTACGTGGCTTTTCACTGCCAGCGCCCTACCGGTAGCGCCGGTGCGCGACATGGCGGCAGGCGCCGTGCAGCAGGATGAACAGCGGCAGGATCCACACCAGCGCCACCGTGCCGTCGATCGACACCACACGCGCCATCGACAGCAGGCCCAGCGCGAACGTCCCCATCGTCAGCACCAGCGCGGCGACAGCCAGCGACTCCAGCTCGATGCGCTGTTCGAGCTCGTCGCAGGCGCGCACGTGGCGCAGCATCGCGCGCGCCGCAAAGGCCAGCGGCACCAGCGGCAGCAGCGCGACCAGTGTACGCAGCGGCAGGGGTTCGATCAGGCGCTGCGCGTAGACCGCGGCCCACAGGACCACGACGTAGGCGAGCATCGAGGCCAGCAGCTGGCGGCGGTAGCGGACGTGGTTGGGACGCATCGGCATGGCCTGTCAAGGAAGCTTGACATTGAGGATGCCGGCGTCGACGCGCGTTGTCAAGCAACCTTGACAGGCCGCACAACTATTTGCTGCTGACGTACTTCTCGCGGCGGATCTGCGGTACCGGCAAGCCATGCGCCTTCAGCGCCTCGAAACAGGCGTCGACCATGTTCGGGTTGCCGCAGAGATAGGCGATGTCGTCGTCGGCGGTCGGCGCGAACTCGTCGATGAACTGCTGCACGTAGCCGTGGCGGACGTCGTCGTGCGAGTGCGCCGAGCCCGGGTCCGGCAGTTCGCGCGAGAAGCACGGCACGAAGCGGAAGCGGCCCGGGTGGCGCGCGGCGGCGGCGCGGAACTCGTCGCCGTACAGCAGCTCTTCGGGCGAGCGCGCGCCGAACAGCACCACCACCTGCAGTCCTCGTTCGACGACCTGCTGCTCCAGCAGCGGGAGCATCGCCCGGTACGGGGTGACGCCGGTGCCGGTTGCGATCAGCAAATAGCGCGCGTTGGTGTCAGCCGGCATCAGGCAGAAGCGGCCGTAGGGACCGCTGGCCTGCACCACGCCGTCGATGTCGAGGCTCTCGAACAGCGCCGTCGCCGAGCCGCCGGGCACGTAGCTGACCGCGATGTCCACCGCCTCGCCCGGGCCGATGGCGTGGTCGTGGATCGTTGCGAGTGAATAGCTGCGCTTGGTGGCGGTGCCGTCGGCGTAGGTGAAATGCACCTGCACGAACTGCCCCGGTATGAAGTCCAGCGGCAGTCCGTCGTCGCGGACGAATGACAGGTGCGCGATGGTCGGGGCCAGCATGCGGCGACCGACGAGCCTGAGCGGGAAGGTGCGGGGAACGTTGATGTGGATTGCCTCGGGCGGCGGGGCGGCGAGGGGCCGCGCTCCGCAGGACGCCTATAATAGCGGCTCCGCCGCAGCCACCGCGGCGAGGATCCCCATGGCCACCACACCCCATTCCGCCACGGGCGCACTGGCGCACGCCGCCAGCGACGCTGTCCCGCCGGCGCTGTCCATCCGCGACCTGCGCAAGACCTATGACGGTGGCGTCGAGGCTTTGAAGGGCACCTCGCTGGACGTGGCCCCCGGCGACTTCTTCGCGCTGCTGGGCCCCAACGGCGCCGGCAAGTCGACCCTGATCGGCATCGTCTCGTCGCTGGTCAACAAGACCTCCGGCGAGGTCCGCGTGTTCGGGGTCGACCTGCACGCGCGCCGCGACGACGCCATGCGCCTGATCGGCCTGGTGCCGCAGGAAATCAACTTCAACATGTTCGAGAAGCCGCTCGACATCCTGATCAACTACGCCGGCTTCTACGGCATCCCGCGCGCCGAGGCGACGGTGCGCGCGGAGCAGGAGCTCAGGCGCGCCCAGCTGTGGGAAAAGGCGCACACCATGGCGCGCACGCTGTCGGGCGGCATGAAGCGGCGGCTGATGATCGCGCGCGCGATGATGACGCGGCCGCGGCTGCTGATCCTCGACGAGCCGACCGCCGGCGTCGACATCGAGATCCGTCGCGGCATGTGGACCACGCTGCGCGAGATCAACGCCTCCGGCACTACCATCATCCTGACCACGCACTACCTCGAAGAGGCGGAGCACCTGTGCCGCCATCTCGCGATCATCGACCGCGGCGGCATCGTCGCGCACGGACCGATGCGCGAGCTGCTGGCGCGGCTGGACGTGGAGGGCTTCGTGCTCGACATCGACGGCGCGTTGCCGGCGACGCTGCCGACGATCACGGGCGCCGAGCTGGGCCGCGTCGATGACCAGACGCTGGAAGTCGACAAGCCACGCGCGATGGACCTCAACGGCGTGTTCGCGGCGCTCGACGCCGCCGGCATCCGGGTGCGCTCGATGCGCACCAAGTCCAACCGGCTCGAGGAGCTGTTCGTGCGCATGACCGGGCCGCAGGCTGAGGGGGCGTCGGCATGAGCACCGATCCCGCCGTCCGCGAGCTCGCATCGATCTCCGACACCCGCCGCAACTGGACCGCACTGCGCACCATCGCGCGCCGCGAGGTGGTCCGCATCCTGCGCATCTGGGGCCAGACGCTGGTACCGCCGGGGATCACGATGACGCTGTACTTCCTGATCTTCGGCGGCCTCATCGGCTCGCGCATCGGCACCATGGACGGCTTCAGCTACATGGAGTTCATCGTGCCCGGCCTGGTGATGATGGCCGTCATCCAGAACAGTTACGGCAACATCTCGTCGAGTTTCTTCGGCGCCAAGTTCGGGCGCCACGTCGAGGAGCTGCTGGTCAGCCCGATGCCGAGCTGGGTAATTCTGGGTGGCTACGTCGCCGGCGCGGTGCTGCGCGGCCTGCTGGTCGGCATCATCGTGCTGTGCATCGCGATGCTGTTCACCAGCGTGCGCATCCCGCACCCGCTGGTGACGCTGACCACGGTGCTGCTGGGCGCGACGATCTTCTCGCTGGCCGGGTTCGTCAACGCGGTGTATGCCAAGAAGTTCGACGACGTCGCCATCGTGCCGATCTTCGTCCTGACCCCGCTCACCTACCTGGGCGGCGTGTTCTATTCGGTCAAGCTGCTGCCGCCATGGGCCGAGGCCGCCACCCACGCCAACCCGGTGTTCTACATGGTCAACGCGTTCCGCTACGGCCTGCTGGGCACCAGCGACGTGCCGGTGTGGATCGCGTACGCGCTGATGCTGACGTTCGTGGTGGCGCTGGCCGCGCTGGCGCTGTGGCTGCTGCGCCGCGGGGTGGGGCTGCGCAGCTGATGCTGGCCGGGGGCGCAACAGCGGTGTGGGCGGTGTGCGTGTTGTGCGCACGGTGCCGGGTGGCGGTGTAGATTCCCGCTTCCCGTCCGGCGCATAGGCGCCGGGCCTGCCGATAAGGACGTCGCATGCGCCATGCCCGCTCCACCTTGATTGTCCTCGTCCTGCTGACTGCGCTGTCGGCATGCAACGGTGCATCCGACGGACCAGCAGCGCCAAGAGTCGATGCCGGCGCCGCTCCGCCCGCGGCGACCGCCGACGTTGCCGCGGCCGGAGGCGACGCGACGACGGCCCGTGCCAGCGTCACGCCGGGCGGCGTCGCTGGCGCGGCCCTGGTTGACCGCGACGGCACGCCGGTGCCGCAGGTGGCGTTCGATCCAGACAGCGTGCCGGTCACCCAAGGCGCACTAGGCGCGCTTCCCGTGTTTTCCATGCCGCGCGGTTATAGGGCCGTCAACAGAGCCCGCACGCGGGCTTATGCGCGCTTCCCGTTCCGGCTTGGTCACGGCGTGCACTGGGTCGAGGGACCGAGCTGGTCGGCCGCGATCGGCATCGACCGCGACGCGGCGCCGGGCAAGGACTATTCGCCTCTCGAGGTGCGCCGCAATCTCGAGGCGGTGCTGGAGCAGGCGGGCGGCCGCCGCGTCTACGACGGGCCGCTGCAGCGCGACGTCTATTACGGGTCGCTGAAGGATGAGATCGGCCACGGGTACATCGACGCAGTGAATTACGACGCCACCACACCCACGGCGGTCTTCGTCATCCGCCGCGCCGACCGCACGGTCTGGGTCCAACTGGCGTATGACGGCAGCTCCACCGGGGTGGTAGCGGTCGACGAGCAGCCGTTCCGGCCGACCGCGCGCTGGTCCGGCGAGTTCCCGTACCTGATCCTGCCCGCCGGCTACGACCAGCGCGATCAGCCGCTGCGGCGCGACTACGACGCGTTCCCGTTCTGGACGGGTGCGGCGTTCGAGGAGGTCGAAGGCAAGGCGTACGCGATCGCCTTCGATGCCGAAGAGGACACCACCTCCATGCACGAGGTGCGACGGCATCTCGAAGCAATGATGGCCGAGGCCGGTGGCGCGCTGGTGCACGCCGGGCCTGTTCCGGTCGCGGCGTCAGAGGGCATCTCCTTCGAGCGCAAGAGCCCGTATGGGAACGCTGCCGGGTACAGCTGGGACGAGGACGACCGCAGTACCTGGCGCGTCGATCTCGATGACGGCCGCCAGGTCTGGATCCACGCGCGGCTCGACCCGCTGATCGCGGGCTGGGTCGTCGTCGAGCGCGAGGGCTTCCAGCAGACCGCGGCGCTGCTGCCCGCGGATGCGCTGAAGCAGGGCATCGCCGAAGACGGTCGGGTCGCGATCGCGGTCAACTTCGCGGTCGACAAGGCCGACATCCTGCCGGACTCGCAGCCACAGCTGGACCAGGTGGTGGCGCTGCTGCGCGACGACCGCTCACTGCGACTCTCGATCGACGGACATACCGATGCCAGCGGCGACGCCGCCCGCAACAAGGCGCTGTCACTAGCGCGGGCTCAATCCGTCATGGCGTCATTGGTCGAGGCCGGAATCGTGGCGGACCGGCTGCGGGCGACGGGCCATGGCGCCGAGAGGGCGGTCGCGGACAATGCAACCGATGCAGGCAAGGCATTGAACCGTCGCGTCGAGCTGGTGAGGCTCTGAGCAGTCGCAGCTACGGCGGCGTACTTCTGCACATGCCCCCGTTGCCGTGAAGCAGGAAACAGGTCCATCACCCGGAACGCATGCACAGCTTGGCCAGCGCCGCAGGTACGGCGATGTCAAAGTGCGGAGGTCCGGCTCGCCCGGTCAACATCCGCGGCGTCTCCCCACTGACAGGAGTTGAGTCCATGGCAACCTCGCAGAGATCGTGTCGTGGGCAGCTGATCCTGGCGCTGGCCATGGTCGTTGCAGCGACGGCGTGCAGCAATGACGCGGCGACCGCCCCGGCTGCCGCTGAACCCGCCGTCGCATCGCAGGTGGTCCCCGTCGCCCCGGTGGCTGCCCAGATGGCGCACTTTGGCGGTGGGATACTGGCCCTCGCAGAGGTTTGCGGCGATTACAGCGCTGCCCAGCTTGGCGATATGAAGGAAGCGCAACGCATGTTGTCGGGTCAGTCGGGCATGCCGGGTCCGGCATTCGATGCAGCGTTCGATGCGGGGTACGCCGAGGGCAAAACGAAGATGGCGGGTGCAAGTGCGGCAGACCGCGAACGTGCCTGTGCCCAGGCCGGCCGCATGCAAGGAAGCTGAGGCATGACCTCCGGCCATTCCCCTCTACGCGTGCGAGCCCGGGTCAGGCGCGTTCCCGCGGGCCCTGTCGCCCGTAGCGGCACCACGACGTCGATGGTTCTGGCGATGCAGCGTCGAATCAACGCCTGTCCGGGCGCCGTGCTGCCGTCGTAGTCGTGGACCTCGTCGATCAGGGGATCGACGCTAGGTGCCTGGGTTCCGCTGACAGGCCGAAGAAGGCGCGCGCGGTGGCCGTCGCCGCACCCGCGGTCAGCGCCACTTCCTCGCCGCGATCGCGCGCCAGCTCGGCGACGATGTGCGGCAGGAACGCCGGCTCGTTGCGGCGGTCCTTCGGCATCGGCGACAGCGTGCGCGGGAGCAGGTAGGGCGCGTCGGTTTCGACCATCAGCCGGTTGGCGGGGATGTGCGGCACCAGCTCGCGCAGGTGCGCGCCTCGGCGCTCGTCGCACAGCCAGCCGGTGATGCCGATGTGCCAGTCGCGGTCGAGGCAGGCGAACAGCGCCCGCCGGTCACCCGTGAAGCAGTGCACCACCGCCGGCCCCAGTTGGCCGTCGAAATCCTTCATCACCGCGACGAAGTCGTCGTGGGCGTCGCGCTGGTGCAGGAACAGCGGCTTGCCGGTGTCGGCCGCGATCTGCAGCTGGCGCGAAAACGCGCGTCGCTGCGCCGGCCGTGGCGCGAGGTCGCGGTAGTAGTCCAGCCCGGCTTCGCCGATCGCGACCACCTCCGGGTGCGCCGCCAGTGCCCGCAGCTCGGCGTCGCATTCCTCGGTGTATTCCAGGGCGTGGTGCGGATGCACGCCCGCGGTGGCGTAGAGCACGCCCGGGTGGGCCAGCGCCAGCGCGAGCGCCTTCGGCGAGTCCTCACGGCTGGCGCCAGTCACCACGATGCGCGATACGCCCGCATCTTGCGCGCGCTGCAGCACGGCGTCGCGATCGGCCTCGAAACTGTCGTGGGTGAGGTTCGCGCCGATGTCGATGAGATCCATCGTTGGAGTCTAGCAACGCGTTTCGACGCGCCACCGCAGCAGCCCTATCCTGCCGCGATGTCACGCGCTCCGCCGACGACGTTCCCGATCGATGTGCTGCTGCCCGCGGTGCGCGACAGCCTGGCCGCGCATCCGCGGCTGGTGCTGGAAGCGCCGCCGGGTGCCGGCAAGACCACGCAGGTGCCGCTGGCGTTGCTGGACGCGCCGTGGCTCGCGGGGCAGCGCATCGTGATGCTGGAGCCGCGGCGGGTGGCCGCGCGCGCGGCGGCGGCGTTCATGGCGCGGCAGCTCGGCGAGGCGCCAGGCGACACGGTCGGCTACCGCATCCGCTTCGAATCGCGCGTCGGTCCGCGCACGCGGATCCTGGTCGTCACCGAGGGCATCCTGACCCGGATGCTGCAGGACGACCCGACGCTGGGCGAGGGCGGCGACCAGGCGGTCGGCGCGCTGCTGTTCGACGAGTTCCACGAGCGCCACCTGGCGGCAGACCTCGGGCTGGCGCTGGCGCTCGACGTGCAGGCTTCGATGCGGCCCGGGCTGCGCATCGTGCTGATGTCGGCGACGCTGGACGGCGCGCGGCTGGCGGCGTGGTTGGACGCGCCGCAGCTGTCCAGCCCGGGCCGCGCGTATCCGGTCGCGGTGGCGCACGTGGCGGCGCGGCGCGACGAGCCGCTGGAGGCGCAGTGCCGACGCGCGGTGGTCGACGCGCTGGCGGCGCATCCCGGCGACGTGCTGGTGTTCCTGCCCGGCCGTCGCGAGATCGACCGGATGCAGCGCGCACTGGACGTCGCGCTGCCGGCCGACGGCGTGGATTCGGTGGACGTGCTGGCGCTGCACGGCGACCTGCCCGTGGCACAGCAGTCCGCGCTGCTGGCGCCGGCTGCCGACGGCCGCCGGCGCGTGGTGCTGGCGACCAATGTCGCCGAGAGCAGCGTGACGCTGTCCGGCGTGCGCGTGGTCGTCGACAGCGGGTTGGCACGCGAGCCGCGGTTCGATCCCGGCAGCGGCTTCTCGCGGCTCGACGTGGTCGCCATCGCGCAGGCCTCCGCCGACCAGCGCACCGGCCGCGCCGGACGCGTCGCCGACGGATGGGCGTACCGGCTGTGGCCGGCGTCGCAGCGGCTGGAGCCGCAGCGGCGGCCCGAAATCGCGCAGGTCGAGCTGGCGGCGTTGGCGCTTGAGCTGGCCGGCTGGGGCAGCGACGCCGTGCGCTTCCTGGATCCACCACCTCCCGGGGCGCTCGCCGCCGCGCGCGACCTGTTGCGTCGCTTGGCCGCGCTGCAGGACGACGGCATGCCGACGCCGTTGGGGCGGAGCATGCTCGCGCTCGGGACGCACCCGCGGCTGGCGGCGATGCTGCTGGCCGCGACCACGCCGGCAGGGCGTGCGCTCGCCTGTGACCTCGCGGCGCTGATCGAGGCGCGCGATCCGCTGCGCGCCGCTGCGGGGGCGGGAAGGTCCGACGCGGTCGCAGCGCGCTGGCAGGCGCTGGCGGCATTCCGCGCTGGTCGCGCGCCAGCGGATGCCCATCGCGGCGCGCTGGCCGCGATCGACGCCGCGGCGCGGCAGTGGCGACGACGGCTGGGCGTCTCCGGTGAAGCGCCGGCGGCCGTGTCGACGCACGTGCTCGGCGTACTGCTGGCACACGCGTTCCCGGACCGCATCGCGTACCGGCATGCGACCGACCGCCTGCGCTACCAGCTCGCCAACGGACGCATGGCGCGGTTGTTCGACGACAGCGCGCTGGTCGGCGAGCCGTGGCTGGTCGCGGTGGAGCTGCGCCACGAGTCGCGCGACGCGCTGCTGCTGCGCGGCGCGCCGGTGGACGTCGCCGCGCTGCGCCACGCCTTCGGCGAACGTTTCATCGACCGCGACGAGGTGCGCTGGGACGGCGACCGCCGCGCGCTGGTCGCCGAGCGCGTGCAGCGCTTCGACGGGATCGTCATCGAAGCGCGTGCCGGCGGTCGCGTGGATCCCGCCGCGGCCGCGGCCGCGCTGACCGACGCGGTGCGCGCTGGCGGCTTGGCACTGCTGCCGTGGACGCCCGCGCTGCAGCAGTGGCGGGCGCGCGTGCGCTGCGTGCGTGCGTGGCAGCCGGCGCTGGGGCTGCCGGACCTGTCCGACGACGCCCTGCTGGCCGACGCCGCGCAGTGGCTGGCGCCCGCGTTCGCCGGCCGCACGCGGCTCGACGCACTGTCGCCCGATGGACTCTCGGCTGCGCTGCACGCGCGGCTCGACCGTGCACTGCGCGGGCCGCTGGAGGCGCTGGCGCCAGCGCGCATCCGCGTTCCCTCGGGGCAGGAACGGGCGATCACCTACGGCATCGACGACGACGGCGCGCCGCTGGCGCCGGTGCTTGCGGTCAAGCTGCAGGAACTGTTCGGCCTGGCCGAGACGCCCCGCATCGCCAATGGTGCGGTGACGCTCACCCTGCACCTGCTGTCGCCCGCGGGCCGGCCGCTGCAGGTCACGCGCGACCTGCGCGGCTTCTGGGAGCGCACCTATCCAGAAGTCCGCCGCGAGATGCAGGGGCGCTACCCGAAACACCCGTGGCCGCAGGACCCGTGGCACGCACAGGCGACGCACCGCGCCAAGCCGCGTCCCTGAGCGGAACGTTCAGCCTGCCGACGCCGCTCACGCTGGACTGACGTCGGTGGCGGGAGACTCCGCCCCCGTACGCCGGCTCCCTGCCCGGCCGGCCATGTGGCCGCCATCACTTCGACGAGGAAACCCCATGTCCATCTTCAAGTCCGACTCCCTGACCGACAAGGCGATCGCGCTGGCCTCGCAGGTTGGCGGCAGCCTCCGGCATTCGCTGCCCGACAGCGCCGGCAAGCTGCTGCAGACCGGGGCTGCCTTGGGCATGGCCCGTACCGGCACGCGCGTCGCGGGCGCGCTGATCCGCCGTAACCCGGCGATGGCGCTGGCCGCCGCCGCGGGCGCTGGCCTGCTGTGGTTCGCCGCACGGCGGCAGCAGAAAAAATCCGAGCAGGGCGTCATCGACGGCCGCGCGACGCGGATCGAGGCAAAGCGCGCGGCGCCGCGCAAGCGTGCCGCGAAGAAGACTGCGACAAGCCGCAGCGCCGACTAAGGCCCCGCCTGCGCCAGCGCGACGGACCCCGTTGAGCGCCCATCGGTGACGCCGGCCCCGTGCCGGCGTCATCGTGTCAGGGCCCCGCGTGTATTCCCCTCGCGCGAATTCCCCAAGCGTGCGCCCACCCGAAGCGTGCGCCCACCCGGCGTCGCCATGACCCGCCAATGCGCTCAGGCGCTGGCGGTCTCCGGCAGTTCGATGATGAAGCGCGCGCCGCCGCCTTCGCGGTCCTCGTACCAGAGCTGGCCGCCGGCCTGCGCGACGATCTGCTTGGCCAGCGACAGGCCCAGTCCCGACGACGTACCGCCGGCGGTGGGATCGACATCGGTCAAGCGCACGAACGGCTTGAACAGTTCGCGCTGCTTCGCCTTCGGGATGCCCGGCCCGCGGTCTTCGACCAGCAGCTGCCAGAACCCCGGCGCGCTGCCGCAGGTGGCGAGTTCGACGTCGCTGCCGGGCGCGTACTTCATCGCGTTGCTGATGAGGTTCTCGGCCACCTGGCGCAGCACCAGGCCATCCATCGCCACCACGCCTTCGGCGTTGCCCGCCAGCAGCAGCTGGCAGCCGCGGCCCTCCAGCTGCAGCGCATAGCGCCCGGTGATCCAGTCCACCACCTCGCGCAGCGCGACCGACGCTGCGCGGTTGGCGCGGCCGTGCGCAGCGGTGTCGGCCTGGGTCTCGAGGTAGCACTTGATGTAGCCCAGCGCGTCCTGCGCGCTGTCCTGGATCATCTGCATGTAGCGCGGCACGCGCTCGCTGCGCACGCCGCCACTGAGCAGGATGTCGCTGGCGAAGAGCACGCTGGTCAGCGGGTTCTTGAGGTCGTGCGCCACCAGGTTGACGAGCTCCTGGCGCTCGCGGGCCACGCGCTCCAGCCGGTCGCGCGCCAGCTTCAGGCCGACGTGGGCGTTGACGCGCGCCAGCAGCTCCTCCGGCATGAACGGCTTGGTGACGTAGTCCACGGCGCCGGCGTCGAACGCGCGCAGCAGCAGCTCGCGGTCGTGCGCGGCGGTCAGGAACACCACCGGCAGGCGCAGCAGCTCCGGTCGCTGCTTGACCTCGGCCAGCAGGCCGAAGCCGTCCATGCCCGGCATCATCATGTCCAGCAGCATCAGGTCGGGCACCTGCGCCAACGCCATCTGCAGCGCTTCCTCGCCGTCCTTGGCGGTGACCACGGCATAGCCGTGGCGCGCCAGCAGCGCGCTGACAACGCGGAGGTTGGCCAGCTGGTCGTCGACGACCAGGATGCGGCCCGAGGCCGGTGTGGCTGCGGTCATGGACTGAGGGGGATCCTTGGACTTGTGACGCGGGCGACACCAAACTGAATACGGTATCCCTGCGCCGTCGCACGTTAGCAGAAAGACCCATTGCGCCGCTGCCGCAAAACGCGACGGAGGACCTATCGCCACATCTTCGATGAATGGTTCAGTCCTTGACGATCTGTCGCCAGGCGCCAGATGCCAGCGCGTCGAGCCGATGGCCGGCGATCGCAACCCGCACGAGACGAAGCGTCGGCAGCCCGACGGCTGCGGTCATGCGCCGTACCTGCCGGTTGCGGCCCTCGCAAATCGTGAGCTCAAGCCAGGCGTCGGGAATCGTCAGCCGCACGCGCACCGGCGGATCGCGTGGCCACAGTGCCGGAGGTGCTGACAGCAGCCGTACCCCGGCCGGACGTGTCGGGCCGTCGCGCAGCACGACGCCCGCGCTTAATGCGTCGACCTGCGCTGCGGTCGGCGCGCCTTCCACCTGCACCACGTAGGTCTTGGGCTGCTTGTGGCGGGGATCGGTCAGCCGATGCGCCAGCGCACCGTCGTCGGTGAGCAGCAACAGCCCTTCGCTGTCGTGGTCCAGCCGGCCTGCCGGGTAGACGGCCGCGGGCAGGCCGAGTGCGGCCAGCGTGGGCCGTGCAGGTAGGGTGCGGTCGGTGAACTGGCAGAGCATGCCGAACGGCTTGTTGCACGCGATCAGCATGTAGCGGGTCCGGGCGGTGGTGCCATGGCCCGCGCGCGCGCCACCGGGGCGGCGCGACGGCGGGCGCCGGTTACGGCTTGACGAAGCGCAGGGTCATGCGGTCGCTCTCGCCGATCGCCAGGTACTTCTGCGCGTCCTCGGCGTCATGGCGCTTGGCTGGCGGCAGCGTCCACACGCCGTTGGGATGGTCCTTGGTGTCGCGCGGGTTGGCGTTGGCTTCGCTGCGCGCATCCAGTCGGAAGCCGGCCGCCTGCGCCAGCGCGATCACCTGCGCCTCGCTGACGTAGCCGGTGCTGTCGTCGGACGGCACGTCGGCGTCGGCGCGGTGCTCGACCACGCCAAGCACGCCGCCCGGCTTCAGCACCTCGAAGAACCCATTGAACATGCCCTCGGCCTGGCCCGACATGCGCCAGTTGTGGACGTTGCGGAAGGTGAGCACCGCGTCGGCCGACGCCGGCGCGCCGAAGCGCGGCGCGCCCGGGTCGTACGACACCAGCGTCGCGCCGCGATACTGCGCGGGCGCGCCGGCGAAGCGCGCCTGGGTCGCCGCGCGGCCCTTCTCGGCGTTCTCGCGCGCACGTCCCGCGGGCAGCGCCGCCGGATCGACCACCGCGCCGACGTACTGGCCGGCGTCGCGCACGTAGGGCGCCAGGATTTCGGTGTACCAGCCGCCGCCGGGGCTGATCTCGACGATGGCCTGATCGGCGGCGATGCCGAAGAACGACAGCGTTTCGCGCGGGTGGCGGTACTGGTCGCGCGCGACGTTGTCGCGTGAGCGCCAGCTGCCGGCGAGGACGGTGTCGAGCAGCGGGTCGGGCGCGCGCGCCGAGACGCCCATGCCAGGTCCCGCGGCCTGTGCGGCCGCGTCGGCAGTCATGGCCGGCGAAGATGAGGCGCAGGCCGAGAGCGTCAGCGGGAGCAGCGTGGCGAGCACGGCAGAGGTCAACAGGGAGGGCGTCGAACGGCGCATGGCAACTCCGGAGATATGGCGAATCGGGAGCGCAGGGTGCCACAGCCGCCGCGCACAGGGCGCTCTCGCTGCCGCATGGCGGGCCGTGGCGGTGGCAACTTCGCATTGCATGCAAGCCGCGTTGCATGCATGCGGCGCGTGCGCTGCCGCCGGCCTGCACCCGTCAGCGGCGGCTCCCCGGGCGAGCCCGGACCGTGGCCTCCCCGGCTGCTGCCCGGCGCGCGGGCGGCGTCAGGGCAAGGTGCAGCGCTTCATCCTGCAGGGGCCCGGCGCACTCGCGGGGCGCGAGATGCGCAGCAGCGCCACCAGCCCCGTTTCGCCTGCCGGTGTCGCCCGTCCCCACGCCGGAACGTTGCGTGTTGGCATCGGCACGCCTCGCGGCTGGCCGGTTGCCGCGTCCTTGTGATGGTGACCGAGCGCCAGAACGCCGCCGCGTGCGGGCACGGCTGCCGCGATGGTCGTATTGGCGCCACCGCTGCCATCGCTGCGGTTCCAGTCGCCGGTGATCAGGGAACTGTAGCGCAGCCCGGAAAGATCGGGCAGGTACACGCGCACGAAGTCGTTCCAGGTGCCGACCTGCTGCCCGGGCAGCGGCATCCGCTGGAAGGCGTTGACGGTGGTGGCGGTGCGCCGGCCGGTGCAGCTCACCAGCACCGAACCGTCTGCATACACCGAGACCGCGTTGCGGCAGCGGGTGGTGTTGAGGTTGGGCCAGCCGGCGTTCGGGTTTGGCCAACCACCCATCAGCGGGTCCGGATGCGGCGCGCCGCCTATGACGCCCTCGTTGAACTCGCCGATCCAGGTCGCGTGCTGCAGTCGTCCGTCGCCCAGCGCGTACTTGCCGAGCCACGACAGGTGGATGTTGCCGTTCGTGCCTGTAAACCGGTTCTGGTATCCGCTCCCTGCCGGATTGGCGGCGATGGCGTTGCCGCTCCAGAAATTGACCGTGTTGTTTCCATGCGAGCGTGCGAGCACCACCAGCGCCCCGCTGGAGTAGTCGATCGCCAGTCCATCGACGTACTGGTCAGGGGAGCTGTTCGCGGTCGTTTCGCGATACAGCCGCGCCCACCAGCGCTGCCTGCCATCGGCGTCCATCGCGACGACCGCAGGCTCGAAGTCCGGGTTGCCACCGGGCAGCTTACTCTGGGTGCTGTAGCCGAAGTACAGGCTGTTGTCGCGGCGATCGATCGCAATCGCGCCGACCCGCTGGGTGTCGTTCGCACCGACGCGGTAGCCGGTGTATCCAGGCTGCACGATGCTGCAGGCCTCATACGCGCAGTGCTGCTGGAAGTAGTAGTCGTCGGGCCAGCGACCGCGGCGTCCGGGGTTGCCGTTTTCATCGACGGTCGTCCACGCCTGGTCGAACGCATCGGCAGAGCGCAACTGCCCCACACGCCGGTTCTTCATGACGATCCCGCTGTAACCGAGTGCGCCGGGTGCGCTTGATGCGGGCGTGCCGCGCCACTCCGCACCCTGCAGCGTCCAGTGGGCGCGCCAGTGCTCGACGACTTCCCGCTCCCCGGTTTCGTCGAGGCGGTGGATGGCCGCCCAGCTGGTCGCGAAGGCGGCGCCTTCGGTGTACACCACCTTGCCGTCGCTGCCCACGTCCCAGGGCTGCAGGTCCTTGTGTGAATTGCTTCCGCTGCCGCTGCTGCGGGTGTCGACATTGCGCGCCCAGACCAGGCTGGTAGGCAGACGTTGCACGAAGTTCCCGTCGAGTCGTGCAAGGTAGTAACCGTCGCCCGCAACGCCGTCACGATGGCCCGACACGAACACCGCACCGGTCGCGGCTCCCGGCAGGCTGGTCGTCCGGATGCGCGCGACGCTGCGCACGCTCCCGGCAGGGAAGTGCGCGACGGCGCGAACCTGCGACAGGTCGGCGGAGACCTGCATGAGGAATCCGATCCGGCCCGGGGCGTTCGAGGCAATGCCTCCGAGGCCAAGCGCCACCCGTGGCGTACCCGCCGGCAGCCAGGCGAGATCGGCCGCCTCGCCCGCCAGCAGCCAGGTGCCGTCGGACAGCGCGTGCGCATCGTGGAACCGCGTGTCCCCCGCTGCGTCGAGATAGAACACGCGCCCATCGGAGATGCGCGCCACGCGATCGTTCGGGTTCCCTGTCCTCGGGGGCGCAGTTGGGTTGGATGGCCTGCGACGAATGGCCGACGCATCGATGATCGGGGTGGCGCCTGGTGTCTCGTCGCCAGTGCCAGGATTGGCGGACAGAGGCAGGCATGCCGACACCGACAGCACGACGATCGCGAATCGGGCTGCCGCGGCGCTTGCGAGAACAGCGGGTGTCGTCATTGCAGCGATCCTTGTGTCGGTTGGCGGAAGAACGGGAATGGCACCGCGCCAGTGCCGGACGGTCGGTCCGGCACTGCAGGCCTCTGAAGCTAGCGCGGATGGTAGATGACAACAGTGACCCGACGCGGGCTTTCTCGCGCCGTGCCAGCTCCGAATGCACCGTGCATGGCCTCCGGGCGCCTTGCGTTGCCGACTGAGCCCGCGCTGCCACCGCGTGCCACAAGGTCCGTCCACGAAGGAAGCTCCGCTACAGCGCCGCCAACGCCGCGTTGAAGGTCGCGCTGGGGCGCATCGCCCCGGTCACGCGCGCGAGGTCGGGGTGGTAGTAACCGCCGATGTCGGCCGGCGCGCCCTGCACGCGGGCGAGTTCGTCGACGATCGTCGACTCCTGCTGCGCCAGCGCCTGTGCCAGCGGCGCAAAGCGCGCCTGCAGCGCGGCGTCGTCGTCCTGCGCGGCAAGCGCCTGCGCCCAGTACAGCGCCAGGTAGAAGTGGCTGCCGCGGCTGTCGAGCTCGCCGGCCCTGCGCGATGGCGACTTGTCGGCGTCGAGGAAGCGGGCGTTGGCCGCGTCCAGTGCGCGCGCCAGCACGCCGGCCGCGGAGTTGCCGATGGTCTGCGCCAGGTGCTCCAGCGATGCCGCCAGCGCCAGGAACTCGCCAAGCGAGTCCCAGCGCAGATGGTTCTCGGCGGTGAACTGCTGCACGTGCTTGGGTGCCGACCCGCCGGCGCCGGTCTCGAACAACCCGCCGCCCGCCATCAGCGGCACGATCGACAGCATCTTGGCGCTGGTGCCCAGCTCCATGATCGGGAACAGGTCGGTGAGGTAGTCGCGCAGCACGTTGCCGGTGACCGAGATCGTGTCCTGCCCGGCGCGGATGCGCGCCAACGACGCGCGGGTGGCGTCGGCCGGCGCCATCATCTGCATGTCGAGGCCGTCCGTGTCGTGGCCGGCCAGGTAGGCCTCGACCTTGGCGATGACCTGCGCGTCGTGCGCGCGCGCCGCGTCCAGCCAGAAGATTGCCGGTGTGGCGCTGAGGCGCGCGCGGCTGACCGCCAGCTTGACCCAGTCGCGGATCGCGGCGTCGCGCACCAGGCACATGCGCCAGATGTCGCCGGCCTGCACCGCGTGCTCGAACACCACGCGCCCGACGTCGTCGGAGACCTGCACGGTGCCGTCGGCGGGAATGCGGAAGGTCTTGTCGTGGGAGCCGTATTCCTCGGCCTTCTGCGCCATCAGCCCGACGTTGGGCACGCTGCCCATCGTCGCCGGGTCGAACGCGCCGTGTTCGCGGCAGTCGTCGATGACCGCCTGGTAGACGCCGGCGTAGCAGCGGTCGGGGATCACCGCCTTGGTGTCCTGCAGCGCGCCGTCGGCGTTCCACATGCGGCCGGAGTCGCGGATCATCGCCGGCATCGACGCGTCGACGATGACGTCGCTGGGCACGTGCAGGTTGGTGATGCCGCGGCCGGAGTCGACCATCGCCAGCTTCGGGCGCTGCGCGTACACCGCGGCGATGTCGGCCTTGACCTGCGCCTGCTGCTCGGCGGGCAGCGCGGTGATGCGCGCGTCGAGGTCGCCGATGCCGTTGTCGGGGTTGAAGCCCACCGATGCCAGTGCCTGCGCGTGCTTCTCCAGCGCCGGGGCGTAGAAGCGCGCCACCGCGATCCCGAACAGGATCGGGTCGGAGACCTTCATCATCGTCGCCTTCAGGTGCAGCGAGAACAGCACGTCCTGCGCGCGCGCATCGTCGAGCTGTGCGTCGATGAACTCGGACAGCGCTCGGCGGCGCAGCACCGCGGCGTCGACGATCTCCTGCGCCAGCACCGCCACCGGGCGGCCCAGCTGCGTGGTGACGCCGTCGACGCCGAGCAGCGCGATCGACAGCGTGGCGTCGAGGTCCATGGTCTGCGACTGCTCGCTGCCGAAGAAGTCGCCATCGGCCATGTGCGCCACGTGCGACCGCGAATCCCTGCTCCACGCGCCCATCCGGTGCGGATGCTTGCGCACGTACTGCTTCACCGATGCCGGCGCGCGCCGGTCGGAGTTGCCCTCGCGCAGCACCGGGTTCACCGCGCTGCCCTTGACCCGGTCGTAGCGCGCGCGCGCATCGCGCTGTGCGTCGTCGTCGGGGCTGTCGGGGTAGTCGGGCAGTGCGAAGCCCTGCTGCTGCAGCTCGGCCACGGCCGCCTTGAGCTGCGGCACCGAGGCGCTGATGTTGGGGAGCTTGATGATGTTGGCGCCGGGGGTGGTCGCCAGCGCGCCCAGCTCGGCGAGGTCGTCGGCGACGCGCTGCTCGTCGTGCAGCAGCTCCGGGAACTGCGCCAGGATCCGCCCGGCCAGCGAGATGTCGCGGGTGTCGACGGCGATCCCGGCGGTGGCCGCGAACGCCTGCACGATCGGCAGCAGCGACGCCGTGGCGAGATAAGGCGCCTCGTCGGTCAGCGTGTAGAGGATGGTCGGCGTGGCGTGGTCGGTCGGTGCGGTCATGACGTGGGGTCTCGCAGTCGGGTGCGGGGACCCGGGGACGGAAAGGGAAGGGTGCCGCGCAGCGGACGCGGTCGGGGCCCCCGGCAGTCGACTCCCGGCGTGCGATCAACGCGCCATTGTCGCGGCTGGGCGCAAATGGGGCAAAGCCGGGCACGCGGCGCTACTCGTCGACGGTGAACTCGCGGGTCTGTACCAGCGCGTCGTCGAGCAGGATTTCCAGCTTGTAACGCCCCGCCGGCCAGCCTTCCGGGTGGCTGACCTGGAAAGCGTGGTGGGTGCTGCCGCTGAAGGTGTAGTCCTGGCTCAGCTCGTCGACCAGCTGGCCATCCTGGTAGGTCCAGCGCGCGGTCAGCTTGCCGGGGATCGCCGTCGCGCCATCCGGAGCGGTGGTCGCGACCGACGCGTGCAGCGTGTCGGTGCGAGTGAAGGCGACCAGCGGCGTCGCCACGCGGTCGTCGTCGTCGACCGCGTTGCCGAGATCGATGCCGGTCACGGTGACAGCGGGGGGCGGCGTCGGTGCTGGCGGGGGAGCCGCTGCGGGAGCCGCGACCGGTGCGCCGGTCTGCGGGGCCGGCGCCGGGGCGCCGCGGTTGCAACCGGCCACGGCCAGGCTGGCCAGCAGGACGGCGGTCAGGGCGGGTACGGGCGGCGTGCGATGCATGGCGTGTCCTGTCGGGGGGAAGGTGGCGGGGGCCAAGATGGCCCGGTGTTGTGGTTAGCGGCGGCGGGCGGCACCTGCGCCCGGCAGGCGCACAGTGCAGACGAGGCTCACATCGCCAGCGTCAACGCCGCATCGTGTCCATGGCGCATGCGATGCTCCCACGCCGTGGTTACTGCCGCAGGTCGCGTCGCGCAACCGGCGCCGGTGTCCCCGGGGTCGCGCGCCAAGGGTTGATGTCCAGCCCGCCGCGGCGGGTGTAGCGCGCCTCCACCGACAGCCGCGTCGGCGCGCAGCGCGCCAGCACATCGCCGAAGATCCGCTCCACGCATTGCTCGTGGAAGCCGGCGTGGTCGCGGTACGACACCAGGTAGCGCAGCAGGCCGGCGCGGTCGATCCGCGGCCCCGCGTAGGCGATCCGCACGCTGGCCCAGTCCGGCTGCCCGGTCACCGGGCAGTTGGACTTCAGCAGCGCCGAGACCAGGGTCTCGGCCGCGGGTTGCGCGGGGTCCGACGCCAGCAGCGCCGGGCACGGGCCATCGTGGGCGTCAATCACGATGTCCTGCGTGTCGACGTCGACTGCATCGTCGTCGGCCGCCTCGACGTCCGCCATCGGCGGCAGCCCGAACGCGACCGCGACCGCGCCGCCCGCGGCGAACGACAGGTCGTCCGCGATCCGCGCACGCGCCGCCTCGGGCGCGTCGAACCGCGAGCTGTTGAGCGAATTGAGATAGAGCTTCAGCGACTTCGATTCGACCAGGTGCGGGGTGTCGGCGGGCACTGTCAGCGTCGCGGTGGCCACCACCGGTTTGCCGCGCGGGTCGAGCCACGACAGCTCATAGGCATGCCAGCGGTCGTGGCCGATAAACGGCGCGGCGGCGCGGGCGATACCGAGCGCGTCGCGGCCGGCCGCTCGCGCGATCGGGAACAGCAGACCGGGATCGTAGCGCTCCGGATACGCGACCTCGCGCCCCAGCGGAATGGTGTCGACAGGCATGCCGGCATTATGGCGCGGCGCGTCAGCGCGCGGCGGTCGCAGACGCCGCGGCAGGCACGGCTCCGCCGTGCAGGTAGCCCAGCGCCCCTTGCAGCATCGCGCGCAGGCCGAGGTCCAGCGCCGATGCGTCTCGCGCACGCCTGCGCCCGGGCCGTCCGTACGCCGCCGGCCGCCGCATTGCTGCAGCGCAGGATGCGCCGGCCCCATGCGCCTCCGTATAAACGCCCGACAGGGGATGGGGATCCACCGACGACAGCCACCTTCGCCGCGATCGCAGCGGTGCCGTGGCGTCATCACTTCCGGGGAGCGACATCATGGCAATGCATGCGAGGACACTCGGCTGGCTGGGCGCACTGTGCCTGTGCACCACCACCGCGATGGCGCAGGACGGCGCGCCGCTGGCGGCCAAGCAGCTGGCGGGACCTGTATCGGAGTTTGCGGCGATGCGCGCGCCCGATCCGGGGTCCACCGCCATCATTTCGAAGCACGCGCTGCTGCCGGTGGCGTTCGATGCTGCCGGCGAATGGCAGGGCACGCTGCATCCGGTCGCGGGCCAGCTGCGCTTCGCGCTGATGTCGGGCGGCACCATGTGGCAGGCGGAGATGCGCTCGCCCGATGGCACGCCGCTGGCGGCGAAATCGCTCGACGACGGCATGCGCGCGGCGCGGATCGGCGGCACCGCGGACGGCCAGCCGGTGCAGCAGGCCAGCCTGCAGGGGCTGCGTGACGGAGCCTGGACGCTGCGGCTGCGTGCGCCCGGCGGGGTCGCACAGCGTGGCTACGTGCTGGTCGAAGGCGACCCCGCGACCGAGCTCGCCTCGTACCAGACCCACCGCCGGCAGCTGGTTGGCGAGCGCATCGGCTACACCGCGCAGCTGGCCGCCGACGACGCCGGCGGCACGCTGCGCATGGGCCACGCCGCGGGACGGATCGGCCAGGCCACGCTGCGCGTCATCTCACCCGATGGCAGCGAGCAGCGGCTCCGGATGTTCGACGACGGCCGCCACGACGACGGCGCCGCCGGCGACGGCCGCTACGGCGCGTCGTTCGTCGCGCGCACCGCGGGGCAGCACATCGCGCAGGTGATCGTGGAAGGCCGGGACCAGCGCGGTGCGCCGCTCCTGCGCACCGCGGAGCACGTGGTTCCGGTGATCGCGTCGACGCTGCGCCTGGCGCCGGCCGCCACCGCGGTGCGGGCCGGGCCGGGGCGCCTGTCGATCACGCTGCCGCTCGCGGCTGACGACGGTGTCCGGCGCTACCGGGTGGTCGGTGAGATCTGGGGTCGCGACGGCAAGCGCGCGATGACGCCGGTGGCGTGGATCGGCGGCATGGCCGAGAGCGTGGGCGGCCAGCTGGTGCTGGGCCTGGATGAGCGCTGGATCGCGCGCGCCGGCGCGCAGGCGCCGTTCGAGCTGCGGCAACTGCGCGTCGAGGACGCTGACGAGTTCATTCCCGTCGCCACCGCCGACCGCCTGCCGCTGGCGCTGCCCGCGCTGCGCGCCGCCAAGGCCGCCGACATCGCGATCGACGAGCTGATGACGATAGGCGTGCGTCCCGGCGACCTGTCGACCAAGGGCGCCGGCAGCCGGCTGGTGCTGGTGCACGGTTACTGCTCCGGCGGCGTCTGGCCCCAGTCGCAGTTCGCGACCTCGTCGACGTTCCTCGACGCTGACCAGAACCGCAGCCACGACCAGTTCGCGCAGCGCATCCGCGACTTCGGCGCGCAGTGGAACTCGTTTGGCACCGTCGCCCACAGCCAGGGTGGCGCGGCGTCGCTGCACCTGTACACGTACTACTGGAGCGGGCTCGACAACGCCAGCGGCGGCCGTCGCATGCAGTCGGTGGGCACGCCGTACCAGGGCACCAACCTGTCGGGCATCCTCGCCACCGTGGGCAACTGGTTCGGCGTCGCCTGCGGGTCGAATGCCAACATGACCTACAGCGGCGCATCGGCGTGGCTGGCCGGCATCCCCACGTGGGCGCGGGCGCAGGTGAACTATTACTCGACCTCGTTCCGCAGCACCAACTGGTGGACCAACGACTACTGCAACTTCGCCTCCGACCTGGTGCTGGGTGACCCCGAGGACGGGACCGTCGAGCGCGCCTATGCGCAGCTGCCGGGCGCGGTGAACCGCGGGCACACCACCGGCCAGTGCCACACCGCCGGCATGCGCGACCCCGCGCAGTACCTCGACGCCGCGCGCAACGCGACCATGAGCGCCAACGCGTCGCGCTGACGGCGACCATGGTCTGCCGCATCCGCTGGGCATTGGGCCCGGCGGATGTGCGACATCACGTCAGGCCCGAGGCGGGGACGTCCCCGCCGCAGGCGGCGACCCGAGGAAATCCAGCGTCGCCTGCAGCAGTGCGCGCAGGCCGACGTCCAGCGCGCCCTCGTCGGGGGCGTACAGCGGCGAATGGTTGATCGGCGCCCTCGCGGGATCGGTGCCCACCGGCGTGGTGCCGACAAAGAAGTAGAACCCCGGCACGCGGTCGGCAAACTGCGAAAAGTCCTCGGCGATCGTGTACAGCGGCGTCTCGACCACGTTGCCGGCACCCACGACGCGCGCCAGCGACGGCTGCAGGCGCGCGGTCAGTGCCGGATCGTTGCGGGTCACCGGCGCGTTCATCGCCACCGTGAGCTCGGCGCTGGCGCCACTGGCCGCGGCGAAGTGTTCCGCGGTGCGGCGGAAGCGCGCGATGACATCGTCGCGCACGCCCATGTCGAAAGTGCGCAGCGTGCCCACCATGGTGGCGCTGTCAGGGATGATGTTGAAGCGGGTGCCGGCGTTGAGCTGGCCCGCGGTCAGCACCACCGGGGTCGCGGTGATGTCGACCTGGCGCGCGATGATCGCCTGCGTGCCCAGCAGCACCTGCGCGGCCACGGTGATCGGGTCGACGCCGGCCCACGGCTGCGAGCCGTGCGTCTGTTCGCCCCGGATCGCCAGCGTCCATTCGTCGGCGCTGGCCATGAACGGACCCGCCCGCACCCCGACCTGGCCGACGCTGAGCCGCGACCAGACGTGCAGGCCGAGGATCGCGTCGGGCATGAAGTCGTCGAACACGCCCTCGTCGAGCATCTGCTTGGCGCCGAATACCGCGCCCGCGACCGGCGGGCCTTCTTCCGCCGGCTGGAACACGAACATCACCTCGCCCGCCAGCGTGTCGCGCCGCGCCGCCAGCGCTTCGGCGACGCCCATCAGGATCGCCACGTGCATGTCGTGGCCGCAGGCGTGCATCAGCCCCACCGGCTGGCCGCGGTACTCGCCGATGGCGGTGGATGCATACGGCAGGCCGGTGGCCTCGGTCACCGGCAACGCGTCCATGTCGGCGCGCAGTGCGATCCGCGGGCCCGGCCGCGCGCCTTTCAGCACGGCGGTCACGCCGGTACCAGCGATGCCGGTCACCGGCGACAGGCCAAGCGCACGCAGGTGGTCGGCGACCAGCGCCGCGGTGCGCTTCTCGGCGTGGCCCAGCTCCGGGTGCGCATGCAGGTCGCGCCGCCAGTCGACGACACGCTGGCGCAGCGCCGCCGGCGTGTCGCCGACCACGTCGGCGCCGCGTTGCACGGCCGTCGCATCGTCCTGCGCCATGGCCGGGGCGCAGAGCAGCGCCAGCGCCACGAGCGTGGGCCAACGCGGGAGGCGCGCCGGCCCACGCGCGCTGGTGGACCGGGTGCAGCGGGCATGGTGGGGCATGGCGACGGCTCCTCGAGGGGTCGTGGATGCTAGCGCTGCGGCTGGAGCGATTGCTCTCATCGCTGTGAGGCGCGGGAGGCGGCGCTACAGCACAAGGCCAGAAAGCAACGTAAAGCTCAAAGCTCAAAGCGCAGAGGCCAGAGCCCGGGCTTCGGGCCTTTGCGCCGGGATACGGGGGTATCGCTACCCGGTTCGATCGGCCATCCATGGCCGACTCACCGGCGGGCACATCCATGTGCCCTTTACGCGACACCCCCGCACCCCGTCGCGGCGC